>WBZN01000963.1_pt1 | contig 18432 bp, 9 predicted proteins | sample 5204281 | NCBI WGS metagenome assembly WBZN01 (sample SAMN12344347, study PRJNA552823) | activated sludge metagenome | biome: Activated sludge suspended growth; feature: Nitrification reactor; material: Wastewater; isolation source: activated sludge from nitrification reactor of wastewater treatment...
CGTAGAGGAAAAGAACGCGGCTGCCGAGCCGAAGGAATCGCCGAAGGCGAAGCCGGTGAAGATTCCCGAAGTGATGGTGAAAGACGTGCATGAACGAAACGAGCCGGATCAGGAGTCGGTGAAGGATATTGCGGGCTCGGTGAATGTCGTCACTCGCGAGGAAATTCAGCGCGCCCGGCCGAAAAACGCAGACGAGATGTTGCGGCGCGTGCCCGGTGTGAACGTGCTGGACGAATACGGCCAGGGGTTGCGGCCCAATATCGGCATCCGGGGTATGGATCCCCGGCGCAGCAAAAATATTCTGTTGATGTTGGACGATATCCCCATACAACCGGCACTCTTTGGCGATGCCTCGACGTATTACATGGTCCCGATCGAACGGATCGACCATATCGAAGTGATCAAAGGAGGCGCCTCGGTCCTCTATTCACCCAATACCCAGGGGGGGCTGATTAATTTCATTCAGAAACGCATTCCCACGACGCCGACGTTTTCCACCACGAATACGTTCGGCAGTTTTAACTTGTTTCAGTCAGACACGCAGTACGGGGGCTATTGGGGGAATTTTGGCGCGCAACTCGGATATCTCCGGCGCCAGTCGGACGGTTTCCGAGACCATAGTAAATCGCAGTTGGATGATTTCACGATGCGATTTGAAGCCAACCCCGACGATCGGACCCGCATTACGACCAACATCTCCTGGTACGACGAAACGACGCAGACGCCTGGAAGTATTACACCCACTCAATACCGGAACGACCGCACGCTGGCCGGCAAGCCGAACGATGAATTCAAAGGGCAGCGAGGAGCCATCGATGTGACGGCGAGCCGGGAGATCGACGCCCACAACACAGCCAAGATCATCGTGTATGGCAATGTGTTCGAACGGAATTGGTATATCCAGGACCAGGCCGCCAACGGCGTGCTCCTCTCGACCAGCACGAACTTTTTGCGCAAGTTCAATGTCTTCGGCGTCATGCCGCAACATCAGTTCAAATTCTCCCTGTTTGGATTGGAGCAGCAGATCACCTCCGGCCTTCGGTATCACGCCGAGCGTCTGACCGACATCACCGGCATCGGTACAGCCGGCTCGAAGATCAGCCGCACGACCAACAATGCCGATCTGGAGTCGGTGGCCTACGCGGCGTATACGGAGACGGCGATTCGGCTGACCGAAGCACTCACCATTTCTCCCGGCATACGGTGGGAGCAGGTCAATCAAAGCCGCGAGACGATGCATGCCGTTCCCCCTGCGGGAGGGAATTTCAAGGGCTATAAGACGACGCAAGGACTGATCTACGGGACCGGGGTCAAGTATCAACTCACTCCGGACAGCATGCTGTTCGGCCATGTCCATACGACCTTCCGGCCGCCGACCTTCGCCAATGCGGTGGATCCAACGAGCGGAACGACACAAGACCTCTCTGCGGAACGTGCGTTGAGTTCGGATGTCGGAATTCGGTCGATCCTTGTGCCCGGTGTGAGCGCGGAAGTCGCGCTGTTTCGCACCGAATTCAGCAATCAGATCGTCCAGCAAGGCAGCCGGTTCGTCAACGCCGGCAAGACATTGATGGAGGGAATCGAGAGTACGGTCAGCCTCGATTGGGGCGAAATCGTCCGTCCGCTGCAAGGCTTCGTCACCAGGGGCAGCATCACACTGTTGCGACCGAAGTCGTTGTTTGGAACGACGGATGGGAAAGATCTGCCGTATGCCCCGCGCATGACGTTCTACGGATTGGTGGGGTATTACCACCCGACCGGTGCGTCGATCGAAGCCGATGCCATGTATGTCGCGCAGCAATTTACCGACGGCGCGAATACCCAGACGGAAAATGCGCTGGGCACGAACGGCGCCATCCCTTCCTATACGATTTGGAACCTGCGGCTCAATTATGCGCCGCCGAAGGCAAAGTGGGCCATTTTTGCCGGTGTCCGCAACCTCACAGATGAATCATTCATTGCACAACGCACCACCGGTAGTTTCCTCGGCATCCAGCCGGGTGAGATCCGGAATTTCTACGGCGGGGTCTCCTGGAGATTTTAACGGGACGCTGCGCCTTTTGGCCGGAATTGAGAAAGGAATGACACCTATGAATAAGAATATCTTCAATCGTGGATTGTGGGGGATCGTATTGATCGCAGGGCTGTTGGAACCTACTCCTGTACAGGCCCATTTTGTCTGGGTGGAGATGGACGCTACGGCTCCGGCTGATGTGGGCCAGGGAGTGAAGGTGTATTTCGGTGAGTATGCCGAATTCCTGCGAGAGGAACGTGGCGGCCGGCTGGATTCGATCGACGGCGTCGCCTTGCGCGTGCAGGATCCGAAGCGCGGGAAGACCGACGTGCCGCTGACCAAGCAGGTCAACCACTTTGCCGGTTCCGTCTCGTCCTGTGTTCCGGGACGGAATGCGGTGGTCGCCGAGCAAACCAAAGCTCCGGTTCAGGATCTACGCAAGCATGATCTGGGTATCGTCAAGCCAATGTTCTATGCCCGGACCTACTTCGTTTGCCTGGAAGAGAGCCGGGTTAATGAACATGAGCGGGACCACTCGACGCCGTTGGCGTTGGACCTGATTCCGCTCACCACAGGGTTGAATCTTGCGATGGGCCGCGTGACCCCAGGGCCGGGTGGCGAGATCGTGGTGAAAGCCCTCTTTAATGGGCAACGCCTCCCGGGGACGCAGGTGCTGGTGCATGCGCCCAATGGTTGGGACAAGGAGCTCAAAACGGATGCCGAGGGCATCGTGTCCTTCACTCCGCTGTGGCCAGGCCGTTATGTGCTGGAGATGATTCACGTCGAGAAGACCCCCGGGGAGTTCGAGGGGACGGCCTATGAGGCGTTGCGCCATCGCAGCACCTTGGCACTGCAGGTGAGGGCCGAGCGCCCCGGGGAGCGATAGCATGAGTCGCGGCGGATCTGAACGAATTGTGAGATTGACGCATCGCTGGTTGGGTATGGGGGCCGTGGGTTTTCTATTACTCTCCGTCGTGACAGGCCTGTTGTGGACGGACGCGAAGTTTCTCTATTGGGATGACCACTATAAGGAGAAGCTTCGGCCACTGGCTGGCCCGCCGCTGGAAACAGCCATGCTGCCGGTCGATCGCGCAATACGGATGGCCGAGGAGGCCGTGGGCGGACGGGCGTTGATTGAGCAGGTGGTACTGCGGTCGGATTTCGGCCGCCTGTTTTACGAACTCAAATTGCGCGTCGAGGGAGTGTCCACCACACTCTTGCTCGACGCCATGACCGGTGATCGCCTGTCGCCGATTTCGCGGGAGCTGGCGCCGGTGATTGCACAGCAATATGTGCGTGCGCCGGCGACCGTCATCGGTGTCGACATCGAGCGGTATACACCACGCAAAAAGAAACGCGCACAGGATGCCGTGCGTGTTCGTTTCGACAATGCCGATGCCACCGAAATTGTGCTGGACCGGCAGACGGGGGACATCCTCGAAGACGAAGGTCGCTGGCGGCGGGTGCATTTTGCCGTCATGCAGCTGCACCAGTTGAATTTCTTCGGGTTTGAGAAAACTCTGCTGAACATTCCTGGCGTGCCGATTCTCCTGATGAGTCTCTCCGGGGGCGCCTTATGGCTTTTTCATCGTGCCCGGGCCCGCCGGTCGCGCGTGGCCGCGTTCGCCCCTGAACAGCCGCCTCTCCTAGCCCGTTCGACGGCCGAACCAAAAGAGGTTCCACCCCTGTCTTGATCATCGGCCGGATTGACGGTAGGTGGCGTTTTCTTCCGCCGGTTGTTTAGAATGTGCGCTCTGAGGTGGGGAATGACGATTCGTACCATCAAGGGCCGCATTGTTCTCGCCATTGTGCTGGTGGGCTGTATTCCGCTCCTGATCGGACTCATTCTCGCCTACATGTCCGGCATGCGTTCCCTTCGCGATGTGATCGGCGGAAATTTTCAGGCGATTGCCGAGCAGGCCGCCGATCGTCTAACCATGCTCGTTCAGAGCGAAGTGCAGGGGGTACGGTTGCTTGCATCCGCGCCGTTACGGGTTCGTCAGCCGGTCGAAGCCGCCAATCTGTCTTACACCGGCGAGTGGTCCGACACGCAGCGGCTGATTCAGGCCCGCGCGACGGAATGGGAGAAAGGACGCGACAACGCTGCCGGCCTGTTGAATTCAGAATTGTCGCGTTTTCTTCTGGAGACGAAAGTCCGCGACGGCGACAAGATGGTCGGGCTGCTGATCACCGACCGGTATGGGGCATTGGTCGCGGCCAGTTCGGAACCTGATCACTACTTCCTCAGCCATGAACCCTGGTGGGAGGCCTTACAAGCCGGAGGCCTCGACCGCGTCTACGTCAGCGGGTTAATCCCTGGCCAGGAAGGATCGTTTCGCTCGCCGGAAGAGACCATCGATATTGCGGTTCCCATCCTGGACGACCATCAGCACGCGGTCATCGGCGCCATTAAGGCATCCTATCGGTTCGATTCTCTCTTCGCGATGATCAAAGAGATTCGCATCGGGCAGACAGGTCATGCCATGTTGTTCGACGCCGCCGGGCAACCTCTGGTCTGTCCCATTCTGCCGCGTCGCGCCCATCGGATACCTGGCCAGTTGATGGCGATGATCGTTTCGTCGAACCCGGGTTGGGGCATCGCCGAGGACGACGGCCATGGAGCGACCGATACGGTGGTGGGATACGCGCCGGTCACGGGCCTGCGCCTGCCTGACAATTCCTGGCACGTCTTCGTGCGGCAACAACCGGAGGAAACCTATGCCCCCATTCGCGACCAGATACGCAATCTCGCGTTGATCGGGGTGGTGATGTTGGCTTTGCTTTGGGCGATGGGCCGCTACGTTGCCACGAGGATCGCCAGGCCCATTCAGGTGCTCAAGACCGGTGTAGAAGCGATCAGCCGTGGCACCTACGACGGGCCGCTCGATCTTCACACCGGCGATGAATTTGAAGAACTGGCCGTGGCGGTGCACCGCATGGCTGACCGGTTGCGAGCGTCGCGGCAAGAATTGGAATCGCTGAATACCGAACTGACGCATCGTGTCGAGGACAAAACGGCGGAGATCACGCGGCAGATGCGGAAGCTGGAGTTGTCCGAACGATTGGCGACATTGGGCAAGGTGGCGAGTGGAATCGCGCATGAAATCAACAATCCGCTCGGCATCATTCTGAATCGTATTGAATGCATGGAGGCCGATGCCGCGCAGTCGAACGTGCCGGATGAGGTCGCCCGCGATCTGGTGACCATTCGCGCCCAAGCGGAACGGATCTCCCGGGTGACGCGCAGCATCCTCACGTTTTCCCGTGGGACGGTATCCATGCTAAAGCCGCTCGATCTCAACTGCGTGGCACGTACGTGTGTGGCCATGGCAGGTGAGCGGATGACGGGGCTCTCTGTGCGGATCGATATGGATCTTGCGCCTGAGTTGTCTCCTGTGATGGGTGATCGGGATCGATTGGAGACCGTGCTGCTGAACGTGATCAATAACGCCATCGACGCGGTGACGGCGTGTGGCGATCAGGGAGTCGTCATGGTTCGTACGGCCTGTGTGCAGATCACTGGAGAAGAGTGGGTACAGATCAGCATATCGGACAATGGGCCCGGTGTGCCGCCGGCGATTGTGGATCGGATTTTTGATCCGTTCTTTACGACCAAGCCGGCTGGCCAGGGGACGGGGCTGGGATTATTTTTGAGTTATGGCATTGTCTCGGACCATCGCGGCCGCATTGAGGTGCGAAATAACAACGTGGGCGCGGTCTTTGAGATCTATCTGCCTGCGGTGAGCTTGGGTGAGAGCGTGCATGAAGGAGCACCATGGGGATTGCAGGAAAAATTCTGATCGTCGATGACGAGCAGGAGGCCTTGGACAATTGCCGAAGGATTTTGAGTCGCGTGCCCTATGACTGTCTGACCGAGTGTGATCCAGCGCGCGCGTTGGATCTCATTCAGCGCGAGCGGCCAGGATTGATTCTGACGGATTTGCGTATGCCACAGCTGGACGGTCTTGAAGTATTGGCTGCAGCCAAACGCATGGATCCCTCGGTCCACGTGGTGCTGTTGACGGCGCATGCCACCGTGCAGACCGCGGTGACGTCGATGCGCTATGGCGCCTTCGATTACATTACCAAACCCTTTACCAGCTCCGACCTTGTGCAAGTCGCTCGTCGTGCGTTCGGTGAGAATGGCTCGGCGGCTGCGAGGCAATCCGGGGGCATCGAAGTGCCGCCTCCTGTCGAGCAAGTGCGTTCAGAGAAGCGGGCTGGATTGTCTCGAGTGATCGGGAAAAGTCCGGCCATGGAATCGGTCTTCAGCTTGATCGAAAAGGTGGCCCCCACACATTCTAACGTGCTGGTCTATGGGGAAAGCGGAACGGGGAAGGAACTCGTCGCGCGGGCGATTCACGATGCCAGTCTACGGGCGGAGCGCCCCTTCATCCCGGTCGATTGCGTCTCGTTGCCTGATACGCTCCTGGAATCGGAATTGTTCGGCCATGAGAAGGGCGCCTTTACCGGTGCGCATGTCTCGAAGCCGGGATTGTTCGAAGTGGCGGCGGGCGGGACGGTCTTTCTGGATGAAGTCAGCGGGATGAGCCAGACCCTGCAGTCGCGTCTGCTGCGAGTCCTGCAAGAGCGGCAGATGCGCCGGGTCGGCGGCATCCGGTTTTTGGATGTCGATGTGCGGGTGATCGGGGCGTCGAACCAGGATCTCGAAGCCGCCTGCCGGCGGGGAGAATTCCGCGAGGACCTCTATTACCGCCTGAATGTCATTCCGATCGTGTTGCCGCCGTTGCGGAGCAGGGAAGGGGATATTCCCATTCTGGCGCGAGAATTTTTGCGGCGATTCATGAAGCAGCAAGGTGGGTCCCTTAGATTCGTGCCGAACCTGGACTCCTTGGCCACGGAGTTGCTGTGTGGATATGCCTGGCCTGGGAATGTGCGCGAGTTGCAAAACGTCATCGAGCGGGCTGCCGTGCTAGCTGATGGCCCGCTGATTACACGTGCGCATTTGCCCGAACGCCTGCGCCAGGCTGTGGTTGACGACACGGGGCTTGGGGAGGCCGGCTCCTTCAAACATGCGAAGCAGGCGGCGGTCACGACATTCGAGCGGAGTTTTCTCAGCGAACTCCTCAAACGAAACGACGGTCACATGGGGCGAGCCGCCCAGGAGGCCGGGGTGGATCGGAAGACCATCGAGCGGATGGTCAAGAAGCATGGGCTGCGCGAACGTTCCTAATCCGGTTCCTGTCACGACTCACCGTGTGTATTCACGATGCCTGATTCGGGCCGTTCCCTCGACTTCCCGATGGGGCGTCGATGTCCCATTGGGACAAATGTTTCAGACACTCCTCTATCGCCTTTGAATTCGATGTCGTTGTGATGATCTCCGTTTTTTGATGGGGCGTCGTCGCCCCATTTTTATTTCTCCTCTCCCTGCTGCAGTCGAAAATTTCCCACAAAGTCTAAGTTTCCGGTCTCGGTCGATCTGGAACAAGAGTTGCTCTAGTGTCGACCGTCTTTTTGTGCGCATTGTTTTTTCATGCGCAGTGATGAGTGCGCCATCGTCTCCTTGTCGCGAATCAAGGGTGTGGAAACCGAAGGACCGGCCTCCTGATGTTTCCACTCCATGAGGTGCAGGCCTTCACGGGCTTGCACCGCGCGCGGCGATCATTCGACGGCAGAGGGTGAGGATGCGGAGGTTGTATGGTTTCAATAGGAGGTGGGTCTCATGAGATCGGTACGTAGCGGGCCTAGGAAACTCAGTCGTCGCAGGTCCCAAGCGGCCTGGAAGCTCCTGTTAGGGGTCATGCTTCCATCGGTCTGCGTCGGGGCGTTCCAAGTGGCTTCGGCAGCGCCCCCGGAAGTGCATACGGCTGCGCACAATCAGCCGGCATGGGCTGAGCAGTTGAAGGGCCAGACGATCATCGAGGATGCGCAGGAAGGTCATGTCGAGCGGACCGCGATGATGGAGCGTCAGCACCAGCGCATTATGGAGAAGATCAACGAGCAGTTGGCCCATGATGCCGAGGTGCAGCGCACAGGCGGCCAGTACAACAACGTCAATATGTTGCATCAGTACGGCGCCGGGAACCAGGATTTATTGTTGATGTCGAACAGCGCCGCTGAGCCGGTCTTGTCAATGGGCGGGAAGTGTCCCCTGAGTGCGCCGGTCCGCAGCTACGACGTGTCGGCGATCAATGTGGAAATCACCTTGAACATGTGGCTCGATTTCTATCCGGGCTACATGTACACGCTAACCGAAAATATCGACAAGGTCCGTGCCGAAGAGGCCAAAAATAAAGAGGCCCGGGACAAGGATGGCTACGATCCGGGCGGCGTCATAAACGGGTTGCAGAACCAATTCATTCAGCCACTCGTTCTTCGCGGCAATCAGGGCGATTGCGTGAAGGTGACCCTCCGCAATCAGCTGGAGGGTGATGAAGAAGTCAGCCTGAACATTCATGGGTCCAGCATGGTCATGTCGGCTACGGGACAGCCGGCCACGACCACCAATCCCGACAGCATTGCCGCCAAGGGCAAGGCCGTGGAGATGGAATGGTATATCCCGCCGACCCAGCAGGAGGGGAGCCGCCAGTTCCATTCGTACAGCAATGATCGCGAGTTGACCGTGATGGGCCTCTTCGGCTCCTTCGTGATCGAGCCGAAGGGATCTGAATATCTCGAACCGCTGGGCACCGGTGATCCTCAGCCGACCAAGAGCGGCTGGCAGGCGATCATCAAGAACGGCAGCGGCCCGGACTTCCGGGAATTCGTGTTGTTCTATCATGAAGTCGGCGACGAAGCCTTCCGTCCATTAAACAAGAAGGGCGACTTCATCCCGCAGCGCGATCCGCTCACCGATGTGTATCGTCCCGTGGCCCGCGCGCTGAACTACCGGAGCGAGCCGTTTGGCGTGGACAATATGCAGACGCAGCACGAATACTTCGGCTTCGAGGATGAGTCGATGGCCTACAGCGCCTACACGTTCGGCGACCCGGCCACGACCATTCCGCGCAGCTACCTCGGCGACCCGGCCAAGTTCCGGCTGGTGCACGGTGGCTCAGAAGTGTTCCACTCGCACCATCCGCACGGCGGAGCGATTCGTTGGCCGCGGAGCCCGCGAGCCATCGACGAAATGCCCTTGTGGCATGCGGCGAAGAACGGTCCCGTGAAATATCCCGTGATCCGGACGAAGTCCGATCGCGTCGACGTGGAAGTCATCGGGCCGTCCGAGACCATGGACCTGGAGACCGAGTGCGGCTCCGGTCTCTGCCAGCAGTTGGCCGGAGACTTCCTCTTCCACTGCCACGTGGCCCATCACTACATTGCGGGCATGTGGGGATACTGGCGCGTGTACAACACGATTCAGCAGGGTGCGAATCACAATGACGTGATGCCGGATCTGCTGGAGTTGCCGGACCGCAAGGGCCGCATCAAGACGGGTGTCACGTCGGACGAGTTGATCGGCAAGACCGTCGATTGGTTCGGTAAGCAATTCAAGATCGTGGAGAAGGGCAAGACCGATTGGAAGGCCGACCCGGCTATCGTGACGCTCAAGGACTGGGTGGAAATGCAGTTCCCTCCGCAGGGTCTCCCGGGCCACAAGAAGGATGAGCGCGATCAGACCAGGTCCTATGACGCGACCGTGCTGAATTGGAACTGGCAGGGTACTCGCGCCATGACCGAGCCTGAGAATACGGTGCCGAATCCGCGGTATCAATCGACCCATCCGGGCGAGCGGCTGCCGATCGTGTTCGAGCCGTTGACCGGGAAGGTCTCCTGGCCGCACTTGAAGCCGCACTTCGGCCGCCGCGTGCCGTTCTCGAAGGGGCACAATCCGTCTCCCTGGCTGGAGATGATTCACCTCGATGAGGACGGCCAGCCGAGTTCCTATCCGGCCAAGCCGGGAGAGAACGGGCGCTGGAGCCTCTGTCCGGAAAATGCCGGCTCGAAGAAATACAACGTGCACTTCATTCATACGCCGATGATGCTCGCCGACAAGCAAGGCGACACGCCGGCCATCATGGATGAAGGCGGGTTGATCTATGTCTTGCATGAAGAGGAAGCAGCCATTCGGAAGAATAACGACCTGCGATTCCCGTTGGTCGTGCGGTCGAACATTTATGACTGCGTCGATTGGATGTTGACCAGCGAGTGGGACGACGACGACTTCGGGAATTTCCACGCCTCGAAGGTCAACACCCATTGGCACTTCCTGCAGTTCGACAACCAGTCGTCCGACGGCGTGATCACCGGGTTCTCGAACGAACAGTCGGTGCGCCCGTTCACCATGCTGGAAAAGAAGACGGACAAGGGGTTGCCGTTGCCGTTGAACACGATCTTCACGAAGGCGGGGAAGAAGGGCGATCGCGTCATCACCCTTAAGAACGCCGCGCAGTATCATCCGGGCATTGAAATCCTGATCGGCGCGGATAACGTCGGCGGGAATGAAGTCGGGCGGATCCAGTCGATCAAGGGCAACGAGATCACCCTCGTGCGGCCGTTGAAACACGATCATCCTGTGAAGGATATCGTGACGGTGGAATTTGTCCGGCAGCGTTTCTGGGTGGATTCCGATGTGGGCACAGTGTTCTGGCACGACCATGCGTTGGGCCGGATAACCTGGGGCCATGGCGGATTCGGAACGATGATTGTCGAGCCGGTCGGATCGACGTATCACAATCCGAAGACCGGAGCGCCGATCCGGAGCGGTCCGTTGGCGGACATCCGCACCGCGGAGCCTGTGGGCTACGGGGTGAACGGCAGTTTCCGTGAGTTGCTGGTGCAGTTGAATGACAGTGTGCCGCACACGATCAATATCGTGACGGCGGGCAATCCTCCCGGTCAGCCGGTGGAAGTAGCCCTGGAAGCGGGGAAGACCATCTCGTTCCCGATTCCAGACCATATCAAGATGACGCCGATGCCGTTCCTGAACGGCGGAACCCATACGACGGGCGGCAGTCTCAACTTCAGGGCGGAGCCGATCAGCGGACGCCTGAAGGCGAATCCGGATACGTCGAAGCTCTTCAGCAGCGCCGTACACGGCGATCCGTACACACCCATGGTGCGAGCCTATCTGGGTGATACGGTCGTGTTCCGGTTGCTGCAGACCATGACCAATGAAAGCATGGTCTGGACGCTGTCCGGTCATACCTATCTGACAGAGCGGTATGCCGGCGATGCGAACCGGAAGAATTCCATCCATGTCGGTATCGCAGAACGATACGACCTCGTCGTTCCGCAAGCCGGTGGACCGCGCCTGCAGGCGGGCGACTACATCCATTTCAACGGTCGTTCGTCAAAATTCTCGGAAGGCGCCTGGGGTATCTTGCGCGTCCTCGATAAGGACGTGGCGGATCTGCAGAAGTTGCCTGCCGGGTACAGCGGCCGGAACGAAATTCCGAAGGCGCCGGCGGTGTGTCCTGCCGATGCGCCGGTGAAGAGTTTCAATGTGTCGGCGATCGATTTCCCGTCGATGAAGTTGAACCCGAAGGCCCCGGATGCCATCGAGGTCGACTTCGAGCGGACCATCCAGATGGTCAATCCTGATGCCAAGATTTACGTCTTGGATGAGGATGTCGCGACGGTGGCATCCGGCCTCCAGCCGATGCCGCTGACGTTGCGCGCAAACGTCGGGGACTGTCTCAAGGTCAAGTTGAGCAACAAGATGAAGCAGGGCCGGGCGTCGTTCTCGGCGCTGGGCCTGGCGTTTGACCCGAAGGATTCCCTGGGCGCGAACGTCGGCAACAATCCTGGCGAGCAAACGGTCGCTCCGGGTGAGAGCCGCGTCTACACCTATTACGCCGATCCGTTCATCGGGGAGACCGCGTCCCTGGTGTGGGATTGGGGGAATGTCATGACCAATCCCCGCAACGGACTGTACGGCGGTATTGTGATCGGGCCCAAGGGGGCGACCTATCGTGATCCGAAGACCGGTGCGGATATTTCCACGAAGAACAGCTGGGTCGCCGATGTGATTGTGGATCGGACGATTCAGGGCTACGAAAATCGCCAGAACTATCGCGATGTGGCTCTGTTCTTCCAAGATGAAGACAACATCATTGGAACGAGCTTCATGCCCTACGTGCAAAACACCGCCGGGCTGACGGCCGTCAACTACCGTTCGGAGCCCTATAAATTCCGTGAATCGACCGGTTGTACTCTCGGCAGGGTGTTCCAGCCCTGTTCGGTGGACAAGCCGGAGAGCATCGCCACGCCGCTCATCGAAGCGCATGCGGGAGATCCCGTGCGTATCCATGTGTTCGGCGCGAGCAATGAACAGAATGGCATGTTCAGTGTTGAGAAGCATGAGTGGCCGATTGAGCCCTTCATGCGCGGCGCCGATCAGATCAGCGTTGTCGAGTTCTCAGCGTCGGAAACGCTGGATGCCTTTATCCCTGCCGCAGGCGGAAGCTTCCGTCTGCCGGGTGATTATGTCTGGAGCAATCAGCGATTGCCCTATGCCCAGTCGGGGCAGTGGGGCCTGTTGAAGGTATTGCCTGCGGACGATCAGCGAATCCTCCCGTTGAGTCAGCAGGCACCTTCGATCAAGCGGGCGGGGTCAGAGGCGGGAGATCCCATTGTCTCCCGTATGTCGAACCCCATCCAATAGGGTGAGGGCGGCGGCCTCTCTTCACGGGGGGCCGCCGTATGGATGCAGTGCCGGTCCTAATCACCAGACTGCGGGAGAGCCCACGGGGGCTCTCCCGCAGTTGTGTTTTTGCACAAATGGAATGTCGTAGTCCTGTGCCCACGGGCTGAGAGCATTGCGGCAGCCATGCTGTCGGGCCGTTCGTGAACGGTGGTCCGTTATCTCCCGCGTACCTGGGCCACCAGGCTCTGCAGCATCTTCAAATCCATGGCCCCTGGTACCAATTCCGTACCGACGATAAACGCTGGGGTGCCGGTGATGCCGAGGGTCTTTGCGAGACTGCGGTTGCGATCGATCACCGTTTGCCACTCCGGCCTGTTGATATCTGCCTCGAGCCGACTCACATCCAGGCCTACCGTCTGGGCAATCCGAAACAGGTGTTCTTTCGTGAGATCATCCTTCACCGCCAGCAGGGCCTCATGAAAAGCCTGGTGTTTCCCCTGCCGATGCGAGGCCAACGCGGCTTTGGCGGCCAGTTCGGACGTCTCGCCGAGAATCGGAAAGTCTTTATACACGACACGGATGCCGGTATCCCGTTGTTGTAGCTCGGTCAGCGCGGAAGCCGCTCGTTTGCAATACCCGCAGCGATAATCGAAAAACTCCACGACGGTGATGTCACCAGTCCGGTTTCCGCTGATCGGGGAGTCCGGATCGTTGAGTAACTCCTGCTGGTGGGTGGCGATGGCGGCTTTCTGCCGTTGTTGCTCCTCGGCCGCCCGTGTGTTTTCCAAGGCCTGCAAGGATTGTTCGATGACTTCAGGATGGGTACGGATGTAGCGTTCGATGATCTGTTCCAGGGCGAGTCCTGTGCCAGGGGCTCCCGTCGGTTCAGCAGGCCAGGCGTTTAAGGGAACAGAAGCCCACCATGAAGCGAAGGAAAACATCGTCAGAACGACCATGCGATTGGTGCCCGGTGTCATGCGGCCTCCCGTTGAGTCAGTGTGAAGCACGTCGTGGAACACGGTGCTGCAGCTGGGCATTATACAAGAATCGCGGGCGTCGAGGTCAGTTGGCGGGGTCTGTCGGCAGCTTGGCGATCTTGATCAACGTGTGCTCGTCATTGAGTTCGAACGTGACATGGTCGCCAACGCTGAGGCCATGCAGCAGGCGAACGTCGCGAACGGGAAGGGCGCGTGATTCTCCCGTGGGAAGGAGAATGGTGAGCGTCAGGGCCTCCTGGTCGATGGATACAATCGTGCCGCCCAGCAGGGCAGACTCGGCCGGTGGGGCCGCAGCCACAAAGCACGCCATGGTGCAGGGCAGGACGACCAAGATGAACCGCAGTGCCAGCAAAAGCATCCGATACCATAACGCATACACGATTCGCGCGGAACTAGCATTTCCCCTAAAGCGGCTCCGCGCAGGAGACCTAGCAGGATGCGGAAAAAGTCCACCAGCGGCGTTCTCGCATCGTTCAGCGGCTCAGCGTACGACACGAGTACGATTCGCCGCTTCACTCGCTGCGGCCTTGCTGGATGGCCTTGTTGCGCATCCTGCCTACTATCCTGATACCAACACGCCACGTGAGCTGATCGCGGCGTAGCGTGCAAAAAATGAGTTTTTCCGCAGCCTGCTAGAGCGGCGGTTGAGGGATTTTCCGGTTGCGCTGATCGTACGGGCGATTTATGGTGAGAGCAGAGAAGGGACGCCATGCCTCAAGCCGATTGTGAAATCCCAGCCGTGCTGGTTGCGAATGCCGGATCGTCGAGCGTCAAATGGGCGTTGTTTCATGTGGGAGGTTCGCCCGTCCGGGCGGCAGCGGGGCGGATCGAGCGCATCGGGCTTCCGGACGGCATCGTGACCTTCACCGATGGCGAGACCGGGCAGGACCAACGGCGTGTCGCGCAGATCCCGAACCATGCGGCAGCCGTGCAGGTCCTCATTGAGCAGCTCGGGCAGAGTGGCCGGGGATTGTCACTACAAGCCATCGGCCATCGAGTCGTCCATGGAGGCAGCCGCTATACGAATCCGGAGGTGATCTCGAAGGCCGTGCGAGAGGAGTTGCATCGGCTCAGTCCCTACGATCCCGAGCATCTTCCGGCGGAACTCACCCTGATCGACGCCCTGGACATTCAATACCCGGCCATCCCGCAAGTCGCCTGTTTTGATACCGGATTCCATCAACATCTGCCGCCGGTCGCTCGTCTCATGGCGATTCCCCGCCGGTACGAAAAACAGGGCATCAGGCGATATGGATTTCATGGCCTGTCCTACGCCTACTTGTTAGAAGAGCTGGAACGGGTGGCCGGCCGTGAGGCCGCGCGCGGCAAGGTGATCCTGGCCCATTTGGGAAACGGGGCCAGTCTCGCCGCAGTGCGAGAGGGCGTGAGCATTGATACGACGATGGGTTTCACCCCGGCCTCCGGGCTGCCCATGAGCACGAGATCCGGCGACCTGGACCCTGGTCTGGTGTCCTACCTCGCTCAAACCGAGGGCATGACGGCGGATCAGTTTCATCATATGGTCCATGCGCAGTCGGGCCTGCTGGGATTATCCGAGCTCAGTTCCGACTTACGGGACTTGCTCGCGCAGGAAGGCCGCGATACGCGCGCCGCAGAGGCGGTAGCGGTATTTTGTTATCAGGGGAAAAAGTGGATCGGCGCCTACGCGGCGGCCCTCGGTGGCGTCGATCAGCTGGTCTTCAGCGGCGGCATCGGCGAACATTCATCCGTCGTGCGGGCGCGGATGTGTGACGGCCTGGCATTTCTCGGCATTGAGTTGGATCAGGCGCGCAACGAGGCCCATGACGCGGTCATCTCCCGGCCGGGCAGCCGGGTGACGGTGCGCGTGATCCAGACGGATGAAGAGCGCCACATCGCGCAATCGGTCTGTCGGCTATTGGCCCTGCCCGTCAACCGTGGAACGAAATGAACCCGTCGCGTCATCGTTTCGGCAGGAGGCGGCAAGGGACGCGTACATCTGAAAGAGGGACTTCATGAAAGAGACGACCCGTGCGAATCAGCCGCTGAGCCCCGAGATGCTTCAACGGATCCACGCCTACTGGCGAGCGGCCAATTATCTTTCCGTCGGGCAGATCTATTTGTATGACAACCCGCTGCTCAAGCAGCCACTGAGGCGGGAACATATCAAGCCGCGCCTGCTTGGCCATTGGGGAACGACGCCGGGGTTGAATTTTATCTACGCCCATCTCAACCGCATCATCAAGGCGCAGGATCTCCCGGTGCTCTACGTCGCCGGACCTGGTCACGGCGGTCCCGGGCTGGTCGCGAATGTCTACCTCGAAGGGACCTACAGCGAAGTCTACCCGAACATCTCGCAGGATGAGGCGGGGCTGCAGCGTCTGTTCAAGCAGTTTTCTTTTCCCGGCGGCATTCCGAGCCATGTGGCGCCGGAAACCCCCGGCTCCATCCACGAGGGGGGGGAGTTGGGCTATTCTCTGGCCCATGCCTATGGGGCGGCCTTCGACCATCCTGAGCTGCTGGTGGCCTGTGTCATCGGCGACGGAGAAGCGGAAACCGGTCCGCTGGCGGGCAGTTGGCATGGCAATAAGTTTTTGAACCCCGTGCGGGACGGAGCCGTGCTGCCGATTTTGCATCTGAACGGCTACAAGATTGCCGGCCCGACCGTGCTCGCCCGCATGCCGCCGGATGAACTCGAATCGCTGCTGATCGGGTATGGCCATCAGCCGTTTTTTGTCGAAGGCGATGATCCTGAAACCATGCATCAATTGATGGCCTTCACGCTGGACGAAATCATGGTTATGATCCGGCGCATACAACACGATGCGCGCACGAAGGGATTCACGACGCGGCCGCGCTGGCCCATGATCGTGTTGCGCTCGCCGAAGGGCTGGACCGGCCCGAAAGAGGTGGACGGCAAGTTGACGGAAGGAACCTTCCGTTCCCACCAGGTGCCGATGGCCGAGATGGATAAGCCCGGGCATGTCGAGTTGTTGGAGGGCTGGCTGAAGAGTTACAAGCCCGAAGAACTGTTTGACGACGCAGGGAGACTTGTGCCCGAGCTTGCTTCGCTGGCGCCGGCCGGTGAGCGGCGCATGGGCGCCATTGCCTGCGCGAATGGCGGCAGCCTCCTGCGCGATTTGCACATGCCTGATTTCCGGCAGTATGCCGTGCCGGTGGTCAAACCGGGCGGAGACGAGGCCGAAGCCACGAGGGTGCAAGGCCTGTTTCTTCGCGATGTGTTGAAAATGAATACGCACAACTTCCGGGTCTTCGGGCCGGACGAGACGGCATCCAACCGGTGGGGCGCCGTGTTCGAAGTCACCGACCGGTGTTCGACGGAGGAAGTGCTCCCGACCGACGAACATGTGGCCCATGACGGACGCGTCATGGAGATCTTAAGCGAGCACCTCTGTCAGGGCTGGCTCGAAGGGTATCTGCTGACCGGACGTCACGGGTTCATGAACTGCTACGAGGCGTTTATTCACATCGTCGATTCCATGTTCAACCAGCATGCCAAGTGGTTGAAGGCCTCGCGCGAGATTGCCTGGCGGCGGCCGATTGCCTCGCTCAATTATCTGCTGACATCCCACGTGTGGCGGCAAGACCACAACGGGTTCAGCCACCAGGACCCCGGGTTCATCGACCATGTGGTCAATAAGAAGGCGGAAGTGATTCGCGTGTACCTGCCGCCCGATGCCAACACGCTGTTGTCGGTGACCGATCACTGCCTGCGCAGCCGCAACTACGTGAATGTAGTCATCGCGGGCAAACAACCGGCGCCGCAATGGCTCGACATGGAGTCCGCCATCCTCCATTGCACCGCCGGCATCGGCATCTGGGAATGGGCCAGTAACGACCGCGGCAGCGAACCCGATGTCGTGATGGCCTGTTGCGGCGATGTGCCAACCATGGAGACCTTGGCGGCGGTGGAAATTCTGCGCGTGGCTCAACCCGATTTAAAGGTGCGTGTCATCAATGTGGTCGATCTCATGAAGCTGCAGCCGGCGAGTGAGCATCCGCACGGGATGTCCGACAAGGAGTTCGACGCGTTGTTCACCACTGATAAGCCGATCATGTTTGCCTTTCACGGGTATCCCTGGTTAATCCACCGCCTGACGTATCGTCGGACGAATCATCACAACTTGCACGTGCGAGGCTACAAAGAAGAAGGCACGACGACGACGCCATTTGATATGGTCGTTCTCAATGACCTGGACCGGTTCCATCTCGTGGCCGACGTCGTGGACCGCGTCCCGCAACTCGGCGCGCGGGCTGCGTATCTCAAGCAGGAGATGCGGGATAAACGCATGCAACACAAGCAATACGTCAAGCTCCATGGCACCGACATGCCCGAGATCAGCACCTGGAAGTGGAGCGGAAAGCGATAAGACATGGCAGATCCTACAGTGGTCGCGTTGTTCGATGTCGATAATACCTTGGTAGACAACGACCGGATTACGACCGACCTCACGCAACACCTGGATGAAGAAATCGGCGCCAGGGGAGAGCGGCAGTACTGGGCGATTTTTGAAGAATTGCGGGAAACGCTGGGCTATGTGGATTATCTGGGCGCGCTGCAGCGCTATCGCCAGGAGTATCCCCGCGATCCCCATCTGTTGACCCTTTCCCGCTTTCTGCTGAATTATCCCTTTGCCGAGCGGGTGTTTCCGCAGGCCTATGACGTGATTCGCCAGATGTCGCAGTGGGCGCAGGCCGTGATCCTTTCCGATGGTGATGTGGTGTTCCAGCCGCGCAAGATCGACTGCTCAGGCCTCTTTGAAGCCGTCGAGGGGCATGTCCTCGTCTATATTCACAAAGAGCGAGAACTGGACGACGTCGAGCAGCGGTATCCCGCCGATCACTATGTGTTGATCGATGACAAGTTG
>WBZN01000964.1_pt1 | contig 18429 bp, 16 predicted proteins | sample 5204281 | NCBI WGS metagenome assembly WBZN01 (sample SAMN12344347, study PRJNA552823) | activated sludge metagenome | biome: Activated sludge suspended growth; feature: Nitrification reactor; material: Wastewater; isolation source: activated sludge from nitrification reactor of wastewater...
CCGAATCGAGAGGCTCGAAGCGCGTCGAGAGGCGCTCGGTCGCGTCAATCCGCTCGCGAAGGAGGAGTACGAGGCCGAGAAGCTGCGCCTCGACGAGCTCGCGGCGCAGCGGCAGGATCTCGAGGAGTCGCTGCACGAGCTCGAGAAGCTCCGGGACTCGCTCCACGAGAAGCTCGAGGAAGGCATCGTCGAGACCACCGGCGAGCTCGACGCCGTGGCCAGCTGGCTCGACCGCGCCGACGAGAGGACGCCGAGCGCGCCGGCCCCCGCAGCTCCCCCGAAGGACGTTCCGACGCCGACCGACGAAGCCTCCGCTCCCCCCACGGCCGCGCCGAGGTGATCTTCCGCCGGGCGTCGGTCCGCGCGCGTACGAACGTGGCGCTATGCTGGGGCCATGAAAATCCCGGCCGAGCCGAAGGTCATCCTCCGCAGTTGCCGTGACTACGACCCGGAGCGCATCCGCACGATCATCCGCGAGGGCCTCGAGGAGCTAGGGCTCCGTCCGTTCGGCCGAACCCTGGTCAAGCCCAACCTCGTGGCGGCGGGTCCGCTGTTTCCCTACGCGTATACCCGACCGGAGTTCGGCGAGGGCGTGCTGTGCGCGCTGCGCGATGTCGGCGGCGCCTCGATGACGGAGCTCGCGGCCGGCGAGCGGTGCGGCATCACGGTCCCCACGCGCGTCGCGTTCCGCGAGTCCGGGTGGGACGCGATGCTCAAGAAGATCGACGTCAAGCGCTACTGCTTCGAGGAGGCGCAGCAGGTCGAGATCCCGATCTCCCATCCCCAGCGCTTGCGCGACTACCTGTTCACCCCCGAGCCGATCGCCCGCGCGGACTTCTTCGTCAATTGCCCGAAGTTCAAGGCCCATCCATGGACGACGGTGACGTTCTCGCTCAAGGCGTATATCGGGATCCAGGATGACCGCCATCGGCTGATCGATCACGATCACAAGCTCAACGAGAAGATCGCGGACCTCCAGCACATCATCCAGCCCTCGTTCATCGCGATCGATGCGATCACCGCGGGCGAGGGCCGCATGCTCACGCCGACGCCGTTCCCGTTGGGCATGATCATCATGGGTAACAGCCAGGTCGCGTTCGACGCGGTGTGCTGCAGCATCATCGGCGTCGATCCGCGCTCCGTCGATCACATCCGGCTCGCCGCCGAGCACGGGTTCGGCTCGACGGAGATCTCGAACATCAAGATCACGGGGGACGTCACCCTCGAGGAAGCGCAGCAGCGCGCGAAGGGCTTCAAGGTCGGCCTCATCCGCGTCGAGAAGTACTTCGAGGGCACCCACATCACCGCCTACGCCGGCCCGCCGCCCGCGTCCGAGGCCGGCGACTATTGCTGGGGCGGGTGCCCGGGCGCGATCGAGGAGGCGATCGAGATCCTCCGCGTGTTCGACAAGGACACCGACCGGAAGATGCCGCGCCTCCACGTGGTGTTCGGCAAGTACCAGGGAGGCATCGATGCCAAGCCCGGCGAGAAGGTGGTGTTCATCGGCGACTGCGCCGATTGGAAGGGCACGCTCCACGGCAAGCCGATCGCGATCGAGAACATCTACAAGGATCGAAGCACGCTCGATCCCCACACCGCGCGTGGCGAGGACATCTTCGTGAAGCTCGCGGGCGCGAAGCGGAAGATGCCTGGCGACGTGATCCGGCTCGAGGGCTGCCCGGTGTCCGTCGCCGAGCAGGTGCTCGCGCTCGTCAGCGTCTCGAGCGTCAAGAATCCCTATTACGACCGCGACAACATGGTGGCCTTCGGTCGCGCATACCTGGGCTGGAAGGCGCGGGTCACGCTCAACAAGCTCCAGCGCAAGCGCTACCAGCAGAACGGCGCGTTCCGGGAGCGCGGGCAGGCCGCACCCGAGTCGATCGAACCGGGACGGCGTGACGCCGCCGCGCTGCCCCCGCGGCCCGGGGGTCACGGATGATCGCGCCCGGCTGGCTACCCACACGATTCCGCGTCCTTCCGGCACGTGCGCGCACCCTGCCCTACACGCGCCTCCGCCGGCGTCGCACGATCGGTCGCACCGCCGCAGGTCTTTCCCGAGCGGCGCCGCGGCCCCTCCCGAGCGATACTGGGGTCATGTTGTTCGATCAGGTTCGCGAGCTTCCCGTCGCCACCGTGTGGCGTGCTCCGGGCGCGCGCGTCGGCCTCGCGGTGGGAGGGATCCGGCGCTGGCTGGCTCGACGGTGGCAGTGGTTCCGGCCCCGCACCGTGCCCGTGTTCGTCGCGCTGCTCGGCATGCTCGCGGTGTTGCAGTCGGTGAGGTATCTGGCGCATCCGCGTCAGGAGCCCGCGCCGGCGCGGTTCGCGGTGATCACCGGCGATCCTGCCGATGCGACCATCCCGATCGACGACGAGCCGGTCGCGCGTCCGTACGTGCCCGCGGTCTCGAGCAGCCATCCCGTCCGGCTCGTTCCCGCGGTCACCCGCTCGCTGCGCTAGGCTCGGACGCATGTCGATTCGCGCCGTCCATCACCTGAACTGCGCCACCATGTGCCCGGTCGCCGGGTTCTTGATGGGCCACGCCGGTCTCGGACGCGGCAAGATGGTCGCGCACTGCTTGCTCGTGCAGACCGAGCGCGACGGCCTCGTGTTGATCGACACCGGCCTGGGGACGCGCGACGTCGAAGGCAAGACCGGGATGTCGCGCGCGTTCCACACGCTGGTCGGTCCGAGCCTCGATCCAGCCGAGACCGCGGTGGCCCAGATTCGCGCGCTCGGCCTCGATCCCGCCGACGTCCGCCACATCGTGATGACCCACCTCGATCTCGATCACGCGGGCGGCATGCCCGACTTTCCGAACGCGCGCGTCCATCTCCACGCGCGCGAGCACGCCGCCGCGATGGCGCGCACGAACTTCCTGGAGCGAGAGCGCTACCTGCAGGCGCACTGGATGCACGGCCCGAAATGGGACGTCTACACGGAGGACGGCGACACCTGGCGCGGGTTGCCGGCGGTCACCCGCCTGCGCGGCCTCGATGCAGACGTCGGCCTGTTGCCGATGCACGGCCACACCCGCGGGCACTCCGCCGTGATCGTGCGCCACGCGGACCGCTGGCTCGTGCACGCCGGAGATGCCTACTTCCACCGCAACGCGGTCGAAGGCGACAGCGGCGTACCGATCGGCTTCATGGCGTTCGAGCGCATGGTGCAGATGATCCCCGCGGCGCGGCGTGCGTCGGTCGCGGCCCTGCGCCAGCTCCGCACGAGCTATCAGGATATCGATCTGTTCTGCGCGCACGATCCGACGGAGTTCGCGCAGTTCGCGGCGTCCTGAGCGCGCTCGCGCTCAGCGCGTGATCACCGACACGTTCGTGATCGTCCCGGCCACGAGCGGGATCGATCCGGCCCCGGTCGCGCCGCCGGCGACGGTGAGCATCGTCGTGCCCGTGCCGCCCGTGCCGACGTCGACGTTCGGGAAGAACACCTCCTTACCGGCGTCCCCGGGCGCCCAGGTCGTCGCGGTGATCGCTTGCGTCGCACCGTGGGCCGCCGCGAGCGAGACCGCGGCCGCGGGACCGTTGACGTGGACGTGGACCTGCGCCTTGTAGGAGTCGAACTGCTGGCCGATGCTCGTGAAGAAGCTCGCCTGCCGGTCGGTGGTGAACGCGCGCCCGCTGAAGAAGCCGCCTCCGAGGATCACCGACTTGTTCGCGACCAGGATCGTCTGCACGCTGTAGCGGGACACGGGGACCGTGCACTCCGAGTTGCCCGACGGCTGCGTCACCGTGAGCGTCGTTGTGGGCGCCGTCCCGGGGATGCACAGGTCGAACCGGCCGTTCGGGCTCGTGCTGTCCATCCCGCCGCCGGCGACCTCGACGACCGCGGCGTTGATCCCGCAGAACCTCGAGTCGTTATCCCAATCGACGTACTCGCCCTGGAACCGGAGCTGGTCGCCGCAGGAACCATTATCGATGTCGACCGTGATGGTCGCATCGACCTTTGCGCCGTCGTCGCCGCACGCGGCAACCGCGATCAGGAGCACCGCAAATCGACCTGCTTTCATCCGGGAACGCTAGCAGACCCGAGCGCAGGCTGATCGAATTTTGGTCCGCGCGAAGCAAGGATCAAAATCACCCTGGAGCGAGGGTCCCCCTCGCGGGGACCCGAGCGCAGGCTGATCGAACAGTCGTTACTTGTTCGTGAGTGGCCTGGCGATCGGAATCGCCCCGTTCGGAGGCGCGCCGCCGGCCGCGGCCATCACGTCGGGCAGCGTCAGCTCGGCGAGCGCGTCCTGGAACTGCACCCGCGACAGCATGATCTTCTCTTCCTGGTCGACGAGCGCGATCGTCGTCGCTTGCACGCGATTCGAGATGTCGCGCATCTTGCCCTTGAGGTGACCCATCAGGTCGTTGCCGGTCTTGACCGCCGTGAGCGTGAGGATCTGGCCGTGCAGATCGTCCATCCGCTCGCGGTAGTCCTGGAGCCGGCGCCGCAGGCTGACTTGCTCCTCGGAGAGGTCGACGAGGGTGCGATGGATCTGGAGCAGCTTCTTGAGCTGGTCCTTGAGCTCGGCCGAGCCCTCCGGAGCCTCGACGTAGACCTTCATCATGTCGAGCGTGACCTCGGCGTTGAGGTCGAGCGTACGCTCGATCGGCGTCGCTTCGGCGATCTCGACCGTCTTGATCTCGTTCGGCTTGAGATCGATCTCGAACAGGTGGGCATCGCCGACGCGCTCGAACGACTCGGGTGAGCGGATCAGGGTCCAGCCCTTGTTGACGGTGTGGCGGATGAACACCTTGGCCGGCTCGGTCAGGCGATTGGTCACCGTCATCTTCTGGCGGCGGATGTGCTGGACCTCCGCGGTCAACACGCCACGCTGGAGCGTCACCAGCCGCGACAGCTTGTTCTCCTCTCCATCATCGCGCTCGATCACGATCTGACGATCGAGGGCATAGGGCACCACCGCGGACGCCTTGGGCGGGACCGGCTCGGTCAGCCCTTCGCCGATGAACCGCTCGTTGCCGTAGACGGTGACCGGGCCGGTCTCGAGCGTCGAGTCGGTCGGGTTGCGGAACCGAACCGCGCGGAACGCGAAGTGATCGTTGCCGCGCTCGCTCTCGGCGTCGTAGAGGTACACGACCTCTCCCTCGGTCTCGCTGCGCAACATCGAGACCATGGCGCTCGCGCCCTTCTCGACGGTCATCGGCGTCGGGTTATTGAAGTGGCTCTCCCCCACGGGCTGCGCCATGAGATCGGCGCCCTTGTCGCCCGGAGCCTGCGCCTTCCGTTCCTCGGCGGTCGGGCCCTGCGCGACCAGGCGGACGCGCTCGGCCTGGTTCGGCTCGACCCGCGTGACGACCTTGATCCGGGCCGGCGGCACACCCTGATCGATCAGCTGATTGCGCACGATGTTCGCGCGATCGTTCGCGCGGCGCGCGCCGTCGGCACGATTGGCGTCCGCATAGCCCTCGATCACGATCGTCCGGTTCGAGTGGATCAGCGTCTGCGTGATGTCCTTCATCTTCTGGTCGCCCTGCGACACGCGGGCATCGCCAACGCGATTGGCGACCACCGGCGACGACATCGCTGGCGCTGGCGGGGCCGCCGACCTGGACATCATCTTCTTCATCGGAGCGCGCTTCGCGTTCGAGGTGGAGGACTCCCCGCGGCCCGTGGCGCTCGGCGCGTCGGGACGGCCGTCGCCCTCGAACTCGGCCGCAGCCACGGACTCCGTCATCGCGATCCGCTCGGCGTTCTTGTCCTCGGGGTGACCGGCGGGGCGGCGGATCTCGTCGTCACCGAGCTCACCGAGGGCGATCTCTCCACCGCTCGCGTCCTGCGCGTTGGCGCCACCGTAGGGCGACACCCCGGTCGGCGGCGCCACGGCGAACTTCTCCTCGGAGTGCAGCGTCTCGCGCTGGACCTGGCGCACGCTCCACAGGTCGTACTTGAACGACAGCGCGGAGCTCGAGCCGACGCCGACCAGCACGCCCTTCCAGTCCTCGCCGGAGGTGTTGTCGACGATCGCCCAGCCCTCGACCATCACCTTGCCCTTGGCGCCGACGACCACGCGATAGCTCGGCTTCCACGCGGGAGACTCGGTCACGTAGGTCAGCACGACCTCCGCGGCGGCCTTGCTCGGCAGCTGCAGCTTCATCACGAGATACGCCCCGTCCTCGGCTTGCTGCCGCGGGATCGAGACCGGGAGGGGTTGCTTCGAGATCGCATCGACGACGGTCAGCGACTTGAGGAAGTCGTCCACGCGATCGCGCGGGACGCTGACCGTGAGCACGCCTCCGTACACCGTGGCGCGGCGCTCGTAGTAGGCGACGCCGTTGCGGTAGATCACGACGCGCCCGAGCGCGACGTCGTCGACCTTGACGAAGCTCGAGTGCTTGGGGCCACAGCCGGCGATGGCGGCGGCGAGTAGAAGTCCGGCGATCGTCTTGTTCATGACACCCCCCTGGAAACGGTCCGGGCCCAAACGCACGGGGGGGTAGACGCGATCTACTTGGGCCTGGGCTTTCTCGGTCGAGCGGGCGCGGGCGCCGGGGCTCCCACCTTCTGCGCCTTGCGCTCGTCGAGCTCTGCGAGGCTCCTGGGCCAGTCCTCCTTGAGCAGGCGCGACAGGCCGCGATCGGCGTGCAGCCGGCCTTCGGTCTGGCAGGTCGGGCAGTAGTTCGCCTCGTTGTCGGCGTAGATGATGCGCTGGACCAGGGTCCCGCACACCGGGCATGGCTGGCCGTACTTGCCATGGACGGCCATCTCCGGGCGAAATGCCGTCACCTTGTCGGGGAAGCCCTCGCCGACCTCGTCGCGCGAGCGCTGCGTCCACAGGTTCAGGGTCGCGATCGTCGCGCGATGCAGCGTCGCGATCTCGTCATCGGTCATCGATGACGTCATCCGAAACGGCGACAGCTTCGCGGCGTGGAGGATCTCGTCGGAGTACGCGTTGCCGATGCCATCGAACAGCGTGGGATCGGTGAGCGAGCGCTTCACCGTGTGGCGCTCGGATCGCAGCCGCTCGGCGAACTGCGCCGCGGTCGCGGTGAACACGTCGAGCCCGCCTCGATCGAACTCCGCGAGCCCCGCGCGCCCGGCCACCAGGTGCAGCGAGGCGCGCTTCTTCGGTGAGGCCTCGGTGAAGATCAGCGTGCCATTCGGAAAGTCGAACGCGGCGAGCCCGACCTTGCCGGGGACCTTCTCGCCGCGCGGCTTCCAGCGCAGCCGGCCCGCGATCATCAGGTGGATCACCACGTACCGATCGCCCTCGACGCCGATCACGATCCGCTTGCCGAGCCGCTCGACGCTCTCGACCTTCGCGCCGCGGAGCTCCCCGGGAGACGGCGACACGGTGCGCAGCACGAACGGGCTCGCGACGCGCATGCCCTCGAGCGGTTGACCGACCGTCAGCGCGCGCAGGCGTTCGACATAGACGGCGACGTCCGGCAGCTCCGGCATTGGTAGATCAACTTTCTACCACTTGGCGAGGAAGCCCGGCCGGCCTGTCGCCAATCGTCAACTTGCTTCATCGTCGCTGCCCGACGACGAGGCGCTCGCGCGCCGCCAGGATCGTATGCGCGTGCCCACGCTCGACGGAGAGGTCATGGCGACCAGCCACTGGGCGCAGCCGCATCCGTTCACCATCGACCTGCGGACGGCCGACCTCGGCTGATCAGCGCGCCGGGGGGCGGCGCTCGACGGCCCGCGTGAGCGCCTCGGTCTCGCCCGTGTCGTCGATCGACCTGTCGCGCAGCCCGCGCAGGGTCTTCCGCGCGCCGAGGCCGATCGCGGCGAGCGCGAATGCACTGCCGGCGAGCGCGAACTGGAACATCTGGCGGTCGAGGCCACCGGCCGCGCGCACGCTCCACACAAGGATGCCGACCGCGAGACCACCGATCAGTAGCAGCGGCCCGAGCACGAGGTCGCGTGTGCGGTTCATGCGTCGATCGGCCGCGGCGGCCGCGGCCAGGATCTGGTCGACATCGCCGGGCGGGCTAGCGAGCTTCTTCTTGCCGTCGCGCGCGGCCATGTGTTTCGCTAGATCGTCGAAGGCCATGCGTCGTTTTACCGCGACCACAGATCTTTGTCGGGCCCGGTGCAGGAAACACGTCCGACTACTTTGACGACGGCCATCTCGAGGCGAGCCGAGTGCTTCCCGCTGCGACCTGGTTCCCGCGCGAGACGCACGCGAAGGACGCGGAAGTGTTATGAGCACATGACCGCGATCCCGGAGTAGGCCGCAGCATTCTCGCTGCTATGGCTTCCCCGCTTGTGACTATCAAGGCTAGCGCCAGCGGAATTCGCCGGTAACCTGCCTGGGACCGGCAGGTGCGTTGAAGCCGAGCGTCATCGAGCGGTGGTTCGAGCAGAACGTCTCGACGAAGGTCTTGAGTAGCGCCGAGCCGCGAAGTACATCGGGGTCGGCCGACAGGTGGTCGACCACTTGACGCGACACGAAGACAATCAGCTTCGCCCGTGCCCGCGAGACCATGGCGTTGAAGCGGTTGAGGCTGACCAGGAACTCGTCCTCGTCGCTGATCGCATCAGGGTCGCCGAGAGCGAACGTCGCGATCATCACGTCGCGTTGCTGCCCTTGGAATCTCTCGACGGTGTCCACTGACTCCCGGATGGTGCTCGGTGCAACGGCAGTCCCATAGAGCCGTTGGAGCCCGCTCACGACGAGCGCCTGCTGCGCACGGTGAGGCGTCACAATGAACATCAGCGTCAGGCCATGGCAGCCTGGCGCACAGCGACAAGCCGTCTGCGTTCGATACGCGGGGCAGACCGAGCCGGTCCTCTGCAGGTTCGTCGGCGCCACGCCCGAGATCGTGCAACTCGATACGACATCATGCCCGAGCTTCTCCGACGTCGAAGCGTCCCTTGAGGATGGACGGCTCTCATTCGGACCCGTCGTGCGCGAACTCCCCATGATCGCCAGCGATCCGTCGTCGCGCCTGCGGTTCCAGGTCGCCCGGCACATCGCGAGCTACGTCGAGCTATTGGACACGCCGACAGCGCGCGCTCACTATAGGCCACGGGTCAAGCCCAACGTGGGCTGGCGCCTCTTCCTGTACTTCAACGTCGAAGGCAAGCTGCGATACTCGGGCACATCTGGATCGTTCGACCTCGAGACCGGCGACACGACGGTGATGAGCGAGATCAACTACCCGCCGTTCGGGTACGTGCTCGTGATGGACGGTGCCCCGCTGGACGACCGGCTGACCGAGATCACTCACTTCATCCGCTACGGCTTCGATGAGATGGCCGAGCTCGCGATGCCGATGTCGGTGCTGTCGACGCATAGCAAGTACGCCGGCGACTACCGAACCCGTGACCAGATCTTACGTGACCGCGAAGCAGGACTGGCTGCGCAGGCCGAGATGCGAGCAGGAGCGACGCGGTGATGGCCGTTCCGATTCGCAGCCTCTTCATATAAGAAACCGGCAGTCGAGAACCGATCAATTTTCGGGCGGTTACGATCCCGTGGAAACTCCGAGGGAAAACTGGTTGCTCGTCGATCAGTTGCCCTGCTATCAAAGGTGTGTGGAGAAGGTTGGGACGCAGCGCAAGGACACGATCTGGACGGCACCGGCGTCGCAAGACGTTCCGGCGCTCGTGCAGCTCGACATGCGTGCACCGATCGCGGGGGTGAACGCTGCGCGGAAGCGCGCGGCGGACGCGAAGGTGCGCGCGAAGACGGCGCTCGGGTACTACGTGGCGCGCTCCTCGGCCGAGTCGCTGCGCAAGCTCGTCAAGTAACGACTCGTGCACCGACCGCAACCTCTTGGGTTCAGCGCGTTCAGTTCTGCCGGTGATCCACTGGTTGCGATCGAGCGCGAGGTCGAATCGCGGCAGGCCAAGTACCTGCGCTGCTACCTGCACGATCTCGGTGCGCGCTCGGTGGTGATCGAGCCCAACTATTTCGACCGCGACTACCTCTCCGAGTTCGAGGCGTTCTACGCGACGAGCTCTGCGGGCTATCCGAACATCTGCAAGCGCGCGCACTACTTTGGGGCACGCGTGACACGTGCGATCTTCGCGAAGGCGGCCGGTGGCGACGCGGGTGCGCGAATACTCGTCGAGGATTCGTATCTTGGACACGTGATCGTTCGCCCGATTCCTGGCGCACCGATCGGCCGCACGGTCCTCAAGGTCTATCCCGACGCGGTTGGTCTCGCAGACGGTACCCCTCGCATCATGCAGCCGGCGCGCGAGTACGAGGCGCACGTCGCGGGGATGACGCTGAACGTCTCTGGACTGGCGTGGCAACAGCAGGACTCCGCCGTCGGATCGTGCGCGACCGTAGCGCTATGGTCGATGCTGCATTCGAGCGCGTTCGACGATCATCACGCAATTCCGACGACTGCTACCATCACGTCGATGGCGCACTGGTCTGCGCCCACGGGAAATCGGATCTTTCCGGACTCCGGGCTGCACCTCGCGCAGATCCTCGAGGTCATCAAGGGGCACGGACTCGCACCCGTCATGATCGCGGGGGAGGAAGAAGAGGACGAGTTCTCCCGCCAGCGGTTCTGCACGCTCATCGCGTCCTTCGTTCGCTCTGGCTATCCGGTCCTCGTGAACGGGTGGCTCGAAGAGGAGGAGAACAAGCGCGAGGCTCACACAGTCTGCATCGTCGGGTTCCGATCGTCGAAGGTGCCGGCGGTCAAAGCCGGTGAATACGCGCTCGCCGACGAGACCATCGATTTCGTCTACGTGCACGACGACAACCTCGGACCAAACACGCGCTTTCGCGTCAAGGTCACGGGGGGCGCGGTCTCCCTCGTCCCCGAGTCGCCGAAGCCGTTGAACGGCACGTGGCCCACCGAGAACCCGACAACGACCTACCACGAGATCATCCCGACCGAGATCGTGGTCGCGGTCCATCAGGAACTCCGAACCGACCCACTAGAGCTGCAGCGTGCGGCCGTGAAGTACGCGGCGTGGCTTCCGAATGCGCTCGACCACGAGATCAAGCAGCAGAAGCTCAAGTTCGCCACGGGCATGGTCGTCGGCAGCCGATTCATCCGGCTGCGGCACTACGTCGAGGAGGAGCTCGCCTCGGCGTTGCGCGATCGAGATCGAACCGTGCTCGCCAACGCGAGACTCGCGCTCTGGGAAGACGTCGCCCCGATGAGCCTCCACATCGGCCTGGTCCGTGTGAGCTTGGGTCTCGAGCCGATGATGGACATTCTGTTCGATACCTCGGACAGCGACCGGCACCTTCGCCCCACCGCATATGTCGCGTTCCAGCCGCACGTCCCATGGCTCCTCAAGCGATGGGCCAAGGCGTCGGGCGAGGAGATCGATCTCGGCAAGCTCGTCCGCGCTTGGTAGCCCGCATCCGGGACGGAACATGGCGCGACATACGTGGCACGACTGGGAGATGCTCGAGACGCTCCGGATCGCGCGCCTTCCACGGCAAGAGTGGTCGCGCGAGATCGAGGCCCTGACGCAGGCGATTCGAGAACGCTCGGACCCGCAGATGGACCAAGGCCGCATCAGGGTCGCGGTGCAAGCCGCAGACAACCTGATCGCTGGGCGTGATTGGGGTCCGTCCGAACAGCTGCGGGCTCTGTACGAGCGCGAGAAGGAGAAGCCCAGCGACCGAACGCCACGACCGGCCGCGGTCGTCCGACGTCGCCAACAAGGGAAGGAAGAGGACATGTCGTCGTCAACGTGGAGTCCGACGCAGGCGGATCGAACGCGCCTTCTCGCCTTTGAGGGTTATGGGTGGATGCGCCAGATATCGTGTTTGTGGGCTTGGAGGAGTACTGCGATCGGGATCCAAGGTTGCAGCATGAAAACATCCGTCGTCGATGCACGGAACCAGCCTACGACGGCACCCGCGTCGATAAGAACGACGCGTTCGACGCACTTGCGGGGCTCGTGAAGACCGACGTTCCGGTCTGGGACGTGATGGCAAAGATCATGGCGAGCTTGACCGCAAGACCGTGGGAAACCGAGCGCGAGGCACTGGGATCACGGCCCGCGCGTCATCGTCCGACCACCTCGCGCCTGGCCGCGCGGGCCGACGCCACGACGGGCGCCGACCGCGAGGCACTGTTCGCCGAGATTTCGGCTACCGTCGCGAACCATCCGCGCACGGGCGCCGTGCGCGCTGCGCTGCGCGCCCTGATCGTCGGCGATTGATCGCGCGTCCGATTGCTCAGCGTGCACGACAACGCCCCCGACAGCGCGCGCCCCGCGGCCCAGCGGCGTGCTCGTGCTGGCCATCAGCCTGCGCGCGGCCGGTAGGCCGTTGCCCGGTGAGCGTGGTGCAGCCGAACTCGCTCGATGACCCCGCAAGCGGCCCAAGGTTTCGCAGCGTGTCGACGTTGCCGTCGGGCTCGGTGTAGATGTCTTTGGGAAACTCGGTCATCGGCCGGTCTCCTGCCTAGATGGATCGGGTGTCTCGCCCGCCTCGAGCTGCTGGATGCGGCGCCGCGCCGCGCTGCCCGGCGAGCTTGACGATGATCTCTATGCCGGGCCACTCGGCCCTCGCCCGGGCGCCTCACTACTTCTTCTTCGCAGCCTTCTTCTTCGGCGCGGCCTCGACGGCCTCGGCCGTGGACTCGGCGGCGATCGCGGGCTTGCGATCCTCGCTGCCCTTCGACATCCCGAGGCTCGCCTTGAGCGCCTCCATCAGATCGATCACCTTGCCGGTCGGTGCCTCGGGGGCGACGGTGATCTCCTGACCTTCGACCTTCTTGTTGATGAGGTCCCTCATCCGTTCCTGGACCTCGTCCTTGTACTTCTCGGGAGCGAAGGTCTCGTGCGCGATCTGCTGGATGATCTGCTTCGCGAGGCCGATCTCGGCGGGCTTGATCTCCGGGAGATCCGGCAGCGGCACCTCGCTCCATGGCTTGACCTCCTGGGCGTAGCGCAGCTGATGGAGGATCAGGCCTTCTCGGAACGGACGGAGCGAGACGATGTACTGCTTGCCGCGGGCCGAGTACGACGCGATGCCGACGAGCCCCGTCTCGAGCATCGCGTCGTGGATCAGCTTGTACGCGCGCTCGCCGCCCTTGTCGGGTCCGAGGTAGTAGCTCTTCTCGACGAGCAGCGGATCGACGGCGGTGGCCGGGACGAACTCCTCGAGCGCGATCGTCTGAGTCGCGACCGCGTCGAGCGCCTTGAGCTCTTCGGCCGACAGCACCACGTACTGGCCCTTCGCGTGCTCGTAGCCCTTGACCGTGTGGTCGCGGTCGACAACCTCGTTGCACTGGGTACAGATGTATTGCTGCTTGAGCCGCGCGCCGTCGGCGTCGTGGAGCATGTTGAAGTGAATGTCCCCGGATGACTCGTTCGTCGTGTAGAGCTTCGTCGGAATGGAGACGAGGCCGAATGAAATCGTGGCCGTACCGATCGAGCGAGCGGGCATGGAATAATTGTACCGGGCTACCGTGCGTGATCCCAAAGATGACGAGAGGCTGGAGACCTACCGCGCCAAGCGGATCGGGGGGAGCACACCTGAACCGATGGGCAGCGCGACCAGGGCGGGCGGTGGGGGGCCGCGGATGTTCGTGGTCCACCAGCACGACGCGACGAGGATGCACTGGGATCTGCGGCTCGAGATCGACGGCGTGCTGTGCTCGTGGGCCGTCCCCAAGGAGCCCTCGATGGATCCGGACGACAAGCGGCTCGCGGTCAAGGTCGAGAACCACCCGCTCGAGTACGTCCACTTCGAGGCGGTGATTCCGGAGGGCAACTACGGCGCAGGTCCGATGATCGCGTGGGATCGCGGGCTGTTCCGGCCACTCAGCGAGCCGGCGCAGGGGATGCTCGACGGGGAGATCAAGTTCGAGCTCTACGGCTACAAGCTGCGTGGCGCGTTCACGCTCGTCCACACCGGCAAGGGCAAGCGCGGGCGGCAGTCAGGGCGCGGCTCGAACGACTGGCTGCTGATCAAGAAGCGGGACGAGCCCGCCGAGGTGTTTCTCGCGGGCAAGCAGCCGCTGTCGGCCGCGAGCGTGCTGTCCGGGCTGACGATCGAGGAGCTGTACGACCGCGCGCCCCGGCACCAGGCGCTCGTCCGGGAGCTCGGCCCGCTCGGGGCACCGAGGCGCGCGATCGCCGCGGGATCGATCGAGCCGATGCTGTGCCAGACCGCCGACGCCGCGTTCTCGTCGAACGACTGGGTGTTCGAGCTCAAGTACGACGGCTTCCGCATGCTCGGCCACGGCGGCGCCGGACAGGCGCGGCTGCGCTATCGCTCGGGTCAGGACCCGACGGATCGGTACCCCGAGGTCACGAGCGCGCTCCGAGCGCTCCCGATCCCCGAGCTCGTCCTCGACGGCGAGATCGTCATGCTCGATGACGAGGGCAGGCCCGATTTCCACAAGCTGGCGTCGCGCGCCCAGCTCCATCGCACCTCCGAGATCCAGCGCGCCGCGCTCGCCGCCCCGGTGACCTACGTCGTGTTCGATCTGCTCGCCGCCGGTGGCCACGACCTTCGCGCGCTGCCGCTGCTCGTCCGCAAGTCGCTGCTGCAGCGGATCCTCCCGAGCATCGGGCCGCTGCGCTACGCCGATCACATCCCGGCGCAAGGCGAGGCGCTGCTCGCCCAGGTCGTCGCGCGCGGGCTCGAGGGCGTGGTCGCGAAGAGGGCGTCCTCACCGTATCGGTCTGCGCGTTCCGGCGACTGGCTCAAGATCAAGAAGGATCCCGAGGCGGACTTCGCGATCTGCGGCTACACCGCGCCGAAGGGCACCCGCACCGGCCTCGGAGCGCTGCACCTGTGCGTCCGCGTCGATAGCCAGTGGGTGTGGGCCGGCAAGGTCGGCACCGGCTTCGATGACAAGCTGCTCGCGTCGCTCACCGCCGAGCTCGCGGCCAAGCCGCGCTGGAAGCCGACGTTCGCCGTGCCCGAGGGCTCCGCCAGCGCGCGGTGGATCGAGCCCGAGCTCGCCTGCCAGGTCCGCTATCGCGAGTGGTCCGCGGATTCGTCGCTGCGGTTCCCGGTGTTCGTGCGCATGCGCCGCGACAAGCCCGTGCTCGAGTGCGCGATGCCGATCCGCCGCACGGGCGAGCCCAAGGAGCCGCCGCCCGGCGCCGCGCTGGTGGTCGACTCGCAGGTCCGCGAGCTGCGGATGTCGAACCCGAACAAGGTGTTCTGGAAGGACGACCAGATCACGAAGGGTGACCTGATCGATTACTACCGAGCGATCGCGCCGTACGTGCTGCCGTACCTCAAGGACCGGCCGACGGTGCTGACGCGGTACCCCGACGGGATCGACGGCCCCATGTTCTATCAGAAGGACATGCCGGACTGGATCCCGCCGTGGCTGCGCACCACGACCTTGTGGAGCGAGCACAGCCAGCGCGAGATCCACTACGTGCTGATCGACGACGCGGATGGCCTCGCCTTCATCGCCAACCTCGGCTCGATCCCGATCCATGCCTGGGCGAGCCGGGTCGGGGCGCTCGAGCATCCGGACTGGACGATCGTCGACCTCGATCCGAAGAACGCCCCGCGCGAGCATGTCGTGCCGCTCGCGCGCGCGATCCATACGCTGTGCGAGACCGTCGGGCTTCCCAACTACGTCAAGACCTCGGGCCAGACCGGGCTCCACGTCCTGATCCCGCTCGGTGGCCAGTGCACGTTCGAACAGGCGCGGACGCTCGCCTACCTGGTCGGCCTGGTGATCGAGCGCCAGCATCCGACGATGGCGACGACCGCGCGCAATCCCGCCGCCCGCGGCGGCCGGGTCTATCTCGACTGGGGCCAGAACGCGCACGGCCAGCTGCTCGTCGCGCCGTACAGCGTCCGGCCGGTCGCCGGCGCACCGGTCTCGATGCCGCTGAGCTGGGACGAGGTCGTGCCCGGGCTCGATCCGAAGCAGTTCAACCTGCGCAACGCGCTCGCTCGCGTCACCGCCTGGCCCGTCGACCCGTGCCTCCGTGTCCTCGACGAAAGGCCCGATCTCCAGGCCGCACTCGAGAAGCTCGGGCAGTTCGTGAAGGAGGAATGAAGCGGATCTGGTAGGTTGCCGGACGTGAAGATCGCCTGCATCGGGGGCGGCCCGGCCGGGCTGTACCTCGGCATCCTCGTCAAGCGGAGCTCGCCCGAGCACGACGTCGTGGTCTACGAGCGCAACCGCCCGGACGACACCTTCGGGTTTGGCGTGGTGTTCTCGGACGCGACGCTCGGCCACCTCGCGGCCGCGGATCCGGAGACCCACCAGCAGATCACCGATCAGTTCGCACGCTGGGACGACATCGAGATCCACGTCGGCGGGGAGGTGCTGCGGTCGACCGGCCACGGCTTCTGCGGGCTCGAGCGCAAGACGCTGCTGCAGATCCTGCAGACCCGCGCGGAGCACCTCGGCGTCCGGATCGAGTACGAGCACCCGATCAAGTCGCTGTCGGAGATCACGGCCGACGTCATCGTCGCCTGCGACGGGGTCGCGAGCTGGGTCCGCGACGCGCTCGCGTCCGAGCTGCGCCCCCAGGTCGACGTGCGGCCGAACAAGTTCGTCTGGCTCGGCACCACGGTGCCGTATCGCGCGTTCACGTTCCTGTTCAAGGAGACGCCGCACGGCCTGTTCCGCGTCCACGCGTACCGCTATCACGACCGAGGCTCGACGTTCATCGTCGAGTGCCGCGACGCGACCTGGCGGGCCGCGGGGTTCCAGACGGCGGACGAGGACGGCACGGTCCGGATCCTCGGCGAGATCTTCGCGGACGAGCTCGGCGGCCATCCGCTGATCAAGAACCGGTCGATCTGGCGCAACTTCCCGACGGTGCGCTGCGAGAAGTGGCACACCGGCAACGTGGTGCTGCTCGGCGACGCCGCCCACACCGCCCACTTCTCGATCGGCTCGGGAACGAAGCTGGCGATGGAGGACTCGATCGCGCTGCGTGACGAGCTGCTCGGCGCGCGGGCGATCCCCGATGCGCTCGCGGCCTACGAGGCGAGGCGGCGTCCCGAGGTCGAGGCGCTCCAGGCGGCGGCGCAGGCGAGCCTCGAGTGGTTCGAGGGGACCGAGCGCTACCTGCGCATGGCGCCGGTGCAGTTCACGCACAGCCTGATGACGCGCAGCCTGCGGGTCAGCCACGCCTCGGTCGCCAAGCGCGATCCACACCTCGCGCGCGGAGTCGAGCGCCTGTTGGCGGCGACCGTCGGGCTCACCAGCGATCCGCCTCCCCCACCGACCGCGTTGCCGGTCGCGCTCGGATCGCGGCGCGCGCCGTCCCGGATCATGGTGGCGCCGGCGTCGGGCGTCGTCCCGGATGACGATCAGCTCGTCGCCCTCGGCGGTGCGGCGGCGGCCGGCGCCGGCCTGGTGGTCACCCCCGCGTTGCCCCCGAGCTCGCTCGAGACCGACGAGGCTGCCGTCGCGTGGTCGCGGATCGTCGAGTACGTGCACGGCAAGGGCGCGCGGATCGCGGTGCGGCTCGCGACCCGTGGGCCGCTGCTCGCGGCGGTGGAGCGCGCGGCGTATGCCGACTTCGATCTGCTGGTGCTCGATCCCGGGACGGACCCCGAGGCGATCGAGCGGCTGCCGTCGGTGATCGAGCAGGTGCGTCCGAAGTGGCGGGGCGGCAGCTGGCTCGGCGCGCTGGTCCGCAGCGCGCCTGGGACCCGGATCGCGGAGTTCGGCCACGCGGCGCAGCTGGTGCGTGCCGGCGCGGATCTGCTGTGGGTGACGTCCCCGGCGGACGGCAGCGCTCGCCTACCGGCCGCGCCGATGTCGGATCGGCTGCGGAACGAGCTCGACGTCGCGACCTGCATCGACGGCGCCGAGGCGCTGCTCCCCGATCTCGACGCCGCGATCGCCGCGGGCCGCGCCGATCTGGTCATCGTCGAGCGGATGCCGGCGGGCGGCCGCAGAGCATGATCCCGCGTCGCTACCAGCTGCGCAAGGAAGCGGTCGCGATCGTCGAGCGCGGTCATCCCTGGATCTTTCGCGATCAGCTGAGCACCGCGGCCCAGGTGTTCGCAGATGGTGACTGGCTCCGCCTCGTCGACGGCAGCAACCGCGTGATCGGCCACGGCATCTTCGAGGCAGAGGGCGCGATCGCGATCCGGGTGCTGCGGCGAGGCGCCGATCGTCCCGACGCGGCGTGGGTCCGGCAGAAGCTGACGGCCGCGCTCGCGCGCCGGGGCCTGGGTCCGCTCCGGCTGGCGATGGGGCTCCTCCACCTGTCCAAGGCGCAGCTCGACGAGCTCGTGAGCGGCGAGCTGACCGAGGCGCCCGCCGTCCGCGAGCTGCCCAACCTCGCCCGCCGCACCGACGGCGTCCGGATCGTCCACGGTGAGAGCGACGGCATCCCGGCCGTGGTGATCGATCGATTTGGCGACACCCTGGTCGCCCAGAGCTACTCGCGCGGCGCGGACGCCATCGCCCGGTTCGCGGCATCGGCGATCGCGCGCGAGCTCGCGATCCCCCATGTCCTGCTGCGCCCCGCGCATCGCCGTCGTGCGCCCGCCGAGCCTCCGCGCGTGCTGGCAGGAGCGCCTCC
>WBZN01000966.1_pt1 | contig 18414 bp, 15 predicted proteins | sample 5204281 | NCBI WGS metagenome assembly WBZN01 (sample SAMN12344347, study PRJNA552823) | activated sludge metagenome | biome: Activated sludge suspended growth; feature: Nitrification reactor; material: Wastewater; isolation source: activated sludge from nitrification reactor of wastewater...
GATTTAGCGGCATGTTCAAATACTTTGAGTTTGCGAGATATATCTCTTTGTGCTTGTAGATTCATTACCGACTCCTTGAAAACAGTTTAATTTATCAAAACTGTCAACCGAAGTCGTAATATTCATAGTTTAGCCTTGTTATACGATAGATACATCAGTTTCATTCTCTCATTCTTAAGCCAGTTGGTTTCATGAATGTATTTTTATAAGATGAATTTTGAGTTGCATTTGAGTATATCAGCAGTGTTATCGTGATAATTTACTTAATTTGTCGGTTTATGGAGCTTTGTGCACAACACCTGCTACTAACTACTAAGTATGGAAATATTAACTCGTAAACTACAACTAACTACTTTTTTCTATATCACCACGAAGTCCGTATTAGTAATGCTTAAACCGACACCAATAGTTGCGATTTGCACTGCAGCTCCCGTGCCATTACCATTGGAGTCATAATATAACGCACCAGTTGTATTATTATAGATAATGTAGTCATCTGCATCCATTGCTTGGTTGCCTATCCTGAATCGACTGGCTGCCAATGTTCCAGTAGCCGTGAGCTTGGTAAACACTGCATTTTCTAGTCTAATCGTGTCATCAACTGCAACAAAATCTTTGATTGTATCGATATTTCCTGAAGTAGTAAGATTAAAACTGTCTTTTCCAGTACCGCCAGTCAATATATCATTACCAAGCCGACCATCCAGTGTGTCGTCTCCTACACCACCACTTAATTGATTAGCAGCAGAATTTCCAGTAATGGTGTTATTTAGATCATTGCCTGTGCCATTAATAGCTAATGTTCCTGTCAACGTAAGGTTTTCTACATTAGCTGAAATCGTGTAAGTAACGCTACTATTAATTTTATCAATGCCTGCATTGATAGATTCAATAACATTATCACCGACATTGTCTACTGTATAGATGTCGTTGCCTAATTCACCAAGTAACAAATCAGTATCAGTACCACCATTGAGAGAATCGTCGCCATCTCCGCCATACAACGTATCATTTCCACCACCGCCATTTAATGTATCATTTCCACCCAGGCCATTAATAGTATCATTCGTGGCAAATCCGGTAATAGTGTCAGCGCCTGCAGTACCCGTAAGTAATTTCTCTGTTAAGGTGGCGCTGTTCCAAATCGTACCATCAGCAAATTCAACTGCATTCAACAAATACTGATTTCCATTTAAAAAATGATTTTGCACTGTAATCAACTCTCCATTACTTTGCAAAGTCAATTGTAAATCATTGCTTGATCGTCGAACTAAAACATCGGTTGGATAAATACCAGATGCAAAACGCAAAATATCATTATGACCAGTCGAAGTATCATAATTATTAATAGTGGTATTGCCATCACCAGCAGCAAATAGGTAGATATCATTATCCCCTCCACCTTCCATATAATCGTTGGCTCCTAAGCCTGCGTTAAGTATGTCAGCCCCATCATCTCCATACAGAGAATCTTGTCCGTCCCCACCTAACAAAGAGTCATTGCCATAGCCGCCATATAACACATCATTTCCATTGTTTCCACTCAAGTAGTCATTTCCTCTGTCACCCGATAAAAAATCATCACCACTTAAACCATCAACAGTGTCATCAGACGATGAACCAATGAGAGTATCGTTACCAGTGGTTCCTTGCATAACTAATTGGTTGATCAATGTACTGTTCCAAATGGTGCCATCAGCAAATTCAACCGCATTAAGAATATATTGATCAGGATAGATAAAATTAATCCTAAAATGATCTTGCACGGTAATCGTTTCGCCTGTGCTCTGCAGCATTAATCTTAAACTATCGACTGAACGCTGTGCCAAAACTTGACTTGGATTAATTCCCGGTGCAAATCGCAAAACATCATAACGTCCGATACTAATATCATAATTATTAATGGTGGTATTACCGTCTCCAGCCGCAAACAAATATATATCATTACCTTCATCACCCGACATGTAATCATCAACTCCTAGACCCCCGTTAAGGATATCGTTCCCTGCATCTCCAAACAGTGAATCTTGACCATCTCCACCTAATAGAGTATCGTTACCACCCCCCCCTTTCAGTATGTCATTGCCAATATTACCATTCAACTGATCGTTCCCTTCAAGGCCTGATATAATGTCGTTTCCGCTCAACCCGTCAAGAATATCGCTGGTTGAAAATCCGGTAATATTATCGTCACCCATGCTGGCTCCTGTTGCCTTCTGCTTTATTAATTCACTATTCCAGATCGTGCCATCTGCAAATTCAACTGCATTTAACGTATAATCTGCACCGCTAAAATGTCTTTCTACCGTGATTACTTCACCAGTGCTTTGAATCGTCAATAGCAGATTATCGCCTAAGTGTCCCACTAGGACATTACCTGGACTAATACCCGAAGTGAACCGCAATACATCATAACGACCGACATTGATATCATAGTTACTAATCCTGATATTGCCATCTCCAGCCGCAAACAAATAAATATCATTACCTTCATCGCCTGACATATAATCGTCGGTCCCCTGACCTCCATTCAATGTATCGTTGCCTGCATTCCCATAAAGCTCGTCCTGGCCGTCACCACCTAATAATGTATCGTTACCTTCACCTCCAAACAGGCTGTCATTGCCGGCATTTCCAATAAGGTTGTCATTTCCTCCAACACCCGATAAAACATCATCACCTCCTAAACCATCAATAATGTCATTAGATGCAAATCCAGTGATTCTGTCGTTACCAGTTGTGCCCTGCATAGCCAATTGATTGATCAATGCATTGTTCCAGATCGTGCCATCTATAAACTCAATTGCATTTAACGAGGAAAATTCGTTGTAAAAATGGCTTTCCACCGTGATTACTTCACCGGTATTTTGTAAAATTATCAGCAAATCATCGCCTGAGCGCTTCGCCTGAACATTGCTTGGGCTAATACCCGATGCAAACCGCAAAACGTCATAACGGCCAGCACTGGTATCATAATTATTGATCGTAGTATTACCAGCGCCGGCTGCAAGTATATAAATATCACTGCCTTCCCCTCCCGCCATGAAAGCATTAACTCCTAGGCCTCCATTGAGAATATCATTGCCTGCATTTCCATACAGTGAATCCTGCCCGTCTCCGCCTAATAAAGTATCGTTACCATCGCCCCCATTCAGCGTGTCATTGCCAATGTTTCCATTTAAATAATCATTTCCACCAGCACCTGATAAAGTATCGTCACCGCTCAAACCATCAATGATGTCATCAGATGCGTATCCTGTGATATTGTCATTACCTGTACTGCCTTGAAGACGTTTTAGTTCAATCAGATCATTGTTCCATGTTGTACCATCAGCAAATTCTATTGCATATAAAGAATTTTCATCTGACAAATAATGTAACGATACTCTGATCACTTCTCCCGTACTCTGGAGGGTCAAATTCAAATCATATCCTGAGCGTCTTACTAAGAGATCGCTTGAACTAATCCCCGATGCAAACCTCAAAACGTCATGCGCTCCAATTTGATAATTATCATTATGAATTGTGGTATTGCCATCCCCGGCGGCAAACAAGTAAACATCATTACCGCTACCTCCATTCATAACATCATCAACTCCTAGACCCCCGTTAAGAATGTCGTCACCCGAGTCTCCGAAAAGATAATCTTGACCGTCTCCACCTATTAAAGTGTCGTTACCTAAACTACCATCAAGCGTATCATTGCCTCCCAAACCACTAATAGTGTCATCTTCGAAGAATCCAGTAATAGTGTCTGCTCCAGCAGTTCCAGTTAACACCTTTGATTTTAAGTCTCCACTGCTCCAGATCGTACCATCTGCAAATTCAACCGCATTCAATAAGAACATTCCGCCCTTAGCAAAATGGTTTTTCACGGTAATCACTTCACCAGTACTTTGTAGCGTTAGCTTCAAATCATAATAACCTGAGTGACCTACCGAAACATTGCTTGGGTTAATACCTGATGCAAAGCGCAAAACATCATATCTGGTTGTATTAGCATCTTGATTGTTGATAGTGGTATTCCCGTCCCCAACTGCGAACAGATAGATATCATTGCCTTCACCACCTTCCATATAATCGTTTGCTCCTAGTCCTCCATTGAGGACATCGTTACCTACACTTCCATACAGTGAATCTTGGCCATCTCCACCCAACAATGTATCGTTTCCTTCCCCGCCGGTAAGTGAGTCATTGCCAATATTTCCACTCAAATGATCATTTCCTCCCGCGCCGGATAAAATATCATCACCACCCAAGCCATCAACAGTGTCATCGGAACCAAAACCGGCGATATTGTCATTACCTGTAGTACCTCTCATTACCATCTGCTTGATATTTGCATTATCCCAAAGAGTGCCGTTACTGAATTCAATCGTATCTAATGCATAAATTCCGCCATTATCTTCATAAAATTGATTAGTAACATTAATCACTTTTCCAGTATCTTTGATCGTTAACAGAAGATTATTGGAATCCCGCCTAACAACCACATCTACAGGATTAATTCCTGGCATAAATCTTAGTACATCATTACTCGTTGAAGCAGTATCACTATTATTGATTGAAATGTTCCCGTCTCCTATGGCATACATATAAGTGTCGCTGCCATTTTCTCCACTCAAATAATCATTTTCCCCACCGCCACCTCGCAAAATGTCATCACCGTCACCACCCATCAGGAAGTCACGACCGCTTCCGCCATAAAGTGTGTCATTTCCGAGATTGCCATATAACGTATCATTACCCACACCACCGTTAAGAATATCGTTGTTACCTGATCCGTTGATATTTGTATTGCTTGCGCTGCTAATGACGATGTCATCTGGCAACGCACCTCTTTCAATAACGCTTATACCTAAATCCTGCAAAATGAATGGCGTTTGCACACCACCTACACCTTGGTCGATCCAATTGCGCAACATATCTAAGCCAGTCCAACCATTTTCCTGCAATACAGTACCAGCGTATTTGTTCAATTCAATCAAGTCGGCTAACGCAGCAGAAGGGTTCGCTATTTTTTGGTCTTCAAGACGCGTATTAAGTGCGGAAAAGCTTACGAAGACTTGCCCCGATTCATCAGTATTCAAAACAACTTCATTTAAATAAGGCGCAAGCCGTGTTTGTAACACCAAGCTACCGTAAATGGATTCTTTAAGCGTCGCATAGCTTTGCTGCATAAATTCGATTTGCTGCGTTGAAAGCGACACAAAAACTCTTTCTGAATTTGCGACACCTGGAATCGATCGTACCGTTTCTTGGGTATTATTTCCCAACGTTACCCGATCCGTACCGACTGTTACCAACTGTGTTCCGTTAAAGCGCTCTAGCACGTTGATCATACCCACCAGTTCTTCCTGATTCTGTTGTAATGCTTCATAAGCTGCACGGGTGGTGGGACTCAACGCATCTAAAACAGCATTATCTGTCGTATTCCAATAACCCATATGCGTATCGTGTTCCGACCAGGATTGACTGGGTTTTAAATAAATTAAGAAATAACCTTGATCGGCTGCCTGTTCGACACTGTTCTTCATCGTCGAGGTATTTGCCCAGGCGGTGATCAGGTCATCCAGTAGCGCTTTTTGGTCTACATAGTTGATTTGTTCCCCATAGCTTGTCAAAACACTCGCAACCGCAGGGGATAAGCTAGCCGCTTCGCGCAAATCCCGCACCCACCCTGAGCCTCTGTTATCCGGTAAATTAAGCGCTTGTTCCGTAAGCGGGATGGTATCCACGAATTCCCGATAGAACGGATTGTTAGCCAGATCCAAATTGCCGGTTTGGCCGGTGCCATCCACCGTCAAATGCGCCGCAGCAGCGGTTTGCACATTACCATTACCCAAATTGACGTTCTGAGTGGTGGCATTTAAATTAAAACTGACGATTCCCAATTCCGATAAGGAAAACAGTTCATTGGCAGTGGAGATGCCATTCTGGTTAAAATCACGCCAAACCTGCAGATGGGCAAATTCCGCATCATTCTGATCAAACACATGGTCTCCATTGGCGTCCAGCTCAGACAATGCTTCAAAACCATTAGTAGCCAACGCGCCATTGGATTTGATGGTATCAACACCAAACAACTCCCGGCCTGAATCGATCGTGCCATTGTCATTACGATCCAGCACCAGAAAACCATCATCGCTTTTAACCCAGCCGGTGCCGGTTCTTATGCCGTCGGCATTGTGATCGAACACCACCACCGTGCCACCAATACCAATGGTTTCGATGCCGTCATTGTCCAGGTCAAGTACTAATGGATCGGTGCGCGGCGGGGTCCAGCTTTTGAATTGGAGGAAGAAGGTGCTGGTACCGGGATCTACCTCATTAAACTCGCTATACAACCGAGAGCCTAATGAATATCCCATAGCATTGAGGTATGGAATGAGTATAGCATAGGCGCTAAATCCAACTCCTATCCACTTAAAAGTTGGTTGTTGGGTTCTTTCTAATCCAGCACCAATCAAAGCTGATGTAGCAGCTATATCAGCCCAGGTAAACTTGCCATCGCCGTATTCTACTGCAGTCCCTCCCGCAGCTAGAGCGGCGTTTATTGTTCCAAATCTCACCATAACCGGTTGATTATTTGCAGCTCCAGGAAGTACCGATGATATTGTTGCTGCTGCGCTCATCGAAACTAATACATTGGCGTCCTTTGTGGTTAAGGTATTCATTGCATCAGCTACAGATCCTGTTGTTACTATTGCATCGACTGCTTCGTTTACTGCGGATTGATTCACTGCCATGATAGAACTCCTATTTTTTTACCTGCAATAGCTTAGATTTGCTTATTTATTTTGTAAGTTATTGATGGATTCCTGGATTTTGTAAGATTCTTGTTGTAGATATGTGATGCCGAAGTATAAGAACATGATAAGAATCCCTACCCACCTAACGCCGTCTATAATGCTTGCCCACTTGCTGTCCTCTTTTCTTCTACCGACGATTCTAGGGATCCAATCATTCATTTTTATGATGCGACCACCTTTTAAAAAGAAAAAATAATTTATTAAAGAAACACCAAATATAATTGGTAAAAAAACAAATACAATTATTTGATTATCAGTCATGTGAAGTTCCTTTTTTTACTGCAAAGCAACTGTGTATGCTTCTTGTTCATACTGAGCTAAGATTGTGTTTATCATTCTTGTATTTCCCCTAATATGATGTAGTTCCAATCATGTTCTTTAAATTTAAAAATAATTGCTTGTGAAAATTAAGTACAATATCTTGGCGTAAAATAATTAATATTCAACAGGTTATGTACGATAGCATCGAACCCCTTTTGTTTGATATCAAGCTTATTTCTTGTTTTAAATGAATTAGCAACTACTATCCCTTCTTTCTCAAACAAGAAATGCCAATCACCTTCAGAAATCGACAAATTCAATTCGGAGATTTTTGGGTTAAATCCCATAAAGGTACGTAACTACCAATGGAATTTGACCCAATGTATAAAAACCAATTAACCAACTAAAACAGGTGGACAGTTTTCAATGTTGATTGACATTACTACCGTCTCCCCTGCGAGAAATAGTCGAGTAGTTGGTGCAAACTAAATTGTCGATTATCCGCCTGTCAGATTTCAGATCTGTCGCCTACGGCGTCCTACAAAAGACCATTTCTGATATTACAACGAGATGCTGAAGAGATCTATTCGACTCAACGTCGCCATTACACGGCATGGACGTTTATGAAATAAAATTATCAGCTATCGCAATTACCTCAAACTTCGGGATTTGATCAGCGCTTCCTTAAATAACTCAAAGGTTTCTTACAAATACTTTTGGTCTTATAATTTTATTGTCTTAGTATATAAGCTTCTTAAGGATGTAAAGAATGAGAAAAGTATGTGTTTCTTTCCTTTTTGGTTTCATATTATTAGTTAGTTGTAGTTCAACCCCTAAAACCGTCTATAAATCATCACATTCGATTGAATTACCAGTTCAAATAGTTCTTGATCTGGGTGCTCTCAAGAAAAGTGGAGTCGCTTTAAATTCTCCTGGCTACGATGGGGAAAAAATTGCCGATACCTTAGATTTAGCTAAAGAAGAAGCTGGTAAATCGGCTGAACGAACGGCTCAACAAAGTAGCTATCCAATGCCTGCTGGTTCTGGTTATATCGTTGACGGAGTTTCAACAGCTATGGTATTCGTAATGATACCTATCATGAGATCGATTGAAGAAAAGAAGGCACAAAATAGAAAAAATGAACCGGTAAAGAAATTACTCGCTCGGATTGAATCCATCAACTGGGAGCTTTATACAAACGAATTAATTAAAGAAAGTGTTGGCGTGCCTGTATATTTAACTGTTCCTAATATAAATAAAGCTAATGGTAATACTTTGTGGATTTATCCATACCTCGAAATAACATCAAGCTATCATTCCATCGAGCTTCACGCGCTTGTAATTGTAAATTCTGTAAAGAATGATGTTCTCTATTCTAATTATTTTCATGTGCAGTCACTACCCATAATTAAAGAAAGCATGAATCAAAGTGATTTAAATCTTGTATCCGAACAACAAATAAAAGCAACTGTATTCGATTTATTTAAAAAAATGCTGCCGCTTATATATACTGATCTTAGGACCAATGAAGTTAACAATTCTGTTAGGGATATTAGATTTAGAAACCATATGGGAAGATATTATGCGCGCGGTAAATTGTTAAAAAGAGACAAGGAAGCTAGGTATATAACCTTCAAGACATCGAGGGGAGAAGTTAAATCCTACCCTTATTTATCAAACACAATTTCTTCCAAAAATTAGTGAGACTTTAGAATCCAAGAATTGTAGGCAATCATTAGATTTACCTTACTCACGGTTAACTGCTTCCTTAGGATATTGAAAATCAATTGCGATTTTGTCCATAGCTTGATTAAATGCTAGATAAATTGAATCTGTTAAATTTGCATATCTAGTTTCTTTTTCGTCCCAAGGTTCTGGAATTGCCTGGTTTGTAGCAACTTCTCGGTACCAAAGTACTTTCTTATTACTCAAATCAACTAACTCACCTCTTATGGACGCATTTGCAGTCGGTGGGGCAGTGGGCATAATGCTATAATATGGACGAGTAATGCCTATCCAGGCCGCTTGCAAAACTAACAAGTAGTTTAGATTATACTTATCTTTATATATTGAATAGTCATTCTGACTAATACCTTCCTTGTGTGCTAAAAAAGCTAAAGTATCAACTGGAATATATTCTATTTCTACAGATTTATTTTTTTCTAGAATTGACCTAATTCTTTTAGGTAACCTCGAAAATTCACTATCAAATGTCAAAGTCGTTAGATGTGTTGTTAGGGAAGAATTTACAGCCAATATAACAGGTAGTTCTAGCAATCCAATTGATCCAGTGAAGTTAACTCTAGCTGCTACAGGTTTACCGATCAAAATACCTATTTTTTGATTCTCTGGAATATTACTGGTGAATGCAATCGGTTTAGGGATACTTACACATCCACTTAAAACAGTAGTTAACAAGAAAAACATAAACAGATATTTGGTAGACTCGAATTTTATAATAGCCATATGTATTTCCTTGTGAAGTACAAAATTTTATTGAATTGTAAATTTATACTTGGAGTGTATTAGATTCACTTGAAATGATAAGCATATCTAATGCTATGTAAATCATAGTTAACATAAGGATTATTTTCTGATGATTTGTTCAAAAATACAACCCTATTAAAAAATAATTAGGAAGATTTAACCAGGTTTAATTCTCATCTCACGCTTGCCAATTCCTGCCAGCATGTCGTGTACCGATGGCTTTTCATATCATTTTTCATTTCCCACAGTGGGCGCTCTTCACCACAAACGCCCAGATCACCAAATGCTGCGGTGCCTGCGCCATAACGAGCATTAATGCGATCTAGCGTTACCATAAACGAGTTCATTTTTTGATGATTGCGGGTATCTAATAGGTTGGTTTTATCCCTATTGGCTTTGGTAAGATTTAATAGCATGACACCACATTTCTTGTATTCTTTTCCGGGAATATAAATCTGTTTCAGTAAAGCGATCGAGTAATGCAAAAGTTCAGGTGTGTAGTCGGATGGATAAGGCAAATTACACGTTAGGTTTTTGCCATAGTAAGGTTTTGAATCATCGAATCGGTTTGTCATGATAAAAACACTGACTTGATTGGCCATTAGCTTTTGTTTTCTAAGTTTTTCTGCTGCTCTGGCTACAAATTTGCTTAATGCTTGCTCAATATGCGCATACGCGCACAGTTTCTGGCCAAATGATCGTGATACGGTAATTCCTTTTTGGGGCTCTGCAATCACTTCTAATGGAATGCAGGAGATACCGTTTAATTCATGGACGATCTTTTCTCCGATGACTGTCATTTTCTCTCTAATCATCTTAGGATTAGCGCGCTTTAAATCCAACGCGGTAAAAATTTTTGCACTATTTAACCAATGTGCCCATTGACGCCCAACACCCCAGATATCGCCTACTTCGACTTGCGCAAGTACCTTATCCAAGTCGTGTTGGTACAAATTAAACACTCCATCTGTCGCTTTAGTTTTCTTGGCCATACGATTCGCAAGTTTGGCCAATGTTTTGGTTGGACCTATTCCGATGGATATAGGGATTCCGGTCGAACGACGCACCATATTGCGTATATTCGTACTCAATAACGTTGCATCTGGAATTTTTACCCCTTGTAAGTTTAAGAATGCTTCATCGATCGAGTAGACTTCGATTTGTGGAACTTGCGATTCTAGGATTGACATCACACGGTGGCTCATGTCGCCGTATAAGGTATAGTTTGAACTGAATACTACAACCTTGTATTTGCGTATTTTAGGAAGACTCAGAAAATACGGTTCTCCCATTTTAAAGCCCAAGGCTTTACTTTCGTCCGATCTAGCAACGATACATCCATCATTATTCGATAGCACAACAATCGGTTTTTTTTCTAAGTCTGGACGAAATACTCGTTCGCAGGAAGCATAGAAATTATTGCAATCGGCTAAGGCAAACATTCAATGCCTTTTTCACGTTTTTAGTCTTCGAACACTGCCGATGACCACACCCCACACACAAAAATCTTGATCCGGGTTTATTACTATGGGGTTGAATAACTCGTTTTCCGGGTGCAATTCGATGACCCCATTTAAGCAATAAAACCGCTTAGCGGTAAATTCTCCATTGACTGCCGCGACAACAATATTGTTATGCTTTGCTTCCAATGATCGATCCACAATCAAAATATCTCCATTGATCAAACCAATGTTTTTAAGGCTTTCCCCCGACATGCGAACGTAAAAGGTAGCTGCCGGATGATCAATGAGTAATTCGTGTAAATCTAATTCACGTTCGATATGATCATCCGCTGGTGATGGAAAACCTGCAGGAACCCGGCCACTGTAGAGAGGCCGAGATAAGGGATTTAAAAAATTCGGTGCATAAATCTGTAAGGAAGATTTTAAAGCGATAAGGTTGTTCATCGTGATATCGTATTCGTAGCAATTATCTTTCTGGTGTCAATGATCGTTTTTGTACGATCAGGATAATAGAATACGGTGCAATATTCAATTGCATTTTTAAACGATACAATAGCATTATGTGTGGACGATATAACCTTGTAGCCCCGCCAAAGAAAATAATGGCTCAATTTTCTTTATCCGAAATTTCTGAATATCGCATCGACTACAACATCAATCCTGGAAGCAATATTTTAGCGATAACAGCCAATAATCATTCAGGATTATTCCACTGGGGATTAGTGCCTTTTTGGGCTAAAGAAAAGCAGTCACCTTATTCATTAATTAACGCCAGAGTAGAAACAATTGCTAAAAGCCTGCTTTCCGGGCAGCCTTTAAAGAACGCCATCTTATTGTTCCGTCTACAGGGTTCTACGAATGGCAGGTTCAAGGTGATAAATCCAAACAACCTTTCCACATAACGCTTCCTGAGCAGCAATTATTTAGTTTTGCAGCCTTACGGGAACATTGGGAAAAAGGCAATGAACAAATAGATTCTTGTACCATCATCACAACATCAGCTTGTTCAAAAATTGAAGCAATTCATAACCGCATGCCGATAATTCTAAAACCAGAAAATTACCAAGCTTGGCTGGATACGACTTTGTCGAAAGAAGAAATGCTAGAAATTCTTAAGGACGACTCGATGTACCGAGATATTCAAACTATCCCTATCAGCAGCTTTGTAAACAATCCCAGGAATAACGATCCAATGTGCATTAAGCCACTATAGGTCACATATCCGCTCATTATCTTTTTTCTTGATAAAGAATACTTTTTTACGAAAATGACACAACACTTTGTTAAGATATTTTCATTATCAAAGTACTTATTCATGGTAGACTAAGCCCATTAAACTAAGTTATGTAATATTATATTTATGCAAACATACAACATTCACGATGCTAAAACTCAACTATCTCGACTTGTTGAGCAGGCTGCTCAAGGTGAGCCGTTTATCATCGCCAAGGCCGGCAAACCAATGGTTAAGGTAATTGCACTCAATGCGCCCGAGCCTGCTCAGATCAAGCGGTTCGGTTTTATGGCTGGACAAACCCATGTGCCAAATGATTTTGACCAGATGGGTGAAAAAGAAATCATTCAGATATTTGAAGAAGGTGCATGAAACTACTCATAGATACCCATTTGCTATTGTGGGCAGCAGAAGGCTTTGAGCGTTTACCAACCAGGGCTCAAACATTAATGAGTGTTCCTGAAAACGAACTATTCTTTAGCGCGGCTAGTCTTTGGGAAATCGTTATCAAATCCAGCTTAAACCGTGAAGATTTCAAGGTTGATCCACGTTTACTTCGGCGTGGTCTGCTAGATAATGGTTACAGCGAGCTACCTGTCCTCAGTGAGCATGCAGTAGCTGTCGGATGCTTACCGCCGATTCATAAAGATCCCTTTGATCGCTTACTTATTGCTCAGGCTATTGTAGAGGGTATAACTCTACTGACAGCCGATGCTCACTTGGCTAAATATTCCGGTCCGGTGCAATACGTTTAACGTATGGCAGCAAGACAAATAGCTGATAATAGTAGCGACCGCTAGATTTCCTGACAATCCAAAGTCATGGGAGTGAATTGAGTATGTTAAATTGTAGTATTAAAGAAATTTAAGTGCTAAATTTGAGGCATTAAAAATTATCAACGCCTGGGCTGTATTTAGCGCACTTATCCACATCTTCATCCACGGATTTTGTGAATAACTCTGTATAGCAAACCTGCATGTAAGAATTCCTAGCGTTGTTTACAAATGAACCTGAGGTTGCGCAATATTTTAAAACTCACCACGAGAGATTTGCCAAAAATGTTCTACCAGACAGTTTAGACTTATGTCTACTTTGGAGACGAAACTGCCTGCTCTAGTGCTTCACGAATAAAGCGTTGATAAGGAATTCCTCGTGCTGCGGCACGCGCTTTCACGGCATCAAGGAGTGCAGCAGGAACGCGGAAATTAACTCGCGCATCTTTAACTGAAAACTCGAATCGAACGGGCTTAAACCCAGACATGTCATATTCAGCCAAGTCGTTCTCTTCCAGAAAACGTTCAGCTTCTTGATCACTGCTAAAAGATGGAATTTTCTTCTTCATAGCTTTTAACCTCCTTGTTGTGCATGTAACGGGCACTAATGGGTCGAATATACTGTTCGTCATTGATCGTGCGCAATGTAAAAATGACGAAGACATAGCGATTGTTAGACGCCCTACCGATACCCATAAACCGATCTTCCATTTGAGAATGCGCAATATCAGGCCGTATGGCAACATGATCAAACACTGATTCAATCTCTTTCAACGTCAAACCATGTTTCTGGCATTTAGCACTGTTGTGTTCATCCCAATTGAATCCCGCTACAGTCATTTTCATTATTTTATTGTCTCGATTGTACGTACATTTGTCAATACAGTTTTATAAAAACAACTTTATAGATGACTAGCAAGATAGGCTCGTTGTACCACGAACCAAATTCGATGCTTTGCTCTTTCGAAGGGAGCTTTGTCCAAATATATCAATTCATCTTCTGGCGATCACGGTTTCGGCTTGTTTTTGTACTATTTGCCGATTTGTTTGCGTCACCTGCTGAGAAACTTGGTCAATCGCGCACCCCACCTGCTTCTTGACTGCATCCATTCCCAGAATGCTTTTATTGGCCAGATCATTAAAGTCATTGAGATGATCTCTCAATTGTTCTTCAGGTGCAAAGATGGGAAACACTGCGATTCCACCGACAAGTTTTGCAGCCTCAAGCGCCTTTTGCTTTCCAACATTAACTTCACCTTTCGTCTCCAACTGATAATCATCGTCACCTGCAATGATAAAGGGCTTATCTGGGAACTGTTCTTTTAAGACTTGAGCAACTGCGGGCAGATTCCCCGAATCAAAAGCCATCACTACAGGCCAGCCAATGGCCTGAGAAAGCGTATCGGCCGTGGCATAGCCTTCTGCAATCACAATAGCCTTAGCATGCTTTAACGCATTTAGTTGAGACTGCTCACATCCTACAATGTGGAAATTCTGTTCTTTGCGCGTATGCTTCGAATAAAACTTCGTGCCATCGGCCTGAATAATCTGTACGCCCCAAATAGCACCATCAATATCTTGCACCGGAATGAGCAAATCTCACAGGGTCAATACAAGACTGTCAGGATTTTGGTCGCGCAATTGTTTTGCCTCTTTTCTATCTCGCGCAATGTGAACCAGGAAATCGGCATAAACTTTCTGCTCGTTGGCAACAATCCGTAAGTCCCCTCCCCTCACATTTTTGTGCGTTAAATAAGCATGGCCGGTTTCACGGGCTAACTGCGTATACTGTAAGAATTCTTCAATGGCTTTTGCGCTGTCTTGTTGCGCCTGGCATTCCAGCTCGTGACGAAGTTTAAGCTTTTCTTCGGCTTGCTCGATTAACGCCTGTTTTTGATGATCAGACAACTGCACGGTATCGGATTTCCAGCGCATTTCAACGCTGGTGCGGAAATTCTTAAAATACCCAGCGGGCTTACCATCCAGATAACCAATATAGACTCCTGACTTCTCACGCCCCTTATCGCCAGGTACGCGAATACGGTGTTTTTTGCCGTTCATAATGATTTGTTGATCATGGCTCTGGGCACCCGATGCGCTTAAGAACTGTGTAAACTGTTCTTGCGGTGTGTGGATGCCAATATTTACAGCATTCTTCGGTAGCCACTTTTCAACCTTGCTGACGTCTACCTTGCTTCGATCTACGTACCACGATTTAGATACTCGGTCCCACCGGGCACCAGCCGCCTTTGCCTGTCCTTTTTCAATATAAGGCACGACCAGATATAGCCGCTGCGTAGCAGCAGTATCCAGAGATTGATTGGTTTCAAGTGGAATCTCTACAGTTTTCCCCGTTTGGGTTTTGTAAGTGTCATTATTCATCGAATGCCCCATCATGGTGTCGTGATAAAGTTGCGCCGCTGCCTCGGCACGCACGCGCTGGTCATTAGCCGCATTCATTTCTTCTTGGGTACTATGCGGATTGGCGTATACCCGGTCTTCGTTAAAACGGGCGAGTTTGACGCTTCTCTCGAACTCGTCTTCAATCGACAACGCATCAATCAGGCGTAATTTATCGGTCAATGCTTGCGCCTGATGCTGATCTTTGCAATCCGCCAACCAGAAATCACTATTGTCAGTTTGCTGCGCGTACACGCGCCAAACCGTGACTTGATCGTCAAAATCTTGCTCTCCGGCATACTCGCGCAAATAAGCCTTTCCGTTCCAGCTCGCAGGCAAAGCAATCTTAAGTTTCTGGTAAGCAAACTGCGCATAATCCTTTTCAGGCAGGTTCCCGTTACGATAGCTTCTAAGCGATTCGGCCACCATCACGATCGCGTCTTTCGCTTCACGTTCGTATCCTGCCATGAGACGATCTCGTTCATCGATGTTTGCAAGGGTTAATGTTGCGATATCGCGATAAGCTTTCGTTGTCTGCTGTGAGACTGAGATTTGATGCGAAACTTCAGAATCAATGTCGGCACTTATTTGCTGTTGATTCACCAATCGATTGAGATAGTTTCTAATTTGCTCAGCATCGCTTGATGCCCGAAAGATTTCTAAAGGATCGTCTTGAAGGATTTGAATCCATGCATTGACATAACTCGCATGATTGGAGGGGTCATGCCCAATGCCTAAGTCACTGCCTAACATCATGCTGGCAATTTCAGCTCGTAATTCTTCGCGGCCGTATTCGACGCTCCCAAAAGGATAAGCCATATCGCGATTTAATCGCGATTCATGACCTGTCCAGTGGGCCAATTCATGCAAGGCGGTCGCGTAATAATCCGCAGCGTGGTCAAACCGCTCTTTAACTGGAACCGTAATGGTATCGTCAGATATACGGTAGAATGCGCCGCTTTGATTGTTATGAAAGAGAACAACCTTGCTAGCCTTCAACATTGTTTCCGCTTGTTCAAGGTCACTCCACTGCTGCGCATCTTTTTGTAACTGTGGCATGCCTTCAATCTGATCTGCATTGAACACGCTAGAAAAAAAGATTTTAGGATGCTCCAAGCGGAAACGTTCGATAATCGGTTGACCAAATGTATCTAAAACAACCTGCCCTTTTTCATCTAATTTCTTTTTATCTTCATAAAATTTCCAATACTGGACTGTTGTGGACTTTTCTCCTTTCCTGACTTCAGCGCCGATTGTTTTTGCTTGCTGATAAGTTAGCCAACGATTATCCTCATACCCTTTCAACATTTGAGTATATTGCAAAACCAGCGAATTAATGCCGTTGTAGCGCCGCTTGGATATTGGGTTATTAGGCAGATAACCGCCCTGCCCTGGCTTCCACGGTATTTGCCAAGGTGCTGTTCCTTTCTTCAGCAATTCGATTAATTGGTCGGTAATTCGCTCAGAATATTTTTTTTGTTCCATAGTTACCCCCTAGGACTCTAGTGGATGGTTTACTAAGTCATTCACGCCCTGCACTGCATCGTTTTCAGTTAACGCCAATTCTTCAAATGCCCCCAACAACTCAGCTTCATCTGGAGCAAATGTTTCGTTATGACCCGGTGTCTCGAGTTGATTCAAGCGGGCAATCAAATCTGTGTTATCCATCGCGTCCTCCATTTATTGATGAAAAAAAATTATCAAAGGCTTCACTCGTGCAACAATATGTTTCTGATCCATTAAACCGAAATAACGCGCATCAAACGAACGGGGATGGTGATTTGCCATGAGCAGCACGTCCGATAGTCCCAACAGAGTTGGATTCAACTGAAATCGAGGTAGTGGAAGGTTTTGGTCGTCCTTTGGTAATGGCTCGCTTAAAGCAAGTTTTTTACCGTTTACCATCACACCAGTTACATCAATGGATACCCAATCTCCGTTGATCGCCATGACCTGCTTTAACATTAAGCCGTGACCGCTAGGACAATTACCGTTTAGGCCATTACTGACCTCGATGAATTTACGTTGCTGGGCCATTTTGAATACTTCCAATTGCGGCGGACAAAATGCGACATAAGCACCTCTTTCAATAGGCGCGTCCACCTTCTTGTAGAGACCGACCGCAAGACTAGGGGTTGTGTTGATATAAATATTATTGACTCGAAACCAAATGCCAAGGGCAAAAATTAGAATCGCCAGACACACGAAGAAGGCCCCGATAAGTTTTATCATCCGCAGTAGCGCGTTTCTTACAAAAATCGCTTTCATAATGTTTTAGCTGCGACCGTACGGTCGCTATCAATTAATGGTGGGATTGAAACGCGCGCTAAAAACACTTCGTCTAAGAAATACAGCGGCTGCTTGCCATAGATAGCCGGATATCCTGCCACATATACGATCATGTCCCCTGCCCTCTCAATCTCACCCTGTTCGTTTTTCTTTGCACCGGGCATGCGCATGCATTCATCAGGTGTCATTAAGGCTCTCTGAGTCTCCTGCAGCGTCCTGGTGACGTTTTTATGCATCATTCCGATACGATTGCCACTGGTTGTGATTTGCTCCTTGATTACGGTTGCTTGTCCGGTGAGTTTTGACAGATGCTCTGCGGTTTCGATACGGTTGGGTGCGAACGCATTCTGGATATGGCAGTTAGATGTAATCGATTCATCGTGACCGTAACCTACTTCACGACTTTTGAGTTGGTTGATGTCTTGGCAAATCAAATAGGCTTTGATGCCATAGCCCGCCAAAAAGGCCAGCGATTCCTGCAAAATCTCAAGTCTGCCAAGACTTGGAAATTCATCGAGCATCAACAGGAGTCGATGGCGATAATGCGGAACTGGCTTTCCCTGAACGAACGAGATTTTGTCGGCTAATACGCGTACGATCATGTTAAGCATAATCCTAATCAATGGCCTTAACCGCGCCTTATCGTTGGGATGAGTGACTATATACAAACTGACCGGGCTTTCATGGTGCATCA
>WBZN01000967.1_pt1 | contig 18405 bp, 11 predicted proteins | sample 5204281 | NCBI WGS metagenome assembly WBZN01 (sample SAMN12344347, study PRJNA552823) | activated sludge metagenome | biome: Activated sludge suspended growth; feature: Nitrification reactor; material: Wastewater; isolation source: activated sludge from nitrification reactor of wastewater...
CTCCTCGACGGTGATGACGCCCTCCTTGCCGACCTTCTCCATCGCCTCGGCGATGATGTTGCCGATGGTCGTGTCGCCGTTCGCGGAGATGATGCCGACCTGGGCGATCTCCTTGTGGTCCTTCGTGGGCTTCGAGAGGGTCTTCAGCTGGGCGACGACGGCCTCGACGGCCTTGTCGATGCCGCGCTTGATCTCCATCGGGTTGTGGCCGGCCGCGACGAGCTTCGAGCCCTCGCGGTAGATGGCCTGGGCGAGCACGGTGGCGGTGGTGGTGCCGTCGCCGGCGACGTCGGAGGTCTTCGAAGCGACCTCGCGCACCATCTGCGCGCCCATGTTCTCGAGACCGTCGGCGAGCTCGATCTCCTTGGCGACGGTGACGCCGTCCTTGGTGATCGTGGGCGAGCCGAACTTCTTCTCGATGACGACGTTACGACCCTTGGGGCCGAGGGTGACCTTGACCGCGTCGGCGAGCTTGTTCACGCCGCGCAGGATCGCGGCGCGCGCGTCCTCGGCGTAAGTGATTTGCTTTGCCATGGTGGAATTCTCCGTATTGATGCGATCGGTTCGATTCGATCGTTGGTTTAAGAAACGTTCGAGCGCGAGTCGGGCGCGCAGCGCCCAGGGCGCGTCAGCGCCCCATCTGAATCAGGGCGCGTCAGCGCCCATTGGAATCACTTCTTCTTGCCCTTCTCCACCACGGCGAGGATCTCGTCCTCGCGGACGATGGTGTATTCCTCGTCCTCGATCTTGATCTCGCTGCCGGAGTACTTGCCGATCAGCACCACGTCGCCGGCCTTGACGTCCATCGCGGCGCGCTTGCCGTCGTCATTGACCTTGCCGGGACCCACGGCCACCACTTCGGCCTCCTGCGGCTTCTCCTTGGCGGTGTCCGGGATGATGATCCCGCCCCGCATCTGTTCCTTGGCTTCGAGACGCTTGACCACGACGCGATCGTGCAGCGGACGAATGTTCACGATGGAGCCTCCTTCTGCGAAAAGTTGGGGAGTGTTGAGTCATCCCGGGAGCGAGCCTGTTAGCACTCACCCACCGAGAGTGCCAGCAGTCTACGTCCGCCGAGCCAGCCTGTCAAGTTACAAAGCATCTATGATCGGATGGTAATCCTCGGAAGGGGTCGGCGGAATGCGCAGGGACCTGAAAGGCCGCGGTAGCAGTGCCGCGGAAGCGAGGATGACGTCTCGTCCGCGGTCCGGACTGCCGGGCACCCGCCAGACCTACCTCACCGCGCTCGCGGCCGCGCTCCTGCTCGGCCTGATGCTGGTGTGGGAAGCCTCGTCGCTGATCCGCGAAAGACAACGCGAAGTAGAAGACTGGCGCCACCGCCTCGTCACGCTCGCAGACGCCCGCGGGGAGGCCATCGATAGCTGGATGTCCGACCAGCGGATCGCGGCCCACATCGAGTCGTCGCGGCGCGCGGTGCGGGGATTCCTGCGCGGCACAGAGCCGTCCGACGATGCTGCGAGTGTGCTGCGCAGCGATCTCGGCAAGTCGCGCTTCCGGCGCATCTCGCTGCTCGACGTCGACGGCACGGTCCGCCTCGTCATGCCGCCGACGGTCGCCCCCGCCGAGACCTACGCCCTCACGCTCGGCGGCGCGCACGGCAAGGGCGTGGATCCCTTCGCGATCGCGCTGCACGCCGACGATCCGGGCGGCCCGACCCTGCACGTCGCGGCGCCGATCGACGACGGCCCCGGACGCCGCCTCGGCATCCTGTTGCTCGACCTCGATCCGGCCCGCGACCTCTACCGCCTGCTGGCCTACGACGCCAAGGCCGGGGCGAGCGCCGAGAATCTGCTCGTGGCCTGGGACAGCGGCGCAGTGCGCTATCTCAGCCCACGACGGTTCTCCTCGAGTCAGGCGCCCCTGCGGCCTTTCACCCGCGGCGATCTGCACCTCGCGGCGGTCGATGCCCTGTCGAAACCGGCGGCCTTCGGACGCTTCGTCGACTATCGCGGCGTCGCGGTGCTCGCAGCCACGCACCAGGTGGCAGGCGTGCCTTGGGGACTGGTCGTCAAGATCGACGAGCAGGAGGCGCTCAGCCAATGGCGGTGGTCGGCGAGCGAGAGCCTGGGACGGTCCGTCGGGCTGCTACTCACTCTGCTCGCCCTGGGCTGGATGTTCTTCCATCAGGTGCGCCTGCGCGACCTCGAACGCAACGCCACCCGCGACGCGCGCTACCGGCTGTTGCTCGAACGGGCGCACGACGCGGTGTTCATCGCCAGCGCCGACAACGGGCGCATCCTCGAGGCGAACCTCGCTGCCGAGCGCTTGTACGGCTACAGCCACGAGCAGTTCATGCAGCTGACTCTCATCGACCTGCGCTCCTCGAGCTCACAGATCCACCTGCACGAGCTGCTGGGCGGTGCCGACGTCTCCGAGTCGGCCGCCGCCGAGACCAAGCACCGGCGGCGCGACGGCACCGAGCTGCATGTCGAGGTGAGCGGCGGGCGCCTGATCGGCGATGGCGAGCCCCTGGTGCTCGCCATCGTGCGCGACATCTCGCGCCGCAAGGAGGCGGAAGCACGGCTCGACCAGATCAACCGACTGCTGCGCGTGGGCATCGAGCTCAACACGCTGGCGCTCTGTGGCGACGAGCGCGGTCTGCTACTCGATCAGGTCTGCGCCAGGCTCGTCCAGGACGTGCGCTTCCGGATGGCCTGCATCGCGATCGTCGACCCCGCATCGGGCGATCTGTTCTGCGCGGCGCACGCCGGGATCGCCGCCGGCGCGGGCACGCTGCCGGATCTCCACGCCCGCGAAGCCTTCGCGACTCGGCGCGTCGTTGTAGCGCAGGAGGACTCTGCCCTGCCGGCCGGCTGCCGGGCGGGCGTGTACGTGCCCCTGTCGAGCGGCGCCCAGACGATCGGCGTGCTGGCCGTGTTCGAGAGCGAGCCATCACGCCTCGACGGCGCCGTGCGCAGCGTGCTGGAGCAGCTGGTGGCCGATCTCGGCATCCGACTGGATCTCGGCGCCAAGACCGCGGAGCTGGCGCTCAACGAGGCGAGCTATCGCCTGCTGTTCGAATCCAATCCGATGGCGATGTGGGTCTACGACCGTGAAACCCTGGCGATCCTCGGCGCCAACCAGGCCGCGGTCGAGCAGTACGGCTATCCGCGCGCCGAGCTTCTACGCCGAACGCTGGTCGATTTCCACCCCGAAAAGGATCAGCAATTCGTGCGCGGCGAAAACGCCAGCGCGCCGGGACTCTTGCGCCGCCCGGGGGTGTTCCGCCATCGCCGGGCCGACGGGCAGATCATCGAGGTCGACGTCGTGACGCACGACATCGACTTCGCCGGCCGTCCCGGACGCCTGACGCTGCTCGAGAACGTGACCGAACGCCGGGTCATGGAGCGCGCCCTGCGCGAGAGCGAGGAACGATTCCGCTCGGCGTTCGAGGACGCCACCGTCGGCATGGCGATCATCGCTCCGCAGAGCACTGTCGTGCTGCGCGCCAACCAGGCAGCCTGCGACCTCCTCGGCTACCCCATGTCGGAGATCACCGGCATGCCGTTTTCCCGGTTCACCCACGTCGACGACCTGGGTGCCATGGAACAGCGGATCGCCGCGATGCTCGCCGGCGAGGAGTTCGCCCCGCTGGCCCATCGGCGCCTCCTGCACCGCGACGGGCACGTCGTCTGGACCGAGCTGAGCGCCCGGCTCCTGCACGACGAAGAGCACAAGCCGCTGTACTTTCTGGTGGTGGTGCAGGACATCACCGCCAGGCTGGCGAGCGAGCGCGCCCTCCTCGAGAGCGAGGAGCGCTTCCGTTCGGCGTTCGACGACAGCCCGATCGCGATGGCGCTCACCGCGCCGAGCGGGCGGCTGCAGCGCGCCAACGCCGCCTTCGGCGCCATGCTCGGCCGGGGCAGCGAGGCGCTCTCCGAGCGCAACTATCGCGAGCTCACCCATCCCGACGATCGCGAGCTCTCGACACGCGCGGCGTCCGCGATGATCGCCGGCAAGGGTGACTCGATGCGCTTCGAGAAGCGTTACCTGAAGAGCGACGGCAGCATCGTTCGGGCGGACGTGAGCGTCCGCCTGTTACGGGACTCGGCGCGCCAGCCCTTGTACTTCGTCACCATCGCTCAGGACATCACCGCCCGGCGCGCCGCCGAAGAGGCCCTGCGCGATAGCCAGGCGAAGCTCCAGGTGGCCATCGAAAGCACGCAGATCGGCTTGTGGGACTGGCACGTCGCGAGCGGCGCGGTCCAGTACTCGAAGGAGTGGAAAAGCCTGCTCGGCTACAGTGCGAACGAAGTCGGCGACAGCTTCGACGAGTTCGAGCGTCTTACCCTGCCCGAGGATCGCGCGGCGAACCGCGCCGCGCTGGCCGCATTCATGAAGCACCCCGTGGGCTACCTCGCGGAGGAGTTCCGGATGCGGCACCGCGACGGCTCGATCCGCTGGATTCTGTCGCGCGGCGCGGCGATCGAGCTGGGCGAAGATGGTCGTCCGCGGCGCCTGGTGGGCGTGCACATCGACATCACCGAGCGGCGCCGGTCCGAAGAAGACCTCCACGACGCCCTCGAGCGTTTCGAGCTCGCCTCGCGCGCTACGAACGACGTGGTCTGGGAGTGGGACCTGCGCGCCAACACCATCTGGTGGTCGGAGGGACTGGCCTCGGTCCTGGGCTATCCGAACGGCGAGATCTCCACGTCAGCCGACTGGTGGCGCGAGCGCGTCCACCCCGACGAGCTCGAGCGGGTCAGCGAAGGGGCCAACGCGGCGGTTCGCGAAGGCCGCTCCCGCTGGCACGAGACGTATCGCTTCCGCAACGCGGCCGGCGACTACCTCGAGGTGGACGACCGCGGCTTCCTGGTGCTCGACGACTCAGGCACGGCGCGGCGGATGGTGGGGGCGATGACCGACGTCTCGGCGCGCCGGCGCGCCGAGCGCGAGGTCCAGCGCGCCAACGAGATGCTGGAGCAGCGCGTGCGCGAGCGCACCTTCGAGCTCGAGACCGCCAATCGCGAGCTCGAGTCCTTCTCGTACTCGGTTTCGCACGACCTGCGGGCGCCGCTGCGGGCGATCAGCGGCTTTTCGCGCATTCTCGGCGAGCAGCACGCCGGCCAGCTCGACGCGGAGGGCCTGCGCTTGCTCGGCGTGGTGCGCAACAACACGCAGCGCATGGGCCAGCTGGTCGACGACCTCCTGGCCTTCTCGCGCGTCAGCCGGCAGGAGCTGCGGCGGGTCCAGGTCGACATGACCGCCCTCGCCGAAGCGGCTTGGCGCGAAGCCACCGCCGACGACCACGGTCCGCCGGTGGAGCTGCGGCTCGAGCCCCTGCCGGCCATTCGCGGCGACCTCTCGCTGCTCCGGCAGGTGTGGCTGAACCTGCTCACCAATGCCCTCAAGTTCAGCGTTCCCCGCCCGCGGCGTCTCGTCGAGGTGAGCGGCCGGATCGAGGACGGTACGGCCGTCTATACCGTCAACGACAACGGCGTGGGCTTCGACATGGCGTACGCGGACAAGCTGTTCGGCGTGTTCCAGCGCCTGCACGGCCGGGACGAGTTCGAAGGCACCGGCGTGGGCTTGGCGCTGGTGCAACGCATCGTGCAGCGCCACGGCGGCAGCGTGTCCGGCGTGGGGTCGCCCGGCGTGGGCGCGACCTTCTCGTTCCGCCTCCGCCTGGACGTCGACGAAAGTGGAACGGGACCTCGCGACGGCGTCCCGGCGCTCTAGAATCGGCGGATGATGGCTATCGAACTCGAGGTGCCGGTGGAAGAACTCCAGATTCTGATCGTCGAGGACGACCCTCAAGACGCCGAGCTGCTGATCTACACCTTGCGCGCCGGCGGTCTGCGCTTCGCATCGGAACGCGTCGACACCCCGGAGCGGTATCTCGAAGCGCTCGCCCGGCTGCGACCGAACGTGATCATCTCCGACTACCGCATGCCCCGCTTCAACGGCGCCGAGGCCTTGCGCTTGGCGCAGGAGCATGCGCCCGGTACGCCGTTCCTAGTCGTCACCGGCTCCCTCAACGAGGAGATCGCCGTCGAGTGCATGAAGGCCGGAGCCTCCGACTACGTCTTGAAGGAGCGCCTGGCGCGCCTGCCGCTGGCCGTCGAGGCGGCGCTGCAGGCGCAGGCGCAGCGTCAGGCGCGCGAGCGCGCCGAAGAGCAGACGCGGATTCAGGCCGCCGCGCTGCAGGCCGCCGCGCACGGCATCGTGATCGCCAGCCACGAGGGCCACATCGAGTGGGTGAACCCGGCGTTCACCGCCATCACGGGTTTCGGGCTCGACGAGATGCGGGGAAAACTGCCGCCGTTCATGACCTCGAACTTCCACCCGCCGGCGGTCTATCGGCAGATCTGGGCCGCGCTGCGCGGCGGCCGCGTCTGGCAGGGCGAGCTCTACAGCCGCCGCAAGGACGGCACGGTGATGCTCGAGGACGTCACCCTCACGCCGGTGCCGGATCTCGGCGGCAAGACCGCGCGTTTCGTCGCCGTCGAACAGGACCTGACGGCGCGCAAGCGCCAGGAAGAGGAGATCCGCCAGCTCGCCAGCCAGGACCCGCTGACCCGACTGCCGAACCGCGCCGCCTTCCAAGTCGACCTCGCGCAGGCGGTGGAAGCGGCGCGCCAGGGGACGAGCGCCGCTCTGCTGCTGCTCGACATCGATCACTTCCGCGTGCTCAACGACTCGCTCGGACCGGCGGTGGGCGACCGGGTCCTGATCTGGCTGGCCGACCGCCTGTCGACCGACATGCCCACCGGCGCGATCATCAGCCGCTTCGGCGAAGACGCCTTCGCGGTCGTCCTCGAGGCGTCGTCCTTCGAGGCCGCCCAGGTGGTGGCCGAGTCGCTGCGGCATCGCGCCGGCGAGCTCACCATCCAGGAGACCGGCGAGCACAACGTGCCGCTGACGCTGTCGGGCGGGCTGGCGCCGATCGACGGCTCGCTCGACGCCGGTGCGCTGGTCGCCCTGGTCGAGGCGGCGCTCGCCTCCGCGCAGGAGCTCGGTGGCGACCGTCTGGCGGCGTCGAACGACGAAGCGGACGCCGTCCGCCGCCGCGCCGCCGACATCGGTCAATGGGGCGCCCGCGTGCGCGACGGCCTGCGCAGCGACCGCTTCGTGCTGCACTACCAGCCGGTCGTCGACGTGGTCACCGATCGCGTTGCGCACCTCGAAGTGCTGGTGCGGCTGCTCGGAGCCGACGACGAGATCATTCCGCCGGGCAGATTCCTCCCCGCCGCCGGACGTCTCGGACTGCTGCCGCAGCTCGACCGCTGGATCGTCGATCGCGCCCTCGATGCGCTGTCGCGCGAGGAGGAGCTGAGCCTGTTCGTGAACGTGTCCGGCAGCAGCTTGGTGGACGATCGACTGCTCTCGCACATCGAGGAACGCATCTCGGCCGTCGGCAGCGCCGCGGGCCGTCTGGCGTTCGAGATCACCGAAACCGAAGCCGTGGCCGACCTCGATCGCGTGCGCCGGTGGATCCACCGGCTGCGGGATCTCGGCGTGTCGTTCGCGCTCGACGACTTCGGGACCGGTTTCTCCTCCTTCGCCTACCTGCGCGCTCTGCCCGTGGCGTACGTGAAGATCGACGGCTCGTTCATCCGCGACCTGGAGCACAACCCGGCAAACCGGGCTCTGGTTCAGGCGATGACCGCGGTGGCCCACACCCTCGGTCAGCAGGTCATCGCGGAGTGGGTGGAATCGGCGGCCACGGTCGAGGTGCTGCGCGAGCTCGGCGTCGAGTGGGGCCAGGGCTATCACTGGGGCAAACCCGCCCCGCTCTCCGAGGTGCGCGGCCGGATCGCTCCCCTTCTGCGGGGCTGAACGGTCCTCCTGCCGACGCGAAGAGCAGCCATCGCGGCGCTCGAACCGGGTAAAATCCGCCGCAACCCATCATGAGCGTTCTGTTACCTGCTGCTCTCGAGGCATCCTCGGGGACGTTTCGCCTCCTCCTCGTCGAAGACGATCCCGACGAGGCGGAGCTGTGCCGGCGCGCCCTGCTGGGCGCCGGTTTCCGCGGTCCCATCCTCAGCGCCAGCGACGGCGTCGAGGCACTCCGCATCGTCGGCGATCTGGCGCCCGACTGGCCAGAATTGATCTTCCTCGATCTCAAGCTGCCACGCCTCGATGGCATCGACGTTCTGCGCCAGCTCAAGAGTCACCCCGACCAGCGCCTGATCCCGGTGGTCATCCTGTCCTCCTCGGAAGAGCCTCGGGACCTCGAGGCCAGCTACCGGCTCGGCGCCAACAGCTACGTGGTGAAACCGGCCGACCCCGAGGAGTTCGCACGCGTCATCGGCCAGGTGGCTCACTACTGGAGCTCGATCAACCGCCGTCCACGGTAGACCTCGGCCCGCGGCGGCGGCCCGGCACCGTAGAATCCGCCAGTGTCCGCCCCACAGCAGCCGCTGGTGACCGTCGTGGTGCCGGTGTACGGCGCCGCGGAAGCCTTTGCTCGGTGCCTCGCCGCGCTCGATCGCCACCTCGACCGCGAGCGCCACCTCCTGCTGCTGGTCGCCGACGGACCACAGCCGGAGGCGGTGGACGCGCTGCTCGCCGGCGCGGCGGCCGCTCCCGGCAACCTGGTCCTGCGACTCGAACGGCGTGGCGGCTTCGTCGCGGCGGTGAACCGGGGCATCGACGCCAGTCCCGGACGCGACGTGCTGCTGCTCAACAGCGACACCCAGGTGACGCACGGCTGGCTCGACAAGCTCACCGCCGCCGCGACCTCGAGCCCCGAGGTGGCGACCGCCACACCGTTCTCCAACAGCGCCACCATCTGCTCGCTGCCCCGTTGGCTGGAGTCGAACGCGCTGCCCGCCGGCTACTCGCTGGACGCCTTCGCGACCCTGGTCGAGAGCGCTTCCGTCCGCGAGTATCCGCGGCTGCCGACCGGCGTCGGCTTCTGCCTGTATGTGCGCCGTCATGCGCTCGAACGTGTCGGGCGCTTCGACGAGGCCGGTTTCGGCCTCGGCTACGGCGAAGAGGTCGACTGGTGTCTGCGGGCGCGCGCCGCCGGTCTCGCGCATGTCCTCGACGACGCGACGTTCGTCTACCACGAGGGGCAGAGCAGCTTCGGGCCGAGCCGCGACGCGCGCGTGCGGGCCGCCCGGCGCGAGATCCGCCGGCGTCACCCCGGCTACGAACCGGAAATCGCGGCGCTGATCCGCGCCGATCCGCTGCGCCCCGCGCGCGACCGCGTGCGCGCCGCGCTGGCCGCTCGCCGGCCCACCGCCGCGCGCTCGGCGGCGAGCCGCCCCCTGCGCGTGCTGCACGTCGTGCACGGTTGGCCGGGCTGGAGCTCGGGCGGCACCGAGGTCTACGCGGCGGGCCTCGCGCGCCGGCAGGCGCGTACACACGCCATCACCGTCCTGGCGCGCTTTGCCAATCGCTCGTGGAGTCTCGGCGACGCCCTGGAGCTCGACGACCGTGGCGCGCGGGTGCGGCTGTTGGTCAACAACTTCGACCAACGCGATCCGCGCTCGCGAAACGGGCTCACCGAGCGCCGGTTCGAGCGCGACTTCAGCCGCTTGCTGCGCGAAGCGGCACCGGATCTCGTGCACGTCCACCATCTGGCGGGGCTCTGCGCCACCTTGCCCGGCATCGCCGTGCGGCGCGGCATCGCGGTCGTCGTGCAATTGCAGGATTGGTGGACGGGGTGTTCCCGCGCCAATCTGCTCGACGTCCGAGGACGCCTGTGCAGCGGGCCCGGCGTCACGAAGTGCGGCCAGTGTCTGCCGCTCACCGGCCTCCCGGGCGCGGCGATCTGGAACCCGCTGCTCTACGCCTGGCGGTATCGGCTCTTGCGCGGCGTGGTGCGGAAGGCGAGCGCCCGCATCGCCGGGTCGCAAGCCATCGTCGCGAGCTTTCGCGACCTCGGCTGGCTGGCGGCGGACGAAGCGGTCGCGGTGCTGCCCTACGGCGTCGAGCCGCCGGCATCCGCCATCGCATCGCCGAGCGCCGCCGAGCGCCGCGCCGCGGCGGGCTCGCTGCGCTTCGGGTTCGTGGGCGCGCTCATGCCGCACAAGGGTCCCGATCTCGCGGTGGCTGCCTTCGCCGGCCTCCCGCCGGAGCGCGTCCGCTTGCTGCTCTGGGGCAGCGAGCGGGGGGCGCCCGAGTTCTCGCGGCGACTGCGCGCCGCCGCCGGACCGGCGGTCGAGTTCCGCGGCCCGTTCCCCGACGGCGACCTCGAGCGCGTGCTCGCGAGCTTCGACGTCCTCGTGGTGCCGTCGCGGGGACTCGAGTCCTTCGGTCTGGTGGCCCGCGAAGCCATGCTGCGCGGGCTCCCGGTGCTGGCCGCGCGCCGCGGCGCACTGCCCGAGATCTTCGCCGGCCACCAGGAGTTCGGCGCTCTGTTCGACGCCGACGACCCGGCGGAGTTGCGCTCCTGGATCGAACGCCTGGCCGTCGATCCGGCGATCCTCGAACGCTGGCGCCGGGCGGTGCCGCCGGTGAAGACCATGGATGAACACGTTCTCGAGATCGAGGACGTCTACCGCCGGGTACTGGCGCGGCGCGCCGCGAAGTGAAAGCCCTCGCCAACGCCTGGAGCGCGCTGCGCGCCGAGGGACCGCGCGCCTTCGCGGCGCGAGCCCTCGATCGCACCGCCGATCGCCGCCGCGCGGCCGCTTATCTCGAAGTCTCCGCCGCCACGCTGCAAGCGCGCTGGCATCGGCGCATGACCGTGCTCCACGTGCTGGGCGTACCGCCGTTGCGCAGCAGCGGCGGTGTGGAGCAGCAATTTCTCGCCCGTCTCGACGTCGAGCGTCTCACCCTGGACACGGCATGCCTGCTGCCGGGAGTGGCGCACTGGCGGCTCGAGGTCGCCAGCCCGCTTCGCCAAGAGGTCGCAATGCTGTCTCGACGGGCCGCTACCGACGCGTTCTCGGACTCGCTCCGCGAGGCCTTGACCCGCACCGGGGCGACGGTGCTGCACGTCGAGAATCCGGCCGGGCTGCCGCTCGACGACCTCGCCTTTGCCGCGACCGTGACGCCAACCGTCCTCTCGATCCACGATTTCAGCCTGTTCTGTCCGCGCCCTCACCTCCTGCCGGTGCCACCGGCGGGCGGCTGCGGCTGGAACGACACCGGTTGCGCGCTCTGCACCGCGGACCCCGCGACGCCGCCCGAGTACGGTCCGTCCCGACAGGCGGCGGCGCGCCGGCTGCTCGCGGCTGCCCGCGCCATCGTGTTGCCGTCGCAGTTCCTGGCTCGAGAGACCGCGGCGCGCCTCGCAGTGGACCTGTCGAACAAGGCGTGCATCATCCAGCCGGCCCTGGCGCTGCCCCAACTGCCCGCGCTCACCGGCATCGGCGCCGGCGGCCCGCACGTCGCCTACGTCGGCAGCCTGCAGGAACACAAGGGCGGCGCGGTGCTGCTCGCGGTCGCGCCCGCGCTGATCGCCGCCGGGTGCCGCGTGTCGGCGTACGGCGGCGGAGACGCGCGACTCATCGACGCGCTGCGCACCGCCGGCGTGCGGGTGCGCGGCTACTACCGCGCTGGATCCCTGACCACGAGGCTGCGATCCGATCGCGTCGATCTCGCCCTGCTGCTCTCGATCTGGCCCGAGTCCCACGGCCTCACTCTCGACGAGTGCGCCGCCGCCGGAGTGACCGCGCTGGCGTTCGATCAGGGCGCGCTGGGCGAGCGCCTGCGCGACCGCGGACTGCTGGTCGACCCCGCGGCGGGCGCCGCCGGAGTCATCGCGGCCGTCCGCGGCTGGATGGCCGACCGCGCGACGGACCAGCGCCGGCCGCCGGAAACCTCGACGCCGGCGGCCGCCGCGCGCGCGTACTCGCAGCTGTATCGCGAACTGGCCGGATCAACGGCGCTCAGATGACCTCGGGCTCCCGAGTCGGCGACGCCCCCAGACCGAGACGCTCGGCGTCCTTCGGCATCAGGGGAGGCGGCAGCGTGCCGAACACGGCCAAGTCCACCGGGATCTCGACGTCGACGGCGCCGACGCGACGGGGTTCCAGGAACATCTGCCACTGATAGCCGCGCAGCGCCGGCGGTACGACCCGGGCCAAGCGCAGGCCGGCATCGGCGAGCGTGCGCAGGAACCACGAACGGTCGAAGATCACCGCGTTGGTCGGGTCGATGTCGTTGATGAACAGCGCGTTTTGAAACGTCTGCATCATGGGAAAGTCGCGCTTCTCGAACAGGAACCACGTCGACATCAAGACCCCGTCGGGGCGCAGCACCCGCGCCGCTTCGCGCAGGTAGTGCTCGGCCTGCGCTTCGCTGACGTGGGTGAAGACCGACCAGGCGATCATCAGGGACACCGATCGGTCCGCGAGCGGGAATCCCACCAGGGCCCGGCTGCCCTCGGGGTTCAAGGACACGTTGAAGACGTCGTGGTGCGCGAAACGGAATTGCGCCGCGTGCGGAGCGAGCTCGCGCGTGCACCACTGGATCATGCCGCGGTGGATGTCGATGCCGAGATAGCCGCGCGGGGGAACCGCCTGCTGCATCAGCTGGCGCGCCACGCGCCCGCATCCACAACCAAAATCGAACACGAATTCGTCGGCGTGCGGCGGCAAGTCGGTGAACACCCGCGCACCCGACGGGTTGTCGAAAAAGGCGTCCTCCGTCGGCCCGACGAGCTGACGCAGAGCCAACGGCGGCATCGGCAGGGGTTCCGTCATTCCCAGAAAGGTATCACCTCGTCCCAACCTGCAAGAGGCCCGTGGTACCACCCGCTATGATCCCGGCGGTGCACGGCGGAAAGAACGAGGCGCCGGATCCACGGCATCGCGCGTGGGGTCTGGCCGTGCTTCTCGGCCTCGCCGGACTGATCGGCGTGGCGTACCGGGAGGCGTTCGGGATCGGTGTGTTCTCGGACGGCTGGGTGCTGCTCGAGATCGGCAGCAAGGGCTTCCTCAAGGCGCCCACGATTCTCCTGTCGTACCACACCATTCCCGTCACCAACCTGTTCACGGCGCTCCTCTGGTGGCTGTTCGGCATGCACCGCCTCGCCTACCAAGCGGTGAACCTCGCCGAGTTCGTGCTCGTTGCCTGGCTGCTCTACCTCCTCGGGCTGGAGATCCTCGCGGACCGCCGGGCCGCGATCACCGCGGCCTTCCTGTTTGCGATGAACGCCGGGTTCCACGAGGTCACCGGCTGGCCGGTGGTGGGCAACTTCCAGTCGCTGGCGGCGGCGCTCTATCTCGGCGCGCTGTTCGCGGCCCTGCGCACGACCGCGGGGGACCGTCGGTGGCACTGGGCCGCCGGCTTCTGGGGCTTCGCCCTGGCGGCGTTCTTCACCTACGAACCCACGGTGTCCGTCTTCGTGGTCGCCCCCCTCGCCGCCTGGCTGGTGCCGCGGCGCAACGGCGGGGCCCCGTCGCGATCGAGCGTCCGCGATCTGGCGCCGCTCGCTCTCGCCGTCGCGCTCGGCGGCGCGGCGGTCATGCTCAGCAAGCTGGCGACGACCCAGACGGGGCACCAGGCGGCCTTCTTCCCGACCGATCTGGAATCCCTCAAGGCGCATGCCTTCTATGCCCTGCGCGCTGCGGTCTCCGCGTTCAGCCTGCGCGGCAGCGACGGCACCATGGTGCGCATCATGGCGCTCGGCCAGCCCTACTTCTACGCGTCGATAGGCCGCGCGCTGGTACCGGCAACCTTCATGGCCGTCGCCGCCGCCATCGCCGTCTGGCGCGCGCGCTCGCCGCGCGCCACCTTCCTCGGCGCCTGGCTGGCGGCGCACCTGGCGATCGTCGGGATCTCGACGCTCATCGTGTCGCGCATGTTCTATCTCGCGGCGCTGCCGGCGGCCTTGCTCTCGGCCCTCGCGCTCCTGCGCACTGCCGAACGCCTGACCGCACTCGTGCCCCGCCTCGCGGCCTCCGGCCGGTCGGCGCGCGCCCTGACCGTCATCCTGGTCGCCGCCACGTGCACGGCCCTCGCTTGGGGCGCCGCACCCGATCGGCGAACCGCCATCGCCCTGCACCGCGCTTCCAGCGCTGCCAACCAGCACCTCCTCGACGTCACCGCCCAGCATCTCGCCGACCACCCGGAGGAGCCACCGCCGGCTCCCCTCCTGATCAACTTCCCGGCGGCTATCGCCGAGCGTGGCATCGGCTCGATGCCCTTCGTCAATGGGGCCAACGACATGCTGCGGCTGCAGACCAAACGCCTCTGGGCCTATCGCGCCTTCCACACCTACGGTCCGGCACCCGACGGCAGGTTCGCGGTTCTGAGCTCCATGCTGCAGCTCTCCCGCTTGTTCGAGATCGCGCGCGATCCACGCCAGCTCGTGCTGGTCTGGGAGCTGGGCCAGCGCGACTTTCGCGTGCTGCCGCCGCAACTGGCCGCTGCGCCCTCGGCCTATACACCCGGGACCTCGCCGTACCTGCTGTGGGAGAGCACTCCGTACGGCCGAGCGTTGCCGCTCCGCCCGGACGCCGCCCTGGAGTTGCCCCTCGCGAGCCCGGCAGCGGGCAGCTTCGTCGCGATCAAGACGTGGCTAAAGAGCGGCGCCGGGCTCGAAGTCCTCGACGATAGCGACTGCGCGCGGCTCCTGCCCAACGTCGAGGACGGCTGGACGACGACCGCCATCGCCGCCCGGACGCCCGCTACCCTCCTCGCCCTGCGGCCCGATGCACCGGGTTACCTGGCCGGTGCCTGGACCTTCACGCCCCCGGTCGAGTGGACTCCGGCGACGGCGCCGTTCCTGGCGTGGACTCCGGATCAGCAGGCATTCGAGGTGCGCGGCGTGTCCGAGCTGCCGCTGGCGGTCCGCGCGGGGGAGCTCATTCATCTCGAATACCTCGATCGTCCGGGGAGCGCGTTCACCCTCGCGGTCGACGGCCCGCCCGTCGTCCTACCGCCGGCGCCGACGGTCGAGACCTGGCGCGCGCTCGAGATCCCCGCGCCTCCGGGCATCGCGCGCGTGCGCATCACGCCCATCGGCAGCCGCGCGGCGTTGTTGCGCAACCTCCGATCTGAACCGCGGCACTGACACGCCGTGCGGCGCGGCGAAATGGGCTCGGCGAGTAGGAGACCGCGGCATCCAGCGGGTAGGATCGAGGGATGACGGGTTCGGTCTTTCCAAATGATGTAGTCGTAGTCGGCGGCGGCGGACACGTCGGCCTGCCATTCGCGCTGCTGCTCGCCGACAGCGGCCTGCGCACGGTCATCTACGACATCGACGAACGCAAGGTCGCCGCGATCCGCGACGGCCGCATGCCGTTCGTGGAGGAGGGTGCGCCGGAGGTTCTGGCGCGCACCCTCGCCAGCGGTCTGCTGCGCGCCGAGAGCCGGGCCGAGGCCATCCGCGACGCGCGCTGCGTCGTGATGATCATCGGCACGCCGGTCGACGAGCATCTGAACCCGAGCTTCTCGGGCATCGATCGTGCGCTCGCCGCGGCGCGGCAGCACCTGCGCGACGGCCAGACGCTTATCCTGCGCAGCACAGTATTTCCCGGAACCACCTGGCGCATCCAGCGTCTGCTCCAGTCCTGGGGGCTGCGCATCGGGGTCGCCTGCTGTCCCGAGCGCGTGGCGCAGGGCTACAGCCTGCGCGAGTTTCGCGAGCTGCCGCAGATCCTGAGCGCGTGCGACGCCGCTACGCTCGAGGAGGCGCGCACCCTGTTCTCGCGCTTCACGCGGTCGTTCGTCGAAATGGAGCCGGCCGAGGCCGAGCTCTGCAAGCTGATGACCAACGCCTGGCGCTACGTCCAGTTCGCCACCGTCAATCAGTTCTACATGCTGGCGACGACGCATGGTCTCGACTTCGATCGCATCCTGCACGGCTGCCGCCACGACTACCCGCGCATGGCGGGCATGCCGGGGCCGGGCCTCGCGGCCGGCCCTTGCCTGGTCAAGGACACGATGCAGCTCGCCGCCTTCAGCCACAACAACTTCATGCTCGGCCACGCCGCGATGCTGGTGAACGAAGGCCTGCCCACCCACCTGGTCACGCTCGCCAAGCGCGAAGTCGATCTGCGGCCGGCCACGGTAGGGGTGCTGGGCATGGCTTTCAAGGCCGAGAGCGACGACCCGCGCGATTCGCTGAGCTACAAGCTGAAGAAGTTGTTGCAACTCGAGGCCGGCCGCGTCCTCTGCACCGATCCGTTCGTGCAGGATGACGGTCTGTCACCCCTCGAGCAGGTGCTCGCGGAATCCGACGTGCTGTTCGTCGCCACGCCGCACAAGCTCTATCGCTCCCTGCCACCGGTTCGCCAGCGCGTCGTCATCGACGTCTGGAACTGCCTGGCGCGTCCCGCTTCACAGGAGGTGTCTTGAGAATCCTAGTCACGGGCTCGGCGGGCTTCATCGCCGGCTATCTGGTGCAGCAGCTGCTGGACGAAGGCCACGAAGTGATCGGCATCGACAACTTCTCCAAATACGGGCGTGTCGAGCGCTCGTATCACCGCCACCCGCGCTATCGCTTCGTCGAAGGCGACGCGCGCGACGCCGGGCTGTTGCGCGAGCTCGCCGCCGGCTGCGATCACTTCGTCGCCTGCGCCGCCCGCATCGGCGGCATCTCGTACTTCCACGAGTATGCCTACGACCTGTTGGCGGACAACGAGCGCATCATCGCCGCCTCCTTCGACGCCGCCATCGCCGCCCACCGCGATCGCGCGCTGCAGAAGATCACCGTGCTCTCGAGCAGCATGGTCTACGAGAACGCCACGGTGTTCCCGAGCCCGGAGGGGCATCAGCACGAGTGTCCGCCGCCCACCAGCACGTATGGTTTCCAGAAGCTCGCCTGCGAGTACTTCGCGCGCGGCGCCTGGGAGCAGTACAAGCTGCCGTACACCATCTGCCGGCCGTTCAACTGCGTCGGCATCGGCGAGAGCCGCGCGCTCGGCGACAAGGAAGTGCCGAGCGGCAACATCAAGCTGGCGATGAGTCACGTCGTGCCGGACCTGGTGCAGAAGGTGCTGAAGGGCCAGGACCCGCTGCATATCCTGGGCGCCGGCAATCAGACGCGCTGCTACACGTATGGCGGCGACCTCGCGCGCGGCGTGGCGCTCGCCATGTTCGCGCCGGCGGCGCTCAACCAGGACTTCAACCTCTCGACGCCGGTCTCGACCACCGTGCTCGAGCTCGCCGAGCTCATCTGGAGCAAGGTGCGCGGCGACGGCAAGCCGCTGCGCACGGTGAGCGATCCGCCGTACCCGCACGACGTGCAGATGCGCATTCCGGACGTGCGCAAGGCCAAGGACGTGCTCGCATTCGAGGCCACGACGTCGCTGTCGAGCGTCCTCGACGAGGTGATCCCGTGGGTCGAGCAGGAGATCGCGGCGGGCCGCATCTGAACGCCACGCGCGTCGAACCCAGCCGCGAGGGCGAGACCTTCGATCGCCTGGTGCGGGAGGGCGGCGACTTCAACCCCTTCGCCGACCGCGGCTGGGATCAGCTCGGCCGACGTTTCGGGATCGCGAGCGGCGGGCGCTCCGGACTGGCGGTGCTCGACATCGGCTGCGGCACGGGGCGCTCGCGCCGGATCTACGCCGCCGGCGCCGGCTCCTATACCGGCCTCGATCTCTCTTTCGAGGCGCTGCGCGCCGCTCGGCTCCGGCAAGGCGGCGCCTGGACCCAGGCCGACGCCTGCCGGCTGCCGTTCGCCGCGCGGACGTTCGACGTCGCCGCGTTCTCTTCCGTGTTGCATCACATTCCCGACCGCGCCGCGGCACTCGCGGAGGCGCGCCGCGTTCTGCGTCCCGACGGCCTGCTGTTCGCGTTCGATCCCAATGTGCTGCATCCAGCGATGGCCCTGTTCCGGCATCCGCGCAGCCCGCTCTATACGCCGGAAGGCGTGAGTCCCCACGAGCGGCCCGTGCGCCCCTCGGCACTGCGGCGCGAGATCGAGGCCGCCGGATTCAGCGCCGTGCGGCAGCGCTGCCAATCCGACATTCCCTACCGCGCGGTCGCGCCGCGGCTGCTGAACGCCCTGCTCGGGGTGTACAACGGCCTCGACCGGCTGTGGGAGCTCGCGGGCTTCGGCCGCCGGTTCGGTGCCTTCGTGGTGAGCTGGGGCCGCGTACCCGCGGACGCCGGCCGCTCGGAAACCCGCGCATGACCGCGCCGCGCTACTCCCTGGTCGTGCCGGTGTTCAACGAGGCGGAGAACATCGCCGCCTTCTGCGCCGCGGCGCGAGCTCGCCTGGCCCAGCCCTGCGAGGTGTTGATCTGCTACGACACGGTCGCGGACACGACGCTTCCCGCCCTGGCGGCATTGCCGCCGCAGGCCCTTCCGAGCGGTCTCCGCCTCGTGCACAATCAGCTCGGACGCGGCGTGCGCTTCGCCATCGAGGCCGGCATGCGCGCCGCCCGGGCGCCGGTGGTGGTGGTGTCGATGGTCGACCTCTCGGACGACTACGAGAAGCTCGACGAGATGGTACGGCGCGCCGAAGCCGGGGCCGCGGTGGTGTGCGCCAGCCGCTACATGCGCGGCGGGCGGCAGATCGGCGGGCCGTGG
>WBZN01000968.1_pt1 | contig 18401 bp, 16 predicted proteins | sample 5204281 | NCBI WGS metagenome assembly WBZN01 (sample SAMN12344347, study PRJNA552823) | activated sludge metagenome | biome: Activated sludge suspended growth; feature: Nitrification reactor; material: Wastewater; isolation source: activated sludge from nitrification reactor of wastewater...
GACGTGGGTGAGGCCGTTGTGGCGCGTCGGGACGACGTCGGTCACCGCGAAGTCGGCGACGTCGGCGGCGGCGAGGCCGAGCCCGGAGGCCTGGCCGGCGAGGTCGGCGGCGACGAGCGCTCGGGCGCGCTCGCGGTCGATCGGCGCCTGCGCGGCGAAGCCCGCCGTGGCGGCGAGGCTGAGCAGCAGCCCGGCGGTGAGACTCTGACGAAGGACGGATTGCGTTCCCATGGTGCCTCCCTGGAATTCCGATCTCGGGTGGAGCGCGGACTCTACTCCCGCGCGGCTTCCGCCGCAATGACGGCCGCAGCGGCGTCGTTGCGGCCACGGAGCCACGCCGGCAGCTCGCGGACGCCGGGCAGGACGGCGAGCGGGCGATGCGGCGCCAGATGCTCCAGGCGCTGGCCGCCGGAGAGCACGCCGATTCCGGCGCAGCCGGCGTTGCCGGCCATCTCGAGGTCGAACGAGGTGTCGCCGATCATCACCGCCTCGGAGGCGCGAACGCCCAGCTCGTCGAAGAGGCCGAGGAGCATCCCCGGAGCCGGCTTCGACGGCGCTTCGTCGACGGTGCGGGTGGCGTGAAAGAAAGGCCTGAGGCCGGTGGCGTCGAGCTCGCGCTCGAGGCCGGCCCGGCCCTTCGCCGTCGCCACGCCGAGCAGGTAGCCCGCGGCGTGGAGCTCTTCGATGACCGTGAACGACTCGGCGAAGAGCGTCACGCGGTCCTTGTAGTCGGAGCGCCAGAGCCGGCGGTAGTTTTCGACCAGACGGTCGGAGAGCGCCTCGTCCCAACCCGGAAAGTGACGCTGCATCGTCTCGACCAGGCCGAGGCCGATGCACTCGCGGACTTGTTCGGGCGCCGGCCGCTCGACCTCCTCGATTCCCTCGAACGCAGCCAGCGTGCAGGCGACGATCGTGCCGATCGAATCCATCAGGGTGCCGTCCCAGTCGAAAACCAGCAGGCGGAAGGGGCGCGTGTCCATGCGAGCGGCGCATCGTATCAACTGCTCCGGCGGCCCGCTGCCGCGCCACCCCCAGGCAGCACATTGCATAGACTCGGCGCCATGTTCGCCAACCGCCGCCCCCTCCCGCGCTGGCTCCGCTGGACGCTCTACGGTCTCGGCGCCTTCGTCCTGCTGCTCGTCGGCGCCGGCCTCTTCCTGCGCTGGTACTTCTCGACCGACGATCTCGACTCTGGCGGGCCGCTGCGCCCGCAGCAGGCGGCCTATGACGTCAAGCGCTACGACCTCGCGGTCGCGGTCGATCCGGCGACGAAGACGATCCGGGGCTCGAACCGCGCCACGGTCGTCGTCACCGCGCCACTCGACCGCTTCGAGATCCAGCTCGACGGCCGGTTGAAAGTCGAGCGCGCCGCGGTGGACGACGCCGCGGCGACCTTCGTGCACGAGGACGGCCTCGTCACCGTGGCGCTCGCCACCTCCTGGCAGATCGGCGAACGGCACGCGGTCGCCCTCGACTACGCCGGCACGCCGAAGGTGTCGCGCCGCCCACCGTGGAACGACGGCTTCGTCTGGAAGACGACCGGCGACGGCCGGCCGTGGGTCGGCGTCACCGGCCAGGGGGACGGCGGCGACGACTGGTGGCCGTGCAAGGACCACCCCTCCGACGAACCCGACGAGGGAATGTCGATCGCCCTCACCGTGCCCGGCGATCTCGTCGGCCTGACCAACGGCAAGCGGGTCTCCGAGGAGAAGAACGCCGACGGCACCGTCACCAGCCACTGGGAGGTCACTTACCCGATCAACAACTATCTGGTGACGGTGAACATCGCCCCCTACGTTCCGATCGAGGAGAGCTACAAGGGCGTGGACGGCACGCTCGACGAGAAGATCATCTTCTGGGCGCTCCCCGAGCACGAAGAGAAGGCGCGGGTGATGTGGAAGAAGGCGCCGAAGATGCTCGAAGTGCTGGGCAAGCGCTTCGGCGAATACCCGTTCCTGCGCGACAAGTACTGGGTCGCCGACGCCCCCTACCTCGGCATGGAGCACCAGACGATCGTCGCCTACGGCGCCGACTTCGAGGACAACAAGTTCGGCTTCGATTCGCTCCTCCTGCACGAGACGGCGCACGAGTGGTGGGGCAACAAGATCACCGCCGCCGACTGGGGGGACTTCTGGATCCACGAGGGCTTCGGTACCTACGCCGAGGCGATCTACGTCAACGACACCCTGGGGGTCGAGAAGTACCTCGAGTACATGCGGCGGCCGAGGAAGCACCTCGGCAACAAGAAGCCGATCGTGCAGGGGCACGATCTCACCGCCGGTGCGGCCTACATCGGCGACATTTACGGCAAGGGATCCCTGGTGCTGCATAGCCTGCGCTACCTCGCCGGCGACGACGTCTTCTTCCGCATCGTCAAACGCTTCGCCACCGACGAGCGCTACGCCTATCGCCTGACCTCGACCTCTGCCTTCGAGGCGCTGGTCGCCGAAGAGCTCGGCCACCCGATCCCCTGGTTCTGGAAGCAGTACCTCTATACCGCCGCCCTGCCGCGCTGGCACGAGGAGCGCGTCGCCGGCGACAACGGCCGCGAGCGGGTGACCCTCTCCTGGGACGATCCGGCGTTCGAGGTGCCACTGCCGGTCAAGGTCGGCGACGAGATCCGTCGCCTCGAGATGACCGGTGGCAAGGGCAGCGTCGAGGTCGCGACCGGCGCCGCAGTCGAAGTCGACCCGCAGGGCTGGGTGCTCGCCGAGACGCCGGCGAATTGAGCCAGGCGCAGGAAATGCATTGCGTGCGGTTTCCTGTGCCCAGTCCTTAAAACGGAGATACGAACATGCACCGTTCCACCCGCAATTCGTTGTCGCTGCTGGTCCTCGCCCTGATCCTCCTCGCCAGCCCGGTGGCCGCCGGCAAGATGAAGGGCTGGGAGCTCCTCGGCGAGCGCCAGGTCACCGACGGCCTCGATCACGACGTCATCCAGGTGACCGCCGCCAAGGGAGACTTCAGGAGCCTCAAGGTGCTGGTGAAAGGGCACGCGGTGCAGTTCCGCTCCATGCGCATCCACTTCGGCGATGGCTCGAGCCAGAGCGTCGAGCTGCGCGACGTCATCCCTGCCGGCGGCGAGTCGCGCGTCATCGACGTCGAAGGCAAAGATCGGGTGATCCGCAACGTCGAGTTCACCTACGACGCCCAGACCCACCACGGCAAGCAGGCGCACATCCGCCTGTTCGGCAGGAACTAGTTCGGGGAACCACCCGGTAGCAGGCGCGCCAGCCTTCCGCCGGCGCCGGCGAGCACGACCAGCTGGCCGCGCTTCGCTGCGCGCGCGGCATGGAAACCCTCGATGGCGAGGAAACGGAAGCCGCCGGCACTCGTCGGCGCGAGGTCGGTGCCGGAGGTTCCGGTCGCGACCCAGCCGCCGCCCAACGCGACCGGGAGCGCCTCGACCGCCGAGCGGAAGCCGGCCGGCGGCGGGACGATGGCGCTCCAGGTCGCACCGCGGTCGCGGGTGACGAAGGCGACCTCGCGGCGTTCCTTGTCGGCGCGGTAGTCGCCGCCGACGGCGAGCCACTCGCCGTTCGCTCCGGCGAGCGAAAACACGCCGGCGGAGTCGACGCCCTGCCGCAACGGCGCCGGGCGTGACTGCCAGTGGGCGCCGTAGTCTCCGGAGACCCAGAGCCGCGCCCGCGTGCCGCCGGTGCCGAAGGCCACGAGCCCGCCCGGAAAGACCCGGATGGCGGTGCCGCTGGCGGCGAAGGCGGCCTCGCCGGGGAAGGCCGCCGGCCGGTCGGCCACCGGCAGCTCGTTCCAGGTGGCGCCGCCGTCGGCGGTGGTGAGGATCAGAAAGCGCCCGTCGAGCGGATCGCCGAAGGCGATGCCGCGGCGGTCGTCCCAGAAGTCGAAGCCGTCGAGAAAGCTCTCCGGGCGCTCGTTGCGGTAGACCGCCCGCCAGCTCGCGCCGCCGTCGGCGGTGGCGAGAATGCGCGCCGGCGCGCCGACCGCGAGCGCCAAGGCGCGGCGCTCGTCAAAGCCTTCGATGTCGCGGAAGTCGCGCCCGGCGAACTCCGGCGAGCTGCGCCGCTGGAAGCTCCGCGCGCCGTCGGTCGAGAGAGCAAGCGTCCCCTTCTCGCCGCTCACCCAGACGACGCGGTCGTCGACCACCGAAAGACCGCGCAGCGAGACGTCCTGGCCGAGTTGCGAGAAGACCAGCCGCGGCAGAGCGGCCGCCGGCGCGGTGGTCGTTGTTGGGTTGTCTTCTGTCTCTCCGGGCGCTGGCGCGCCCGTGGCGAGGATCGCTGTCAACGCGACGAAAAGACCAGTAAAGGGAATCAGCCTTCGCGGCATTATCGCTGGATCCTCCCGAGCGTGGTTTCGCCAGTTGTCGGATCGAGACTGAGAAGGGTCTCGTCGGCTACCGTACCCGCGGCGACCGTGGCGCCAGGCCCGACGACGCACCGTTTCAGCAATACCCCCTTACCGAGCTTTGCGCCGGGCATCACCACGCAACCCCGCAGATCCGCTTCCGCTTCGACCTGGGCGCCGGACTCGACGATCGTGCGGCGAAGCGTGGCGCTCGCGTCGACCTCGGCGCCTTTGACGACGCGCGACGCGCTCGTCGAGCCGCGGAAGGTCCAGTCGAGGACGGCGTCGAGATAGCGCTGCGGTGTGCCGAGGTCGTGCCAGAGCCGTTCGGTGACGACGGCGGCGAGCGGCGCGCCGGCGGCGAGGAGCGGCTCGTAGAGCACGGTGACGAGATCTCCTGGACCTTCGGGGATGCGCGCCAGGAGCTCCGGCTCGAGGATCTGCGCGCCGGCGAAGACCAGGTGCCGGCGCGCCGAGGCGTAGGCGAGGCTCCCGGGCCGGAAGGCGGTGATGCCGTCGTCCTCGAGCGCCACGCCGCCGCCGAAGGCGCGCGCGGTGACCTTGCGGTGGACGAGAAGGGTCGCTGCCGGCTTTCTCTTTTCGTGTGCAGCGAGAAGACTCTCGATCGGCCAGCGGCAGAGACTGTCGCCGTTGACGACGATCACCCGGTCCGCTTGTGCGAAGAAGCCGCCGAGCGGCGGCAGGGCACCCGCGGTGCCGAGGAGCTCGGGCTCTTCAGAGTAGACGAGCGGCAGGCCGCGAAAGCTCGCGCCGAAGCGCTGGCGGATCTGCTCTCCGAGATGATGCAGATTGATCGCCACCGCCTCGCAGCCGGCGGCGCGCAGACGTTCGAGCGTCCAGGCGAGCAGCGGCCGCCCGCCGACCGGCAGGAGCGGTTTGGGCAACGTCGCGGTGAGTGGCCGCAGACGCTCGCCGCGGCCGGCGGCGAGGACGAGCGCGCGCAGGCGGGGGGGCGGCACGATGGCGGTGGCGCTGGCGCGGATCGCGACGGCCTCAGGCAGCCGCGGCGACCCGGGCGTTCAGGGGTTGTCGCGGAAGATCATGTCGCGCGGCGCGTCGGGGTGCTCGGCGATGTAGTCCTCGTAGAGCATCAGGTAGCTCTTGTTCAACGAGGTGGCGAGGTCGAAGCCGCAGCGCTTGGCGACCGCTTCGGCCTTGGCGCCCTCGAACTCGACGAAGTCGCCGATCGGGGTGTGGTCGAGACAGATGGTCTCGGAGCCCAGCCGCCACTCCTCGCGAATCTTCTGGTACCGCCGCACGACTTCGTAGCCGAGGGCGGTAAACAGCGCCAGCGCGCTCTCCGAATCCTGCACCTCGATCTCGAGCTCGCGACGGAGCTTCGCCGGACCGTCGAAGGAGGCCGGCCCTTTGAAGGTGATGAGGGCGCCGCGCCCGTCCTGGCGGACGCGCAGCACGCCACCGGACTTGACCAGCTCACCGTTGCGGTCGAGCAGCCAGTTGTCCTCGTTCGACGGCGGCCCGAGGCGCTCGCACTCGAGCTCGAGCAGACGGGAACGCAACTGGTCGAGATCGACGCCGGCGAACTTGAGCTCGCGCTCGATCGGCGGCTTCTTGTGCGTAGCGGTCATGCTCCGGTACCTGCCGGCGTCGCCGGCATGGCGGCGAGTCGGTCGAGGAAGCGGGCCACGGCGCGGATCCCGGAGTAGAAGTGGCTGATGTTGAACTTCTCGTTCGGCGAATGCAGCCGATCGTCTTCGAGCCCGAAGCCCATCAGCAGCACCGGGACTTCGATCCGCCGCTGCGGGTACGCAGCGCCCGATTGCCCCACACCTCCTCGAGTGCCGCGAGCGCCTCCTGGGCGATCGCACCCGTGGCGTCGACCGCCACCGGGTCGGCGCCGTGGAGATACTCGACCTCGACCGTGACGCCGGGGGGCGTGACCTTGGCGACGTGCGCCCGCACGAGCTCGGCGATCCGCGCCGGCTTCTGGTCGGCGACCAGGCGGAACGAGACCTTGCAGCCAGCCTTGGCCGGCAGCACCGTCTTCGCTCCCTTGCCCTGGTAGCCGCTCCACAGGCCGTTGACGTCGCAGGTCGGGCGGGCCCAGGTCCGTTCGACGTAGCTGTAGGCACTCTCGCCGGTGAGGGCGTCGACCGCCAGATCGGTCTTCACTTCGTTCTCGTCGAAGCCCAGCGCCGCGAACTCCTTGCGCTCCCAGTCGGCGAGCGGCCGGACGTCGTCGAAGAAGCCGGCGACCTTGATCTCGCCGGTCGTGCTGTCGCGCAGGCTGGCGATGATCTCGGCGAGAGCGTTCGCCGGGTTGGTGACACCGCCGCCGTAGACGCCGGAATGCAGGTCGCGATTCGGCCCCTGCACGCGGATCTCGAAGTAGGCGAGACCTTTGAGGCCGTAAGTGAGAGCGGGTATACCCGGTGCCCAGAGAGAGGTGTCGGAGATCACCACCGCGTCGCAGGCGAGCTTCCTGCCGGCGTCGGCGCGAACGAACTTCTCGATCGCCTCGCCGCCCGCCTCCTCCTCGCCTTCGACGATGAACTTGACGTTCACCGGCAGCTTGCCGCGCACCGCGAGCATCGCCTCGACCGCCTTGACGTGGGCGTACGACTGCCCCTTGTCGTCCGTGGTGCCGCGGCCGACGAGGAGGTCGCCCTCTTCCGTCGGCTCGAACGGTGGGTTGCGCCACTCGTCGAGCGGATCCGGCGGCTGGACGTCGTAGTGGCCGTAGAACAGCACGGTCGGCTTGTCCGGGCCGGCGCCCAGCCACTCGGCGTAGACCAGCGGATGGCCGTCGGTGGCGATCTTCTCGGTCGTGAGGCCGGCGGCCTGGAGCTTGCCGATCAGCCAGTCGGCGCAGCGGTCGACGTCGCCCTCGTAGTCCGGGTCGGTCGAGATCGAGGGGATCCGGAGATACTCCTTGAGCTCGGCGAGGTAGCGGCCCTGCTCGCGTTCGATCAGGGCGAAAACGTCGTTGGAAGGGTTGGCGTTGGCGGTCATGACTCTCTCTCGAGTGGCCCCGGTGGATCCGGCCCGGCGGGTCATCGAGCTTAGCAGAGGGCGCCCGTTCCGGGGCGTTCCGGAAGGGCTACGGCCGGCGGACGCCGCGCAACAGGGCGAGGAACGCCTCGCGCTGGCTTTCGAGGGTCGCTTCCGGGCCGGTCACCTTGAAGAACCAGGGGCCGCCCTCGCCCTCGACGACCGCGCCGAGCAGCCGGTAGCCGGCCTGCGGCGTCGCCGGTCCGCTGCCCATACCGGAGGGCAGGAGGGTGCCGCGGGCGTCGATCCAGGAGACCTTGAAGCCGGCGGCGGAGAGCTCGCCGCGCGCGGGCTTGGCCCCAGCGGGCTGCTCGATCTGCCCGAGCCAGCGTTCGAAGTTCGACTCGACGCCGCCCCCCTGACCGGCGCCGAAATGGAAGACCGCGAGCTCGCCGGGGCCGCTCTCTCCCGGTACCACCGCCTGCGCCAGGCGCATCCCCGACGACGGGTGTTCGCGTCGCCAGGCGGCGGGCAGATCGAAGCGGAGACTCGCCGTCGTGATGGTCGAGCCCTCCGCCGAGAGCGCCTTCTCGCCGGCCCCACCGCCGCCGTGCGGACCGGCCGGCACGGCGCTCGCGGCCGGCGGGACCTCGGTCGCCGCTGCCGCAGATCCCGACCCCGGCGGCGACGCGGGGCGCTCGCACGCCAGGAGTGCGCACGCGGCGCAAGACAGCGCGATGGCCAGGGCGAACACTCGAGCTCTCGTCATGAAGGCATCTCTCCGGTGGGAATCTTGCCACGCCCGGCGGCGAGGCGATCGAGCAGCTGCCGCGCCCGGACGGTTCGCGGGTCGGCGCCGCCCACCCGACGGAACAGCAGATCGAACGCCGCTTCGAGGCTCGCGCGCGCCGCGTCCCGCTCGCCGAGTCCGAGCAGCGCCTCGCCGAGCAGGAGCCGACCCTCACCCGCCGCGGTGCTGGTCTCGCGCCCGCTCTGGCGCCAGATCGAGAGCGCCTCCTCTGCCCGCCGGCGGGCGTCGCCGAGCTTGCCTTCGGCGAGATCGACCTCGGCCAGCACGAAGCTCGGCAACAGGTCGTGGCGGCCGCGCCCCTCGCCGTCGGCGAGGCCTTCGCCGCCGGCGCTCTCGGCCTGCCGCCGCGCCTCGACGAGGCTCGCACGGTCACCGACGATGACCAGGGTTTGTGCGAGCTGCAGGCGGGTAAGGCCGACTTCGTACGGCGCCGCGGCGGAACCCAGGGCGAGCATCCGGTCGAGGCGCCGGCGCAGGATCTCCACCGCTTCGCTGGCGCGGCCGGTCTGGGTCAACACGGTGGCGAGATCGAGCATCGCCGTGCTCACTGCGTGCTCGCCGACGACCTCGGCAGAGCTCTGCTCCAGGCGGATCGCCTCGCGCAGCTCGACCTCCGCCTCCCTGTAGCGCTCCGCGACCCTGAGCACCGCGCCGAGGAGGGCTCGCTGGTTGCGCACCTCGGCGCTGTCGGGCCCGGACCGCTGCAGGCTCGCCGCCAGAACCTCGCGGCGCAGGGCGATCCCGTCGTCGATGCGGCCGCGATGCTCGAAGACCAGCGCCAGGTCGATCAGCACGCTGGTGAGCCGTGGATGCGCGGGATCGAGACTGCGCAGCACCGCGGCAGCGGCGTCGAGGTCGACGCGCGCGCCGTCGAAGTCGCCCGCCTGCATGCGCGCCAGGGCGCGCACCTGGAGCGCGTCGGCGCGTGCCGCGCTCGCCGGCCCGAGAGTCGCCGCGAGACTCGCGATCGCCGTCTCCGCGGCGGCCAGCGCCTCGGTCGGATGGCGCAGGTGCAGCTCGACGTGCGCGCTCTCGACCTCGAGCAGGGCGCGGGTGACGGGATTGACGTGCGGCGTCGCCGCGAGGGTCGCCCGGGCGGAGGCGATTCGCCGCCCCGCCTCCGCCGCGCGGTCGCTGAAGCGCAGCGCCTGGGATTCGGCGAGGAGCGCGCGCACCGCCTCGCGGTCGCCGGGCCCGAGGCGCCGCGAGAGCTCGGCGTAGGCGCGCTCGGAGAGCGCCAGCGCCTCGGCATGGCGCTCCTGGGCGTTCAGATTGCGCCCCAGTGCCGCGGCGGCGCGCGCCGCCGCGAGGCTGTCGCTGCCCGCCGCGCGGTCGAGGCCGGCGAGCGCGGCACGCAGGGCGCTCTCGCCCGCCGGCAGGTCGCCGCGCGCGGTCGCGATCTCGCCGGCGAGCGCCCGGCTGGCGGCGGCAAGCGGCGAGTCGTCGCCGGCGCTCGCTGCCGCGAGCTCGAGGCTCCGGCGCGCCAGGCGGTCGGCTTCGTCGTAGCGGTCGAGCGCCAGCCAGGCGCGGCCGAGGGCGACGAAGAGCTCGGCGGCGATGCGCGGCTCGTCGCCGAGCTCGGCTTCGACCCGAGCCGCGCCGTCGGCGAGCAGCGTCGCCGCCGAGGCCTCCCTTCCGGGCCCGAGGTCGGGATCGAGGCTGCCGAAGATCGACGCCAGGAAGTCGCGCACCCGCGCCGTGCGCGCCGCTTCGAGCCGGGTCTCGCGCGCCTGCCAGAGCACGGCGCCGAGGCCGGCGAAAAGCGAGACGAGCAGCAACGCCGCCGCCGCCATCGCCACGCGATGCCGGCCGACGAACTTCTTCGCGCGGTAAGCGGCGCTGTCCCGACGCGCCTGGATCGGGCGGCCGGCGAGGAAGCGCTCGATATCGTCGGCAAAGGCGGCCGCGGTCGGGTAGCGGCGCTCCGGCGCGCGCTGCAGGGCGGCGAGCGCGATCGTGTCGAGGTCGCCCTTGAGGCGATGGGCGAGTCGCGTACGGCTCAGGCCGGCGATCGCGGAAAGCGCAGCGATCGCCGGGGTCGCGCCGAGCTCGGCCGAGGAGCGCCGTACCCGGCTCGAAGGTCGCTCGATGGTCTCGCGGGAGACTTCGTCGGCGAGGCCTTCCGAAGTCGGCGACCGGCGAACGTGCGGCAGCTCGCCGGTGACCAATTCGTAGAGCAGGACGCCCAGGGAGTAGACGTCGGTCGCGAGCGTCACCGGCTCGCCGAGCACCTGCTCCGGCGCGGCGTAGGCCGGTGTCAGCGCGCGCACGTCGGTGCGCGTCAGGCGGGGATCGTCGTCGCGCTCGAGGAGCTTGGCGAGACCGAAGTCGAGGAGCTTCGGTTCGCCGGCGGCCGTGACCAGGATGTTCGACGGTTTGAGGTCGCGGTGCACCACCAGGCTGCGATGCGCGGCATCGACGGCGCGGGCCACCTCGACCAGCAGGCGCAGACGATCGGCGAGCGGCAGGTGGTGGACGCGGGCGTAGTCGGTGATCGGGATGCCGTCGACGCGCTCCATGGCGAACCAGGGACGGCCGTCGGGGGCCAGCCCACCGTCGAGGAGACGGGCGATCGCCTCGTGCGAAAGGCGGGCGAGGAGCTGGCGCTCGCGGCGGAAGCGCGCCAGGATCTCGGCGCTCGACAGGCCCGAGCGCACCAGCTTCACCGCCGCCTGCTGGGTGAAGCCGCCCTCGATCCGCTCCGCCGCCCAGACCTCGCCCATGCCGCCGGCGCCGAGCTTCTCCCCCAGCCGCCATGCCCCGAGACGCTCCGGCGGCGCCTCGGGCACGACGGGCAGCTCGTCCGGCAGCAGGCGCCGGCCGGCGGCGTCCGCCACCGCGCCGCGCAGGGCTTCGATCGGACCCTCGGCCGCAGCGTCGAGGGCCAGCAGGCGAGCGATCTCGGTGGCAAGTCCGGGATCCTCGGCAGCGATCGCCGCCAGTCCGGCAGCGCGGCCAGCGGCGTCGAGATCGCACAGCGCCGAGAAGTGGCGTGCTCGCAACTGCGCGGCAGACTCGGGTTCAGTCATGGACGCCCGGGTCTTCCCGCCCAGCGGCCGGCGGCGGCGGCAACTCCGGCGCCGCAGCCCCGCGCCGCGCCAGGCGCACCAGGTTGACGCCGTTCACCAGCAGATGCGCGACGATGGCGCCGCCGAGCGGACCGCGCAGCGCGACGAGCGCCCCCAGCGCCAGACCGCCGGCGAGCGCGAACAGCGTCCAGATGCGATAGGCCTTGCCGGGCCCGGCATGGAGGAGCGCGAAGAGCACCGCCGCCGGCAGGACGCCGAGCGCCCCCTGCAGCGCGCCGCGGAAGAAGAGCTCTTCGGCGACCGCCGAGATGAGCGCGAGCGACAACGCCTCGGCGACGGCGAGCGGCGCGAGAAGCCGGGCCAGTTCGTCCTCGAGGTTGCGCGCCGCGCTGACCTTCCGGCGCAGCGCCCACCACAGGGCGAGCAGGCCGCCGCCGAGCGCCAGCCCGCCGCCGAGGTCGATCCACCAGCTGCCCGGATCGACGAAGAGCTCGATCCCCAAACGGCCGCGCTGCGACCCCACCCACAAGAGTCCGGCGATGGCCAGCAGCAGATAGAAGATCCAGGCGATGCGGTAGAACCTCGCGCCTGCGCGCTGCCCCTGCGCAGTCGCGTTCATCGCCGCCCCGCCGGCATCACTTCTTCGTCTTCGGCCCCCTCGCGGGCTTCGCGCGCGCGTTCGCGCTGCCAGTAGACGTCGAAGTCTTCGCCCGGTGCGATCTTCTCCACCACGCGCTTCGCCCACCGCGGCGGCGCCGCCGGAGCGGCATTCGCGTCGGCCACGGCGCCGCTCCTGCCGGCGAGAAGACCGCCGACGTCCGAGACCGTCTTCAGGCCGCCGAAGACCCAGAAGAAGGAGGCCGGCTTCTCCAGCCAGAAGACCAGCGCCATGCCGAAGATGATCGCCAGGTGGACCAACACGACCCGGCCCATCGCGCTCTGCACCTCGCGCTTGAGACGCGCGAAAGGCCACTCGCGGAGGGTCGTGAGATCGACCGCGAGGCCGCCGGCCTGGAAGAGGGCCATTCCGGCCAGACCGTAGAGCAGGTCGCTCTTTGCCGGCCAGCTCTTGATGAAGGCGCCGAGGATGATGGCGAGAAAGAGGCCGTGGGCGAAAGTGAAGACGAGACTGCCGACGAGATACTCGGTGAGGAACGATCGCCACTTCGTCCTGCCCCTGGCGGACCGGCGCGATGGCTGGCTGTCGCCGGCGTTGATCTCCACTCCGAGTTGGCCGCGATAGTGGCCGCGCTTGTTCGTAAAGCGCCGGTGAAGCGCGATGCGCAGCGCGTTCGTCGCCGTGCCGAGGAGCGTCTCGCACCAGTAGAGCGCCAAGCCAGTGCCGGTCGACCAGCCGGCGAGCATCACGCCGCCGACCGGCACCGCATTCAAGCCCAGCACCCGCAACAGCCCGACGAGATTCATCGGCGGATCCTGCCACGGAGCGGGCGCCGCCGGGAGAGCCGGCGGCAGCGCCCGCTGCTAGAGTCCGGGGCGATGTACGACCGGCTCCGATCGCCCGACGACTTCGACCACGCAAGGGTGCCGCGGGTCGGCGTCCTGCTGTCGAACCTGGGCACGCCCGAGGCGGCGACGCCGGCGGCGTTGCGGGTCTACCTCGAGGAGTTCCTCTGCGACCCGCGAGTCATCGAGCTGCCGCGCTGGAAGTGGCTGCCGATCCTCCACCTGTTCATCCTGACCACGCGGCCGAAGATGTCGGCCGGGCTCTACCGCAAGGTCTGGACGGCGGAGGGATCGCCGCTCCTGGTCACCGCGCGGCGGCAGCGCGCCGGCATCGAGGAGCGGCTGCGACAACGCTTCGGGGATGGCGTGGCGGTCGCGCTCGGCATGCGCTACGGCAAGCCGTCGATCGCCTCCGCACTCGCCGAGCTCGCCGCCGCGGGTTGCCACCGCGTCCTCGTGTTGCCGCTCTATCCGCAGTATGCCGCGGCGACTGCCGGCTCCACCTTCGACGCGGTTTTCACCGCGCTCCAGCGGACCCGCTGGGTGCCGGGGCTGCGGACCGTCGAGACCTACCACGACGAGCCGGGCTACATCGCCGCGCTCGCCGCCAGCGTCGCCGAGCGCTGGCAGAGCGAAGGCGAGCCGGAAAAGCTCCTGATGTCGTTCCACGGCATGCCGCAGCGTTACTTCGACGACGGCGATCCGTACTTCTGCTACTGCCAGAAGACCGCGCGGCTCCTCGCCGAGGCCCTCGCGCTGCCGGCCGAGCGCTACCTGGTGACCTTCCAGTCGCTCTTCGGCAAGGAGGAGTGGTTGAAGCCGTACACCGACCGCACGGTCGAGCGGTTGGCGCGCGAGGGCGTGCGCGCGCTCGACGTCATCTGCCCGGGTTTCTCCGCCGACTGTCTCGAAACCATCGAGGAGATCGACCAGCTCAATCGCGAGATCTTCCTGCATCACGGCGGTGAACGCTTCCGCTTCATTTCCTGTCTCAACGAGCGGCCCGATCATCTCGACTTCCTCGCCGATCTCGTCGCGCGGCAGCTCGGCGGGTGGCTCGACGCGACGGCCGCCGACCGCGCCGGCATCACCACCGCCGCAGCGGCGACGACAGCCCGGCGGGCGGGCGCCATGCGGGCCCGGCCGGCCGGCTGAGCGGCGGCCGTCCCACCCGCTGGGGCAGTCTTTGCGCGCGGTGACAGTTCCATGACAAATCCCCCGCAAAGCGCTGCTAGAAAGCCTTCCATGGACGCCATCGGACTCGTCGGTCTGACCTTCAGAAGCCAGGGCGCGGAAGCCGTCGCGCGCCTCACCGTTGCGCGCGAGGCGCGCGAAGAAGCCGTCGCGAAGCTCGCCGCCGAGTTGGGCGTCGCCGAGCTCGTCTACCTCGCGACCTGCAATCGGGTCGAGATCCTCTATCGCGAGCGCGACGGCCAGCGCGCGCGCGATCGCCGCCGCGACGTCTTCCGTGTGCTCACCGGGCAGGAGCCGCAGCCGGGCGAAGCCGAGCACCTGCTGCGCGGCTGGCACGGCGAAGGCGCGGTCGAGCATCTGTTCGTCGTCGCCGCCGGCCTCGACTCGGCGCAGGTCGGTGAGCGCGAGATCCAGGGCCAGCTGCGCGACGCGCTCGATACGGCGCGGGCCGCCAACACCGCCGCATTCGGCAATGGCGGCAACGGCGTCGGCACGGGAGTCGGCGGTGTCGGAGCCAACGGCCTGCTCGGCCGCCTGGTCGAAGAGGCGCTGCGCGTCGCCCACCAGGTGCATCGCAATTCGGCCTTGGGCGAGGGGCGGCTGTCGCTCGCCGAGATCGCCGCCGATCACCTGCTCGAGCGCGTGCGGCGCGTCCCCGGCCGCGTGGCGCTCATCGGCGTCTCGCCGATGACCCGAAAGTGCGGCGAGGCGCTCGCGCGCGAGCATGTGCCGCTGGTGGTCGTGAACCGCACCCTCGAACGGGCCGAGGAGCTCGCCGGCGTGCTCGGCAACGCCTTCGCCATGAGCCTCGACGATTTTCGCGCCCGGCCGCCGCGTCTCGAAGCGCTGATCGCGGCGACCGGCGCCCCCGAAGCCGTGCTCGATCGCGCCTGCCTCGAGCGCCTCGCCGCCCGCAGCGAGAGCGGCGAACCGCCGCTCGCCGTCGATCTCGCGGTGCCGCCCGACGTCGATCCGGCGGCGGCGCGCGCCGCCGGCATCCCGCGCCTCGGCATGGACGAGATCAACCGCGAAGCCGACGAGCAGCGCTCGCGCCGCCAGGCCGAGACCGCCGCGGCACGCGAGTTGGTGGACGCAGCGCTCGACGAGCTGCGCCACCGGCTCGCCGAGCGCGTGCTGTCGCCGGTCCTGGCGCGCATCAACCAGCGCTACCGCCAGACGGCGGCAGAGGGCATGGAGCGCCTGCTCGCCAAGGAGGGGGCCGGCTTCGACGCCCGCCAGCGCGAGGCGCTCGGGCGCTGGGCCGAGATGCTCGCCAAGCGCCTCGCCCACTTGCCGACCCTCGGCCTGCGCGGTCTGGCGAGCGAGCTCGGAGTGGAGGCGGTCGGCAGTTTCCTCGCCGCCGGTGACGCCGAGCTCTACGCCGAGTTCAACGACATCGCCGGCGCTCTCGATCCCCTGGCCGGCGATCGGGAGATGCGCGAGATGCGGGAAGCGTCAAAAATGGAGGTCCGCCGATGACTGCCCCCGTTCCCCATGAAGTCGCCGCCGATTCGGCCGGACCGCAGTCGCGCGCCCTGTTCGCGCGCGCCAGGGCGGTCATCCCGGGCGGAGTCAACTCGCCCGTGCGCGCCTATCGCGCCGTCGGCGGTACGCCGCTCTTCCTGGCGCGCGGCGAAGGCGCCCACTTCGAAGACGCCGACGGCCGGCGCTATCTCGACTTCGTCTGCTCGTGGGGGCCCTTGATCCTCGGCCACGCCCATCCGGAGGTCCTGCAGGCGGTCACCCGTGCGGCGGCGCGCGGCATGACCTTCGGCGCCCCCTGCAGCGGCGAGATCGATCTCGCCGAAGCGGTGGTCGCGCGCTACCCCGGGCTCGAGCAGGTGCGTTTCGTCTCTTCCGGCACCGAGGCGACGATGAGCGCCATCCGCCTGGCACGCGGTGCCACCGGCCGCGACCTGATCGTCAAGTTCGCCGGCTGCTACCACGGCCACGCCGATCACCTGCTGGTCTCCGCCGGGTCGGGTCTGGTGACCTTCGGCCGGCCGAGCTCGGCCGGCGTGCCGGCGGCGTTCGCCGAGCTCACCCGCGTCCTGCCGCTCGACGACGAGGCGGCGCTCGATGCGACGTTCGCCGCCGAGGGCGATCGCATCGCCACCGTCATCATCGAGCCGGTGCCGGCCAACAACGGCCTCCTGCTGCAGCGGCTCGAGTTCCTGCGCCATCTGCGCGCCGTCACCGCGCGCGCCGGCGCGGTGCTGATCTTCGACGAGGTGATCAGCGGCTTCCGGGTGGCGCGCGGTGGGGCTGCGGAGCTCTACGGAATCACCCCCGATCTCGCCACCTTCGGCAAGATTCTCGGCGGCGGCATGCCGGTGGGCGCCTTCGGCGGCCGCCGCGATCTCATGCGCCATCTCGCCCCCGAAGGCGACGTCTACCAGGCCGGCACGCTCTCCGGCAATCCCGTGGCGATGGCGGCGGGGATCGCCACGCTCGGCATCCTCGAGCGCGAGCACGCCTGGGCGCGGCTCGAGGAGCTCGGCGGACATCTCGAGCGGGCGCTCGCGCCCGTCCTCGCCGCCGCCCCCTTCCCGGTGCAGCTGGTGCGTCAGGGCTCGCTCTTCTGGATGAGCCTCCAGGCGGGCGCTCCGCCGCGCCGCGCCGACACCATCGACCCCGGCGCGGCGGCGCTCTACAAGGCGATCTTCCACGGTCTGCTGGCGAAGGGCATCGCGCTCGCGCCCTCGGCCTACGAGGTCGGCTTCCTGTCGCTCGCGCATCGCCCCGAGCATCTCGAAGAGCTGGCGCGCGCGTTGGGCGAGGTCACTTCCCGGCTCGCGGCGAAGCGCGGCTGAACGATGTCTCTGCCGCTCGACCGCAAGCGCGCGCTGCGCATCGCGTTCATCGCCATTCTGTTCATCTCGGCCGGCGAGGTGGTCTGGTGGATGCTCGACCAGCGCCGCTTGGTGCGCTGGGAGTCGGAGCGCATCGCGGCGCTGCACGATGCCAACCGCCAGGCCGCCGAGCGCCTGCTCGCCGAAGGCAGCCCGCCGGAGCAGGTCGCGGCGCTCTTCCCGGCTCTCGACGTCCGACCCTCCGGCGTCACCGTCGCAGCGCGCGCCTTCGCCGAAATCGAGGGTGAGCACGCGCGGCGGCTGCGCCAGTATCTGTGGGAGGGGGCCTTCTTCCTCGTCGTGCTCGGCGGCTGCGTGGCGGTGATCAGCCGGACGCTCGCCGCCGAGGCGCAGCTGCGGCGCCGGCAGCAGAACTTCATCGCCGCGGTGACCCATGAGTTGAAGAGCCCGATCGCCAGCCTCCAGCTCGCCGCCGAGACGATCGCCCTGCGGCGTCCCGAGCCGGCGCGGCTCGACGCGTTGGTCAAGCGCATGCGCGGCGACATCCGCCGCCTCGAGGACATGGTCGGCAGGATTCTCGACACCGCGACCCTCGAGGCCGGCCGGCCGCATCTGCGCAAGGAGCGTTTGCCGCTCGCCCGCCTGGTGGCGGCCGTCGCCGAGGAGTTCGCCGAGCGCGCCGCCGAGCGCGGCGTCAGGTTCTCGCACAGCATTCCTGCCGGGCTCGAGATTGCCGCCGACCCGGCGGCGGCCAATACGGTTCTGCGCAACCTGATCGAGAACGCGTTGCGCGCTTCGGCGGCGGCCGGCGGGCACGAGATTCGCCTCACCGGCCGGGCGCGGAACGGCTTCGTCGAGCTCGAGGTCGCCGACGACGGCGTCGGCTTCGAGCCGGCCGAGGCCGAGAAGCTGTTCGAGAAGTTCTACCGCCCGGGCGACGAGCTCCGCCGCACCAGCAAAGGCACCGGTCTCGGCCTCTACGTCGTGCGCCGCTTCGTCGAGCTCGAACGCGGCTGGGTGACTGCAGCCTCCGCCGGCCCCGGCCGCGGCGCGACCTTCACCGCCGCCTGGCCGGCGGCCACCCCGGATGCCGCGGATGGCGCCGATGACGGCGAGGAGGCACCATGATCGAGCCGCGCTCCATTCTGGTGGTCGAGGACGAGGAGCACCTCGCCCAGGGCATCGCCGAGAACCTCGAGGCCGAGGGCTACCGGGTTTCGATCGTCGGCGAAGGAAGAGCGGCGCTCGCCATGATCCGCCGCGGCGGCCACGATCTGATCCTCCTCGACGTCATGCTCCCGGGCCTCGACGGCTTTTCGATCTGCGAGACCGCCCGCGCCGAGGGGATCCAGACGCCGGTGCTCTTCCTCACCGCCAAGTCGAGCGTCGACGATCGCGTGCAGGGGCTCGAGGCCGGCGGCGACGACTATCTGCCGAAGCCGTTTCATCTGCAGGAGCTGCTGGCGCGGGTCAAGGTCATCCTGCGGCGCTGGAGCTGGTACGAGCGCGCCACCCAGAGCTCCGCGCCGGTGCTGCGCTTCGGCGGCAACGAGTTCGACTTCGGCAGCCTCCAGGGGCGATCGTGGGACGGCACGCAGCAGCCGCTGACGCAGAAGGAGGCGGTCATCCTCAAGGTGCTCGCCGAACGGGTCGGCGAGGTCGTCTCGCGCGAGGAGCTGCTCGACAAGGCGTGGGGCTACGAGCTCTTTCCGTCGACCCGCACGGTCGACAACTTCATCGTCCGGCTGCGCAAGCGCTTCGAGCGCGATCCGCAGCAGCCGCAGCACTTCCACA
>WBZN01000969.1_pt1 | contig 18393 bp, 15 predicted proteins | sample 5204281 | NCBI WGS metagenome assembly WBZN01 (sample SAMN12344347, study PRJNA552823) | activated sludge metagenome | biome: Activated sludge suspended growth; feature: Nitrification reactor; material: Wastewater; isolation source: activated sludge from nitrification reactor of wastewater...
AGCCCAAGTCGGCATCGACAACTTCTTCCGGAACGTCCGCTTTGTGCCGCGTTTGTTGAACAATCTGTTCCAGGGGAAGGCCAAGGGGGTCGGGATCGAGATGGGACGCTTCCTCATCAACAGCACGGTGGGCATCGGTGGTTTCTTCGATCCGGCGAAACATTTCTGGCAGCTGAATACTCCGGATGAAGACGCCGGTCAGACGCTGGCAGTCTATGGAGTAAAACCCGGTCCCTACCTGGTGCTGCCGTTCTTCCCACCGCTGACCCTGCGGGATAGCATCGGTTACTTGGTGGATCTTGCGCTTGACCCGATCAACTGGCTCGTCTTTCCCATCATCGAGGTCAACCACATCCCCTCGATCGTGGCGCATCAGAACCGAGCCACGTCCACGATCGCGCAATTCGGAATTCGTGTCGGGATGATGACGAACGACCGCTCCCTCAATCTGGAAAAGTTCCAGGGGGTGGAGGAGGCGACGCTCGACCTGTATGCGGCGGTTCGTCACGCTTATTGGCAAAAGCGCGCGAAAGCGGTTCGGGAATAAGTGCGTGGCCGCATTCCGGTCATGATGAGGGTGTGATGGAGGGACAGATGACGCAAAGAATGCTCACGCTGAAGAGGTTGGAGTGATGACGAAGACACAACCGATCGACCAGCAATGCATCAACACTATTCGAACCCTGTCGATGGATGCGGTCCAGCAGGCGAATTCCGGCCATCCCGGCACGGCCATGGCCCTGGCCCCCGTGGTCTATTGGCTGTGGCAGCATTTCCTGCGCTTCGATCCGCAGGATCCGATCTGGCCCAACCGCGACCGGTTCGTGCTCTCGATCGGGCATGCCTCCATGCTGCTCTATTCTCTGCTCCACCTCTGCAGAGTGAGGGCCGTCAATCCCGCCTACGAAACGGTCGGAGAACTGTCGGTCACGCTGGATGACATCAAGAAGTTCCGCCAGCTGGAGAGCAAGTGTCCGGGCCATCCGGAATATCGCTGGACGTCCGGGGTAGAAACGACAACCGGTCCGTTGGGGCAGGGCGTGGCCACGAGTGTGGGGATGGCCATGGCCGGCCGGTGGATGGGTGCGCACTTCAATCGGCCTGATTTTCAGATGATCGATTACGACGTCTACGCCCTGTGCGGCGACGGCTGCATGATGGAAGGTGTGACGGGAGAGGCGGCCTCGTTGGCCGGTCATCTCAAACTGTCCAATCTCTGCTGGATCTATGACAACAACCGCATCACGATCGAAGGGAACACGCGCCTGGCCTTCAGTGAGGACGTCGCGACCCGTTTCAGCGCCTATGGGTGGAACGTGACAAGAGTCTGCGATGCCAACGATCTATGGATGCTCGATCAGGCGATGATGGCGTTTCGGGAGTGCGAGGACCGACCGACCTTGATCATCGTCGATAGTCATATCGCCTATGGGGCGCCGCATAAACAGGACAGTAGCGCGGCGCATGGGGAGCCGTTGGGCGAAGCAGAAATCAAGCTGGCGAAGCGCGCGTACGGATGGCCGGAGGACGCGCAGTTCCTCGTGCCGGCTGAAGTGCCGGAGCATTTTCAGCGCCTCATGGGAAACAGCGGGCGAATGGCACGTGAGCAGTGGATGATGCGATTTGCCGCTTATAGGGTGGCGTATCCGGAGTTGGCAGACGCGCTGTATCGGATGCAGCATCGAGAGCTTCCACGTGGTTGGGAGCGGGATTTGCCGGACTTTCCGCCGGATCTGAAGGGCCTGGCCGGACGGGATGCGTCGGCCAAGGTGCTGAACGCCGTGGCCGGCCGAGTGCCCTGGCTGATCGGAGGCTCGGCGGACCTTGCCCCCTCGACCAAGACTCGGCTCATGTTTGACGGTGCCGGCGATTTTTCTTCCGCCGACTATAGCGGTCGCAACCTGCACTTCGGGGTTCGCGAACATGCCATGGCCTCGATCCTGAACGGCCTGTCCCTCTCGAAAGTGCGAGCCTTCGGATCGGGATTCCTGATCTTCAGCGATTACGCGAAACCGGCGATCAGGCTCAGTGCGATCATGGAGATTCCCGTCATCCATATCTTCACGCATGACTCGATCGGCGTGGGGGAAGATGGTCCTACCCATCAGCCCATCGAACAGTTGGCCTCTCTGCGAGCGGTTCCGGGACTCCTGGTGATTCGACCGGCCGATGCCAATGAAGTGGTGGAAGCCTGGCGGGTCATCATGCCGCTTCATCATGAGCCGGCTGCGCTCGTCCTCAGCCGACAAGCGCTTCCGACGCTGGACCGAACGAAATATGCCTCGGCTTCGGGCCTCGCAAAGGGAGCCTATGTGTTGGCTGAGGCGCCGAGGGGACAGCCGGAGGTCTTGCTGCTGGCGACCGGAAGCGAAGTATCGCTCTGCCTAGCAGTCTATGAACGACTCATCACGGAAGGCATCCAGGTTCGTGTGGTGAGCATGCCTTGTTGGGAACTGTTCGAACGGCAGAGCCAAGCCTATCGAGAGCAGGTGATCCCGCCGCACGTCACGATTCGGATTTCCGTCGAAGAAGCCGCGACGACCGGATGGGATCGCTATGTCGGCGCGGCGGGGATGAGCATCGGGATGAACACCTTCGGCGCATCGGCGCCCTTGAAGGAATTGCAGAAAAAGTTCGGGTTTACCCCTGATCGCCTGATGGCTGCGGTCAAGGAGCAATTGACGGCAGGCTGGGCGCGCGACAAACAAGTCCATCGAACGAGTTCATTGAGAGAAGTGTGATCCTGTAACGACCATCCTGAAGGAGATGACATGATCAAAGTCTCACGTGCCGCCACGATGAATCCGGTTCGTATCCTCCATGCTCTCGGGCAATCCGTCTGGTTGGATTTTATCCAGCGGAGCTTCATGACCAGTGGGGAACTCCAACGCCTCATCACCGAAGATGGACTGTGCGGGATGACGTCCAATCCCACCATTTTCGAGAAAGCCATCAGCGGCAATTCAGACTATACAGAAGCCCTGAGCGCTCTCAGGCGAGAGCCTGGTCTGGACGCGAAAGCCTGCTATGAACGGTTGGCCATCGAGGATATCCGCACTGCGGCCGACCTGCTGCAGCCGGTCTATGCCCGCACGAAGCGGCGTGACGGCTACGTGAGCTTGGAAGTCTCGCCTCATTTGGCCCACGACACCAGGGGCACGCTCGACGAGGCGAAGCGGCTGTGGGAGGCCGTCGGACGCGACAACCTGATGATCAAGGTTCCGGCCACCCCGGAGGGGATCCCGGCGATCGTGCAACTGCTCAGCAAGGGTATCAATGTCAACGTGACCCTTATCTTCGCGCTGGAGATCTACGAACTGGTTGCCGAGGCCTATCTTACGGGTTTGGAACAGTTGGCGGCGCGGGGCGGTGACGTAGGAAACGTGGCGAGTGTGGCCAGCTTCTTCGTCAGTCGCATTGATACGGCGGCGGATGCCGTGATTGCCGCGCGCCTCAAGACTTCCACGGATGGCGGGGAGCAGGTTGTGCTCAGGAATCTTCAAGGGAAGGTGGCCATCGCGAATGCCAAGATGGCCTATCAACGGTACCAAACGTTGTTCGCCGGTTCACGCTGGGACGCCCTCGCCCGGCGGGGCGCGATGACCCAGCGGCTGCTCTGGGCCAGTACCGGCACCAAAAATCCCACCTACCGCGACGTGCTGTATGTCGAGGAACTCATCGGTCCGGAGACCGTCAATACGGTGCCGCCGGCGACGCTCCAGGCCTTTCGTGATCACGGGCATCCTGCGAGCCGGCTTGCCGAAGGGATCGATGATGCGAAGATGACCCTGCTCTCGCTGGCGCATGCGGGTGTGTCGATGAACGTGATCACCGAGCGGTTGTTGGAGGAGGGGTTGCAGTTGTTCAGGGACGCCTTTGACAAGCTCCTTGTCGCCGTCGAACAACATTCCAAAGGGAACGCAGCGGTCCGGCTCGATGGACAATCCTACAGGCTGCCGCCGCCCTTGGTTGCCGCCGTGCGATCCTCGTTGAAGGAATGGAGCGACGGTCACAAGGTGCGACGTCTGTGGGATCGCGATCCAGCCCTCTGGACCAATCGGGGCGAAGGTCAATGGCTCGGCTGGCTGGGCGTCACCGATCAGCAATTGGCCCATCTCCCGCTGCTCACCAATCTTGCGGGAGAAACCTGGCGCAGAGGATTCACCCATGCGGTGTTGTTGGGAATGGGCGGTTCGAGCCTCTGCCCGGAAGTCATGCAGATGACGTTCGGAAAGCAAGCGGGGTACCCGGAACTTCACGTACTCGATTCGACCGACCCCGCTCAGATCCAAACCGTCGAGAAAAAGGTTCATCTTGCGACGACACTGTTCATCGTCTCAAGTAAGTCCGGGAGCACTCTTGAGCCGAACATCCTCAAGCAATACTTCTTTCATCGCGTGCAGCGTCTCGTGGGAGCTAGAGCGGCCTTGCAGCAGTTCATTGCAATTACGGATCCCGGTTCGGCACTGCAACAGCTCGCCGAGGCGGACGGTTTTCGCCATCTCTACTTCGGGCTGCTCACGATCGGAGGCCGCTATTCGGCACTGTCAAATTTCGGCATGGTGCCGGCTGCGGTGACGGGTATCGACGTGGCCCAGTTCCTCGAACGTGCCGAGGAAATGGTGGAGGCCTGTTCCTCTTATGTGCCGGTGGAGAAAAACCCCGGCCTGCTGCTCGGCACGATCCTCGGGGTGTGCGCCAATCATGGCCGCGATAAGGTGACGATCATCGCCTCGCCCGGCTTGGCGGCGTTGGGCGCCTGGCTTGAGCAACTCCTGGCCGAGTCGACCGGCAAGGAGGGCAAGGGGATCATTCCGATCGATCGTGAAGCGGTCGGACCTCCTGAGGTCTATGGAGCGGACCGGTTGTTCGTCTACATCCGGTTGCAGATTGAGCCCGAGAAGAGCCAGGACGAAGCCATCGATCTGCTTGAGCGGGCGGGCCAACCGGTGGTTCGTATTTCAGTGCCCGAGCGTTATGACATGGGGCAAGAATTTTTCCGCTGGGAATTTGCCACGGCGGTGGCGGGGGCGATCATGGAGCTCAACCCCTTTAACCAGCCGGATGTAGAGGCTAGCAAGCTGGCGACCAAACGACTGACGGCCGAGTATGAACGAACCGGGACGCTTCCGCTGGAATCTCCGATCTTCGAAGCGGAAGGGATTACACTCTATGCTGATCCGCACTACGCGACGCTCCTTCGTTCGGCGGCAGGACCGGCGCCATCGCTCAAGGGGTATCTCACCGCGCATCTGAATCGGCTTGCAGGGGGCGAGTATTTCGCGCTCCTCGCCTATCTCGAAATGAACCCGGAACATGACGCGACACTCCAAGCGATCCGCCATAAAGTGCGAGACCGGAAACAGGTCGCCACATGCCTCGGCTTCGGGCCTCGATTTCTCCACTCCACGGGACAGGCCTATAAGGGTGGGCCGAACAGTGGCCTGTTTCTCCAGATCACTAGCGAGGATGCCGTCGACCTGCCGGTACCGGGACAGCGCTATTCGTTCGGTGTCGTCAAAGCTGCGCAGGCCCGCGGAGATTTTCAGGTGCTGGCGGAACGAGGCCGGCGGCTGTTGCGGGTACATCTGGGCGCCGACGTTCGGGCGGGACTGGCGACTCTGAAGTCGGCCATGGAGCAGGTGTTGGCGTGAAGGGCGTTCAGGGCTCCGTATCTCCGATGGTGGCAAGGTGCGGTCACGGCGGGACACAATCACAAGGAACGGATGCGTGTGATGTAATCGGGAGGCCATCATGATCGAGTCACAGGCAGATGCACTCGTACTGTTCGGCGCCACGGGCGACTTGGCGTTCAAGAAGATCTTTCCCGCCTTGCAGGCCATGATCAAGCGGGGTCATCTGACGGTGCCGGTGATCGGGGTGGCCAAAGCGAATAGGAATGAGGCTGAACTGCGGGATCGTGTCCGCGAAAGCCTCACACAATTCGGTGGAGGCATCGACGAAGCGGCCTTTGCCAGGCTCATACAGGTCTTACGGTTTGTGGATGGCGACTACCGGGAGGATGAGATTTTCACCCGTCTCCGTCGGGAACTCGGCCGCGCCCAGCGGCCGCTCTATTACCTGGCCATCCCGCCCAGTATGTTTCGGACGGTGGTCGAGGGGCTCGGCAAGTCGGGCTGTGCGCGTGGCGCACGGGTGGTGGTCGAAAAACCATTTGGACGGGATCTGGCCTCAGCGCAGGCACTGAACCGGACCCTGCACAGCGTCTTCGACGAGTCGGCGATCTTTCGCATCGATCATTACTTAGGAAAAGAATCAATCCAAAACCTTCTGTATTTTCGTTTTGCCAATTCGTTCCTCGAGCCGATTTGGAATCGTGATCACGTCGAAAGCGTGCAGATCACGATGGCAGAACAGTTCGGCGTCTCCGGTCGGGGGAGTTTTTATGAGGAAACCGGGGCCCTGCGCGATGTGGTCCAAAACCATTTGTTACAGGTGGTGGCGAATCTGGCGATGGAACCGCCCCTCAGTGGAGCAGGTGAGGCGTTGCGCGACGAGCGCATCAAGGTCTTCAAACGCATGCGGCCGCTGACGCCGGACCGTTTGCTGCGCGGGCAGTTTCGCGGCTATCGAAACGAACCAGGGGTCGCTCCCGACTCGCGAGTGGAGACGTTCGCCTCGCTTCAGATCCACCTCGATTCCTGGCGATGGGCGGGGGTGCCGTTCTTTATCCGCGCCGGGAAGCATCTCCCGGTCACGGCCACGGAAGTGTTTGTGACTCTGAAGCGTCCGCCTCAAGACGTGTTCGGTGAGACAGTCGGGGAGCCACGCAATTATGTTCGATTCCGGCTTGGCCCTGATCGGGTGGCGGTGGCGATCGGGGCGCGCGCCAAAGTCCCGGGAGAAAAGATGATCGGGCGTGAGACGGAACTCTTCGTGAGTCACCAGCGAGGAGACGAGATGGAAGCCTATGAACGGTTGATCGGCGACGCCATGATCGGTGATGCGTCGCTCTTCGCGCGGCAGGACGGGGTTGAAGCGTCCTGGCGCGTGGTGGACCAAATCCTGACCACGCCGACGCCCGTCCATGAGTACGAACCGGGCACATGGGGACCGAGCGAGTCTCAGGCGCTGATCGCTCCGTTCGGCGGATGGCAGAGTCCGAAGGAGCATGAATAAGGGAGGACAATCCATGCAATTGGGGATGATCGGGCTGGGACGAATGGGGGCCAATATGGTGCGGCGGTTGATGCGCGGGGGACATCACTGTGTGGTGTTCGACAGGGATCCTGAACCGGTGCATCGGCTGGCTGCTGAAGGCGCCGTTGGGGCTGGTTCCATGGACGACCTGATCAGCCGCCTGAGCCCGCCGTGCGCCATCTGGATGATGGTGCCGGCGGGAGACGCGACCGAGACCACCGTGGATGCCCTCGCGCAACGGCTGACGTTGGATGACATCATCATCGATGGAGGTAACTCATACTTCAAAGATGATGTCCGGCGTTCGAAGGTTTTGACGACGAGAGGCATCCACTATGTTGATGTCGGTACCAGCGGCGGAACCTGGGGATTGGACCGGGGCTATTGCCTCATGATCGGCGGGCCGAGGGCGGTGGTGAAGCACCTTGATCCGATCTTCAGAACCCTGGCCCCTGGTCTGGGCATCGTTGAACGGACCAAAGGACGGGACCGCATGGAGGGAACAGCAGAAGAGGGGTATCTGTACTGCGGGCCTGCCGGCGCCGGACACTTCGTGAAGATGATCCATAACGGTATCGAGTACGGTCTGATGCAGGCCTATGCAGAAGGTTTTGATATTTTCCGTCACGCCGACTCGAAGAACCTTCCCGATGACATGCGGTACGACTTGAACCTTGCGGACATTGCCGAAGTGTGGCGCCGTGGCAGTGTGGTGGGATCGTGGCTGCTCGACTTAACCGCCGCTGCGCTGGCGGAAAATCCGGACCTGTCCAATTTTACCGGTTCCGTCCAGGATTCTGGAGAGGGGCGCTGGACAGTGATGGCGGCGGTAGAGGAGGGAGTCCCTGCAGAGGTCCTTTCTGCATCGCTCTATACCAGGTTCCGTTCTCGTCAAGACCATACCTTTGCCGAAAAGGTCCTCTCGGCGATGCGCTACAAGTTCGGCGGCCATGTCGAACGGCCGACCGGCGGGTAGCCGTTGCTGAAGCAGGTGGAGTCGAAGTGGAAGTCTGCAACTCCGTGGGCGCATTCGGTTCGGTAGAGCCGGTACCGCAGGGTTGGTCTCGGACGTCATCTATCACGATACCGTCTTGCACAGCCGTCTTTGGCCATGCCGAACGGGGCACGAGGACGCCATACCGGCATCACTGGCCTGAACAAAAAAGACGCTAAACAGTTCCAGTTGGGATTCGGCATTTCGAGAGCCGTCAACATTTCCGTTCGGTAAATTGCCGCTGAATCGGTCCTCAAAGCACTGTGATCAGACCCATGGCAGCACAACATTTGCCCCGGCGAGGGCGCAGGAGGCAGTGGGGACCGTCAGCTCCCGCAAGACGAAAGAGATCCATCAGTTGACAGACATAAAAAGCCAGCTAAGGTAGGAGATGGCCGCGCACAAGGACCCGCAGATCGTCCTTCGCCGGTATGCGGAGGTGCGCGAGAACAGGAAGGAGATCGTATGATGAAAACGGGAATCACGGTGCTTGCTGGGGTCTGGCTGGGGCTTCAGGCCGGTCTGGCGTTCGCGGTCAATCCGGATAACGGCCCCGGATGCGGGTTGGGGAAATTGGCCTGGGCTGATTACAAGACGCCGAAGAATATTGCGCCCCAAGTCATGATGGCGACCACTAACGGTACCTTCGGGAGCCAAACGTTCGGGATCAGCTTTGGAACCTCGGGTTGCACCAATGACGGAAAGGTGATGGCGGGACAGGAGACGAATACCTTCGTCGCCAGCACATTCGACACGCTGTCGACGGATATGGCGAGGGGCGGCGGAGAACATCTGGCGGCCTTAGCGACGTTGATGAACGTGCCGATCGAACAGCAGCCCGAGTTTTTTGTGTTGGCGCAACGGCAGTATCTCGTGCTTACTGAGGCAGGGGAAGTTTCTTCCGTCGCGGTCGTTAAGGCGTTGCAGGACGCAATGACAGGGCACCCGATTCTGGCCCGGCTCGCCGGCACGCGCTGATACGATCCTTCGCTCCCGCTCCTCCGGCATCGGCAAGGCACTGCTCTGCGGCCGGCGGAGCGGCCACCCTTTGTGCCGCCCCATCGCGTCGTTCCTCCATGGATTGCCCTCAGGCCGAGGGGGCCTGTGTGTGCGAGAGCGCATTCCTCCATCTGCTGTAAGGCCCTGGCTTGAAGCCTCTTGCCTGCGAGGAGGATAATTGACCTCCCATGACTCAGCCTTCCCACCGATTGCTCTTGCTCACGATCATCGTCCTTGGAGTCGGTCTGTACACCCTTGATCTGTATCTGCCTCTGGGAATCGGAAACGGGGTACTCTATGGCGGCCTCGTGGTATTGTCCCTCGCGATTCCTGATCGCAAGATTCCGTTTCTTGTGGCCGGCAGCTGTTCTGTCTTTGCCCTCTCAGACGTGTTTCTGGGCGTCACACTTCCTAATGTGCCGCTTTGGATGGGACTCAGTAATCGAATGTTCAGCCTGACGGCGATCTGGTTTCCGGTCGTCTATGCCTTTCAGCGGCGAAAAAGTGAAGAGGCGCTCCGAAGCGCCCACAACGAACTTGAGGTTCGAGTGGACGCGCGCACCCACGAGTTGGCGTTGGTCAATCAGACGCTTGTGAAGGAGATCGGCGAGCGGATGGAAACAGAACGCTCGCTTCGCGCAAGCGAGTCTTCCCTGAAGGTGAGTCAGGAGGAGCTGCGACAGAGTCGTGAGGAACTCCGGGCGCTAGCCGGTCAGCTCTTGACGGCGCAAGAAGAAGAACGCCGCCGCATTGCGCGGGACTTGCACGATGATGTCAACCAGCGACTCGCCATGTTAGCCATGGACCTTCGCCGTATTGAGAAAGGCGAAGCCGGAGATCTTGCCGCTATCGGGGGGATGGTGCGGTCGGTCACCGGACGATTGACTGCGGTGTCCGACGACGTTCGGCAGATGGCCTACCGGTTCCATCCGTCTATCCTGGATGACCTCGGGCTGATCAAAGCCGTCCGGCGATTGGTCGATGATTTTTCCGCCAGTACCGGGGTTCAAGCGGTCTATGTCCATCACGATCCCGTGACTGCTGTGCCGACCCATGTGGCCACCTGCGTCTATCGGATTGCGCAGGAGAGCCTGAACAATGTGGCCCGCCACGCCAAGGCGACCGAGGTGGAGGTGGAATTGATTTGTGATGAGGGGATGATTACTCTTTCGGTCCGGGACAATGGGGTCGGGTTTGATGCGTTGCACGCGTCACAGGGACGGGGGCGTCTCGGATTGTTGAGCATGAAGGAGCGGGTGCGGTTGGTGCGAGGGACGTTGAATGTGTCGTCGTCGCCGGGGTGCGGGACCCACATCGAGGTTGGAGTGCCGCTGTCGGGGAGTGCCCATGTCTAAACCGCGTGTGCTGTTAGCCGACGACCATTCCTTGGTGCTCGAAGGTTTCCGCCGCATTCTCAATGACCAATGTGAGCTGGTCGGGATGGTCGAAGACGGCCGCGCACTCCTGGAGGCGGCGGAGCAGGTCCGTCCCGATATCGTCATTCTCGACGTCTCGATGCCGTTGTTGAACGGCATCGACGCCGCCACGCAGCTCAAGAAAACGCATCCGTCGGTGAAGATCATTTTTGTCACCATGCATTCGGATGCCGACTATGTTCGATCCGCTTTTGAGGCCGGGGCCTCGGGATACCTCCTGAAGCGGTCGGCAGTCGACGAGTTGGAGCAGGCGATTCGGGCAGTGTGGGCCGGACATACCTATATCACGCCCTTGATCGCCAAGGATCTGCTAGACGTGTTGCTCACCGGGGGATCGGGGCAAAGGCAGCAGAAAAAATCGCTCACCTTTCGACAGCGTGAGGTGCTGCAGCTCCTGGCGGAAGGGCGAACGGTGAAAGACATCGCGGTCCGTCTCAAGATTTCGACGCGAACCGTTGAATTCCACAAAGCCCAACTCATGGAGCAGCTGAATCTCCGTACCACGGCGGATCTGATCAAGTATGCGCTGACACACGGATTTATTGCTTCCTCTTAGCTCCTGTTCCGGATTCCGCATCGGTTTCCCGGCTGTTCGTGGTTACCCACACCTCGTAATCTTCTCTCCAAACCTATCGGGCTTTACGAGTTCCCCGTCGTGATGAGCTGCCGTACAAGGTATCTTCCGGTGCAAGGTGACATCCTACGAGGGGCTAATGAACCGAAATGCGTTGTTGGTCGCCCTGTTCGGTCGCCCGGTATGGCTGCTCTGCAAGCGGTGCAACCGGGTGAAGCCTGTGGTGGCAGAGGAATCTCCACCTGCGGATTGGGAGGAGGAAGCATTCGCCATGGAGGCCCATGCGGTCATTCCGGAAGACCTCTGGTGGTTTCACACCGTATGTGATCCCTGCCGACGCGAACGAAGAGCTTGAATCCTGTTCGCCGGTCGTCTCGACAGGGGCGTGATAGATCCCGCCTGATTCGAGGGTCCCACAGATCGCGACTGTTAGCCCGCCATCGGGTATTTTCATGCCTTTGGAGCAGGCTGGTCCAGCCCAGGCTCCGCGTCTGTTGGTCTGGCTCGTCGATTCTTAGCCCGTGCTGTCGCCACCGTGCCGGCAGGGAAGAGTTCCAGAGATATTTGTGCGGATTGTAAGCGGGAATGTCGTGAGGCCCGCTTCGCGAAGGGTATAGGGACTTGGCTGTCTCTCCTCTCCCTGGAAGGCTGCACCAGGGGGGGGCGGTTCGACAGGATGCAGTTCAGTTACAGATCCGTCTGCTTTGTAATGGGTGGAATTGTAGGAAGATCAGCACGGCGTTGTGCTTGGGCGAAATAGTCTCGATACCACAGGACTGTGCGTTCAAGGCCCGTGGCAAAGCCATGTGATGGCTTCCAATCCAAGCGTTGTGTGGCCTTCTGAGAGGACAACTGGATATGCGGGATCTCAGCGGTCGCATTCTCGTTTACCACGGGAGTAAAGGGCGCGTCGAGCAGTCGGCAGATCCGGTTCACGATTTCGAGGACTTCCAGGCGCTTACCGTAGGAGAAGTTGAACGCTTCCCCATACAGCGTGGGGTCTTCCGAGAGCCGTTGGCCTAGAAGTAACTGCACGTCCACCGCATCTTCAATGTAGAGAAAGTCCCGGGTGAACCGCCCGTTTGAACGAAGCACAGGAGCCTTGCCCTGCATGATACTTTGTACAACTCCGGGGATCAGTCGCGTACAGTTGAAATCGTAACCGCCAAAATAGTTTCCGCATCGGGTAACCGCAACGGGGCATTTAAAAATCTTCCCATAGGATTGGGCCGCAATGTCTTGAGACGCCTTAGCGGCCTCGTAGGGATGGATGGGGTTCAGGAGCATGTCCTCCCGATAGGGGGTCTCCTGATCGCCATACACTTTGTCGGTCGAACTGATTACGGATATGCACTTGGGCCGATTGTTCTTGAGAAAATCAAGAATCTGCCAGGTGCTCAGGGCCGAGGACTTGAAGCACTCCAACGGCTCATCGAGGACACGTTGAACATCCGCGCCATACGCGGTATGAAAAAAGAAATCGATGGAGTGTCGCTCAAAGATGCGAGCAATCACGTCCTCATCGTCCACGCTACCCCATTCGACCGCGACTCGGGCGTCCAGGGATCGCATGAAGAACTGGGACTCAGGTTTCCGGGAGCGCACGAGTGTCACGACGCGGGCGCCATTCCTCAGAAGTCGGCGCACCAACCAGCCTCCTAAAAAGCCGGTTGCTCCTGCTACCAAAACCGTTTTTCCGAACCAGAATGTTGAAGCCATAAATCAATCTAGGTTATGGTCTTGACGTATTGCAAGCATTTAATACAGTAGATCATTCTTGAGCACTTTCGCATGGTTGGTAATGTACGAGGTGCTTCTAGAGATCTTCGGTCCAGCGTTCAGCACGTACGTTCTAGTTAAACAATCATGTGTGATGTGGGAAATTCCATGACATGACAGAGCGAGGAGAAACCCGTTGACTGCAAAGAGGGTGGCGGTGGTCGTGCCGGGTTATAACCGGGCGCAGTTCACCCCGGACGAAGAAATCTCCTTTCGACAGTTGGAGCATTTTTTAGGTGCGTACGACAAATTTCTGATTGTGCCGCAAAGTTTAGAGATTGAACGTATCAACTGAAACGGTTCGCTGACTCCTATTTCGGCAGCGTCAATGCCAATAACAAGCTGATGCTGTCGCCCGCTTGTTATCAAGCCTTTCACGAGTATCAGTACGTACTCATCTATCATCTCGACGCATGAGTGTTTTCGGATCGTCTGTTGGAATGGTGTGATACAGGATTGGATTATATTGGCGCGCCCTGGTTGCAGAGTGTCGACAGTCCGTGGGTCGGTACCGCTCGTGTAGGAAATGGCGGGTTCTCGTTCGTCGTGCCCCTTACGATGTGGTATTCGGCGGCAGGCAAGACCAGCGGTTTTGTCGTCCACAACACCCAGCGCTTTCTTCCGGGGGCCTGGATCTGCTAAAAACCTGACATGCTAGAGTCGATTGGATTGGGTGTGATTGCCGGTGTCATTCCGGTCTACCTTGGGATTCTTGCCGCCCTGTTCCTGGGCAAGGTGCTGCCGCGAACCTGGGAGGGCGGGCTGATCGGGGTGGCCACCGGCGTGTTGGTCTATCTCTTTTTCGACCTCATGCACGAAGCGACGGAGCAGACCGGCGCGCGTGATCCCGTTTCGTGGCTGATATTTCTGGGCAGCCTGGGAGTGAGTTTCGTTGGCCTTGTCGCATTGGAGTCCAGCCAGGTGTTCGGTGCTCGCCCTGGAAGCCGGGTTCTATCTCTCCCCTATATGATCGCGGTGGGAATGGGGTTGCACAATCTCGGAGAGGGTCTTGCGATCGGTGCCAGTTATGGCAGCGGTGCGTATACGCTCAGCGCGTTACTCGTAACCGGCTTTGGTCTGCATAACGGGACTGAGGGTTTCGGCATCGTAAGTGCAGCGGGAAAAACGCCGATTTCATGGCGTGATGTGTTTTTGCTGGGGTTGATCGCCGGCGTTCCGACCTGCATCGGGACGTTTCTGAGCGGGCAGGGCGTGTCCCCTTACTTTTCCATCGGCTTTTATTCGCTGGCTGCCGGCTCATTGCTTTATGTGGTGCTCTCGCTCACGGTCATGTCATATACGGCCACGCGTCGTGTGCAGGTGGCGTCGGGGATGTTTTCCGGCATCACCCTCATGTACGTCACGGCCATGGTGCTGGCGCTGGTCAGCGGTGTTCGTAGCTGACGATTCTTCTTCCGCTTCATCCTTCCCGATCGTCTTCTCCCGCACTCTCCGCGGCATGCTCAAAAAAAGTCGGGGAACCTCGGCCTCGGCCGCGATTATCCGGGGAAACTGACATGTGCCGAGGGGGCCGATCGGTGCTTCAATTGACCCCGCGACAGTCGGTTGTGTATAAAATGGGCTGCTTGATCGGAAGGCTGATTTTTTTCGGGAGGCTCTCATCATGGCGGGACGGGAATTTCACGACGGTGCCAAGGATGGCTTGGAGGCGCTTGAGCCTCTGGACCCCGAGAAGATTCATTCTTTTTCGGAATTGCTGGAAGCAATGCGGAAGACGGCGTTCGGCGGCCGTCGTCTGGGCGAAGCCTACGACACGCTCGCCGCCATGATTGAGGATGCCGATTGCAAAGTCGTGCTGACGCTGTCGGGCGCCATGACGATTGCCAAGATGGGCAAAATCATCAGCACCATGATTGATCGCGGGATGGTGCAGGCGATTGTTTCGACCGGCGCGCTGGTTGCGCACGGATTGAGCGAATCGGTGGGCAAGCTGCACTACCGGCATGAGCCTTCCCACAGCGATGAGGAATTGTTTCAGAAGGGCTACAATCGCGTGTATGACACGCTTGAGATGGAATCGAACCTCAATTATGTCGAGCATGTGGTGTCGCAGACCATGAAGCGCATCAATGTTGATCAGCCGCTGTCCTCGCATTTCTTGACCCGCGAATTGGGTAAGACACTGGCGGAAGAGTTTGAAGGCCCCGGTATTCTCAAGAGCGCCTATCTCAAAAATGTGCCGGTCTATATTCCCGCGTTTACAGATTCCGAGATGGGCCTGGATGTCGGCACCTGGGCGATGGGCAAACAGATCGATTTTACCCGGAGCCAGATCAAGGAGGGCGGGGATGTCGCGGTGTTGCGCGCGCTGCACCAGACCTGTCCGGTATTCAATCCCTACCTCGATCTCAATCACTATGCGGAGGAAGTGCTCGGTTCTGCCAAGCTCGGCATTTTCACCATCGGCGGGGGAGTTCCTAGAAATTGGGCGCAACAAGTGGCTCCGTATATTGAAATCAGCAATACGCGCCTGGGGCTGAATGTGCCGCCGCCGCGTTTCCACTATGGCGTGCGGATCTGCCCTGAACCGGACTACTGGGGCGGGTTAAGCGGATGCACCTACCAAGAGGGAATCTCCTGGGGTAAGTTCGTGCCGCCGGCCGAGGGAGGCCGTTTCGCCGAAGTGCTCAGTGACGCGACCCTGGTGTGGCCGCTGCTCATGGTGGGATTGTTGGAACGTAGCCGTGCTAAGAGTGTCTCGGCATGACCCCCGTGACTGCGTGGATGATCAGGATCGGTGCGCCGCTGCTCTTGCTCGCGCTGGTGGCCGGTGCGGCCACGGCGGCGAGTGCGCCGACGATCGACGGTCGCATGCGAGGTAAAATAGACGCGCCTGTCACCCTGATCGAATATTCGGACTTCACCTGCGGTTACTGTCTCAAATTTTTCAAGGAAACCTGGCCCAAGATTCAGGCGCGATACGTCGACACCGGCAAGGTGCGGTTTCTCTACAAGGACTACCCTCGCGCTGATCAGGGCCCCGGTGTGACGGCCGCCCTTGCAGCTCGCTGTGCCGGCGATCAAGGTACCTATTGGCCGATGCACGACCGTTTGTTTGCTGCGGACGGCCGGTTGGACGTGGATAGTTACTCCCAGCATGCCAAAGCCATCGGCCTCGATCAGTCGCAGTTCCGGCAATGTTTGCGCGACGCCCCGCATATGAAAGCAATCTTCCAAGACCGCGACGAGGCGAATTCCTGGGGATTCCATGGTACGCCCGGCTTCATTTTGATGCGTACGACGCAGCAGCCGACGGCCAAGAATCCGGCGCTCGCGATTCCCGGAGCCTTCCCGTTCGAAGCCTTCGAGGAAGAAATTGAGAAGCTCCTTGCGGCGTCGGGGGAGAAGGCGAAGTAAGGCCGCTCATGCGCGTGAGATCCAGCAGGGTGAGTATCGTGACGAGAATTATCGTTTAGCCAGGAAAGAGGAAACTGCACTATGGCGTCGAAACAAGCCTTTTGGTCTGTATCTGCAAAGAATGGAGAGCCGGATCTGTGGGTGTGCATGTCCTGTTTGAGCGAGGTATTTTGCCGGAAGGTTCCCATGCCCGCCTGTCCGACCTGTCACGGGGTCTCGACTTATGAAGCATTTACTCTGGCGGCGGTGCAGGATTGGGGCACCGACGAGTTGATTGCCAAGGCAGTGGCGGCTCATCGCGAGGAAGAGGCGGTCCGCGCCGAGGTTTCCGCGACGCCCCCGGTGGAGTCCGTGCAGTAACGAGTTTCCCTCTCCTGGAGTGAGTCCGTTGGAAGATGGACGTCCATTTCTAATCGGTGGCCGGTGGTCTCGAGCCACGACGGTTGCTCCCGTGCGAAATCCCTACACAGGCGAGACGATTGCCCATGTCTGTCAGGCTGCCCCGGCGGACGCGGAATCGGCGATGCAGTCCTCCGTTGACGGCGCGGCGGCGATGCGGCGCTTGTCGGGTTATGCGCGATCGACCTTGCTTCAGAAAGCGGCTCAGGCACTTCAGACGCGTCAGGACGAATTTGCGCGTACGATGATGGCCGAGGCCGGCAAGCCCCTGACCGATGCGCGGCGGGAAGTCGGTCGCGCAATCCAGACCTTTTCCATTGCGGCAGAGGAAGCCAAACGAATCGGTGGCGAGGTGGTGCCGCTCGATTGGTCGCCCGGCATGGAGGCTTACTGGGGAGTGACGCGGCGGTTTCCCATCGGGCCGATCCTCGGAATCACCCCATTTAACTTTCCGCTCAATCTCGTCGTACACAAGGTGGCTCCGGCGTTGGCGGCGGGTAACTCGATTGTGATCAAGCCGGCTCCTCAAACTCCATTGACCGCGCTCCTGCTTGGCGACGTGCTCCTGGAGGCCGGCGCGCCGCCGGGAGGCCTCAATGTGCTGCCTTGCGACAATACCGTGGCGGAACAATTGGTGGTCGATCCCCGATTCAAGCTCCTGAGCTTTACGGGAAGTGCACCCGTAGGTTGGATGTTGAAGGCCAAATGCGGCAAAAAAAAGGTGGTGCTTGAACTGGGCGGGAATGCGGCCGTGATTATCGAGCCGGACGCAGACATGGACTATGCGGCCCAGCGTTGTGTCACCGGCGGGTTCACCTATGCCGGGCAGACCTGTATCTCGGTTCAACGGATCTTCGTGCATGAGTCCGTCGCCGCGGCATTTACCGAAAATCTAGTGGCTCGGGTGCAAGGGTTGGCGACCGGAGATCCGGGCGACGAGCGCACGGTGGTCGGCCCATTGATTGATGCGGGTGCGGCGCAGCGTATTGAGGGCTGGATCGGGGAAGCGGTCGCACAAGGCGCGCGCCTGCTGTCGGGCGGGTCGCGAGTGGGATCGGTCGTGCGTCCGACGGTGTTGTCCCAGGTGACCGCCGCGATGAAGGTGTCCTGCCAGGAAGTCTTCGGGCCTTTGGTGACGATTACGCCCTATCGTGAGTTTGAGGCGGCGTTGAAGGCCGTCAATGAGTCGGACTACGGTCTGCAAGCGGGGATCTTCACCAATAACATCGGGCGCATTTTTCAGGCGTTCGAACAGTTGGAGGTCGGCGGGGTTCTGGCGAACGAGATTCCCACCTTCCGTGCGGACCATATGCCCTACGGCGGGATCAAGGATTCCGGGATCGGGCGTGAAGGCCTTCGCTACGCGATCGAGGATATGACCGAGCCCAAGTTGCTGGTCATGAATCTCCGCCGGCCGTGAAGGAAAGCCGCCGCGGGACAAAAAAACCCTGCCGCCGTATTGCGGATGCGCAACAAACTTGATACAACTTTCGCGCGTGCCGCCGCATGATCACATGTGTGGCACAAGCCTTGTGACAATTCATCGAACACTCAGGCGGAGTGCTTTCGACGCGGGATGAAGAGGGAGACCTACATGGTACCAACACACATGTTTTTGACGAGGGGCGTCGGAGTGCACAAGGAAAAGCTGGCTGCGTTCGAGCAGGCCTTGC
>WBZN01000970.1_pt1 | contig 18377 bp, 20 predicted proteins | sample 5204281 | NCBI WGS metagenome assembly WBZN01 (sample SAMN12344347, study PRJNA552823) | activated sludge metagenome | biome: Activated sludge suspended growth; feature: Nitrification reactor; material: Wastewater; isolation source: activated sludge from nitrification reactor of wastewater...
CCTCAGATCAAGCGACAGCGCCTTCGACATGTCTGCCGGCCTCCGCGCCCGGCAGACAGCTTGAATCAGTTTCGCGGCGATTCGGGAATCTCTCGCGATTCCCTCAGCTCGGAAACCGCTCTAGCCGCCGGCTTTCCCAAGCAGCCCCGAAAAATCATAGCCGCCGCCCGGCGCGGGCGGCAGCGGCTTGACGAAGACCACCGCGTCGAGCGGCAGCGGCGCATGAAGATGCGGGAACAGCGCGCCGCCGCGCGAGGCCTCATAGCGCAGGCCGTCGCCGAGCTTATTGGCGTCGACGGCGATCAGCACCAGATCGGAGCGGCCGGCAAAATGCTTCAGCGCGGTCTCCTCGACCTGCGCGGCGGTCGACAAATGAATGAAGCCGTCCTTGACGTCGATTGGCGCGCCGTCGAAGCGGCCCTGATCCTGCGTCTTTCGCCACAGCGCCGCCGGCGCGATCTTGTAAATGAGATTCATCATTGGGGCGTCGCCTGGCGTTGCTGCAGAAAGACCGCATGCTCGCGCATGAGATCGCCGGCGAGCGCGTCGGCGATGAGCTTGCGCGTCTCGGCGACGCCATAAAGGGCGACGAAGGAGCCAAAACGCGGGCCGCGGCTTTCGCCGAGCAGGAGCGAATAGAGCATGTTGAAGAAATCGTTCGACACGCCGGGTCGCTCCGCCGTCGCGCCCTTCGCCTTCAAATCCTGATAGCGCGGAATTTGCCGCGCGACGTCGTAGAGCGCGGTCTGGATCGCCTCGGCGCTCGCGCCTTCCGGCAGCGCGGCCAGCATATCCGCGATTTCGCCGAGCGCCGCGCGCTCGATCTCGTCCGGCGCGCGATAGGCCTTGGCGGGGCGCACGAAATCGCGGAAATAGCGCACCGCATAGGCGACGAGGCGGTCGAGCCGCGGATGGTTCTCGGGCGAGGCGTCCGGCGCGTAGCGGCGCAGGAAGCCCCAGAGCACCTGCGGGTCCTCGCTGTTCGCCACCGCGGCGAGATTGAGAAGCATGCCGAAGGTGACCGCGGCGCGGCGCTCCCCCGCGCCGAGCGTTTCGGGCTCGGGCGGCTCGCCCGAATGAATGTGCCAGACAGGATTGCCGAACTGCTCCTTCACCGGTTGGCGCGGATAGGCGTCGAGAAAGGCGAGATAATCGTCGACGGCGCGCGGGATGACGTCGAAATAGAGCCGCTTCGCCGCCGTCGGCTTCTGATACATGAAGAGCGAGAGGCTTTCGGGGCTGGCGTAAGTCAGCCATTCCTCGATGGTGAGCCCGTTGCCCTTCGACTTCGAGATCTTCTGGCCCTTGTCGTCGAGGAACAATTCGTAATTGAACCCCTCTGGCGGCGGACCGCCGAGGGCGCGGCAGATCCGGCTCGAGAGCTTCACCGACTCGATCAAATCCTTGCCGGCCATCTCATAATCGACGCCGAGCGCAAACCAGCGCAGCGCCCAATCGGCCTTCCACTGGCATTTGACGCGCCCGCCGGTCACCGCCGTTTCGATCTTCTCGCCGGTGTCGGGATCGGCGTAGACGACGGTTCCGCGCGACGGATTGCGCTCCAGCATCGGAACCTGCAGCACTTTTCCGCTCGCCGGGCTGATCGGCAGGAAAGGCGAATAGGTCGCGCGCCGGTCGGGGCCGAGCGTCGGCAGCACGATCTCCATGACGTCGTCATAGACCTCGAGCATGCGCAAGAGCGCCTCGTCGAAGCGGCCCGAGGCGTAATAATCGGTCGAGCTCGCAAATTCATAGTCGAAGCCGAAGCGGTCGAGAAAGGCCCGAAGCCGGGCGTTGTTGGCCGCGCCGAAGGACGGATATTCGTGCGAGAAAGGGTCGGGCACGCGGGTCAGCGGCTGGCCGAGATGGGCCGCGAGCATCTCCTTGTTCGGCACATTGTCCGGAACCTTGCGCAGCGCGTCCATGTCGTCGGAAAAGGCGAGGAGCCTCGTCTTGATCCGGTCTTCCGTCAGCACGCGGAACGCGTGGCGGACCATGGTCGTGCGGGCGACTTCCCCGAAGGTGCCGATATGCGGCAGGCCGGAGGGGCCGTAGCCGGTCTCGAAAAGCACTTCCGTCTTGCCCGCGGCGGCGGCGCGCAAGGCGACCTTGCGGGCTTCCTCGAAGGGCCAGGCGTTTGATGCGCGCGCGAAGTCGAGAATGGAGGCCGGCGCGGGCGGCGGAACGGCGAGGGATCGGGCGCCGGAATTCACGGGCGGCTCCTTGCGGAAGATTGTCTCGGCGGAAAGGTCTGGCGCGCGGAGCGCCCGGCCCTTGCTGCCAGATTGTGCGCTCTCCGGCAAGCGCGACCCCTGTTCGCTTGCCTGGACGGAGGGCCGCAGAACGCAATGGCCGCCCAAAAGGGCGGCCATTTTGAGATCGTTTGCGCCGGCCGGTCCGGCGGCGGAAAACCGCGTCGGCTCGTCTGCGCCCTAATGCGGGCCTGCCTTCGCCCAGATGCGCTTCTTGACGAGATAGAGCAGTGTAGCGAACACGATGAGATAGAGGACGACCGCAAAGCCGAGGCTCTTTCTCGCTTCGAGCTTGGGTTCTGCGGCCCACATCAGGAAGGCCGTCACGTCCTTGGCGTATTGCTGAACCGTCTTCGGCGAACCGTCCGTGTAGTCGACGACTCCGTCGCTGAGAGGCGGCGGCATGGCGATGCGATGGCCGGGAAACACGGCGTTGAAGTTCGGATTGTCGGGCTCGGTATAGCCGGTCAGCAGGGCATAGATATAGTCGGGGCCGCCTTCCTGATATTGCGTGAAGGCGTCGAAGATGAACCGCGGAAAGCCGCTGTGGATGTCGCGCGCCTTGGCGAGCACCGACATGTCCGGCGGAATGGCGCCGAAGGCGGCGCTGGCGGCCTGCGAATTGGGGAAGGGCGCCGGGAAATAATCCGAAGGCCGGCCTGGGCGCTCGAACATGTCCCCGGCGTCGTTCGGGCCATCCTTGACCTTGAAGGTGGCGGCGAGCGCCTTGACCTGCCCTTCCGAGAAGGCCGGGCCGCTGCTCTCGGCGAGGTCGCGGAAGGCGACGAGCCTCATCGAATGGCAGTTGGAGCAAACCTCACGGTAGACCTGATATCCGCGCTGCAGCTGCGCCCGGTCGAACTTGCCGAACGGACCGGCAAAGCTCCAGGACTGGCGCGCCGGCGCGGCATGAGTTTCGGCGCCCTTGTCTTCGGCGAAGGAAGGCGTTCCGGCGATCATGGCGAGACCGAAGGCGCCGACAAGGGCCGTTGCTGCGCCTGCCGCAAATATCCTGCGAAGCCTCATGAATTGTTTCCTTTCGGACATCGGCCGTCTTGCTCTGACTTGTTCGAATCGATCACGTTGACATGGCTTTGGACATTTCCGTCCAAAGCCATCGCGATCTAGTGGCTCGCCAAGGCGGGCTCGCGTTTGGCGCCGGCGCCGAGCACGGCGTCCGAGATTGAGGCGGGCACGGGAGGTCCCTTTTCGAAACGGCTGAGAAGGGGCAGGATGACGAGGAAGTGGAAGAAGTAATAGGCGGTGAGAATGCGCCCGGCGATGACATAGATGCCCTCAGGAGGCTGCGCGCCTATGTAGCCGAGCAGAACCGTGCAGACGACGAATATCCAGAAGAAGATCCGGAACAGCGGGCGGTAGACGGCGGACTTGACCTTGGAGGTGTCGAGCCAGGGCAGGACGGCGACGATCAGGACGGCGCCGAACATGGCGAGGAAGCCGCCGAGCTTCGAGGGGATTGACCGCAGGATCGCATAGAAGGGCAGATAGTACCATTCCGGAACGATATGAGGCGGCGTCTGCAGCGGATTCGCTTCGATGTAATTATCGGCGTGGCCGAGATAGTTCGGGATGTAGAAGACGAACCAGCTGTAGAAGATCAGGAATACCGTGAGCGCCAGACCGTCCTTCGCGGTGAAGTAGGGATGGAAAGGCAGCGTGTCCTTCTCGGTCTTGGGCTCGACGCCGGCCGGATTGTTGGAGCCCGGCACATGCAGCGCCCAGATATGCAGGATCACCACGCCGACGATCATGAACGGCAGGAGATAATGCAGGGCGAAGAAGCGGTTCAGCGTGGCGTTGTCGACCGAATAGCCGCCCCACAGCCAGGTGGTGATGGCGTCGCCGACGAGGGGGATGGCCGAGAACAGGCTGGTGATGACGGTGGCGCCCCAGAAGCTCATCTGGCCCCATGGCAGCACATAGCCCATGAAGGCGGTCGCCATGGCGATCAGATAGATCACGAAGCCGATCAGCCACAGAACTTCACGCGGCGCCTTATAGGAGCCGTAATACATGCCGCGAAGAATGTGGACGTAAAGGCCGATGAAGAACATCGAGGCGCCGTTGGCGTGCCAGTAACGCATCAGCCAGCCATAATTGACGTCCCGCATGATGTGTTCGACAGAGTTGAAGGCGAGATCCGCATGCGAGGTGTAATGCATGGCGAGAACGACGCCGGTCACGATCTGCGAGACCAGGAGGAAGAAGAGAATGCCTCCGAAGGTCCACCAGTAATTGAGATTGCGCGGATTGGGAAAGACCACGAAGGAGGAGTGGATCAACCCCAGGATCGGCAACCGGCTTTCCAGCCATTTCGCGACCGCGTTCTTCGGGACGTAGGTCGATTCTCCGCTCATGCTCTCGTCTCTGTCATTGGGCGCCGCGTGGAAGTATGCGATGGGCTCGAGATCATCGGCAGTGGGCAGGCCGAAGCCGCCGCGCGTCGAGCCTAACCGATGACGACTTTGGTGTCGCTTGCGAATTTATAGGTGGGGACGGCCAGATTGGCGGGCGCCGGCCCTTGCCGGATACGGCCGGATTGGTCATAGACCGAGCCATGGCAGGGGCAGAAGAATCCGCCGTCGTGGAACGGGCCATCGTTCTTCAACGGCACGCAGCCGAGATGGGTGCAGATGCCGATCACGACGAGCCATTCCGGCTTTTGCACGCGCGACTGGTCGGTCGCCGGATCCTTGAGCTCCTTCAGGGGGACGGCGCGGACCGCCTCGATCTCCTGCGGCGTGCGGTGCGAGATGAAGATCGGCTTGCCGCGCCATTTGACCGTGATGATCTGGCCCTCGGCGACGCCGCTGAGGTCGACCTCGACCGAGGCCGCCGCCAATGTCGTCGAGTCGGGGTTCATCTGGCTGATCAGCGGCCACATTGCGGCAGCCGCTCCGACCACGCCGACGGCGCCGGTCGCTATGAACAGAAAGTCTCGGCGGGTCGGCGCTTCCAACGTGCTTGTGGCTGCCATATCATCCTCGAATGAGCGCTCTCGTATGGACGCTGCGTCTCTTCATGGAACGCCCCTTACGCACTAATCAAGCGGCGCCAAAGAATCAATATCTGAGGTCTAGGTGTGACGCTTCGCGGCCAATTTTTTTTAAGAATGATCCGAGAGTTTTGTTCCCCTGCGCCCAGGCCCGCGCCGGCTCCCGGCGGGCCCCGGAGCCGCGGCTGATGCGCGCCGCGCCGCCCCCGCTTTTGACGCTCGCCATGTATCAGCCGGACATCCCGCAAAACGCCGGAACGATCCTGCGCATGTGCGCCTGCCTCGGCTTCGGCGCGGCGATCATCGAGCCCGCGGGCTTTCCCGCGAGCGACCGCCATTTCCGCCGCGCCGGCATGGACTATCTCGACCGTGTGGCGATCACCCGGCACGCGTCCTTTCGCGCCTTCGACGAGTGGCGAAGGGGCGCCGGCGCGCGGCTCGTCCTGCTTTCGACCAAGGCCGCGCTGCCCTATACAGAGTTTCGTTTCGAGCCCGGCGATATCCTGCTGCTCGGACGCGAGTCGGCCGGCGCGCCGCCCGAAGTGCACGAGGCTGCCGATGCGCGCGTCGTCATTCCGCTGCAGAGCGCCATGCGGTCGTTGAACGTCGCCGTTGCGGCGGCGATGGTCGCCGGCGAGGCGGCGCGGCAACTTGCCCTCATGGTGCGAACGGCAGAGCGCGACGCGCGCTTTGAAGGCGGCCGGTTGACGAAGGCCCCGGCTTCAACGGAAATGGCCGGCTAAAGGGAGCGGCGAACCGCGTCCGCGCTGCGCTCGCTCCCCCAGGGCCTTTTCAGGCGAAGCGGCCGCCATCTCACGCGAATAAAATGCGTCGCGACGTTGCAACCGAGAGCCAGACCATTTTCCGACGTCGGAAAATCCTCTGAGGGAAACCGATCGGGTGATCCGCCTGACTTTGCGATTGATCGGCCTTTTTCTGCTCGCCGCCGCCTTCGCCGTCATTGCGATCGACTGCTCGCGCTCCTTTGCGGGCGGGCGTTTGATTGTAACGCAGCTCGGGCAGACGGCGGCAGCGCTGGCGCCCGCCAAAATGGAGCTGCTGCGGAGCGCCGCCGCTCCTTATCTGCATCCGCCGCTCGATCGGATCGTCGTCCTTATCGGCCGGCTCCCGACATTCCTCGGGCTGGCGGTCATCGGCGCGGCGGCTTTCCGGCTGGCGCGCAAGCCGCGCCCGGGGATCGGCTATTCCAGCCGCTGACTCGGGTCTCGGCGGCCTGCGCCGGGCCGCAGGCCGTCAGTCGCGGCGGAATTAACTGCATTCCGAAACTTTGCCGCGGGCCCAGCCGTTGTAATCACGCAGGCGTCACGCCATTTAGCTACACAGTCAATCGGCAAAGCCCATATCCATCCCTGCAAAAGTCGGTCGCCCGGGTCCAATTACGACGAAAGGAGCGACGTATGTTCGCGTTTCGGAAACCACTGACTTTACCGACGGCCGCAGAAGCTCTTCCTGGCCGCGAGCAGGCGATCGGGACCGCGGAGACGCATTTCGTCAACGGCCATCGGCTTCAACCGCCGTTTCCGGCCGGAATCGAAACGGCGCTGTTCGGGCTCGGCTGCTTCTGGGGCGCCGAGCGCAAATTCTGGCAGCTCGAAGGCGTCTATTCCACTGCGGTCGGCTATGCCGGCGGGCTCACGCCGAACCCGACCTATGAGGAAGTGTGCTCGGGCCTGACTGGCCATAACGAGGTCGTGCTGGTCGCCTTCGATCCGGCGAAAATCTCCTATGAGACTCTGCTGAAAGCGTTCTGGGAAAGCCATGATCCGACGCAGGGCATGCGCCAGGGCAATGACGTCGGCACGCAGTATCGTTCGGGGATCTATGTCGCCAACGCCGCCCAGCGCGACGCCGCGGAGGCGAGCAAGGCGGCCTATGGCCGGGCCCTGGCGCAGAAGGGCTTCGGCCCGATCACGACGGAAATCCTCGACCAGCCGCCATTCTATTACGCCGAGGGCTACCACCAGCAGTATCTCGCCAAAAATCCCAATGGATATTGCGGGCTTGGCGGCACGGGCGTGTCGTGCCCGATCGGTCTCGGCGTCGGCGCCGCGGCCTGATCGCGGTCTCCTGATTGCGGCGGCGTGACTTTGCGCACGTCGCCGCCTCTGAAGCCGTGATCATGAGTTCGGAGGGCTGCGGGTTTTGGCGCCCGGGGCACGTGGAGGCAAGGCCCGCGCAAGCTTGAAATGTTTAATTTGCGTCGTCTTCGCGGATTAGGGATGGCGCACGAAAAATTGCAGAGTTCGCGAAAGCAATCATGCGGTGAATAAACAAGTAAGGGCATGATCGGCTGTATTTGGAATAGATTGACTTGCAATATGGGTGGCGCAGCGTTGGAGCATTCGATGGATTTTCGTGGAATTTTGGCAATCAGCGTGGCCCTGAGCTTCATGGGGGCGATCGCCGCGCCCGCCAGGCCGCTGTCAGAGCGCGCCGCGGACGCCAACGCCAAGGCGGCGCCTGTGGCGGCGGCGGCCTATGCCCCGAACGAGGCGCCTATCGTCTCCGGCCGGAGCGTGTTGACGCATCATAAATCCAAGATGCATCACATCAGGGTCAGGCCGGACGAAGCGCTCGACGCGCCGGGCGCCGCAGCGGCCAATTGACCGGCGCATAGATCCGGAAAGGCGGACGCGCTTTGCGGCGCATCATGCGATTACAAATTTAATAGGCGGATGCGATGCTGTCGGCCCGTTCGGGTCCTGCCCGGGCCAAGACACGGCGGGCGGCTTCCCTAGCGCATCGGCCGACACGTTCACGTGACCGGCGTCATTTGGCGTTCAGCACCGTCCGGCATTCGGTCGGAAGCTGAGCGAGCGTTAGCGGCGGCCGCGGCGGCGTAGGCCTTGGGTGCAGGACGGCGTCGGAGAACCAATAATCGAGTGACGCGTCGCAGCCGTCGCCGGGCGGGACCGGGTCCTGCTCGCGGCAGGCCCCTTCGCCCCGAGGGCAGGCGAGGCGGATGTGGAAATGATAGTCATGGCCGTAATAGGGTCGCACCTTGGTGAGCCATGAACGGTCCCCTGTCGCCTCGCGGCAAATTGCTTTCTTGATCGCGGCGTTGACGAAGATTCGCTGCACCTGCCGGTCTTGCGCCGCTGCCTTGATCACCGCCAGGTGATCCGGCGTCCATTTCGACGGATCGACGTCGAGCCGGTCTGCGCGCACCACATTAATCGCAGACATTTCCTCCCGTTCCGCCCGGCTGAGCTGGCGCGCCGGCATCGGCGTCAGCCAAACGTCGGCGTCGAGGCCGATCTGATGCGAGGCGTGGCCGGTCAGCATGGGGCCGCCGCGCGGCTGCGACAAATCGCCGACAAGAATGCCGGGCCAATTGCTGACCGTCGGCACTTTGTGCGCGAACCGCTCCAGAAAGGCGATCAGCATCGGGTGGCCCCAATTGCGATTGCGCGACAGCCGCATCACCTGCCAGGCCGGGCCGTTGACGGGCAGGGGGTGGCCGCCGGCAAGACAGCCGCGCGAATAAAATCCGATGGTGCGCGCCGCGAGCGGCGCGGGCTCCGTCTCGCGGCCGAACAGCTCCTTGGCGGGCGTCGAAGGGTCCCTCGGGTTGGCGAGGGGCGGAGGCGCTATCGGCTCGAGCGTTCCTCTGTCCTGAGCCAAGACGGCGGCCGGCGAAACCAGAAGAAACGCGATCAGGACAGGAAGCGGCGAGCGCATCGGGGCTCCCGGAGCGAGGTGATTCGTGTTGCCGCGTCCCCGCAGGCGCCGCCATTGAGACGGCCGGACAAGGGCTTTTTGAGGATCAGCCGCAACGATTTCTCGCTCCGGCCGAACAATGAAGGCGCCGCGCCTAAAGGCAAGGACCGCCGCGCTCCCGAATCGGGGCGGAGCGCGAACGCCGCTAATGTTTGGCCAGTTCGTCAAGGGCCTGATCGAGGCCGTTGAACGGCAGCTCGACGATGACCGGCTTGCCGCCCGGATCGGTAAAGACGATCTGACCGGGCTGGGTGCGGCCACGGAAGGCCTGCATCTGCTCGTCCTTGAGCTCCATTTCGGCGAAGCAGGCTGCCTGAATGCAGGTCTTCAGCGGAAGGTTGAGCGGCGGCTTGGCCGCATCGGCGATGACATTAATGCCGGGCGCGATCGTGACGTTGACCGGGACCAGGATGACGAGGCGCGTCGTCCGCTCTTCGCTCGTCGGTTCCTTGGCGGCGTCGCCGGCCGCGTCCTTGGCCTCTTTCGCGTCCTTGGTTGCCGCGTCCTTGGCCGCGGCATCCTTGACCGCGGCCGCCTGCGCCGGCTTTTTCCTATCCGCATTCTTATCCGCGGCCTTCTCGCCATTCTTGTCGGCCGGCTTCTCCTTCGCCTGCATGGGACGCCCGAAGGCGATCTGCGCGATGGGCCCTTTCTGACCGGGCTGGACGATGGTGGCGTCGACCTCACAGGCGCGCTGACCGCCGGCCGGCGCTGCGCCGCATCGCAAAGTCCAGGCCCCGAAGGTCGGCGTGGCTTCGGCGGGGGCGCCCGTGGCGTGAGCTTCCGCGCGCGCCTCGCCGCCGGAAAAAGCGCAAAAAGAGATCGCGACGGAGACAATAAGGCCGCCCAGCGCCGGAATCAGACTTCCCATCCAATCAGCCTCCCTTGAGCCGTGGGTGTTATAGGCGTCCCGCCGCCTGAGGCAAGTCGATAAAGGCTGACCCTTTCGGAGCCCTGCGGTGGCTCGCAAGGCGGGTGGCTCCGCGCGGAGTGTCAAAGACATCATCGCGCAATGATGACAGTTGCTCCAAATTTCATCGAATATATAAAGTGTCATAAGCAATTATAGTAATTATAACTAGAAATTGTCGCTCTGTGTGAAATGTCTTGTACAAACACGAGTGGCGTCATATTGTCATTTCTGTAATGTCCATCTTATGTTCGAATGGACTCCAGCTATCGCTGCGGCATGCATATGTATTCGTCGGAAATCCTCTCCCAAAATCATTAATTCTTCCCTCTGGGCCGTTCCATTTGAAATCGAGTGCTACATCGGTTCACCACTTAGCTTGCTTGGGTCTTGCCGCTCACGGAAAGGCGATGCTATGCTTGTGTTAGCCGCCATATTGATGCAGGCGGTTGGAGAAGTTCGTGGATTTCTGGCGCCGGTTCCAAATGATGTTGTCACGCATTTTACATTGTTTGTAAATTTCATAGGAGGCGTCACAGCCTATCTATGGCGTGAACAGACTCAAGCTGGCTTATTCCTGGATCGTGCTCGCTGCATTGGCCATGGCGGCTTCATTCTATTCAGGCAGATATTACTTCATGTCGCCAGTCTGCACGGCGTACCCCATCATCAGTTTCGGCACGATCAGCTTTCCCAAAGCGCCAATCCTGTCCGATGGCGAATATTCCTACGGCATTTATCTTTACGGCTGGCTGCTGCCGCAGATGCACATGCATTATTTTCCGGAATTTCGCGACTGGCGATTCAACATGCTTTTCACCGTTCCAATCACCGTTCTGATTGCCTTTCTGTCCTGGAACATCATTGAAAAGCGAGCCCTCTACCTCAAAAATCATCCGCGGATGCGCCGTTTTATGGCCTATCCGGTGCGTCATCGCTCGCTGAAGGCCCTGAGCCTTTTGCGCGGCAGTCATTCTGGCTGATCGGCCGCGCGCCGCGGCGACCTTCGCCGCCTGTCTGAACAAAGCCTGCCGCGGACGCGCAGGCCCATTGCCGCGCGTGGCGGTGCGCCGGGGAAAAGATAACGCGTCCGCGCATCGAGTCCATTGGGAGCAAAAGGATGCTCGTTGACGCAAGAGAGGTCGACGCCTTTGGCAAGATCAGCACGGACGTTTGCATCGTCGGAGCCGGCGCGGCGGGCATTGCGATGGCGCTCGAATTCGCCGGCAAGCCGGTTGACGTCGTGCTGCTGGAAGGCGGTGGCCTTCAGCCCGACGCCGCGACTCAGGCGCTTTACGGCGGTGAGAATGTGGGCCTCGCGCACGAACCGCCGAACGAATCGCGAAGCCGGTATCTCGGGGGCAGCACCAATTGCTGGGGCGGCTGGTGCCGGCCTCTCGACGCCATCGATTTTGAGGAAAGACCTTGGGTCGAGGACAGCGGTTGGCCGATCAGCAGGGACGATCTCCTGCCCTATTACAAGCGCAGTCATACGCTGCTGGAGCTCGGGGACTTCAATTATGACGCCGATCATTGGTCGGCCGAGATCGCGCGACAGAAGGCCGCGCTCTTTCCGCTTGCAGGACTCGAGTTGCGCAACGTCATCAATCAGCTCAGTCCGCCGACTCGCTTTGGCGCGGTCTATCGGTCGCAACTGAGCGGGGCCTCGAACGTCAAGACCTTTCTCTACGCCAATGCGACCGAGATCCTCACCGATGAGACGGCCAGCGAAGCGAGAGGCGTCGGGGTCAGGACCTTGAGCGGCAACAATTTTGCCGTATCGGCGAAGATCGTCGTTCTCGCGGCGGGCGGCATCGAGAACGCAAGACTGCTTCTCCTGTCGAACTCGGTCGAGACCGCCGGCCTCGGCAATAAACGGGATCTCGTCGGCCGATATTACATGGATCATCCACGACTCCAGTCGACCCGACTCCTGATCGCCGACGCCCAGCGCTATCGCCCTCTCTACGACGCGACCTTGCACAGAATTCACAGAGGGCGGGGACCCGGCAAGAGGCGCCTCGAGGCGCATCTTGCCCCGGCGCCGGACACGCAAAGGCGGATGCGGCTCTTGAACTCGAGGACCTATCTCGTCGCTCGTCACGGCGACGACGTCTCGAAGTCCTATTTCGCTCTCAAGGGACTGCAAAGAACGCTCTACGGGCGCCGGCAATTCGGCTATCCGCTCGCGAAAGTCTCGCGCGACGTGTTACGCCAACTCCCGATTCTGCTCGCTCACGCGCCGAGAACCGCGCTCACGGTCGCGGAAGTCCTGCTAAACCCGATCCTCAACAATCGGGAGTTTTCGCTCGAGACTGTGCTCGAGCCGGCGCCCAATCGCGAAAGCCGCGTGACCCTCGCCGAGGACCGCGATCAACTCGGCTTGAATCAGGTCCGGGTGGATTGGCGGCTGACGCAGCAGGATCAGGATCACTTCAAGACGTTGAACAGCCTCATCGTCGAAGGCCTCGCAAGATCGGGAGTCGCGACGCCCGTCGAACCTCGTTCCGCGGAGCCCGATCCATGGCCCGGCAAGATTGTCGGATGCTGGCACCATATGGGGACGACGCGGATGCATCAGGATCCCGCCAAAGGGGTCGTCGATCCCGATTGCCGGCTGCATGGAGTCCATAATCTCTTCGTCGCGGGCAGCTCGGTGTTTCCGACCGTCGGCAGCGATTCGCCGACGATCACGCTGGTCGCGCTCGCGCTCCGGCTATCGGCCAGGATCGTGGCGGATCTCGAACAGCGTGGCGCCACGTGACCGGCTTGCGGGAATATCGGGTGCGCAGAAGCGCTCGCCGGGACGCCGGTCAGCGTCTCCACACCTGACGCTCCTACGCAACAAAGTAACGCGATGAAAGCGTCGTCGGCTGATCGATCCGCCCTCGGCAAGCCACGGCCGAGGGCGCAATCTCAGGGCGGGCTGAGCTTGGCGAGACAGGCGGAGATGTTCTCGGCGAGTTGCTTGACATGCGGCGCAGCATCGTCGCGGGGGATCGGCGCCACCCCGGTCACGGAGTGGCGTTCGCCGCCGGATTTCTGCCCTCGAGCGCCGCGCCAAAACTTCCGCTCGCGCCGCGGGGGTTCGTGATCTCGCCATATTGAACGGTCCAGTCCGGAGCTTCTCGAGGGCGGGAAGCTGTGGCCGCCACGCTTCGCGCCTCGGTGAGCCGCGGCGCTAAGCGCAACGGATGAGCAGCCGAGACGGCAGCGGGCGCGAGGCATAGAGCAGCCGTCGCGCATCTTATGATTGTCATCATCATGGAAAATCCCGATCAGATCGGAGGAGGCCACAAGAAGCGGCGGCGCATCGCCGCCGGACCTTGCAAGGCGCCAGGCTCGTCTTCGCCGACGGCGCGAGACTTGAAAAGCGCCGGACGCGACGAGCGAGGCCGCTCAGTCGGATACATTGCCGGGGCCTTCGGGATGGAAGGGGCTCTCGCCGAGACCTTCACGCCCGCGCGTTCCGGAATGATCATAGTCCATCCGATCCTCGCTCGCCGGCGAAAAGGCGGCGGCCGGATTCTGATAGAGTCCGTAATAGTCGCGGGCGTGCGCCGGGGCGTGGTCCTTGGCGGCGGCCGCGCCGATAGAGGCGATCAGCAATACGGCGGCGAATGCGGCGCGCGCCTTGCCGTTTGTAGAGGCGATCTTGTTCAATCTACGCATAGGTGTGTTCCAGATGTCGGTGACTTGAGGCGAGCTATACTTGGCATCGCTAGTCGATGACAACTAGATACTGATAATGAGATAGTCTGTATACGCTGATGATATAAAAGCTTCTTCATGTAGTTTGTTTTATGAAATCAAATTTATTCTTCACACTCTCGTGAGGGCTCATGGAGCTTGCCGCGAAAACATTTCGAATCGGCTTCCCGGATGGTTGTCGGCGACCCGCAGATCGAATCCGTGCAGCTGCGCGATGGCGGCGGCCATGCTCAGGCCCAGTCCTGTTCCGGGGACAGAACTGTTTTTGTCCGAGCGGTAGAAGCGCCTGAAGATGTTTTGGCGATCGACGGGAGCGACGCCCGGCCCGCTGTCGCTGACGCCAACAAGGGGGCCCGCTGGAGTCATCCGCCCGGCGATCTTCACGACGCCGCCCGCCGGAGTGAATTTGATTGCATTGTCGACCAGATTGGCCGCCGCCTCGACGAGCAGATCGAAATCGCCCCGCACCGGCAGCGGGCCTGCGGCGTCGAGCGTGAAAGCGATCGACTTGGCTTCGGCGAGCGGCTGATAGAGCTCAAAGACGCTGACGCAAACCTCTTTGAGGTCGACCTCTCTGAAACTGCTGGTCCTGCGTCCGTATTCGAGCTCTGAGATACGCAGCAGCGCGGTCACCGTCGCCATTGCGTGGTCGAGCTCGACGAGCGCTTTTTCCGCCGAGGCGCGCAGGTCGCTTTCGCGCTCGGCTTCAAGACCGCGCTCGAGTCTCGCCCGCATCACCGCAAGAGGCGTGCGCAGATCATGCGCGATATTGGCGCCGACGCTGCGGATCTGACCGAGCAGGCGCACGATTTCGTCGAGCATGTGATTGACGGATTTTGTCACGAGATCGAGGTCGTCGCGCGTTCCCTGCTCGGGCAGCCGTTCGTCGAGGTCGCCCTGCATGATGCGCGTAATCTGCTGATTGATCGCCTTGAGGCGGCGCGATGCGCGCACGCTGAAAATCGCGCCGATGACCAGCGCCAGGACGACGGCGGGGGCGAGGCCGAGCATCAGAGCGTTGAAGACGACGCGCCGAAACGCGTAGACCTGATAAAGGTCGCGGCCGAGCAGGAGGACGCCGCCGTCCTTGCGGCGCGCTGCGACGATCAGCGCCGGTTCGGGCCGGCCGTCGGAATAGACGCGCGCGGGCAGCTCGACTGAATGCGCTGCGCCGTCCACCTCCAGATCCGGCGGCACGCGCGCCATATTGCCGGACACGTGCCGGCCGTCGGCGTCGAAGAGCGCGGCGTAATCGAGCCGGCGAAGGTCCGTCGTCAGGCGGAGGTCGAGCTGCTGCGTCAGTTGCTGCGCGGGCAGGTCCGACACCTGCGCGGCTTCGGCGGCGAGAATGTTCCGCATATGCGTCGTATCGCGCTGGATCACCTGCCAGTAGACGAAAGCAAGGACGAGCGACGTCGCAGCCGTGACGGCGATTGCGAAAAGGAGCGCAAGACGGAACATTGCGGTCCGGCAGAGGTCAATGATCCACATCGAGCATGAATCCCGTCAGGCGAATGCTGCGGATGACAGGCGGCTGCCCCTCGGCGTCGAGCTTGCGCCGCAGCTTGCCGACATGCACGTCGACAAGATTGGTCTGTGGCAGAAAGCGGTAGCCCCAGACCTCTTCGAGCAGCATGCTGCGCGTCACAACCTGACCGGGGCGGCGCATGAAATAGTCGAGCAGCTTAAACTCTGTTGGCAGGAGTTCGATCTCATGCCCGCCGCGGCGCACGGTCCGCGCGATGAGATCGATTACCAGCGATCCGACCCGCAGTTCCGTCGCGCGCGCATCTTGCGTTCGCCGCAGCAGGGCTTCGACGCGGGCGGTGAGCTCGCCGAGGGCGAAAGGTTTCGTCAGATAGTCATCGCCTCCCGCTTTGAGCCCGCGGATGCGTTCGTCGACCGCTGAAAGCCCGCTCACGACGAGCACCGGCGTGCGGATTCCCTCGCTGCGCAAAGTCTCGATCATGGCGAGGCTGTCCGCTCCCGACAGCATACGGTCGACGATAATCAGCGCCGCATCGTCGAGGCGCGCGGCCTTGAGGCCCTCCGCTGCACTAGAGGCGAGCGTCACGGCGTAGCCGAGCCGCTTCAACTCGTCGCCGATCGTCTGCGCCATGGCGGGCTCGTCCTCAATGACGAGCACCGGCTTCGCGTTGATGGACACGTCCGATGCTTTCTCTTTCATTTCATGCGCGCGCCGCTCCGTTCCGTGTCGCCACAAAGCTCCATCTGCAATCGACCCTCCGCCCGCAATTCGTTCTTGGAGGCCCTGTCAGGATTGATCGCGTGCTGGCTTTGTAAAGCCGGATCTATTTGAGTAACGGCAATGTTACATTCTTTCTTGAACGCTCACGACGAGCAGGCTTGCTTTGCAGCCGGAGCTTCGCTTCGTTCGGCGTTCCGGCAAGCTCGGCCGGAAACTCGAAGGGCCGCGCCGATTGCAGCGGTCCGGATTGCGATGGAGGAGCCGCCTTGATGACGCCGCCATGGCGCCGCGCCTGGAACAGCGCTCGGCTTTCCTTCGCCGCATGCGCAGTCGCTGTCGCGCTCGCCTGCGTGATCGCGTTCGCCTTCGCCGGCCACGCGTCGGCGATGACCTTCAGGATCGCCCCGGACCGAATTCATCACGGCTTCACCATCGCGGGCGAAGGAGAGATCACGGACGCGACCCCCCGCGATTTTTTGGCCCTTCTGCAAGCGAGAGGGCGGGGTTCGAAAGGGCGCGTCGTGCTCCTCATCGATTCGCGAGGCGGCAAGGTCTGGGCCGGGATGGAGCTCGGCCGCATCCTGCGCCGGATCGGCGCGACCGCTGTTGTGGCGCGGGTCGAGAGAGGCGGGGGCGGCGGTCGGGGCGCGATCGGGCGCGGCTCCTGCTACTCCGCCTGCGTCTATGCGCTGATGGGCGCGGCAAGACGCGTCGCGCCGAGTGCGAGCCAAATCGGCGTTCATCGCATCTTCGCATACAGGGGCGGGACGCAACGCTTCGATGATGGCGAGATGGGCGCCACGCTCAGCCGCTATGCCCGCGCGATGGGAGTCAATCCCGAGCTGGTCGCCGCCGCCGAACATGTGGCCCCAGGCGACATGCGCATCCTGACGCGGCGTGAAATCGAGGGATGGCGCCTCGCTTCTGCTTCGTTCTGAAGCAACGGCGCTGGCCTGCATCGGCCGCCTACTCCGGGCCGCAGAGCGTCGCCTGGCGGCAAAACGTCCGGTAGAGCGTCTCGATCACCTCACGCGCCGGGACGCTCGCAATCGAATACCAGATCGTCTGTCCATCGCGCCTCGCCGTCACGAGACCATCCTTTCGCAAAAGCGCGAGATGCTGGGAGACAGTCGAATTCCTCACCCCGAGACCTTCGGCGAGCCCGCCGACCGAGCGTTCGCCGTCGACGAGCTGGCACAGGATAAGCAGACGATGACGGTTGGCGAGGGACCTCAGGAGCTCGCTCGCCTGCTCTGCTGCGGCGTTCATGGCGGAAGCGTCAATCTTCATAGCTTCGTATCAACGGCGATATGAATGTGGCGTCAAGGGGCAGCGCCAACTCGTCCTTATAATTTCGTATTTACAGATATACGATGATACGTATATATAGTTGCGAGACCGAACTGGCGGCGTGGGCGCCGCAAAGGAGTTGAAATCATGTACAAGGACTGGCCGCAGACGGCCGCCGAACTATCTCACGCCTTGAAAGAGGTGCGGACCGGGACGCCCGACGTGATGCGGGCCTTTTCCGCCATGGCGCGCGCTGCGGGCGAGCCCAAGGCGCTCGACGCAAAGACCAAGGAGCTCCTTGCTCTCGGCATCTCGGTGGCGATTCGCTGTGACGGCTGCATCGCTTTCCACGCCGAGTCGGCGGTCAAGCTCGGGGCGTCACGCGAAGAGGTCATGGAGACCATGGGCATGGCGATCTATATGGGGGCCGGCCCGAGCGTGATGTATGCGGCGCAGGCCGTCGAAGCCTATGACCAGTTCAGCGCCAAGGCCGCCGCTCCTGCGTGACGAAAGGCCGACCCCTTCGGCGATGGCTTCGCCGGGTTTCCGATTCCGGCCTTTAGTGGCGGAGAGTGCCGATATAGGCGACGATGTCCGCGATCTCCCCGCGAGTCAGGCTCATGTCGGGCATTTTGGGATGCGGGTCGGTGAGGAAGGCTGCGAGGTTCGCGGGCTCTTTCCGGCCCGCAATGGCCGCGAAGCTCGGCGCGTCCGGGTTCGCGACCGTCTGGTCGGTCGCGACCAGATGGCAGGAGGCGCACCAGCGCCTGGCGATGATCTCGCCTTTGGTCGCATCCGCGGCGAAAGCGCCATGGCCGAAGGCTGCGAGCGCCAGGCTTGCCGCCCCCAAATTTGCCGCCATGTTGCGGCCGTGCCAGCCGAACCGGCGCCGAATTATTCCGCAAGCCGCAGTCCGCCAAATTTTTCGCATCGGATTTCCTGAAAGAAGAGCGTTCCCGGTCGCAGGCGATTCGAACGAAGCCTGAGCCATAGCATGGCGTTCGCAGATTGGCGCGAGCCTTGAGTCTAATCAAGCCGCCAATCGGCGCTCGTCGGGGCCTTCTTGCCGGGCGGACCGGCGCGGGCGATCGGACGCGCCGCCAAGCCAAACGTCTTTCGGCTCCGCGTTCACGGCTGGGAATTCGGGTTAACGGCTTTTTGGCTTTACGGGGGAGTCGTTATTCCTTGAGCGTGCCTGATTCGGTGGAGCGCGCGCATGTCCCTGATGTTCGACGACGAGACCCCGCG
>WBZN01000971.1_pt1 | contig 18371 bp, 13 predicted proteins | sample 5204281 | NCBI WGS metagenome assembly WBZN01 (sample SAMN12344347, study PRJNA552823) | activated sludge metagenome | biome: Activated sludge suspended growth; feature: Nitrification reactor; material: Wastewater; isolation source: activated sludge from nitrification reactor of wastewater...
TAGTGATTTACTTGCGGAGCACAAAACCGATTATGCCGACAGCGGCAGCCACTATTTAGATGACGTCGCCTATTGGGCCCACACGACTGATCTCCGGCCGTGTAGCGGCACGAGTGACGGCACCATCGCCGGTTTATCAGTCACCGGGCATTGTATCGCGGGGACACAGAGTTTGACGGTGTATTCATTTTTCGCATTCGGCAACATCAATGGTCGTGGGATCCTGGCTCAAGCGGCCCGGCTGGGAGGGTTTGATGACTCCAACAATGACGGAATCCCGCAAACGAATGAATGGGATAAAGAGAACAATCTCACGGGAGCGGCGACTCCGGACGGTATCCCGGACGCCTACTTTGAATCCTCTAACGTTGATGATCTTCAAGATAAGCTGCTGGCTACCATTGCGAGCATTCTTCGACGGAGCGCCTCTGGATCCTCCGTCTCGGTGTTGGCCACCGCTTCGACGGGTGAAGGCGCACTGTATCAATCCTACTTTTATCCCAGCACGATCGAGCCCTCCACGCTGAACGACGTCAGATGGACGGGCTACACGCAGGCGTTGTTCATCGATACCTTTGGCAACACCCGCGAGGATACGAATCAAGATGGCCGTCTCGACTATAAAGTCGACAAAATCATCAAGACTCGGTTTGATGCCGTGTCGAACTCGGTGAAGGTCGACAAGTATGTCGACACTGACGGGGACGGATTGCCGAACGACCAGAATAGTGATGGCCAAGTGACACTGGCGGACTGCAATCCATGCGGAAAATTGCTGAACGACATTCTGCCGATCTGGGAAGCAGGCAAGCAGCTCGCGTTGAAAGACTCGGCCACTCGCACCATTCTTACCTGGGTTGACTCCGATCATGATGGCGTCGTTGACTCCGGTGAGCAGATGGCGTTCTCGACGGCCAACGAGCCGACGCTTCGTCCCTATCTTCGCGCCTCGTCGAGCACGGAAGGCACCAAGATCATCAACTTTGTGCGCGGGTGCGATGCGACAACTTGCACCGAGCAGGCCACGACCAGAGATCGACGGCTCCAAGTCCCGTCCGGGAGCGGGACGTTAAAAGTGTGGAAACTGGGGGACGTGATTCACTCAACTCCGACGGTGGTGGCGGGACCCAGAGACCGGCACGACGCGATCTATGGCGATCAAAGTTATTCGGCGTTTCTCCAGAAGTGGTACAACCGCAGGCAGGTGGCCTACGTAGGCGGAAACGACGGCATGTTGCACGCGTTTAATGCCGGCTACTATCATCCTGGCGATGATGCGAGCGCCTCTGCTCCTGCCAATACGACTGAGCACGGCTGGTTCACGACGGCTCCTGCCGACAATTCCACCGGGGCTCCGCTGGGTGATGAATTGTGGGGGTTTGTGCCCTATGAACTTCTGCCGCAGCTTGAGTTTTTGAGTCGAGCCGACTATCAGCATGCCTACTATGTTGATCTGCCGCTCAAGGTGGCGGATGTGCGCATCTTTGCTGCGGACACCGATCACCCCAACGGGTGGGGCACGATCTTGATCGGTGGATTTAGGATGGGTGGAAGTTGCGGCGCCTGTGCTGCCGGGACTGGCGCGCCGCCGATGACGGTCAATATCAGCGGCACAAACTATAATTTTTACAGTTCTTATTTTGTGATGGACATTACCAACCCCGATTCTCCGAGGCTGCTCTGGTCCTTCAGCAGTTCGGATTTGGGATTGACGACTAGCGTGCCGGCTGTAGTTCGAGTGAATCCCGCAGCCGATGCCAAAGCCAGCAATACGAACGCGAAATGGTACATGTTGGTGGGGTCCGGTCCGACCGGCTACGACGCCAGCGTAACGCAGAGCGCAAAAGTTTTTGCCGTCGACATTGCAACAGGACCCGGAAACAGCAACAGCCTGGTGACATCATATTCAGTGGGGTCGTGGGATTCCTATATCGGAGATATGACGGCCTTCGATCGAGATCTCGACTATCGGCACGATGTCGTGTATTTCGGGCGGGTCATCAATGATGGTGCACTTCCTTGGAGAGGAAAGATTTACCGCCTCACTATGGGGGCTGGGGGAGCCACCGCGAAGTTTGGCACGGTGACCAATCCTACGCAATGGGGCATCGCATCCGGAAGTGCCCGTGTGCCGACGGAGATGTTGGACACCTTTTCTTCCGGAGCTGAGATGGGGCCGGTTGCGACCGCACCCTCCGTGACGATGGATGATGCCGCAAATGTGTGGGTATTTATGGGTAGCGGTCGATACTACAGTAAGTCCGATAAAACCGACGTGTCCACTCAGTATGTTGTTGGCATAAAAGATTCGGTGCTTAACGCCGGGTGCAATCAATCTGCCGGTGTGGGCAATTGCATGGACAATGACCTTGTAGATGTATCCAATGCCACAGTCTGCGTGGTTGGGGTCGGCGACTGTGGGCAGGCAAGCGGGACAAATCAAGTAACTGGTGTGACCGGTGCGACAACGTTTACCGGGCTGATCGGGCTGGTGCAAAGCAAGGATGGATGGGTGACAAAATTGGTCGAGCCGGCAAGTCCACCCACTCACCTGACTCCGTATGGCATAGGAGAGCGGGTTGTGAGTAGTCCGACGGTTTTCGGAGGCATAGTGTTTTTCCCTACCTTTACCCCGACAAACGATATTTGCGTCTCATCCGGGACGAGCCGACTCTGGGCGCTCTTCTATAAAACCGGAAGTGCCTACCAGGAGCCGATCATCGGCACGGGTGCATCAGGTGCGAATCAGACCGTAAACAAATTCGGATCCCTCGGAGAGGGGTTGGCATTTGGTATCGTGGTTCATATGGGGTCTGGTCGCGACGGCGGCAGCCCATTCGGGCTTCTAATCAATATGAGCCAGGGCAACTTTGGTGACTGTGCGACCTGTACGACAGGTGGAGGTGCGCCTGGCTCGAACATTAGTGTCCCTGTCGCCATCGATCCGCGGAGTCGGTATTTCTCATGGACAAACATGTGATACCAGCTGTTGGGCGGGCAATACAGGGGAGGGTGGGGAGCGTGTGTCTTCCTGCCCTTCCTCGGGTGTCTCAATTGGGCGTGATTGCCTTCGTTGTCGCTGCCTGTTGGGGTTGTTCATCTTCACCTCAAGACGGGTCGGTTGTCGGGGCTAGCACAAAGAATAACCACCCTCCTGCAGTTCGCCTCGTGACGATTGTTCCCAACCCTCTGACGCTGGCTGGTCCCATTTCGGCACATGTGGTTGCCGACGATCCAGATGGCAGCGAACCCGCGAAGCGATTTCAGTGGATCGTCAACGGGGTCACTGTCCTGGGTGCGACGGGTCCAGAATTGGATCAGAGTCATGCGAAGCGGGGCGACCGGGTCGCGCTCGAGGTGGTGGTTTCGGATGGCCAGGCAGAGAGTGCGCCATATCGCACGGAGCCGGTCATCGTAGTGAACACACCACCACTCGTCTCCCATGTAACGGTCGAGGCTGATGTGCCTGAAAAGGGGAGTCGCGTTCTCGCCAAGGTCGAAGCCGTTGATCCTGATCGAGACGAGATCCATTATAGCTACCGCTGGTGGCGAAACGACAAGCAGGTGAAGGACGGCGAGGAAAGCGTTCTTGACACCACCGGATTCGGGCGAACGGATGTCGTCGTTGTCGAAGTCATCGCCCGGGATCAGGATGCGGCGGCCGCGCCGGTTCGTTCAGTGCCGAGTGCATTGGGTAATTCCCCACCGTTGATTGTTTCAAATCCGGCGGCGCTCACGAATCGAGACCAGTACGAATATATCGTCCAAGCCAAGGATGTTGATGGAGATCATGTCACCTATGGGTTGGAGACAGGCCCTCCGGGGATGACCATTGATCGGATGACAGGGCAGGTATCCTGGAAAGTGACACCGGGAGTGGCGGGGACTCATCGTATCAAGGTGATGGCTGAAGACGGGCAGGGAGGTACGGCCTGGCAGGAGTTTGAACTCTCGATTCCCTCCACGGCCCAGTCTTTGACCCTTCCGTCGTCACAAGGATAGCCTGTTCCTGCGACCCCTTAATTTTTCCCCACCCCTTTCCTGATCTTGTTCCGGGCTTTCGCTGTTTGTTAGAATCTCCATATCGTCCTGACGAAGGGAGTTTTCGACACCGGCGTGCGAAAGATCAAACTACGGGAAGGCACGAATACCGCGGTCCTTTTTGGCCACCACGATCGCCACCTCAAATTGATTGAGGAAGAGTTCGGGGTGCGGTGCTCGGCGCGTGGTGAGGAAGTCACGGTAGAGGGTACCCCTGAGACCGTGAAGCAGGCCGAGCGAGTGCTCAATGAGCTCGCCTCGCTGACGAATGAAGGGTATGATCTCAGGTCGGACGATGTTACACAGGCGCTGACTGCACTTCGCCACAACCAGGACGCCTCACTCAAAGAACTGCTCTTCAGCGCTTCACCCATTGTGACCCGCAAGCGCTTCATCGTTCCCAAGACCCCGACTCAGAAATACTACCTCGACGCGATCGAAAAACATGACATCGTGATCGGCATCGGTCCTGCCGGAACAGGCAAGACCTATTTAGCTATGGCCATGGCGGTGAGTGCGCTGATGAAAAAGGACGTCAGTCGCATCATTCTCGCGCGCCCGGCGGTTGAGGCCGGAGAAAAGCTCGGATATCTCCCCGGTGACATGTATGCCAAGGTCAATCCGTACCTTCGTCCGCTCTACGATGCGCTGTTCGACATGATGGAAATGGAACGGGCCAATCGTCTCATCGATCGGGGAGATATCGAAATTGCCCCGCTTGCATTTATGCGGGGCCGCACCCTCAACGATTCGTTTGTGATCTTGGACGAAGCCCAAAATGCTACCGCTGAGCAAATGAAGATGTTTCTCACGCGGTTGGGTTTTCATTCGAAAGCGGTCGTGACGGGGGATATCACACAAATTGACTTGCCTTCCGATCGGGTGTCTGGCCTCATCGAAGTGCGGGACATTCTCCAGGATATTGCCGGTATTGAGTTTGTCTACTTCGACGAGCGGGATGTCGTGCGACATCGCCTCGTTCAGGAAATCATCAAAGCCTATGATCGGCATTCGGTTGCTCCGGCCAATCCGGGTTCGCTGCGAAAAGGCGAGACCCAGGGGAAGGGCCAGCGTCCTGATCCTAAGGCTGCTCGTCCCACACCTCCTCCCACAGGTTCCTGGGGCCAATCGCATTAATGCCGGTCGTGATCGGCATGCGGCTCACGAGGTGGAAACTCCGCCTCGTGACGCTCAGAACACTCACCAGTCGTATTCTGCAGTCCATTGGTGAAAGCGAGGCGCTGCTCAGCCTCGAAATTGTGGGCGACAACCGGATGCGTCGCTTGAATCGAACGTTTCGCCATCGTGATAAAACCACCGATGTGCTGGCGTTTGCGACCAGAGAAGGGCCCGGGCCACCCTCTGCTCTGCTCGGGGATGTCGTCATTTCCCTGCCGCAAGCGATTCGCCAGGCCCGTCGCCATCAACAGGGTATCGATCATGAGTTGGTGGTGCTCCTGATTCACGGCATTCTGCATTTGTGCGGATATGATCACGAACGAAGCGAGCCCGAGGCGAGACGAATGGCCCGGCGTGAGCGGGCGGTTCTCCGTGACATTGGTCCGGTTCCGCGGCTATTGGTGTCTGGCAATTCAGATCGAGTATGATGCACGACCGGCAGCACGATGGAGCTGCGCCAGAACAGACAGCGAATGAGGTGAGCAGTGGGTTGGTTTCAGAAACTGAGCGAGGGGCTCTCAAAAACACGCGATGCGGTCACGGGACAACTGGATCGACTGCTCGGTCGCGCGGCCGATCCGGCTCTTCTGGACGAATTGGAAGTCGCCTTAATCAGTGCGGATTTGGGCATGCCGGTTGTGGAACGTGTTATGGAGAGCCTGCGCGCGCAGATGCGCGGGGGAAATTTTTCGGTTGCCGAGAAGGTGCGGGAGCTGCTGCGGCAATCCGTCCTGGACATTCTGCTTCCGACGCAAGCGGCGTCGATTGACCAACTGATCGCGCAAGGGCCGCGTCCCTTTGTCATTCTCGCCGTGGGAGTCAACGGTGTCGGCAAGACCACCACGGTGGCAAAATTGACCCAACGGTTTCGCCAACACGGGAACACTGCGCTGCTTGTCGCCGGTGATACATTCCGGGCGGCGGCGATCGATCAACTGCAGGTGTGGGCGGACCGCATTCAGGTTGACATCATTCGGCATCGGCCCGGTGCCGATCCCGCAGCCGTGGCCTACGACGGGATCACGGCCGCCAAAGCGCGCGGGTCGGACGTGGTGCTCATCGACACCGCAGGCCGGCTGCATACCAAAACGAACCTGATGGACGAGTTGCGAAAAATCAAACGGATTGTGGCGCAAGAGTGCCCTGGCGCGCCCCATGAGGTGCTGTTGGTCTTGGATGCGACGGTCGGTCAGAATGCGATTGCTCAAGCCAGACAGTTTCACGAGGCGGTCGGGGTGACCGGCATCGCCCTGACCAAGTTGGATGGAACGGCGCGCGGCGGCATCGTGGTGGCGATTGCCGACACGTTCAAGATCCCGGTCCGGTTGATCGGAGTCGGTGAGTCCGTGGAGGACCTCCAGGATTTCAACGCCAAGGCCTTTGTCGACGCATTGTTCTAACGTCTCTAGCCGGGCCGATCCCCTCTGCTGCCGTCCCTACGCTTTCGTTCAATTTCTTCTCATCCCTCGAACCTCATGCTAGGCTGTTTCCTGAGGACCTCCCCTGGGGGTGGTTCCGGAAGCAGCGACCGTTTCACACGAGCGAGATACGACCATGACCACTTTATTGGTGATCGACGATGACCGGTTGCATTGCGACCTCTTGCAGATGGCGCTGGCTCGTCACGGGTATCAGGTCAGTACGGCGACCAGCGGGCGTGAAGGAGTAACACTGTTTCGGCAGCTTCGTCCCGTCGTGACTCTGCTCGATCTGCGTATGCCGGAAATGGATGGCCTCGCGGTCCTCAAAGAACTTCGTACCCACGACCCTCGCGCAGGGGTGATTATTCTGGGCGGGGGCGCCACGGAGGAGCTGGAGAATCAAGCCCGGCATCTGCGCGTCACGGATTTTTTTCGGAAAGGGCTATCGCTGGATGTGCTGATCGGCGCGGTGCATCGGGTTGCACAGCAGGCAAAGCGGGAGGCGTTATGTGCCCAATCCCGATCTTTAGAGGAAGTCGATCGGGCCCCAGAAGAACAGATCCTCGTTGTGGATGACGACGTCATGGCACGTGAGCTACTGGCGCGTTTCCTCAGCCTGCGCGGGTATCACGTTCGTGCTGCCAAAGACGGGCGCGAAGCATTACGGTTGATCGAGGAGTCGTCGCCTGATTTGCTGATTCTCGATCTGGTTATGCCCGAGGTAAACGGCGTGGACCTGCTGCGGACGCTTGCCGCGAGGGACTATGCCGGGCGTACGATCATTTTAAGCGGGCATGAGAATGATCCGTTACTGGCAGACGCCTGGGCATTGGGGCCGCAAGAGGTGCTGGATAAGCCTCTTGATTTGGAGCGGGCATTGATGGCCATCCAGCTTGTGATGGTCTGCCGGGAGTGTTAATCTTCACTGTCCACCTCGGGGTGCCGGTGAAGGGTGAATTGTTTGTATCGCCTTATCGGTTTCAGTCTGCTTGCCGGTTGTCTTGTTCCTGCGCTTGCAGTCGCTGAGCCTGGTTCCCACCCGCCGACAATCGAACACCACCAGTTGACGCTTGAGCTGCTGCCGGATTCCCATGAGCTCATCGCGACCGATCGCCTGACCCTGTCAGGAGGTGATTCGGGCCAGGAACTGGCGTTTTCCCTTGCGCCTGCACTTCAATTGGAACGGGTCCAGGATGTGACGCACTGTCAGGACTCCTGCGAATCTGCTCCGGAAATTGCCTTCGAGAGGGCCGGGTCGGCCGGACAGTCTGAGCCACGGCGCGTGATCCTGAAGCCGTCTGTTCGAGGACAGGGCGACGGATCCGTACGGTTGAAGTTTTTCTACCGTGGCGTGATCGACGATCCGCCGCGAGATCCCAGGCACCTCCGTTTTGTCACGCCAAGCGAGACCTCCGGCCACATCGGTCCGGAAGGAGTCTACCTGAGCAGTGAAAGCCAGTGGTACCCCGATCTGGATGATTCGCTCGCCACCTATGACCTGACGATCACGTTGCCGGAGGGTTGGGCCGCCGTGACACAGGGGATCGCCCAATCCGATCCCACGCGCTGGCTGGTCTCCACCAAGAGTGAAGCCCTGACGGTGGTCGCGAACCGCTTCGTGGTGAAGACTCGCGCCTGGAAGGCGCAGTCCGGACAGGGGATTCAATTGGCCACGTATCTGTTTCCGGAGGAAGCCGCGCTAGCCGACGAGTACCTCGATGCGTCGGCCCGATACCTCGACGCATATATCCCGCTGCTCGGCCCCTATCCGTTTTCTCAGTTTGCCGTCGTTGAAAATTTTTTCTCCAGTGGATTGGGCATGCCCTCCTTCACTTTGCTGGGAAGCGGAATCATCAAGCGCCATTACACGCAGCCTTATGCGCTGGGCCATGAGATCGTGCATTCCTGGATCGGCAACGGGGTCTTCAATCGGGTGAGTCACGGTAATTGGGTGGAAGGGCTGACGACCTATCTCTCCAATTATTACTATCATGAGCTCACTGGCGATGCGGCGCAGGCGCGCGAACAGCGACGGTTGATGCTTATGGGATATTCCGTCTATGTCCGTCCTGGCGATGAGTATCCGGTCAAACAATTTGCGCAGAAGCACGACGAAAAGGACAATGCCATCGGTTATCAGCAGGCCGCGATGGTCTTTCACGCGCTCCGTCAAGAGGTCGGCGAGGCAGTGTTTTGGCTGGCGTTGAAGCAAATACCGGCGCGGTATCTCGGCGCAGTGGCCGACTGGAGTGATCTGGAGCGTATCTTTCAGGAGGTTGCCGGTCGGGACCTCCGGTGGTTTTTTGCTCAATGGGTCGAACGGGCAGGCGTGCCGGACATTGTGTTGTCCGGCACGCGCCTGCAGCCGCTCCATGGAAATTCAGGGCAGGCGAATGCGATAGAAGCAGTGGTGCATATCGCTCAAGGTGGGCTGCCTTATCGGATACCAGTCGAGTTGGAATTTATTCTGGCCGAGGCCCGCACTCACCGCGTCCGTATTCAGCTGTCCGACGCGCAGCAGGATGTGATCGTACCGCTTGCGGATCGACCGCTGGCCGTCCGGCTAGATCCGGATATCCATCTGTTTCGCCGCGTGGCGCGGAGCGAGTTGGCACCCATGTTAAATCTCTATGTGTCAGACGCGCAGCGCACGGTGGTGTTGCCGCGGGCTTCTTCCGAGCAACCGAGCCCGTTCGCCGACATCGTTCAACGTATCACTACGCAGGAGGCGTCGAAACCCGCCGCTGCGCGTACGACGGTGCGTCAAGCGGAAGAACGCGCGGGGCCTGTGCCGGCCGGATCGTTGCTGGTGCTGGGTGGGCCTGGAGAAAACCCGGCGGCGACTGATGTGTTACGGTTCTGCGGCGATCGTCTTCGTTTCACCGAGAAGGGATTTGCAGTGGAAGGAAAGGTCTACGAAGGGACAACGATGGCGCTGCTGATGTCCTGTCGGCGTGACGATCAGCCGGGCAGCGTGGTGACCATCCTCTATGGGGTGACGCCGCAGGCGCTGGGCCGCGTGGCCCGGCTCTTGTTTTTTTACGGGTGGCAGAGTTATGTGGTGTTTCACGAAGGAGCCGTGGTCGCACGGGGAGATTGGGAGGATCGGATGAGCGCAGAGGTGCGAATTGAAACACGCTAAGTCGGTGATGACGGGATTGTTGGGACTCGTCCTTTTCGTCGCGGCGACGGGTCCGGTGACGGCGGCCTCAAAGCCAATAGAGACAGCGGTAAAACCTGCCGTTTCTGCGGAGCGGCATCTCACCAACATCAAACAACTTACGTTTGGGCGGCAGAATGCCGAGGCCTATTTTTCCTTCAGCGGGAATAAACTGATCTTTCAGTCAACGAACAATTGGATGAAAGACACGTTTGCCGCAGCGATGCATCCGTCCGACATCCCGCTCGGCTGTTATCAAATGTACGTGATGGATCTCGGCAGCGAAAAGATTCGGATGGTCAGCACCGGCGCCGGCACCACGACCTGTGGGTATTTTTTCCCCGGCGATCGACGGGTGTTGTACTCTTCCACGCATCTCCGAGGACCCAATTGTCCTCCGAAGCCGAAGCGTGATGGCGGGGCGTACCGATGGGCCCTGGATGACTACGATTTGTTTTCCGTCAGGATCGACGGGCTGGACCCCCAGAGATTGACGAACACGCCGGGGTACGATGCCGAGGCCACGGTGTCTCCCAACGGCAAGACGATCGTGTGGACTTCCATGCGCGACGGAGATTTGGATATCTACGCCATGGATCTGGACGGAACTCACCCCAGGCGTCTGACTCAGGAAATCGGGTACGACGGCGGCGCGTTCTTTTCGCCAGACAGCAAGCGCATCGTGTATCGCGCGCAGCACCCGAGCAATCAGGAAGAGCTGGACCAGTACAAATCGCTGCTTGCTCAAAATCTGGTGGAACCGGGCCGTCTGGAAATCTTCATCATGAACGCCGACGGGTCGAACAAGCAGCAGGTGACGAGCAACGGCGCGTCCAACTTCTCCCCCTATTTCCATCCGGATGGTCATCGCGTCATTTTTTCGTCGAACGTGGAGACGAGGAATGAAGGGGGGCGGCCCGATTTTCACCTGTATCTCACCAATGACGATGGGTCTGGTCTGGAGCGATTGACGTTCGACGGAAAATTCAACAGCTTCCCCATGTTCTCCCCGGACGGAAAACACCTCGTCTGGGTGTCTGATCGGTTGGCGAAAGAGCCGGGAGAATTCAACGTATTTCTTGCCGACTGGGTTCCATGATTGAATCGGGTGACGGGCGGGCTGCGCTGCAACCGGCGCAGCCTGAGCCACCACCGGATTGTCCGCCGGTCCTGGCGGTGGCCCTCTCCGCGCTTGTGGTGCTTGGGTCGTTCGTCGCGCTCTTCCACATCGATATTCCCATCCTGAAGTTTCTCCGGTCGCACGATTTGTCGTCGCTTCAATCCCTGGGCGATCTGGGAGAAAAGCTCGGCAATGGCGGCACCCTCATCACCATCAGTGTGCTTCTCCTGGGGGCAGGAGTCCTCCTGAAGCGGCAGTCGTGGACACGTGTGGCGCTGGACAGTCTGCTGGCGCACGGGGTGGTGGCGCTGGTGGTGAATAGCCTCAAGCATATCATCGGCCGTCCGAGACCTCGTCTGACGCATTCCGGAGGGTGGCAATGGTGGCCGACATTGGAATCGGGGTTGGATTCGTTTCCCTCCGGTCATACCTCGGCGACCGTCGCCGTTGTGACGGTGTTAGCGCGGGCGCTGCCCAGGTTGCAATGGGTGCCGTTTGCCATCGCCGCTTGGGTCGGGGCCAGCCGGATCTGGAGAGGCTCTCATTTTCCCGGCGACGTGGTGGGCGGGATGGTGCTGGGCTTTGTCATCGGATCGGTGTTTAATCGGCCGCTGCACTGGTGGGGCCGGTCTTGCGCGCAAGCGCTCGTCCGCATTGCGCCCATCGTCGTGCTACTGACGAGCCTCTTTTGGGTGCTCACGCGTCGGATCCTCGATCCGGTGACGGATACCATCCTGGTTGTGTCGGGGGTCATGCTGGTGGTCGGAGGGTTCATGCTGCAGGTGAGGCGACATCGGACATTCGCCATCGGCAGCAAGCGTGCCGAGGTGGAGACCTCGGGAGGTCTCATGTGGTTGGGGTTGGGGGTGGCGACCGGCTCACCTGTCATCATCGGACTGACCGGTGTACTGTGTCTCGCGCGATGGAGCGGCGCAACGGCAGTTCCCACCCCCTCAGCTCCACCGTCCTGGCGCAGCGACGGCCTCTACGCGGCGGGAGCGTTCGGCGGGCTGGCAGCGATCCAGTTCCTCAAAGGCCTCGTGCCCTTGCAGTGAGTAATGGGTGTGCAGGATGGTCAAAAAGTCTGTCGGCAAGGCCGCAGGAGCAAAGAGGCGAAGCGTGCTCTTGCCCGTACGTTGAGCCTCGGTGCGATGCGAGAACGAATCCGGCGGGATTTTTCAACATCCTGTCAGTGCCCGGGAATGCGAATCGGCGGTTTCTCTGCCTCTTCGGGTACATGGATCAGCGATTGGTCGGCCAGCAGGATATAGCCGTACCGCTCGAGCATGACCGCATACTCCATCGTTTCAAACGGCAACCTGTTTCGCATGGCCGCCGGTAAGAGGATCATCGTGCGCCCCGGCTGAGTCAGATAGGGCTTCATGTTCGCCTCCTCACCCTTGGGCACGACGATGGCTTTCCGTTTGGCATAGAACACCAGCGAGGGGCGTGGCTGTCCGTAGAGAATTAAACGATCGTTGGGGCCGAGATTCACCCCTGCGACCTCAGCCAGCCGTTGCGGCGGTTCGATGACAAAGTGATTGACCAACGGAAACGTCAGTTGCGTGGTGGCCAGCACCACAAGAGCCAGAGATCCCCCGGCGGCCCAGAAGGCCGCTGGTCGTCTGGTCTCGCTGAGTCCGAAATACGCAACCAGACCCATCCCTACCAAAAAGATCGAGGCGACGGTATAGGGTCCCGGTCCGAGCGTCACCTGGCCCGCAAGTGGAAACTCATCGATTAATTTCACGGAAAATTTGGCATAGAGCGGCGGGAGAGAGGCAAAGGCGAGTGCCAGAATATAGCCCACTGCCGTCATTGTGTGAATCGCGGCACGCAGGCTTGGTGCGGCCTGGTCGGTCACGCAGCGGTTCCAATAGGAGGCCGTCAGGATCGCTGCAGCGGGAAACAAGGGTCCGATGTAGTGTGGTAAGCGAGTTGAGGAGAGGCTGAAAAAGACGAATCCTCCCAGGACCCAGGCTGCGGCAAACCATTCGAGCGCATCGGGCGATGATGGGGTGTGCGCATCAGGGACCTGGCTGACAGGAAGGGCGCCTGCTCGCCTCGCATTCCGCCAGCTCTGATAACTCTGGTACCAGGCGAAGGGCAAGAGGCCGCTCCAGGGGAAAAATCCAAGCAGGAACACCGGTATATAAAACAGCAGCGTGCCGCCGTGCCCTTCCATGGCTCCGAAGAAACGGCCGATCGTGTCACCCTGCGCGGAGGTCGTATACCGTTCCCCGTGAATGTTCAGCATCATCAGGTACCAGGGGAGTGCGAGCAGCAGGAAGAGGATGAGGCCAGGAAGGGGAAATCCTCGGCGCCGGAAGAGGGACCAGGAGCGGGTCAGCCAGAGGTACAGTCCAACTGCCAGTATGGGTACAAGAAAGCCGATCGGGCCTTTCGTCAGCGTCGCCAGCGCCATGCCGATATAGAAGAACCACATAGCGTGGCGTTCACGCCCCTCCCCATGCAGGCCTAGCCAGAACCCGTAAAGGGAGAGGGTCGTAAAGAAAATCAACACGCTGTCGGTGAGGGCCATCCGGCTGAGGCCGATGATCTCAAGGTTCAACAACAGCATCGCTGCGCCGAACAGGCCGATCACGGGCCCGCGGCAGCGTGTCAGGAACAGGTATTGGATGAGGATCAGGCCCAGGCCGAAGAGGGCTGACGGGAATCGCGCCGCGAATTCGTTCACGCCGAACACATGGTACGAGGCAGTCATCAGCCAATATACGAAGACCGGCTTGGCGAAACGCGGTTCGTAGTTGAAGGTGGGGCTGATATAGTTGCCCGTCTCATACATTTCCCGTCCGGCTTCAGCGTTCCGTCCTTCATCCCGATCAGTCAGACCGAGCGATCCGAGCCCGACAAAAAACAACACGGCGGCCATGGCCAGCAATAGCATGAGGGCCAACGGTTGGATCGACCGGTCTGCGGGCGCAGACGTCTGCAGGGACGGGAGTTCTCCGTTCATCTGTGGTTCCATTACGATTTGGTTGCCGGGGAGGCCGTGCCGGGGTCGGCCGAGTTCGGACGGTGGATGAGCATGAGGTTGCGGAGATACACGATACTGCCGATGCTCTGCCCGGCAATGAAGACCGGATCCTGCCGGTAGATCGCATAGGCGAGCGTGATCAGTCCGCCGATCATGCTCATATACCAGAAGGCCGTCGGCACGCGGCTTTCGGCATGGCGTTCGGAGGCGATCCACTGGACGACCCAGCGCATGAAGAAGATCCCCTGCCCGAGGAATCCGATAATCAGCCAGATGGTGTCGAGTGTCATAGGCGTACGGAGGTCAGGGTCGAAGGAGATGAGGTCGTCGCGGTCGTGCGGTAGTGGTAACGCAGACAACGGTGCTGCATCCATCGTACGGCGACCAGGTCGTAAAGACCTTTGAAGAGGCGGTTGCCCACGCCGTATTTTGACGTTCCGCGCGTGCGCGGGTAGTGGCGCACCGGCACTTCCGTGACCGTGAACCCATGCATCAGGGCCAGGGCGGGGAAGAATCGGTGCATGCCCTCGAAGAGTTGCAGTTTGTCGACGACCGACCGGCGAAACAGCTTCAGCGAACACCCGGTGTCGTGGACCCGGTCGCCGGTGACGGCGCTGCGTACGGTGTTGGCAATGCGCGACGAAATTTTGCGCGTCAGGTTGTCGTGACGGTCTTTGCGCCAGCCGCAGACCAGGTCGAAGGTGCGGATGTGCGGAAGCAGCGTGGCGATATCTGCGGGGTCGTTTTGCAGATCGCCGTCGATCGTCATGACCAGCTCTCCGGTCGATTGTTTAAATCCGGCATCGAAGGCCGCCGATTGACCATAGTTGCGATCGAAGTGAAAGACGTTCACCCACTGATATTGCGCGGCCAGGCCGTCGAGCACTTCGGAACTCCCGTCGGTGCTGCCATCGTCGATAAACAGCAGCTCAAAGGGCGCCGATCGTGATTCCTCCCGGCTGTCCAGGACCTTCACGAGTTGCTCTGTCAGGGGGACCAGATTGTCGCGCTCATCCTTGATGGGGATGACAACGGAAGCCCATGGGCGGGTCACTACAGTCATGGAGCGGAAACAGTTCCTTCACGCCGCGGTTTGTTGGTAGACACGGAGCCTATTCTACAAAAGGTATCGATAGATGGTCAAACCTCTGCGTCTGCGATCCGGTTTCTGTGGTCAGATCTGCGACGACATGACCTAGAGGAGGGGATGGTATCAGTGGCGCTGGTTGATCTTTGTGCGCTGGAGGTCACTCAATGACGATTCGGCGCTCGACGTAGTGGGTAAACTGTGGATCGTTTGAGAGGAAGACAACCGACCAAGGCTCATCCTTTGCGCAGAGTCGGCGCAGCAGCACGTCCCTTGTTGCGGGTAGCATATTGTGCAGGGTGCCGTCGAAAATTAAGATCTGCGGGCGGGTGACAATGGCGCGGGCCACGAGGATGCGGAGGATTTGGCTGATGGAGAGGCTGGTCTCCATGCCGGAGACCAGGGTGTTCAACCCTTGTGGCAGCGCGTCGATCTCCTCATCCAACTCCACAAAGCGCAGGGCCCACTGGATATCGTGGTAGTTGATGGAGTGCCGTCCCAGGGTGATGTTGTCCTCCAGCGTGCCGTCGAGCAGGGTCGGGTGGGAGTCCAGGATGAGCCCGCGCACCCGACTGATGGAGTCCCGCTTTACTTCCACCAGATTCATGTCGTTGTACCGCACGAACCCGGTTGTCGGCGGGTGAAGTCCGGCTAGAATCTTGGCAAGAGCGGTCTTGGCTCTGTTGGTGTTGCACAGGATGGCCACTTTTTCTCCGGGCGCCACCTCCAGTGACACCTGTTGAAAGCTCGTCTCGCTGTCCGGCGTGGTATAGGATAGATTCCGGCAGGTCACGCGAATGCCGGAGGCGCCGAACTGCCCGGACGGGACGTCCTCCTTCGCTCCCTCTTCTTCCGTGGGCAAGGAAAGCACCGCAGCCATCTCGCGGCAGGACACAAAGGTAAAAAACATCGCGACCATGCGTCGGGCCAGTGTGTCCATGTTGAGCAGCAGGTTGCCGACCAGCACTTCGGCGGCGGCGAATTGCCCCACGGTCAATTGTCCATCGACCACGAGAAGCCCGGCGGTAATGATCAGCCCGCTGTGGCCGACGACCTGCCACAGGGCCGCGGCTTTATATTGTCGCCCGGTGAGGGTGTCGGACCGGCGCTGTCGAATCCTTGCATAGATGCGGGTCATACCATCCGTGCGCTCCAGGAGATACGGGCTTTCCCCTGCCGCCCGCAAGTGCGGGAGGTTCTGTGCGATATTCTGAATCCAGCCGAAAATCTCATAGTGCAGACGCGACATTTCCAGCGTAATGAAAAAGCCTCCGCGTCCGAAGAGGGTCAGCAACCCTACAAAGCCCAGAATCAGGACAAGAATGTAGAGGACGAAGAAGGGATGAAACAGGATCAGCATGGTCACCCCGATGGTACCGACTACGGCGACGTTAAATAGGTCCGCCAGCATCGCCACCAATGCGCGGGTCAGCAGGTCGGCTTCCATGAAGCGATGGGCCTGCGGCGTGGCAAACGTATCGTCACGAAGGCGGGGCAGGAGGCGGGTGAACCCGATCGCAATGCGCGTGTAGATCCGCTGTTGCAGCGTTTCCACCGCGCGCGCCTGGAGCACGCGAAAGGCGGCGACGCCGGTCAGAGAACTGGCGACGAACAGCGCCAGCGTAAAAATCATGCGCGGTTCCATCGCGAAGGAGAAGGTGCTGACCAGTTCCTGGACTGCGATGGGGACACAGAGGAGGAAGAAACCGATGGCGACGGCGTAGGAGGCAATGATCCCCAGGATCGATCGCTCCAGTTTCAACAGTATGCCCAGGTGGGCGAAAATATCGCGAAGGACCTCGGTCAGCTGATACTGGGGATAGGTCGGAAAGGTTGTGGGGTGCTCGTTCACAAAAACTCCTACCGCCTGGGGCGCTGGTAGGAGTTATCAGCCGGACGCGAGAATGGCGAAGGGCGGTTCTGGGTGAACTCCATCACCCCGGAAATGGTTTGTGCCTGGACGGAGTCTAGACCGGGACTCTGTTGTTCGTCAACACCAGTGATGGTTTTGACGGGAATGCCCGGGTGGCCCGTGTCGGTCTCTCACAGGAAGAGGGATTTGAAAATCAAGGCGGTGCCGGAGAGAAACAAAAATGCAGCGAAGGTCGTGCGATAGCGGTCAGTACTCATCTTGCTATAGAGCAGCAATTCGGTTGCCAGGAACATGCCGACGCCCATGGCCATATAGAGCGCGGTCGTGGGGGTGGCAATCGCCGAAGGGCCAAGGGAAATCCCTAACGTCACGAGTTGAAAGAGCGCAAAGGTGCCGTAGGATGCGGCGGTCGTGGCACGGGTTTGGTCTTTGTCGTACGGCTTGGTGTGAATGATCGCCGTCAGCAGGGAACCGCCCAGATTGGTCAGGCCGTGGACCATGCCCATGACGGTGAAATAGCTGCGCTCGTACCGCACGAGTGATTCGATCATCTGATTGAACGGTGCATAGACGCTCTTCAGTGCCGCGACGATCAGGAACAGCCCGACGATACTGCCGATATTCATTTTGAGCTTTGCCACGACAAGGAGACAGAGCACGACGCAAGGAATCGACAGGGTGAGGATGTGCCGGTAGAACGGGACATGAATATGCCGATAGTCCTTGCTGACTTGCAGCAGGTTGATGGTCAGCGAAATCGGGAGGAGAATGGTCAGTGCCGTGATGAAATTGTAGCCCAAGACAAGCAGGATCGGGGTACCGAACAATAGCACGCCCACACCGAATAACGACTGGATGGTTGCCGTCAGAAGAATCGTTGCAAGAATGTCCCATTGCATGGTGGCGATACCTCCGCGGCGTTGAACCTGTCCGATCACAGTCCGGTCAGCGGCCCCGCATCTCGTTGCGCCGACAGGTATAGCCCAGCCGGTGAGTGAGGGGCAATCAGGTCATAGAGGGGGGATGGACCTTTAGCGGGGGCTGGTCGATGCTTGGGAGTCCGACGAGGTGGCGATCGTAAAGCGCATGGTGCCCATCAGACTCATGTCGTTGACCTGCTCGCCGGCGTGAATCTCCACTTTGTATCGGCCGGGCTTCCAGTTGCCTTCTGTCGGAAACAGCTTGAGATAGCCGGTTTGGTCTTCCAGGGCGATGTACATCGCGTCTTCAGCCACCACCGTTCGTCCGTCCAGTCCGGGGACCTGTTCGGCATAGCAGCGGCCGAACACTTGAAACGATTGATAATGCTGGTGGAGTTCGAACACGATGAAGATGGGTTTGCCTCCGGCCGAGAACTGTTCGGTGGGTTTGACGGGAACGATTTCATGCGTCCGCTGAAAGCCGAGTTCTTCATCAAAGCCCTCGGCGAGCACGATGTGGCGAAACATGCCTTCCGGAGGCGCATCGAAGTTGTAGGGTTTGGCGCCCTCGG
>WBZN01000972.1_pt1 | contig 18363 bp, 21 predicted proteins | sample 5204281 | NCBI WGS metagenome assembly WBZN01 (sample SAMN12344347, study PRJNA552823) | activated sludge metagenome | biome: Activated sludge suspended growth; feature: Nitrification reactor; material: Wastewater; isolation source: activated sludge from nitrification reactor of wastewater...
TAATAATCAAACAGCGTGTTAATGGGTATATTCAGTGCGACACGGATAATCGGCATGAATATATGTCATGTATCAGTAGATTGGATTAAGTGGTGAGCTGAATATTTAATGTTGCAACTCACCAAAAACATCAGTGTGTTTTTGGTGAGTTTGAGTCAATCGCTTTTACTAGTGCGATACCCGGTGAAGAGTGATTGAGGTCTCGCCTGGCTTGTCTAGTTTTGCAGTTTTGCCATCAGAGCTGAGCGTAAAACCGAGTGCGGCGCTGGCATCCAGATCCGAGAATCCGGCGCAACCATTGGTATTATAAGTGTAACTCGAGAAGCTGAGCTTGCTGGAGCCTTTGTCATAGCTATAAGAAGCAAACTCGATTCCGGGTTTCCCGCATTTAGCTTGATCAGCTCGTTGTGTTTCTCCAGTTGGATCGATCATCATGAACTTGCCATTGGGGAAGAAAATCAGCAATGGAGTTTTGATGGCAGTGGCATCAGAAGCCCAGGCACCAACGATACCTGATGCTTCATTGTCGATCTTGGAAAAACGGGTTTCTTTGACAACTTTTGGCGCCACTTCATTTTCATCGCTTAATTGGATTGGTTTGGCGATGTGGAAAAGTTCGCCAAATACGCTACTTTCTTCCCTAGCCCGTTGTGCGCTGATGATATCCGAGTTGATTAGTTCAAATCCATCCGTACGTACACGACGCGTGGGATTGGGGTTAGATAACCCACCTTTCAGATTGGTATCGACAGATGGTGTGCCGACTAATTTAAAACCACGGGTATCAAATTCAACGGCTTTAGCAGTGCCATATTCCACGCCGCTTTGAAAGATGGTGCGGCCACCGCAAACGCGGTTTTCATCACAGGAATCATCGGTTCTGGCATCACCATGCAAGTATTCGCCACTATTATCGGCTGCAACACGCAGAACGCTCGCAGTCTGGTTATTGTAGCTGACCCAGATTTGAGCGCTGAGTAAGGCTACTCCTTGAGACAGAAAATGTGCACTGGCTTCTTCCGTAGTTCTAACTTGACCGGCACTACCGCTAGTTTCAATGATATTTTTTAATCCGGCAGATTCCGCAAAGCTATCAGGACTGCTGTCCAGATTGATCGAAGATTTGACTGCTGCAGCCGTTTCGTTCGAAATTGAAATGCCATTGCCAGGATCCCCATCGGAATCAAGGGATTGCAACAGAATTAGTAGATTTTGCAGTTTGCTGTCATTGCCATCTGCCAGTTCGATTGGGGTTATAATAAGCGAACCGGGAATGGTGGCGAGTGACAATCCGCCGAGTTTAAATTCAACTTTGTCGCCATGATTGAAATTGAAATGACCTTTGTCATCAGTCGAACCGGATTTGCCGGAGGATGCTGAATATGAAATGCCGCTTACCGGTGAATCAACCAGAATGCCGGTCGCAGGTCCAGTTGGTAAAACTCTCTGGGTGGCGGTTTCGGTAGCCGCAGTTTCGTATTTCTCGTTACTGCCACTATCGCAGGCAGCGAGACTGGTTATGCATATTACAGATATTAACTGTGCCCATGGTTTTTTGAGTGATGCCTGTATTGATTTCATTAAGATGCTCTCTTCTTGAATATATGAAATTAATCTTATGCGCTTGAATTGAATAACCCGCAGGTATGAACGCTATTTTACTATCAACATTGCTATTATAACCATGCAATTAATTTTCGTTTGCAACTTGCTTGCTCGGGTTTTAATTTTTTTTTGTTTGGTGTATTTTCGCCGCTAGTTTTTTTATTGGGGGAAGATAAGGTAACAATATGTCAAATTTGGCTGAAATCTCACAACTGACGGGGATGTCAGTGCAACTTCCGATTGCATGGTACTGGGATCCTGAAATATACGAACTAGAAAAACGTGTCTTGTTTGATTGTGGGCCAGGTTATGTGGGGCATGAAATCATGGTGCCTCATGTCGGGGATTACTATGTGCCAGAAAGGATGAATCAGGCTAGGGTGTTGGTTCATAACGAACAGGGAATCGAACTGCTTTCCAATGTTTGTCGTCACCGGCAAGCACAATTGTTATCTGGAAGAAACAATGTGAAGAATATTGTTTGTCCAATTCATCGCTGGACTTATGCGCTCGATGGCAAATTGCTTGGTGCTCCTCATTTTGACAAGAATCCGTGTCTGCATTTGAATAAATTCCCATTACAGAACTGGAATGGATTGTTATTTAGTGGCAAGCGCAATGTTAACCAGGACATGGCCAAACTGAGTGTGTTGAAAAATTTTGATTTCTCCGGGTATATGCTTGATAGAGTCCAGATCGAGCACTACGCTTGTAACTGGAAGACCTTTATCGAGGTTTATTTGGAAGATTATCATGTCGACACCTTTCATCCTGGATTGGGACATTTTGTCAATACCAATGAGCTGAACTGGGAATATGGCGAATGGTATAGCGTACAGACGGTCGCGCTGGATAATGCGCGCTTGCAACGTCCCGGTAGTCCGATCTACGCCAAATGGCATGAACAAGTACTCAATCAGTCGGCTGGAGGGGAATTGCCTGAGTATGGTGCTATCTGGCTACTGTATTACCCGAATATCATGCTGGAATGGTACCCACACACCCTTGTCATCAGCACCATAATACCAACCGGTATTGCAAGTTGCACCAATGTGGTTGAATTTTATTATCCCGAGGAAATTGCCTTGTTTGAGCGCGAATTCGTTGAAGCTGAGCAAGCCGCCTACAAAGAAACAGCTCTGGAGGATGATGAAATCTGTCGATTGATGACGGCGGGCCGGCGCGCCTTGTATACACAGAATCTAAATGAAGTGGGGCCTTATCAAATGCCGATGGAAGCGGGTATGGAACATTTCCACCAGTTTTTACGACGCGAACTTGATGAGCATCTAGCCTAGCTGAAAAGTTAAAATTTAATCTCGATGGTGGTTTTTCATGCGTTCGCTATGGATGCTAGTGGCAGGATTTATGTTTGCCTGCATGGGTGTGTTTGTTAAGCTTGGTGCACAGTATTTTTCCAGTACAGAATTGGTATTTTATCGCTCGTTGCTAGGGGTCTGGATCACTTTCTGGGTAATTCGCTATCAACGTTTGCCGATCATTACGCCGCATTGGAAAATTCATTGTTGGCGTGGAGTGAGCGGTTTGGTCAGCTTGTTGCTGTTTTTTTATTGCTTGACCCGCTTGCCCTTGGCTACGGCCATTTCACTCAATTACACTTGGCCGTTATTTGTGGCGCTGTTTTCTACATTAATATTGAAGGAAAAAATTCATAAACCACTTATTGGATCCATTCTGGTTGGATTTGTTGGAGTAATTCTGCTATTGCAACCAGATTTGACCGAACAGACACTGCCGATGGTGAATGTCATGGGAGTAGCTTCCGGTTTTTTTGCTGGTATCGCCTATATTAATGTCAAACAACTCGGTTTGCTGGGGGAATCCGAATGGCGTGTGGTGTTTTATTTCACTTTAATCAGTACATTCGTAACTGGAATCTGGTTGTTATTCACCAGTATGAATCCAATCACGGAGCAGGGATTATTGTTGTTGTTGGGAATGGGGATAACGGCAACTTTGGCGCAACTGGCCATGACGCGGGCTTATCATACCGGTGTGACATTGGTGGTTACCGCATTGGGTTATAGTACGGTTTTATTTTCGAGCCTCTTGGGAGTATGGTACTGGAATGAAGCCTTGTCTCCTCTAGCTTGGGCCGGTATCTTGCTGATTGTATTGGGAGGTTCTGCAAGTGGCATATTGAGCCTAAGGCAGGTTTTGGTGATACCTCGGAAGTAATTTACCAGTAATAACTGGAAGCAATATTTGCACCATTGGGTTTAATTGCCTATGATGGGCTCGTCTATCATTTGAGGTGAAATCATGATTACTATTCAAAAGAAAAACAATTTGATCATTGTTGCAGTGATTGGTGAATTTACACTGACGGACTATAAAGAATTTGAACAGCAGGTACTTTATCAGTCCCATTTTGATGGAAAAGCCAATTTATTGTTCGATTGGCGGGATATGCTGGATTACACCGTAGATGTTGCTTGGGAAGAAATCAAATTTTTACGTGAGCATGGTAGCGAATTTAACCGGGTTGCCGTTGTGACGGATGACGAGTGGCAGGCTTGGGGAGCTTGGGTATCCAATCTCTTTGTCAATGCCAACGTGTCTGTATTTCATGAATACGAGGATGCTGAAGATTGGGCCTCGGATGTGGTAAATAGCTGACTTAGGCTTTATTTGTTGATCAGTTTCGATATTTAGGAGTGAACTGATCATGAAACATATTCTGTGTTGATGTAGCCGGTTCTTTTACTTCAAATTTCAAACTCACTATGGATGAATTGGTTCTGGCAAGAGTATTGCACGTGCTGGGTGTCGTACTTTGGATAGGTGGCGTGGCTATGGTTACATTTGTTTTATTGCCGTCACTGGCAAAAATGCAATCACCATCGGAAGCCATGGTTTTTTTTCGGCAATTCAGACAGAAATTTGCTGCTCAGGCACGTTTATCGACTTTAGTCGTCGGCATATCGGGTTTCTATATGATTTATGCACTCGATATCTGGCATCGGTTCGTGCAATGGCAATATTGGTGGATGCACGCCATGGTGCTGATCTGGCTGTTTTTTAGTGTCATGTTATTTGTCATGGAACCACAGGGGCGTAAGCAGGCTTCCGCAGGTGCATCGCCATCCGAAGTATCAGCTGCAACATTCGTTAAAATTCAACGCAAGCATTTATTGTTGCTAGTGTTGGGGTTGTTGACGATTGCTGGTGCAGTAGCTGGCAGTCATGGCTGGTTAATTTCGGGCACTTGAACCATGAGCTACGCATTACTCAAAATAATTCATATTGGTAGCGTTGTAGTCAGCTACACGTTCTTTTTCGTTCGCGGAATATGGATGATGCGTGATTCACCGGCATTGCATCAACGCTGGGTGAAAGTTTTGCCTCACATCATCGATACCATTCTGTTAACCAGCGCTATTGCTCTTGCAATAACGATACAGCAGTTTCCTTTGGAGCATGTCTGGTTGACGGCCAAAGTGATCGGTCTACTGTGCTATATCGGACTCGGTATGATTGCATTGCGTTTTGGCAAAACACGATCTGTAAAAATTTCGGCCTGGCTTGCGGCGCAATGTGTGTTTGCGTATATCGTATTGGTAGCCATCAACAAGGATCCTACGATCGGTATGTGAAATTTTGCCGATGCTTTTCATCCGTTCTTCAATTCATTATTCATTTGACAAAGCTGGCTTGTGAATCTGTCGGGCTTCCATTTATATCAGGCAGATTCCAGAGACGCTCAGGCTATTGCCGATCTTGTCAATTTGAGCTATCGCGGACCAACTGGCTGGACCCGGGAAACCGCGATTATCGATGGAATGCGAACCAGTCAGGATGAAATCGTAAGAGTACTGTCGAATCCGGAAGCTTGTTTTCTGGTGAGCTACTGGCAGCAGAAACTGGCAGCATGCATTTGTGTCGTGCATGAAAATGCACATGCCTATATCGGTTTCTTTGCAGTCGATCCGGGTTTGCAGAAAAAGGGACTGGGGAAACAGGTATTAATGCAGGCCGAAATGTTTGCATTGAGCACGATGGGTGTGCGCAAATTTATTATGTTTGTCGTTTCCCAGCGTCAAGAGCTAATCGCATTCTATCGCCGCAGAGGGTATGTTCCAACGGGGCGGGTTGAGTCCTACCCGCTGCATCTGGGCATGGGGATACCCAAGGTTCCAGGATTGACGATCGAGTATCTCGAGAAACTGATCTAATTAAGTAAGAATAAACGTAATCAAAGGGAGAGAACATTCTGATTTTTATTTTTTATCATTGACGTTATCACACCAAATTATCCCTGCAGACAAAGGGATATCATAGTTTGATTATAAAGACATTACTGCTAGTAATTGTTTTTGTTAACATTTTCTTTACAGTTTCATGATAGCTTGAAAAGTGCATTCCATATTTTTCATATGGATGCGATTTGTATACTTAATAGATGAGGAAATCATGCTTATAAAACTATTTTTAGCCGCAGTATTAAGTTTAAGTGTTTCATGTTTTGCAGAATCGGGCGGGGATCAGCCAAAGCAGTTACTTGATTCCAGCCAACTCAAGAATTCATCAAGTAATACCAGCTTGACCCCGCAATCATCATCCTCAAATGCATCCGCTAAAAAAGCAGAATCACAGTCATTACAAGATGATAGTCAGGATAAAAAGCCACCTATGGTTGATTATTGCAGAAAACATACATGTTAATTCCATGACATTTTGTGAACGGAGAATTTATTCATGAAAACTAAAATATTGGCAAATCTGGCTTCTATAATTGTTACCGGCTATACGTGCATAGCCGTTGCTGCACCTCACTGGACTCATGATGAACAAGCTACCTGGTGGGCTGTTGAAGATACGACGAAGACACTACCGCTAAATTTCCCTTTTGCGGAGTGTGGTGTGGGTACACACCAATCACCCATCGATCTGGCAGCAGCCACTTTTGATAATTCGAAGCCTTTAAACAAACTCGCGGTTACGTATGGTACAGATACACCAGAGTTCTTCAACACGGGGCATGCGATACAGGTCAATACTTCTAGTAGTTTTGCTGGTGGATTGAAGGTTGGTGAGGAAACACTCCCACTCATTCAATTACACTTTCACGAACCCAGCGAGCATGTAATCGGCGATAAAAAGTTTCCAGCAGAATTACATTTTGTACACATCAATGGAGATGGAAGGATTGCTGTGCTGGGTGTAGCAATCGACGTTGGTACTGAAAATGCCCTGTTCCAGACCATTCTTGACAATATGCCGACGGAAGAAGGTGGAAAGAATTCAACCTCGGGTATTCAGTTCGATCCAGCGCAATTGCTGCCCGCCGTTGATCTCGAGAATCTTAAGTATTACACCTTTGCTGGTTCATTGACTACACCTCCGTGCAGTGAAGGGGTGCAATGGTACTTGTTATCTGAAATCATCACGATTTCTCAAGCACAACTGGATAAAATGAAAACGTTCTATACGAACAATGCCAGGACAGCACAAGGTCTCAATGGAAGATCGATTCTGACAAATCAATAGTTTATTCATGTGACCTTATCTCTCCCAGCTCTGCAATTGCATCTGGGGAGATGTTATTAATTAATTCATCCAATCGCTTGTTGTGAAATTTTCTGTCATGTCACTTTTCAGTTCTGAATATCAGATCCACTATCCGCCTAGTTTGTCTATTGGGAAAAACTAACCGGATACCCAAGTCAACCAGATTGGTGACATTTGGTTTTTATACGCTTAATTTTCTAATTGTTCATCGGTAAGATCGACAAGTACAATCTCTGCAATCCGATTTGCACCATCACCCTCAGCCATAAGTTTTTGCTTTGTCTGTTGGAGTGTCTTCCTGAAATTGGGATTGAAAGCCCAATGCCAAACTGCTTCGATGGCAGCACGATTTGATAACGGATCAATCCTTCGCCCCAAGCCCAGTTTCTGGAGTCTGGTCGCATTGTCGGCCTGATCGTGCGCCATCGGCACTAACAATTGGGGTATCCCGGCACGCATAGCCTCAGCCATCGTGCCAATACCCGCATGATGTATGATCAGATGGACTCGGCCAAGCAGCGCTTCGAAAGGTGCGAAAGGGATCCGGAAAACAAACTTATCTTCTCGATCTGCATGAGAAACTGGCTCGATTACCACAACGCGTGCGCCTTGCTTGACCGAAAAATCGATCATAAGATCTACCCAGCCCGGTCTTGACGCCACGGCACTACCGGCAGTGATCACAACCACAGGGGCGGTTCCATTGCGCAGGAAGGCTTCCAATTTACCAGGCAGCAGATGATTGCGATTGATCCCGTCTGGAAATCCAGCGAATGTGCCATTGGCTGGCCAATCTTCGGCTGGAGTAGCAAACCATTCGGGAAAACCATAAATTGCCCGCCGAGGTGAATGCAGCCATTTGGAGAAGAAATGTTTTTGCGGTGAAAGACCAAGCTCCGTGCGGTATGGATTAATTTGCGCACCTATCACAGGATCAGTGACACACCGCTCTGCGGCTGTCATCATCCAGCGCTTCAGGAGCAGGGGCCAATCCGGGGGTATGGAGAAAGAAGGCCATGTTGATGGCTGATGTGCCGAGAAAATAATTGAGGGAGATAGATGTACCGTCGTATTGCGGTAACCATCAAGCTCCTCCGCGAGGCGTGCCGCAACCGCAAATGATGAACTCACAAGAATCGTATCGGTAGAATCCCAGCCCTGACGCAGTATCTGCAATCCTGAACGCATGGCTGCACCGTAATAGCGCCATGCTATTCTCAATCCTTTCAACGGATGCCAAATGTCATTTCCATCAAAAACTTCTGAAAATACTGTATCTGCACCGATCGACTGAAATTTTGCCGTTGTACCTTCGGTAAAATGCTGGTAGCGTTCTGGCGCAAGCAACGTGCTCTCCAACCCACGATCCGCGAGCTTGGCGGCGATCGATGCCATTGGTACAACATCACCCCCCGAACCCACTGCCATCACCACAGCTCGTTTAATCTTGCGCATATTTCAATTCCTGCCTCAAAATATTTTATGGATTTGAAGCAGGTTAATAGTCAATCAGCCGTGCGTATTGAATAATAACGACATTTTCCGCATTCGGTCAGTTAGAACATCACTTTTGCCGGTTTGAATGCCCAATAGCCGGGTGTTTCGCTATTCATGCCTTCTCTGGTTTGATTGGGTGTAAAACCCGTTGTGCGCCGATAGTCACGAGTCATGTGGGACTGGTCGGAATAGCCCGCGTCTGCAGCCACACTAGCCAATGATTCTTTGTCATCGGCCAATTTAACCAGCGAGCCTTCAAAACGTTTGACGCGCAACCATTCCTTTGGGCTGAGTCCGAAATATCGTACAAATCGGCGTTCCATCTGACGCACGCCAATACCATGCCGGGATGCCGTTTCTGAAATACTCTGCGTCTCGAAAAGCAGATTGGCCATCACGCTAGCCTCGTGATCAGGATCTGGGTGCGGAACGGAAAGCATTGCTAATGCCGATTCCAGAAGGCTGGGCTCAAAAGTAGTGGATCGAAGAGCGTCGGTCACGCATGGATCATTGAGACGGGGTACATATGCGGCATCGATAATCGCATTTGCCATATCCCTCAGGTCAAGATCAAACCATGTTTGCAGCAACCAGGGTTGGAGAACGATACTCAAAGAATTCAGTGGGGCGAATGCGAATGTCTTTACTGGCGTGGAAAAAGGGCCTGTCAGAAATAGATGAGGAAGCGATTCTCCTGAAGCACCGCAGATTTTTACATCACCGTCTGTTATTACATTCAAACAGGCATAAACATTTGCAGGTACAGTCCCAGGAACAACTGCCGTCCCGCAAGCTTCGATATGACGCCAAATGGAACAAACGATAGCAGGCTCGAATCCTGACGGTGCACCAATGACTGTTACACTTTCTTTAGGTGTAGAAAGCATTGAATTTGAAGAAAATGATTCAGAAGACGATTTTCCCATATTTTTAGCATTTAACCCGATATGGGCCATTCACAAAACGGCTATCATATTTTCTTGTTACCAGCGCTTCCACCAAGTTTTGGGTTAGTTTTGGGCTTGGCCAACAAATGGAGGTGCGCTGCGTATCTCTGGGGCGATTACCATAGTTTTCTGAATATGATTGAGAACTTGGCGGGCACGGGATAGCGGGTGATCGGGAAATGTTTCGTCGTACTCGATGGCCTCTGATCGATTTCGCATCAATGGAGCTTGAATTGCAGGATCGTAGGGATCCTGCATCCATCCTTGAATTTCGCCTTCTTCCGGTAAGAATGTAACTGTATCGCTTTTGATCAGTTGGTCAAGCACGACAGCTTCACGTAATCCGGTGACACCCTGTTCAGCACATTGTACTTTCAAGACATAGCTGAAATCACGAAATGGCAAAGTGATAGAACCTAGGTACGTCATGCCGCTAGGTTGCTGCGGGACTTTGATAATTGTCCGGATAACCTTACAGTTCTCAATCATGGCAGTATCGACCTCGATGATTGCAAGACCTGCTTTTGATGCCGTTTGACGGTAGAAATTACGAATCGCTTGCATGTCAGCAAGATCGTAAATGATGTCTGGCGGTACACCAAAGCAATAAAGACCGACCCCATCGTTTGCGGGGCTATACCATACACGCCTGCCGTCGATGTCGCCTTGGGATTCAAAGTCGGTATCATCGAATGTTATGAGTTCTAGCGGATTCAAGATTTCTCACATGGTGGAAATGTAAACTGGGACACTACAACTGATTTGATGTTGATGATAAAAATTTTGGTCATCGCAGCTGCCAATACTTGTAATCGTCTAGATATACCGAATGATTAATACCCTGTCTGTCATGCTGCTTGTGAGGTTTGTTGTCATGGGTAAGTGGATTCTTACAAGTTACATTAATCAAGGAGTCCATGATGGGCATGAAATGGCAATTGTTTTGGCAAAAATTGTTACTACGCTTTATTACCATACTTTTTTGCTGACTTCCAATGGATTATTTTGGACTGCCACGAAAGGCAAGTCGATTGCAATAATCTATTCAGGATATTATATGGGCTGATGCGGATGTGTGTGGATTGTAGAGTGGTGGGGCAGTGTCATTCACAATGGATAAATAACTTTATGTTAATAGAGTTATTTATTTTTAATCGCTGCCCAATTTTTAGACAGTCATTCTGATCGATTTCAACTTTAATCAGTCAGTCATTACGGACAGCAGTTCCTTCAACCTGATTTCCTGCCTGTTGAGTTCAGCATTTACACTTTCTTCCGAACCGTAAAGCTCAAGAACCAGGATATTCATTCTGTAGCTTTCAGAGACTTTCTCCAATCCTGCTATTCGGTCGTTGATCCGCCTTATCTCTAGTTCAGTGGATCGCCTGCATGCAACCGAACAATAGGATTTGTTTCTTCCATTGTTTGTTGTTTCTTCAAATGGTGCCTGGTACTTAATACATTTCTTCATGTCGATCTCTTTAAGTTCATTTCTCCAATACCTACCCACTTTCCAATTCGTTTTTTTGAGCACACCTCTAAGCGATCTCTCTAAGGATCAGAGGTCGTAGGTTTTTGACAAACCTCTGATTATGTCACTGACTGGGGTATACCCCCATCCAGATTTCCCGCACACAAAAATATGACGCTGCAAACGGTCTACAAAACCAGTCAGCTATACTTTTGACCTGCCCGGTGTTGCCGTGGTCTGAAAGTCGCCACATGTTTCTGGTGCAATCAATACACGTTCGCCCACATAATTGGCTTCAAGTATCTGGTGATTCTTTCGGCAAACGAAACGATAGTTACTATGAGCCTGAAACGGGGCGGTATGTGTCGCCTGATCCGGTTGGGTTGGCGGGGGGATTGAATGTTTATGGATATGTTGAAAATGACCCGATCAGCTGGATCGATTTTAATGGATTAGCCAGAAATCGTGGAGGTGGCAATCCAAAAAGCATTGCATTAAACCCAGGCAATCGTCCTGGGGGGTGGAGTTATGGGCGATTTTGTCTCAGTATTGATAATGCTCCACCTCGAACGGCAAACTATCCTGTTGGTAGCTCGAGAAGTCAGTTTCAGGTACTACCTAAAGCGCAACAGCCAGGTGGAAATGTTTGTGGTAGAAATTTTTCTGGACATGCATTTGATCTAATGCAAGCTCGTGGAATACCGCCATCTGTTGTAAACAACACAATTACTACAGGCTCTGAGTATCTTGGTAAGACCTCTTCAACATCCCAGTATTATAGTGTGGTGATTAATGTCACTATCGTTGTTAACCACAATACCGGAAACACGGTGTCAGTCCGGTGGGGTCTGCCCTCCGGCCTTCGCAGAACTATGGAGGATTAAATGGCAATTTTAAGTGAATATAACTTGCGTCAACTTGATCGACTTGTTAAATGTATTAATAGCTTTGAGGAAGGAAATCTTAGCTTATCGTCCTTGGTTTCTAATATCGAAGGATTAATAAGGGCACTAGAAAATTTTTCACTTTCTCAACGAAATGAGTTGATACGTAAATGGGGAGTGCTCGATGAGATATTTGCTGTATGCCTCGATGAAAATAATAGGCCGCTGAGCACGGAAGAAAGAAATCTGATTAATCGTACCTTATATGAACTTCGCGAGTTATGCTTTTCGTTGATGGGAAATCATGATCCAGATAAAACTGGGTTTACCTAGTAACCTGGATAAGCGTGCGTCATCCGGGAATTGACTGAATCCAGTCTTTGAAAGCTTAATATGGACAACGTCCAAACCTATGTGTACACCTTTAACTCCGATGGCCGACTCAAGACCCACCGTGTCGGCAGCGATACTCGCACATTGGCCTACGATGCTGCTAGCCGTATTACCGGTACTACCGATATCAATCCGGAATATAACCGCAGCTATGATTATGACGCACTGGATCGTTTAACCAGTGAATCGGACACCACCGGTTTCAGGCTCTGGTGTTATGATGCCGGCAGTAACCGCACGAACACTCAGATCGGTGCCACCAATTACCTATACACTCTGGCAGCAAACAGTGACCGCTTGCAATCTGTGGCCGGGCCGGTAATGAAAACATACACCTATGATGCTGCCGGCAATTCCTTGAGCGATGGTTTGACGACATTTACCTGGAATGCGGCGGGCAAGCCCAACCACTATCAACAATGCCGAACATACTCATAAATACAATACTTTGGATCAGCGCATCACTAAAAATGGCCCATTGAGTTCGAAGTTCATGTTTTTCTATGACCCCGATGGGAAATTGATCGGCGAGTACAAGGACAATGCATCCACTGCTACGCCAACCGATGACTGGCTAGTGTGTCAGGAAACCATCTGGCTGGAGGATATTCCGGTGGCCGTGATCCGCAAAGCCACTGCCACTAGCCCAATCCAGATTTACTATATTCATGCCGATCATCTCAACACGCCAAGAGTGATCGTGAACACTGCTAACACCATCGTCTGGCATTGGGAGAACGCCCATGTATTTGGCGCCAATCTGCCTGATAAAGACCCGGATGGCAATGCCCAGTTGTTTGAATATCATCCCAGATTCCCGGGGCAATATTTCGATAAAGAAACAAATCTGCATTACAACTACTTCAGATACTATGAGCCTGAGACTGGACGGTATGTATCGCCTGGTCCAGTCGGGCTCGCTGGAAGACTCAATATTTATGGGTATGTGGCTAGCAACCCGATGGGTTTTGCCGATCTCACGGGTGAAGCAATTCCTGCCATTCTCGTTGCTTGTGCTGGGAACCCAGCTTGTGCAGCCACTTAAGTGCAGGGGTTGGCGCATTATGGATGACCCAAAGCCAAAAGATTGGACTGGCATAACGCCTGATGGCAATGTTATTACGAGAGACTCTGAAGGGAAGGCAGTAAATCACGGTCCATTTGAAGATTATTTACCATAGGCTAGAGTTACTATGCATGAATTTACTTTTGAAGTCTCTTTAAGGTTTTTTACGCAAACAATTGATCCTGATGTTATATGTTCTCAATTAGGTATGGCGCCAAAATGGCTAAATAAAATTGGTGAGCAAAGGAAAAGCCCGAAAGGAACGCTTCTTGATGGAATTTATGATAGGAACTATTGCTCATTCTCAATTCAACCTAATAACGATGAGGAATTGCACGAACTACTAGACCGAACAGTTGATATGCTTTTTCAACATGAGCCTCTCTTTTGTCGAATTCGAGATGGTGGAGGAAGTATCGAATTCTTTATTGGCTGGTTTTCAACTGGTAATACTGGCGATATATTTAGTAATATCTTATTGAAAAAGCTTGGTATGCTACAAATTGATTTGGCTTTAAATGTATATGGCGACAGATAGATTTAATACTAATTTACTTTAATAGAAATTTATCTAAACATGTGAAGCAGATCTCGAATTAGAAATATTTGATCGGCGAATGCAGGGACAATGCTTCCACCGCTACACCGATGGATGACTGGCTGGTGCGGCAGGAAACCATCTGGCTGGAGGATATTCCAGTGGCCGTGATCCGCAAAGCCACTGCCACTAGCCCGATCCAGATTTACTATATCCATGCCGATCATTTCAACATGCCAAGAGTGATCAAATCAATGTACAAATCCCTATGGGACTTTTGGTACCTTTATGCAGAATAATCTGATATTACATGGATCTGATTTGACATTTCCCTCCACGCCTCCATGTATGTGGCGGTATTTTGTTATGCGTACGGCGTTTTGTGAGAAGTTAATCTGCCGTCCAGCCGTTTCCATTATTTCCAAGAAAATTATCCGCGATCAAAGTCTTTTTCTTGGTTACGATGAATTTTATCTCACTAGGTTTTTCGCTATTACTCAAGTTAAACCTTATGTTCTCTCAGCCATGCCATAAAACCCATCAATCCTAATCCAGCCAATAACATCATATAAGTTTCAGGTTCGGGAATTGGTGGAGGAGGCGTTGGAATAAATATGGGATTCGGCGTAAATATGGTATCAGGTGTATAGGACAGCAAAAATGCTTCGGATGCGCCATGAGCGTTAATTCCATTTCCTATAATTTGTCCATTGTTGTTGATGTCAGCCGTGAAAATGCTCTTCCACCCGCCAGCGATAACCACATCTAACAACGAAAGATCAGTTATCCCTCCATGGCTATATAAGAAAGCATGCATATCTCCGTCTGCCGTTTCAGCCCACCCCACTGCTTCCCCTGCGTCGTTGATACTCAGTGCATCACTGAAGTGGCCTCCCAATGTACCAAGGTTAGTCATATTCACACCGTTAGCCCCTGTAATGAAAGCATTGTGATAATAGATCTCGCTGACTTCTCCAACATTTCCCACAACCTGTCCCGAATTGTTGATGCCATTGGCAACACTGAAGTTGCCATTTAGAGTACCCAAGTCGTTCATCCCTACGCCGTTAGGGCCGGTAATAAAAGCATGGCTATCAACAGATACACTGCCATCACTTCCTTTTTGAGCCCATCCCGTTACTTGTCCAGAATTATTGATGCCAGTAGCTGAACTAAACACCCCTCCCAGCGTACCCAAATCCGTTATTTCATTACCATTAGGACCCGTGATAAAGGCATGAGAACCGTTAGTATTGATAGAATCCAAATCTCCGACGATTTGTCCAGAATCGTTAATGCCATAAACTTGTCCATTAACACCTATATTACCTACATCAGTAATGTTTTTTCCGTCAAGACTTGTTATAAATGCATGTGAGAAAATTGAATCAAAATTTGGAGATTCACCCGCTACTATCCCGAAATTATTTATCGCTCGAGCAAAACTATCGGTTCCATCCAAACTGCCAATGTCAGTTATCCCTATGCCGTTATTACCTGTTATAAAACTGTGATAAACACCATTGTCAAGGAAGCTCCCCGTTATCTGACCAGAGTCGTTAATCGCATTTACAAAACTATCGTTTCCACCTAAATTCTCCAATCCTCTAATTGACCATCCCGCGTTTGCAAGTGCAGCATTTGATGCGATATAACTCCCAATTAGAAAAATAGTAATAAATTTAAGTTTTGTACATTTGTATGACATGCTCATGATGATCCCTTGGGAGAATGGTGTTTTACTGCTTGAAGAACTAAGTTATCAAAAATGTTTTGATGACGGTGCCTTAGCAAGTTTATGTGAAAGGATGCTGATATTATTTAAATTTTCTCACCTGTTACCGGTCTCGTTACAAGTGTAGGGTTTTTGGGAAGACCTCACACCCTGAGAAATTCAAAATAGTCATTTTTCAATATTTCTTCAGTGATAAAAATCACACCAATCAATTCAGAAGTTGTTATTACTTAACAAATATGAGGATATTCAAAAGGAAATATTTTTTGAAAGGACTGACAGATCCAAAACTGGGATTTTCGCATTAATACCTTTGTGCTTCTCAAGAAGTCGAGTTATACCAGAGCGTAAAACCCCTTGATTCCCCAGAATTGTCGGAATAAAACGGGGTTTGTCGGAACGTTTTTGTAAAAAGTCGGAACACGTAAAGCAGGCATCCATGCGGGTTTCTGGATTTTGTTCCGACTATTCCGACTGTTCCGACACAATTTCAGGGGGGGGGGTAGGATACAAGTACGGAACAGATGAAGATTTTTAACTCATTTTACCGAATAACGGATAGGTGATTTTCAAAGTCTGTAACCGGCCATTTACGCATGCCTGCCAATGCCGGATCATGGAGCATCAATGGTGCGCCAATCATTGGGCGCTCAGCCAGATCGTTGAAGCTGGCCTCCACTTGTGTCAAAAAGCGCTCAGCTGTTTCCAGGTTCGCATTTTCCGCAAGATAAACGAAATGCTCTACCAAGTCGCGCCTCGCTGTCGCTCGTTGATAGATTTTAGGCATCAAGGTTGTTTCTTTCGTGCTTCCAGCTTAGCTAAGGCTTCTTTGCGAATCTCACTCCAGTCTGCAGAGGTCAATTCACTTTCTGGGCTGCTCAATCCTTCCAGTAACTTGGCTTCAAGTTGTTGTTCAGCTTTGCGCTTTTCATCGGCACGGATCAATTCGCGAACATATTCGCTGGCGCTGCTGTAGCGGCCCTGGGCAATTTGTCCATCCACGAATTTTTTCAAGGGATCGGGCAGAGAGATATTCATACTTTGCATAGATGCATCCTCCTTATCTTGTCGCTTACTGTGACACAAATAACATAAAATGGCAAATATTGCCATCACAAGAAAACGATAATCAGAATCCGATTTCAATTAGATAAGACTGTTATCGCCGGTGGAGGCTTGAAATAGTATTCAAAGGCTATCCGTAGATGTAGAAGGTCAGCTTTTCTGTGCGGCTATCCTAAAAATTAGGCGTTAAACCAAAAATATTTTGATGGGATGATTGATGGGAATACCTGGGTGATTTGGCTAAGAACGGCATGGATACTGGATCGTTGGCGGAGGCGGTGAGATTCGAACTCACGGTAGAGTCACCCCTACGGCAGTTTTCAAGACTGCTGCCTTAAACCGCTCGGCCACACCTCCTTCTGATAGCGCGCATAATACCTTTTAGTCTGTTACTTGGCTAGCATATCCAGAATAAAATTCAGGATTTTTCGGCGAATTTTATTAATTTCTCAGACAAAAAGGAATAAAACTACTGTAGTAAGTGCATACAAATATCAACTACATTGGGGAGTAATACACGGATAATACAGTTTTTAAATCTTGAGTTATGAAAAAAATGAACTATATGTGGCGTCCCCAACGAGATTCGAACTCGTGTTACCGCCGTGAAAGGGCGATGTCCTAGGCCTCTAGACGATGGGGACATAAACTGAATTATGTCACTTAGATAAAGATTTTCTGGTGGAGATAAGCGGGATCGAACCGCTGACCTCTTGCATGCCATGCAAGCGCTCTCCCAGCTGAGCTATACCCCCTGATCAAAGGAAGAGCGATTATACTGATGCCATGATTCATTGTAAAGAAAAGTTCAATCCACAATTGTGTTGAGATGCTGATGGATGCGTAACATAGCTTTGTCTTTTCCCAATAATTCAAGTACAGCATCAATTGAAGGCGTATGAACCTCTCCGGTGACCATCACGCGCAGGGGCATGGCTACTTGAGGCAGTTTTAAATTTTGATTTTTTGCAAAGGTTTTTATTGCTTCATGAATGGATTCGCGATTCCATTCAATGGTCTCTAAGTTCTGCGTCAGTTCTGTAAGGAGTTTTTTTGATGTTTTGTTAAAATATTGATCCTTAAGTTCGTCGCTGGGCTCAAGTTGACGATAAAAATACACTGACGCATCTGCTAGTTCTTCAATCGTATTGACTCTTTCTTTCAGTAAGTTAACAACACATGACAAGTCGGGGCCATTGGCGATATTGCATTCATCTTTTTTCAAGTAAGGAACGACAAGCTTGGCCAAGGCTGTGTTATCAGTCTTTTTAAGGTACTGCTGGTTGATCGAGTGTAACTTTTCAGGATTGAATTTTGCTGGTGAGCGACTGATCGAAGATAGATCGAACCAGTTGATCAGGTCTTCGCGACTGAAAATTTCTTCGTCACCATGTGACCAGCCGAGCCGAGCTAGGTAATTCACCAGTGCTTCCGGCAGATAACCATCATCCTGATACTGCATAACAGATACGGCGCCATGGCGCTTCGACAATCGTTCGCCATTGGCACCCAAGATCATTGGTACATGTGCGTAGTCAGGAAGTGTGGCATCCAATGCCTTGAGGATGTTAATTTGCCGTGGTGTGTTATTGACATGATCATCTCCTCGAATGACATGACTGATTTGCAT
>WBZN01000973.1_pt1 | contig 18356 bp, 13 predicted proteins | sample 5204281 | NCBI WGS metagenome assembly WBZN01 (sample SAMN12344347, study PRJNA552823) | activated sludge metagenome | biome: Activated sludge suspended growth; feature: Nitrification reactor; material: Wastewater; isolation source: activated sludge from nitrification reactor of wastewater...
TCGAGCCGGTGCCGGCGAACCTCGATTTGCTGCGCCGGTCGATCGCCGAGAACGGATTCGAGGAGCGCGTGCGCGTGGTCCCCGCCGTCGTTGCCGACACCGCCGGCGAGGCCCACATGCTGACCGCCGACGTCCGCCATGCCTTCAACTCGGGCGGATCCCACATCGTCGATGCGAAGGTTCCGACGCCGCGCGACCACCAGCGCTTGCGGGTGGCCAAGGTCGCGCTCGACCGCCTCGAGATGCCGCGCCCGGTGTCGTTCATCAAGATCGATGCCGAAGGGGCCGAGGCGCTGGCCTTGCGCGGCGCGCGCGAGCTCCTGCGGGAGGATCGCCCGCGGGTGCTCGCCGAGATCAACCCGGCGCTTCTTCGGAGCGTCTCCGGGACGACGGCGGCGGAGTGGATCGCGGCGATGGCGGAGCTCGGCTTCGAGTGTCGAGTGCTGAAGAAGGGCCGTCCCGGGAAACGGATTCTCGCCACCGAGGAGCTGGTCAACGTGGTCTTTCTGCCGCTGCGCCCCCGGGGCGATGCACCGCTTCACTCTGGCTCGGCCTGAACAGCGGTAGACTTTTCGGCCCATGAGCAATTCCCCAGGGCTTTCCGTCCGTCCACGCCGAAGCTCGACCCTCGTAGCGGGTGCAGGCGTGGCGCTCGTTCTCGGAGCGTGGCTCGTCCCGGCCGCCGCGCGGGCCGCCTTGCCGGTTCCTAGCACCGGGTTCCCGGTTTCGCTCGGGACCGGTGCGAACTACCTGGGCCCGCCGGCGTTCGCCGATCTCGACGGGGATCAAGTCAACGAGATTCTCGTCGGCGCCAACGACGGCCGGGTCTACGCTTATCGCGGCAACGGCACGCAGCTTTGGAGCTACGACACCGGCACCACCGGCATCGCCAGCAAGCCGGCGATCGCCGACATCGACAACGACGGCCTGCCGGAGGTCGTGGTCGGCGCCGGTTCGACGCTGGCCATCGGCACGACGCCGGGCGTCTACGTCATCAGCAACACCGGCACGTTGCAGTGCTCGTTCCCGACGACCGACGGCGTCTTCTCGAGCCCGGCGCTCGCCGAGCTCGACTTCGACGACGCCGGCACGAAAGAGATCGCCTTCGGCTCCTGGGACTTCAAGGTGCGGGTGATCAATCACGACTGCTCGCTCAAGTACCAGGTGATGCTGACCGATACGCCGTGGTCGTCGCCGGCGATCGGCGATCTCGACCGCGACGGCATTCCCGAGATCGTCATCGGTGCGCCGCACAACCCCGCTGGCACAGCCAATGATGGCGGGCTGCTGCACGCCTTTCGCCACAACCTCGCGAGCGAGCTGCCGGGCTTTCCGGTCGCGATCGACGAGACGATCGACTCGTCGCCGGCGCTGGGCGATCTCGACGGCGACGGCTGGCTCGACATCGTCGTCGGCGCCGGCTGGTGCTGGGACCGGCCCAGCTGTGCGCCCGCAGGTCTGACCCACCCGGTGACCGAAGCGGTCTATGCGTGGAACCGGGCCGGCGTGGCGCTTGCCGGCTGGCCGCTCATCCTGCCGGCAGACCGCTACGTCTTCGGTTCGCCGGCGCTGGGCGATCTCGACGGCAACGGCAGTCTCGAGGTCGTCTTCAACACCCTACAGAAGGTCGAGGGCGGTCCCGAGGGCTGGGTCTACGCCGTCAACGGGAACGCGGCGATTCGCAGTGGCTGGCCGAAGCAGCCCTTCACGCCGGCCACCTGCAGCACGTTCGTGCACTTCGGCACTTCCGCGTCGCCGATCGTCGCCGACCTCGACGGCAACGGCGGCCTCGAGATCTCGCTGCCGTCGAATTTCGAGATCGTCACTTGGACCGCCGCGGGTGTCCAGGTGAGTCGCGACGGCGCCTGCCCCGATCCCCCCGGCGATTGGATTCTGACGACGGATGGGCCGGTCCTGGGGGTGGGAGCTGGCGACATCGACGGCGATGGCGCGGCGGAGGTCGTCGCCACCGGCTACAACGCGGGTGGGACGGCCGGCAGGCTCTACGCCTGGGATTTCGGTGCGCCGGCGATCGGGGCGCAGCAGCCGTGGCCGCAGTTCCGCCGCACGGCGGACAACCATGCGTTGTTCGTCGACGAAGTCTTCCTGGACGGTTTCGAAAGCGGCGGCCTCGGTGAGTGGAGCACCGCTTCGCCGTAGTTGGCTTCCGGTCAGAGCCTTGCGGCGACGACTGTGAAGAGGGGCAGCGACTCGGTGTTCGTGCCGTAGTCCAGCGCGGCTGTCGGGCCCCAGGGCGAGAAGTTGGGGCGGAAGAGCTGACGATGGAAAGTCGTGCGGTCGCGACCGAAACCGACGGCAGCCAGCAGGTTCAAGATCGCTCCCGGGGAGAAGCTCCACCATGTGCAGGGGTCGCGGTTGAGCGTCGGGTTGAAGATCATGCCGCTCTCGCGCGCCGCCCCCCCGCTGGCGAATGGCAGCCGTCGGAGTCGCCCGCCGATTGCAGAATCGCTGTTGAACGGGGGCAGAAAGAGATCGGTCACCACGATGCAGCTGCGGGTCAACCGCGCCGCCGAGGCCAGGGCGGAATAGGGATCGCGCAGGTGAAGAAGGATGGAGCCGAAGATCGTCACGTCGACCTCGCCGATCTCCTCGGGAATCGCATAGGCGGTGCCGTGGTGCAGCGTGAGGGTCGATCCGAACGCCCGCTGCGCGTGCGACCAAGCGCGATTGAGACCGCCGATCACTGCGCGGTACTGCGACTCGAAGGCATCCCGGCCGGGCCCCGGCGGGAGCATGATGTCGCCGAGAAGGTCCGGCGAGAGGTCGTAGGGCACGACCTCCGCGCCGCGCCGCTCCATCTCGAAGGACAGGAAGCCATTGGCGGCGCCGACTTCGAGGACGCGCTTGCCCTTGAGGTCGACGCCGCCGAGGTAGGCGTCGACATTGGGCCGCAGGTCCCAGGCGCCGTGGACGGTCGGCAGACCGGGCAGATCGATCGAATGATAGAAGTACCCATCCGCGAGTGTGGCGAGTTGCTCTTCGATCTCTGGCATGGACGGCGAATCATATCCGGCGCGGGCGAAGGCGCCCTTGCGGCGCACGCGGAGTGGCGCTCTCCCGTCTAGGGAGTCGACGCGGCCCAGCGATCGCTCGCTCCGGATTCGAAACTGTCGCTGAAGACCTCCGGATCGGGTCTTGCTTCGCGACCGCTCGGCAGAGGGTCGGCCGACAGCGCGAAGAGCTCCCAGCGCCGATCGGTGCTCACGACGACCGGCGACCCCAGCTGGCGCCGCATCTCCGTGCCGATTCGCCGCCCGTTGTCGGCGTAGCCGCGGCGGTCGAGCGCGACCGCCGCGAAGCCGGCCGTCCGGAGCGCCACGACCATGTCCGCCGGCGGCTGGGCGGCGACCTGGCGCTGCCAGAGATCCGCCGGTGAGTTCTTCGTCGCGCCGTAGCTCCAGCGCAAGGAGTGCGACTGGAGAATCGGCCGGAGCTCGTCGAAATTGAAGATCCCTTCCTGCGGCGGACTCTCCGGAAACGGGATCCACGGCAGCTGGAAGACCATCGCCCCGGGTGGAAGCGACCGCTCGGCGTGGCCGACCCACTCGCGATCGACCGCCCAGTCGGCGGCGTTGTCGCGATGCCTGGGAATCGCCAGGAGTGAGCTCTGATCCCACACGCCGAAGATCGTCAACAACGCCGCGCAGCCCCAGGCTCGTCTCCCCGAGCTCCCACCGGGAAGGCGGGCGAAGACCGTCTCGAGAAGCAGACCGAGGGCCGCCAGGGCGACGAAGGCGACGAAGACGCTCATGCGATTGTGGGCGCGGATCTGCGGGCTCGCGAAGGTGACGAAGATCGAGCCGAACCCGCCGACGGTCGCGAAGAGGATGGCAGCGAGCGCGAAACCGGCGAGCACCTTCGTGGACTGCGGTTTCGTGGATGGCAGGCGGACGCCGAGCAGATGGGCGAAGAGGAGCAGCAGCCCCAGGCTGGCGAGCAGGCCGAGCGCCGAGGCAACGCTCTCCGTGCCGAGTCCAGGTGCCGCCCCACCCGCGACATAGCTCTCCGACAGGCGGGCGAGCGGCGCGAACCGGTGGCTCGCGACGGGCATGAGGAGTTGCCCCAGCTTCAGGCCGAGAAGGCTCGCATCCGCTGGCGTGCGTTCGGCGGTGGATGTGGATCCGTGGAGCAGGCCCGGCAGCGTCGCGAGAAGGATGCCGCCGACGGCGGCCAGGGTGAAGGACGCGGCATCCAGCAGGCGGCGCAGGCTGCGGTGCGCGAAATCGCCGATCGCGGCGCCGGTGAAGACGAGAATGCTGGCGAAAAAAGCGTAGTAGGCCTCGCTCGCGCCGAGAGCCAACGCGAACGCGAGCGCCCAGATTCGTCCGCGCCGGCTCAGGCTCTCCTGCGCGAGGACGTACGCCACCAGCAGGCCGGGAGGCACCAGAGCCAGGGTGGCGAGGAAGAGGTGGGGCTCGCCGCGGATCGCATGCGCCGGCAGGGCGGCGAACAGCACACCGAGTCCGGCCGCGAGCGGCGGCTTTAGGCCGAGTCGCAGGAACACCCAGGCAGCGACCATCGCCGCCAGCGGCCAGCCGAGCAGGTAGAAGGCATTGACGACCGCCCCGGGCGAGCCGAGCGGGATGCCGAGGAGCTTGAAGGCGACCATCGGCCCGAGGATGGTCGCCGGGAAGCTGTAGAGCTCGAGGGTTCCGGGAGCTCCCAGGCGCGGGTTCTCGAGATACCAGCCGGTCTCGGCGATGTTCTCTGCCAGCAAAACACAGAACAGGGCATCGCCACCCTCGTGCCAGGAGAGCGGTGTGCGCCAGTCGGCGACGCGCCAGAGTTGCTGCGCCCAGACGACGACGAGCGTCGCCGCCACGGCCGCGAGCAGCAGCACCCGCAGGGTCTCGCTTCGCCGGACACGCAGCGGCATCGAGATCGCCGCCCTCTCCTCGCCGCCGCTCCGGCTCACGAGGACGGCGGCCCGGCGGCGACTTCGATCTTTTCCCACGCCGGGTACTCGTAGAGCAGCCGGCCCGAGACCACCCAGACGACGAACTTCTTGCCGGAGAAGCCCCCCGAGGTCGCGCTGCGCCGGGCGAGGGCTTCGCGGGCGCCGTTGGCGCCGCCGGCGGTGACGCCGAGGAGGTCGACCGGCTGGCCGAGAGCGTTGGCGAGATGGTCGGCGAGGCCGGCCCGGTAGGTCTCGTGGTAGACCACCGAGCTGCTGTCGCCGAGCAGCAGGAGCGGGCTCCTGCGGTCGACTGTTGCGGCGAGACTGTCGGCGTCCGGGCCGCGCAAGCCGTGGAGCGTCAGCGGGTTGCAGGGCGGGCGCGGCGGCTTCAACTTCCCCCACAGGTCGCCGCAGTCGTCGCGCGTCGTCGTCTCCTCGACCAGCCCGAGGCCGGGGCCGGCGGCGAGGCCGGAGGCGCGCAGGCGCGCGGCGATCTCGCCCGCCGCAAGGCGGGCAGCGAGCGAGCTCCAGTGGGTGTCCTGCGCGGCATAGAGCGCCTCGCCGTCCGGCGCCGTCCCGGCGCGGGCGGCGTGGAACAGCGGTGCGAGATCGAGCACCTCGATACCGCGGCCGGCGAGCCGGGCGAGAAAGCGCCGTTGCGCTTCGCCGAGGCCGAGCGCGCGGGCGTCGGCATCGGCGAGCAGGCGGTCGGGATAGATCTCGAACTTCGGCGGGATGAGGACGAAGAGGAGGGGCAGGCCGCGCCCGCGGAGCTGCGCGGCCAAATCCTCGACCGCGGCGAGCGCATCGCTGCGTTCGGCGTCGAGCTCCTCGACCGGCGCGCCGGAAGTCACCGCCTCGCGGGGACGGGTGCCGATCCACGGGCCGAGGCCGGCGGCACCCTGCATCTCCGAGCGCAGGAACAGCCAGCCGCCGGTACCGGCGAAGACCCCTTTGGTCGCCTTGGGTGCGAGCAGGTCGCGCACCTGCTGGCGAAAATGCTCGACCGCGGCACGATTGTCGGCGGGCGGAGCGGTCGAGGCGGTCGCGGCCAGCGCGCCCGCGGCGGCGAGGACAGCCGGCGCCCAGGCCAGAGCGCGTCCTTTTCGCTCGCGGCGCATCGCGATATCCTACTGCGCGAGCGCGCGGTGGACGACCACCGCGGCCGCGAGTCCCGGGGCATGCGGTTCCGGGACTCGTTGTGCCTCCGCGGGGGATCTCCATTGCACGCACGGTTCGACCCCAGCGCCACCCCTCCCGGCATGCTCTACCTGTCGCTGCCGGTCAGCGACATCTGCAACTACCGCTGCCGGCACTGTCACATCTGGATGCACGAGAAGGCGGACGACTCGCTGTCGCGGGCGCGCCGGATCGAGCTCATCCGGGAGTTCGCGGCCTGGAACCCCGCCGGCACCGTCGTCCTGCCGGGCGGCGAGGTGACGCTCGACATGGAAGAGCTCCTGGCGATCGCCGGCGCCTGTCGGGAAGCGAAGTTGCCGTGCGTCATCATGACCAACGGCTCGCGCATCGACTCCGCCGAGGTGGCGCGGGCGATCGTCACCTCCGGCATCACCTTCTGCGCCGTTTCGCTCGACAGCCACCTGCCGGAGCTGCACAACTTCACCCGCGGCCTGCCGACGGCTTTCGCCGAGGCGACCGCCGCCATCCGGCTGCTCGCTGCGGCGCGCGACGCGCACGCTCCGGACCGCTTTCGCCTCTGCGTGACCGGCGTGCTGTTCAAGGAGAATCTCGCTTACTTTCCCGACTTCGTCGCCTTCTGCCGCGGCCTCGGAGCGCAGCACGTCGACCTCCAGGTCCTCGCCCGCACCTTCGCCAACGCCCACGCCACGCGCGACGCTTTCTTCGACAAGCACTTCTGGCACGGCGCCGGAGAGAAGGCCGAGGCGAAGCGGCTGTTCACGAAGTTCCTCACCGAGCTCGACCCGGCGGGGGAGTTTCTCGTCAAGCGTCCGGCCGACCTCGACTGGATCCTGCGTTACGTCGACGATCCCGACTTCGCCACCGAAGAGCCGATCTGCGCCTCGCATCACACCAATCTCATCGTCGATGCCCGCGGCGACGGCGCGCTGTGCTTCAACACCCAGCGCATCCTCGACGATCCGTTCGTCGGCAACGCGCGGAGCGCTTCGCTCGCCGAGCTCTGGCAGGGAGCCAAGGCGGCGCGCGACCGCGCGGTGATGGACGTCTGTACCCTCAACTGCGGGGCGCTCAACTGCCACCGCAAGAAGTCCGACGAGGCAGTCGCATGACGGCCATGGACGCGTCGGCGGTCCCCGCCGGCCGGCCCGATCTCGCGGCGCTCGACGCCGACGGCGTCGTCCGCGAGCTCCTGCAAAGGTCCGCCGGGAGCGCCAAGGGTGCCTTCCTCTCCCTCGCTGACGAGGCGCAGCGGGTCCTCGCCCGCCGGCTCGGCGAGACCTACGGCTCCGAGGCCTTCGGCCGGCTGATGGCGCTCAAGGTCGTCAACCTCGCCGTCGCCCGCCACCACTTCGGGCACCGCCACACGGCGCTCGCCTCGCGCGCCGTGCAGCTCATGCTCGACCCGGCGAACAACTGCCATCTGTCCTGTCCGGGCTGTGTGCACACCGCCAACGCTTCGCTCTCGGCGCAGTACGACTGGCCGGGAGGCCTGCTTCAGCCGGCGACCTACGACGCCTTCCTGCGCGAGTTGGGGCCCACCGGGTTCGGCGCCGTGTTCTACAACTACGGCGAGCCGATGCTCAACAAGCGGACGCCGGCGATGATCCGCGCCGCCAAGAACTACCTGTTGCACACCTGCATGTCGACCAACTTCTCGCTGCCGGTGGACGTGGAAGCGCTGGTCGACTCGGGGCTGAACTTCCTCTTCCTGTCGATCGACGGCGCCTCGCAGGAGGTCTACGCCCGCTTCCGGCGCGGCGGCGACCTCGCGCTCTGCCTCGAGAACACCCGCCGGCTGCTGGCGGCGCGCGAACGTCAGGGCTCGAACGTCCCCTACGTGCTCTGGCGTTTTCTCACCTTCGAGCACAATCTGCACGAGGTCGACGAGGCGATCCGCATCGCCGCCGACGTCGGCGTCGACCAGATCTCGATCACCACGCCGTTCGCCGTCGACTGGGACGATCCGGGAGTGCGCATCGCGCGCTCGGAGCGCGAGGGGATCCACATTCTGCGCCCCGGGGCGACCTTCAAGGGGCGTCTCGACGACTGGCGGAACGTCGAGCTGCCGGAGGCCGAGATCGCGCGCGAGTTCGCCCGTCCCTGGGCCGAGCGGCTCGGCGGCGGCGCGCTCGAAGAGGCGAGCCGCAGCGCCTCTTCGACCTGCGCCTGGCTCTACCAGAGTCAGACGATCGACGCCCGCGGCCGGGTGACGCCCTGCTGCATGACGCCGGAGATCGGTTCGCATCGCGTCTATGGCAGCTACCCCGACGCCGCGGGGAGGAACTTCAATCAACCGGACTATCAGCTGTCGCGTCTGGCCTTCGCCGACCGCGCGGCCTATGCCGAGCAGATCGGTTCATTGCCGGTCGCGGAAGCGCCGTTCTGCGCCGTCTGCACGGCGAATCCGGAGCTCACCTACACTCTGGACCGGGACGTCGGCCGCGACCTCGCCCTCCTCGACAGCGCTCATCTCGTCTCCGCCGCGAGCGTGCGCGAGCTCACCCAATGGCCGCAGCCGCGTTGAGCGGCTGCTCGCCGACAAGCCCCGTCCCGCCATGACCGCCGCAAACCGTCGCGCCGCAGCCGTTCTGTGCGTCCTCACGGTGCTGGCGAGCTCGGGCTTCGCCTGCCGCCGCGGCGCAGCCGGCGCGGCGCGCGGCGTCATCGTGGTCGACATCGACACCCTGCGCGCCGATCATCTCGGCGCCTACGGCTATGCCCGGGCGACTTCGCCCAATCTCGACGCCTTCGCCCGCCGCGGCGTGCGTTTCGAATGGGCGTTCAGCCAGGCGCCCTACACGCTGCCGTCGCAGACCTCGATCCTGACCTCGCTCTATCCCAGCAGCCACCTCGTGCTGCACGACTCCGACCACCTGGCGCCCGAACGGGTCACCCTCGCCGAACGCTTCGCCGCTGCCGGGTTCACCACCGGTGCCTTCATCGACGGCGGTTTCCTGAAGGCCCACTTCGGACTCGATCAGGGTTTCGCGACCTACTTCGACCTGAACGGCGGCGGCGTGAAGGAGGGCGAAGCACGCATCCGTGACTGGTTGGGCGCGCACCGGTCGGAGCGCTTCTTCCTCTTTCTTCACACCTACGACGTGCACTCCCCCTACGCCCCGCCGGCGCCCTATCGCGAGCGCTTCGCGGCGCTCGTCGGCCCGCCTACGCCCGGCTTCGAGCCGACCAGCGAGGCGCTCGAGAGGGTGCGGCTGTCGCAGTACTCCGCCCGGCCGGAGCGCCTGCCGGAGAGCGATCTGGCCTATGCCGAAGCGCTTTACGACGGCGAGATCGCCTACGTCGACGCCTGGTTCGGCCGCCTGCTCGCGACCGTCGGTGAGCTCGGTCTCGCCGACTCGACCGTCGTTGCCGTCGTTTCGGATCACGGCGAGGAGTTCGCCGAACACGGCTCGCTCCTGCACGAGAAGCTCTACACCTCGGTGACCCACGTGCCGCTGCTCCTCGCCGGGCCCGGCTTGCCGGCCGACCGGCGGGTCGCCACCGCCGTCGAAACGATCGACCTTGCGCCGACGCTGCTCGAGCTGGCCGGCGTTCCCGTCGCGGCGCCGCCGGGATCTGCAGCTGGCCAGGGCTCCGGCAGCGGGCCCAGCGCCGAAATGGAAGGCGAGTCGCTCCGCCGGCGGATCGCCGGCTCCGGCAGTGGCGATACGGGCACGGAGATGGCCGTCGTCGAGTCGCCTTTCTTTGGCGTTCAGCGCGCCTGGATCGACGGCACGCACCACCTGATCCTCTCGCTCGCCTCGGGGCGAGCGGAGCTCTACCGCTACCGCGAGGACCGCGACGAGCAACGCGACCTCGCATCCGCGGCGCCCGAGGAGTTGCGACAGCGCCTCTCCCGCCTCCGCCGCTGGAGCCGGAATCGCCCGGCCGGTCCGTTGCTCGAGCACGAGAAGGTCGCCCTGCCACCGGAGGTGGAGGAGTCGCTGCGTTCCCTGGGGTACCTGCAATGAGAACCGCCAGTCTCCGTCGCGAGTGCGCCGCTCCCGTGACCGTCCTGCAGCTCGTCCTGGGTGTCCTGGTTTGCTTGACCGGATGCCATTCGCCGGTGGCCGACCGTCCCATCGTTCAACGCTGGATCGACGGGGCGCCGTCCGACGAGCTACTGATCTCGCAGCTCGAGAGCCTCGACTGCGTCGTCGCGACCACCTTCGACGGCGGCCGGGCGCCTCAGGGTGTGCGGTTCGAAGACGCCTCGACGCTGCCGACCTCCGGTGGCGCCGGCATCACCCTGCGGGGTGGGGCCACACCGCCGCGGCTGGTGCTCGAGCGTCCCTTCGCGCCGGGCGAGGCCGACGCGGTGCGGCTGGCGATCGCCGGAGTGCGCCGCGGGAATGTCCGGCTGCGCTGGTTCACCGCTGGAAGCCGCGAACCCGCGGGCACGCTCGAGCTCACCAAGGCGCAGGCCGCCGGCACACTGCGCGATCAGTTCTTCTTCGATCTGACTGGCCGCCTTCCGGCCGACCTGCCGGTCTCGCTGGAGATTGCTCCGACCTCGGCCGCCGGCGAAGTGGTGACGATCACCGACCTCTGCGTCGGCCGGGCGCGTCTCGACCCGGAACGGTTCAGCGTCGCCGCGCGGGTGCCGTGGAAAGCGACGCTCGACGGCGAGGCGCGCGATATCTTGATCCAGCCTCCGACCGGTGAGCTGGCGAAGGATTTCCTGCTGCCCCGGTCGGCGCGGCTCCTGGCCGGCTTCGGCCGATTGGCCGGCAGCTCGGCGCGGGTGCGGCTGACGGTGAAGGCGGAGGGCGGCGGCGAGCCGCCCACGGTGATGCTCGACCGGCTGCTCGAAGCCGGCGAGCTCGCTGCGGGATGGGTCGATCTCGACGTCGATCTCCAGGCCCTGGGTGCGCGGGAGCGCCGGCTGACGCTGGCAGCGGCTCCCGAGCCGGCCGGAGACACCTCGTTCGTCGGCGCCTGGAGTGCCCCGAGGATCGTCGCGTCGCGAGACCGCTCCAGGCGGCCGAACATCGTCCTCATCTCGATCGACACGCTGCGCGCCGACCACCTCTCGCTCTACGGCTACGAGCGGCCTACCTCACCCGCACTCGACGCCTGGAGTCGCGAGCGCCACGCCGCCGTCTTCCGTCACGTCGTGCCGCCATCGGGGTGGACGTTGCCGTCGCACTTCTCGCTGTTCACCGGCCTCGAGGCGTTCCGCCATCCCGCCAACTACAACACGGTGGCGCTCGACGCTTCGGCGTTCAGCTTTCTCGCCGAGCGCCTGCTCGCCGCCGGGTATCGCACCCAGGCCTACACCGGCGGCGGCTTCGTACATCCGATCTACGGCCTCGCCAAGGGGTTCGAGGGCTTCTCTTACTGGGCCTCGAAGGAACACCGGACGGAGGAGCTCGAAGCGAATCTCGAGCAGGCGAACCGGTGGCTGGATCGCATCGCCGCGTCGCGCGCGGCCGCGCAGGGCGGCGGCGATCCGTTCCTGCTCTTCCTGCACACTTACGAAGTCCATACTCCGAACGCCGCCCGCCAACCGTATTTCGGCCGCTTCAGCCGCCTGCCGGACAACCTCCTGGTCGATGTCGAGCCGGACGGCGACCTGCTGCAGAAGGGCTTTCTCGGTACCGGACATGCGATCACCCGCACGGCGGTAGGTGCGCCGGGTCTGCCTCTGCCAGAGGCTCTCGCCAAGCTCCCGGTCGATCTCTACGACAGCGCTGTCGCCTACGTCGACGAGAAGCTGGCGCCATTGCTGCGCCGGCTCTCGGCGCCGCCGTTCGGCGACGACACGATCGTGATTCTGTTCTCCGACCATGGCGAGTCGTTGGGCGAAGGGGGGCTCGCCGGCCACGCCAACCTGGCGATCAGCACCCTGCAGGTGCCGCTGATCGTGGTGACTCCGCACGCCAGCGTCGGCCGGGACATCCCGTCGCAGGTGCGGTTGCTCGACCTGTTTCCGACGATCCTCGAATTCGCCGGCCTGGAGGTGCCGCCGGGTACCGATGGCGAGAGTCTGAGCGCGTTGCTTTCCGGTGGTGTGGAGCCGGAGGGGCGACCGGCCTGGGCTTACGCAGCTTCGACCAACCACGGCCTGAGCCTGCTCGCCGCTGACGGACTCAAGCTCGACTGGCGCAACAGCCTGTGGAAGCCGATCGCCGGCGACCTGCTCTGGTTTCGCCGCGACGGCTACCGCGAGGCCGCTCTCGCCGCCGCACCGGCCACGCCGGAGGCCGAGCGCATGGTGCGGCAGATTCAGCAGGTCTATGCCCGCGAGGTGAACGGTCTGCGCTTCGAGCTGCGCAACCTCTCGCCCCAGCCGGTGCGCGTCGCGATCACTTCCGATCTGGTCGATCCGGCCAGCGTCAAGAGCCCCGCGGTCGACGGCGTCCGGCTCGACTGGAGCTACATCGGCTACATGGAGGCGCACCTCGCGGCCGGCAAGACGCTCGCCCTGCAGTTCGAGCGCACGCAGCGACGGCAGGTCGACCTTCAGGTCGGTATCCGGACCGAGGCTTGCGGCGAGCAGAGCGTGACGACTGCGGTCGCCGCCGGCGTGGAACAGCTCCGCCAGCCGTTGCGTCGCCATCTCGAGCTCCCGGTCTGCCCCGGCGCCCCGCCGGCGGGCGCCGGACTCGACCTGCAGGTCGCCTGGCAGGGACCGCTGCCGCCGGCCCGCGAGACGCGAGCCGACGAAGCCCTGCGCGAAGACCTGAAAGCGCTGGGATATCTTCACTGACGAGCGGGGAACCGGAACTGATGGCGAGCATCGAAGAGAACCGTGATCACTGGCGAGACTACGACTGGTCGCGTGGCGGCGAGGAGTGGTCCGAATCCTGGGGCGGCAGCGAAGTGCAATGGCAGGGGGCGATCCTGCCGCGCATCGCGCCGTTCCTGCCCTGCGCGAGCGGGTTGGAGATCGCCTGCGGACATGGGCGCTGGTCGCAGCATCTGCGACCTTTCTGTCGCGAGCTCATTCTGGTGGACCTGGTGGAGGACGCCGTCGCTGCCTGCCGGAAGCGGTTCTCCGGCGACCGTCGCGTGCGCTGTTTCCAGAACGACGGGCGGTCGCTGCCGATGGCGGCGGCGCAGTCGCTGGATTTCGTCTTCAGCTTCGACTCGCTCGTGCACTGCGAGCTCGCCGAGCTCGAAGGCTACCTGGCCGAGCTCGCCCGGGCGCTGACCGCGAACGGCGCCGGTTTCCTGCATCACTCGAACTTCGCCGCCGTCCTCGCCGCCAAGCCGGGCTCCCACAATCACTTCTGGCGCGCCGAGTCGGTCAGTGCCGAGGCGGTCGAGCAGGCCTGCGGCCGGCTCGGCCTGGTCTGCATCTCTCAGGAGCTGGTCAACTGGGGCGGCATTCCCGCCTGCGACTGTTTTTCGATCGTCACCCGACCGGGGTCGGTCTGGGAGCGCGAGCTGGTGCGGGTCGACAATCCCCATTTCATGGCCGAGGCCTCCAGTCTGCAGCTCCGCGCCCGGGTTCAGCCCGTCCCCAGGGGGGCGGAAAGGGCCGCCCGGGGCCTCTCCGGGCGGCTGCGACGGTTCGGTCGCGGGCTCTTCTTTGCCCTCGGTGCCGGCCGCATAGAATGACTTTCGAACGGTGGGAACGGGGGGGCGGTTTTCGACTCTAGTGAAGTAGGCATCGAATCCAGAGTCACCCTGAAAGCGCAATCGTGGCGTAAAGACGCCATTTATCGAGATATTCAAAAGGAGAAGGAAATGAAGAAGATCGGTCTTGCAGTCCTGCTTCTGGCAGTCGGAATCCTGGTCGCGGCGGCTCCGGCCTCGGCGGTCAACAGCCTCGTGGTCAACGCGGGCGCGGCGCTCAACGCGACGAACTTCGGTCTCGCGGTGACGGTCGGCACCGGCGCTGGCGACAACAACGCAGTCTATGTCCAGAGCAGCCATCCCACCGACGAGACGCACATGGAGATCCGTTTCCGCGTGCGCGTGCTGAGCCTCGATGCCCCGATCTCCGGTGCGGGCCGCAACTTCCGCATGCTGAATATGGCCGACGACACGGCGGCTGCGACGCCGCACAAGATCCTCTTCCTGCAGCGGCAGAACACGGGCAACTGGCGCCTGCTGGCCTGGACGTACACCAACGGCGCGGCCTATGAGTTCGTCGGCGGCTTCTTCCTCGCCGGCTACCACAACTCTGCCGATCGTCAGGTTCGTTGCGAGTGGACGAAGGCGACCGCGCCGTCCAACGGCAGCTTCCGTTGCGAGCGCACCGATTCGCCGGGCACCCAGTTCTTCCAGCGCACGGACATCAACGACAGCAACTACCAGACCGACTTCGTCCAGGTCGGCTTCTTCGACTTCGACAGCTTCGGTGCCGGCAACGGCGGCGGCGGCAAGCTCGACTTCGACGAGTACGAGTCCTACCGCTGAGTCGGGCGTAGGGAAGCAGGGAGCGCGTCGGCCGGGTCGGTTCCCGGGCGACGGTTCTACCGGGGGCCGGTTCCGCGAGGAGCCGGCCCTTTGGCTTTCTACCAGAGGTCGTGCTGGCGGAGGAAACCGTTGCGGCGCGCGAAGGCGATGTCGAGCTGGCCGAGGGCGCCGTCGATCGGCCGGCGGATCTGGCCCGCGATGTCGTAGATCTCGTAGCCGCGCGCGGCCATGAACTCGATCACCTCGCGCAGCAGCGGGATGTCGTCGAGGAAAGCGTAGAGCGAGGTCTCGAGGACGAAGACCTCGGTGCGGCCGAAGATCGACGGGCAGCCACGCAGCACTTCGAGCTCGAAACCCTGGACGTCCAGCTTGACGAGATCCGGCGCCCTGCCGCCGTACGACTCCTGCAGCAGGTCGTCGAGGCGGCATACCGGCGCGGGACGCTGCTCGCCCCGGGCCGTACGGGCCGGATCGGGGCGCGGCAGAAAGGACGAGCCCTGGAGATCTTCCCAGATCGTCTGCAGGCGGGTTTCTGCGCGCGCGCCGGCGGCGGTCTGGACCCAGCGGAGACCCGGCAGGCGGAGGCAGAGCTCGTCGAGCGCCGGGGCGAGCTCCGGTTGCGGCTCGAGCAGCAGGACCTCGACCGCCGGGAAGATCCCCTTCAGCATCTCGGTCCAGTGGCCGCGATGCGCGCCGACATCGACCGCGAAGCCGGGAAGGAAGCCGCGTTCTCTCAGGAAGTCGAGAAACGTCCGCATGTCCGCGAACGGTCGGTCCATCACGGTGGGCGAGGCGGCGTCACTCACGATCGGTCTCCGGAGTCTATCTGCTGCAGACGTCGCGTTCCGCCGGCGTGGAACTCTTCGAAGAGGGCTCGGTTCGGCATCTCCGGGCCGAGCGGAAAACCGGCCCAATGGGCGAAGAACAGCCGCCAGCCCTCGTCCCATCGCCCGGAGTCACGCAGGCGGTAGGAGCCGCCAGCGCGCTCGATTCGCCCGACCGCCGGCCAGCAGGTGGAGCAGTAGTCCGGCAGGAGCTCGTGGGCGGCACGGATCGCGAGGCCGGCCGAGTCGGCAAAGTAGTTGAGGAACGGCTGCTCGGCATTCGGCACCAGGAGCGCCGTCCAGTCGGAGTCGAGCGTGCGCAGGCAGTCCGCGAACGCCTGCACCGTCAAGGCTCGCCGGCGGCCGCCGAAGAGTCCGGCGTTGAATCCGCGGGCGCCGCGGGCGTGGAAGCGTTCGCGCAGCGGGCCGGGACGATAGACCTGGTCGAGATCGGTGTCGAAGTGCAGCAGATCGGCCCGTGAAGCCGCAAAGCTCTCGAGCAGCGGCAGCAGCGGCGAGAGCGCCAGCACATCGGAGTCGAGAAACAGGAAGCGCTCGAACGGACCCTCGAAGGCGGCGAGCTTGCGGAAGCCGCGGGCAGCGAAGTCCTGGGTGGGATAGAACTCCCGACCGAGGGCGTGCAGCGCGTCCGTTGCGGGCGACTCGAAGTAGGCATAGCCGAAGGCGCGTGTCGCCGCCGCGAGCCGCTGCTGCCGGTCATCGTAGGGAATCACCCGCACCGGCAGGCCGGGGGCGAAGGCCTGCAGACTCTCGAAGAGCGCTACGGCGGAGTCGAAGACGCCGTCGTTGGCCAGCGTATAGATCCCCCAGGGCTCGGCCGGCGAGCCCGGGGCGCGCCCGAGCGACTCCGCAACCGCTCGCGGGCGAGAGACCAGCCGATGCAATTTGGCGAACAAGACGCGGGTCGGCTCGGGTCGGCTGCGCTGGGCGTTCGAGGAAGGCGGCGGCTGGGATTCAGCAGGCCCGCGAGATACGCTAGCACGCGTGAGCGCGCGCGACCCTCAGGGCCCCAGGGTCGTCGCGATCTATCGCCCTCACTACTATCCCGAAGCCGCTCTCGCAGCCGAGTTCGGGCCGGGATGGAGCGACTGGCGACGGGTCGCGGAGGCGGTGCCGCTCTTCCCCGGTCACGAGCAGCCGCGGCAGCCGTGGGACCTCGGTTATTGCGATTTGCGGATCCCCGAGGTGCGCTGCGCGCAGGCGGACCTGGCGCGGGCCTACGGCATCGACGCCTTCTGCTACGACCACTACTGGTTCGAGGGCCGACGTCTCTTCGAACGTCCGTTCGCGGAAGTGCTGGCCTCCGGCGCGCCCGATTTCCCGTTCTGCCTCTGCTGGATCAACGAGGACTGGCAGAGGCCCCGGATCGCCCAGACCTATTCGCGCCGGGACGACCTGGCCCACGCGGCCTTCCTGGCGGAAGCCTTCGCGGATCCGCGATATCTGCGCGTCGCGGGCCGGCCGGTTTTCGTCGTGCGACGGCCGGAAGCGCTCGACGATCCCGCCGCGACGCTGGCGGCGATTCGCGCGGCGGCGGCGTCTCGCGGCGTCGGTGAGCCGTGGTTGCTGGGCGCGGAAGAGGGTGCGGCGTCAGCCCCGGCGCGCGATCGCGGATTCGACGCCACCCTCGACTGGCCGCACCCGGGTCTCGCGCCGCGGCCGCCGGCGCGCGACGGCGGAGGCGGGTTGCGCCGAGGACTGACGAACGTCGTCCGGTGGTGGCGCTGGTTGCCGCGACTGGCCATCGCGCGGGAGGCGCGCCGGCGAGCGCGCCTGCGGCCGGCGCCTGCAGGCCGGATCGCAGTCACCGCGGTGGGGTGGGATGACACGCCCGTGCGGGGCTCTCTGGGGGCGGTTCTCGTGGCGCGCTCGCCGTTCCTGTTCGAACAGGCGCTGCGGGCGGCACTCGCGCGCGCGCAGAGCGCGCCGGCGGGCGAGCGTCTCGTCTTCATCGAGGCCTGGAACGGCTGGTCGGAGGGGGCGAGCCTCGAGCCGGACAGGCGCTTCGGCCGTGCCTATCTCGCCGCCGTGGCGCGCGCCCGGATGCGCGCTTCGCTGCCGGCCGAAAGCGCCGCGGGATGAAGCTCATCGCCTTCTACCTGCCGCAGTTCCATCCCATTCCCGAAAACGATGAGTGGTGGGGGACCGGGTTCACCGAGTGGCGCAACGTCGCCGCCGCGCGTCCGCGGTTCGTCGGCCACCGCCAACCCCGTCTGCCGGGCGAGCTCGGCTTCTACGACCTCCGCCTGCCCGAGACCCGCGCGGCGCAGGCCGATTTGGCCCGCGCGCACGGCGTCTCGGCCTTCTGCTACTACCACTACTGGTTCAAGGGCCGGCGCCTGCTGGAGCGGCCGTTCGCGGAGGTGCTGGCTTCTGGCGAGCCGGACTTTCCGTTCTGCCTGTGTTGGGCCAATGAACCGTGGACCCGGCGGTGGTCGGATCGCGACGGCGAGATCCTGGTGGCGCAGGAGTATTCGGAAGAGGACGATCGCGAGCATGCACGCTATCTCGCGTCGGTCTTCGCCGACCCGCGTTATTTGCGGGTGGAGGGGCGGCCGCTGCTGCTCGTCTACCGCGCCTCGGCCCTGCCGAATGCCAGCCGCACCGCCGAGATCTTTCGCGCCGAGGCGGCGCGCACCGGGTCGGCGGAGCCCTACCTGTGCCGGGTGGAGAGCGATCCCTGGCGGGAGCGCCGGGTCTCGCTGAGCGAGCTCGGTTTCGACGCCGCCGTCGAGTTCGCCCCCGACTGGCTCGAGCTCGGCACGCCACTGCGCCGTTCGCTGGCGCAGCGCGCGCGGCGAGCGCGCGGCGGGGGCGACAGAATCTACGACTATCGCGAGGTCGTGCGCCGGTCGTTGGCGCACGAGGAGCCGCCCGACGGCTGGTTCCGCTGCGTCACGCCGGGCTGGGACAACTCGCCACGCCGCGAGTCCGGTGCGGTGATTCTCGACGGCTCGACGCCCGAAGCCTATGGCGAGTGGCTGCAGGAGATCGTACGGCGCACCGCCAGCCGTCCGGCCGAAGAGCAGTTGGTTTTCGTCAACGCCTGGAACGAATGGGCC
>WBZN01000977.1_pt1 | contig 18324 bp, 15 predicted proteins | sample 5204281 | NCBI WGS metagenome assembly WBZN01 (sample SAMN12344347, study PRJNA552823) | activated sludge metagenome | biome: Activated sludge suspended growth; feature: Nitrification reactor; material: Wastewater; isolation source: activated sludge from nitrification reactor of wastewater...
GAAAATCATTTTCCCGATCTTGATTGAGACGTCGTCCTGAGCAGCTTCCATCTTGATTCCCCCAACGGTTTAAGTACGTATTTTAAATTGACACACCAACTATGCTGTGTTAATCAAAATCCCTCACTCAACTGATTTTTAAAGGGATTTTTATGGCGAAAAACTCAAAAGTGTTCGACATTATAGTTTTGGCCGGAATGGTTGTCAATATCATTTTGGCCGTGTTTCTGATCCTCTACTACTTTGATTTCCTGTAATTTTCTCACTCCTCACGCCCGCAGACTCAAAGGCATTGCCCGCACTGGATCGGGCGCAACGAAACCCAATCGTTTCGTCACGAAAGTCCGCCATCATTTTGCTTCGAGCGGTGATACGCAGGTCAGATCCTGAACTCGTGTATCCCGCTCCCCTCAATACTTTGTACGTCCCGTATTCGGGACTTTCTGGATTCCGGTCTGAAGCTGCCTCGTAGGCCCCCTCGAGATACCAATCCTCCACCCACTCCATCACATTCCCTGCCCCGTCCATCACCCCATAGGAGCTGGCATCGCTTCGCACTTTCCCCACCGGGGCAGCGACCTCAAAACCATCGTTGATACGGGCCCAATTTGCGCCACCCGGCATTTCCACGTTGCCCCAGGGCCATAGTCGACCGTCAGTCCCTCGCATGGCTTTCTCCCATTCAGCTTCAGTCGGCAAACGCCTCCCCCGCCACTCGCAATAGGCTTTTGCATCATCCCAGGAGACATAGACCGCGGGTTGATTGACCCCTCGCATGCGACCGGTATTTTTCGCATATCGCGAAGGTGGCCCTGACTTGCGATGGCCGGTAGCCCTCACGAAAGCTGCATACTGCCCATTGGTCACTTCGTATCGATCGATGGAAAACTCGTCGAGATAGATTTTTCGCTCCGGCTGCTCATCGAATCCCCCCTGACTCGTTCCTCGAATGAACGGTCCGGCAGGAATGACGACAAGCTCTTCCTCCAACGGCTGCTCCGCCACGGAGGAGTCTGGAGCACCACTCGCAAAATCCTCTTCCGAATGTTGCGACTCGGCCTCAAAAGGGGTGGAAATCGTTCCGCGGAGAATAGCGATGATAGGCAAACTGGCGGCAAACAGCACCGCGAGTAGAAACACCACTTTGAAACGCGTTTCCAGCATGTTCCGACTGATTACTTCACGGCCATGTCGGCATCAATGTCCTTCGCGCAACGAAACCCAACCGTGATGTCATGCCGCCAGGGTTTCGCCTGAAACCGCTTGGACGAGCGCACATTTCGTTTCGTTTCCCTCCAGGAACCGCCGCGAATAATCCGCTGCTCGCCCTGGTCCGGCCCCTTTGGATCCCGATACGGCGAAGCCCTGTAGAAACTCTCGTCATACGCATCCGCAACCCATTCGCCGACGTTCCCCGTCATGTCGTAAATCCCGTACGGACTGCGCCCGGATTCGAATGATCCGGGAGGAGCCAGGTAACGAAATCCATCTTCTGTTCCGTCGATGTTTGCGTATCCGGAAACAAATTCATCACCCCACGCGTAGCGGCGCTTCCCTTCGCCGCGAGCGGCCTTCTCCCACTCGGCCTCAGTGGGCAACCGTTTACCGGCCCATTTGCAGTAGGCTTCCGCGTCATCCCATGTCACTGCTATTGCGGGATATTCAGGCTTGAGCAATTTGGCAGGATCGTCTTCAAAGACCTCGATTTTTCGCTTTACCCGCTTCGTCATCTTGAGAAACCGATCATATGAATCCTGCGTCACTTCGTGCTTATCCAGGAAATAGGTCTTCAAATAGACTTGGTGCTCGGGTTTTTCATCCGGATCACTGTCATTGTCACGGCTACCCATCACAAACGGCCCCTCGGAGACTTGCACCATTTCCCGACCATCATCTCCGATAAATGTCTTATACATAGAAAAATCCTGCGCTGTCGGCGCGGCGACAGGCTTGGCTTCCGTCACGATGGAGAGGGCCAATTGGCGCATCTGCTTGGCTTTATACGATTCATAGACCAACCCCCCGATCATCAAAATGAACGACCCGAACACAAAAATAATCGACCCGATGAGTACGCCTCGGTTTTCCATCGCCTTACTCGCACCTCATGGTTTGGTCACTGCGGAGTGAACTGCCTCTGCGTCCCCACTCTCCTCCGCCTGTGCGGCTTTTCTGGCCGCCCGCACATCCAGCAACATCGAAATCTGCACACCGAGAAAGCCGCCCATCGCCGCACCAGCTCCTGCCCCAAAGGAAACCTTTTCACTCCCGGCGATCATCCAGGCCAGTGCGCCTCCCAAGACAGTGCCGACCAAAATACTGACGAGAAACCTCCGTCCGCCCAGATACCCAACCACCGCCCCAAGAGCCACCCCCAACCCAGCGGTCACCGGAATGGACGAGGCACCAAGGAACGATCCAATCAGGGCGCCCACCGTGGCCATGACCACAATGCCAAACACCACGTCAAACCATGCACTGGCGGACGGTTTGTTCATACGCTTCGCATCCTACATCAGGCGCCCCAGCAGCTACTTGGCCGGACCCACCGTCACTGCGCCGAAATCAATCTCCACCCCCGGACCGGCAAACAACGAAATTCCCCAGGCCTTCTCCGCCGGCTCGTGTTTATGAATGCGCTTGAAATCTTCGTAGACATTGACCCGCTCTTCAACCCACTCCCCGACCGGCAACACGCCGCTTTGCACCACCAATTCCGAACCGCTGAACATGCCGCCTTCGACAAACGTCCCCACCGGCTTGCCAGCGCTCCAGATGTATTTCGTAAAAACAGGAATGAACACGAGATCGGTATCTAATGACGCGTACAGGGCGGCAACAGGCTCTGAATTGCTCGGAGCCTTGTGCAGGCGCCAGCGCCAAGTCAGGACCGGATACGCCTTTGGATCCCAGTCGATTTTGCGTTTTTTTATGCGCTGCCCCGCATCTTTGGCAGCGAGAAATTTCCCGTTCTCTTCAGATTGAATTTTGTATGCGTCCCGCCCCTTCGCCTGGCTGCGTTGATTCTCATGTTGCCAATCAATTGGAAACCCATCCTGATCGGCCGATTGAAAGTCTTCCAACACCAACACCCCCGCCTCAGCCGCACGAGCAGGCGTACCGCCACCGAGAACCACGCACAATCCGATCACGCTCAGAAAGCCTAATGCACCCGCACATATCCTCATACCCATCACGATACTCCCTAATGAACCTTGCCTAGCCTTCGTGCGACGGAGACGGCAAAAACCCCGCCTCCTTTTCCGCGCTCACATCTTCATGCATCACTGGCTGCTGTCCACGCTGGCATACCCAGAACAGAAAGAAGACCGCCCCCCAAAACAGCACCATATTGATCGTCACCATCTTCGCCGCAAACCCCAACGAGGGGGTAAATGCCCAGGGCGACGTATCCGGCATCAACTCATTGACATGCCAAGACAACCTGCCGGAAGAACGAATGTACCCCATCAACCCCATCACCCAGGTAAACGCCGCCGCAAGGCCGAACAGGCCGACCATGCCACGAACCGAGATCTGTCCCCACTGCACCGGACCATGAACCGTCGCCCCACGCAGCATGCGCCGATTGAGCAACAAGCCCAAAGTGACCACCAGCAGCGTCGTCACCGCTTGCGGTCCGGACAGACCCACCCGGAGACTGGCGGGGAGATAAAATCCATAGATCGATAACCCGATGATATGCGCCGCCCCAAGACCGAATAAGGCCCCAAGCACGACATTCCCCGTCCTCGCCCAGGAAATGGTCATCGTCCGGTTGGCGCGGCGATAGTAGATGTAGCTCAAGGCCGTGATGCAGATCATCACGTTGACGGCCCCGTTCTTCGACGACATGACCCCATAGTTACCGATCACCGGATGCTGCGCCCCGCCCATAGCTTTGACTTCGGTGCCGGTCATCAAGAGCGTGTGCGGAGTCAGCCAGATAAACAAGCACCCCGTCAGCGCCAGCAGGAGATATTGGTAGTAATGCTGATACCGCTCCCCACCCTGAATACGTCCCATACTCTGCCAAAGATAATAATTCACGCCGAGAAAGAGGGCGCCGATCAACAGCGCCTGCACGACGAACAGCCACGTCAGCAAACCGCCCATCATGGTGACGCCCATGCTCTGACTGTACGCATAGACGGAGCGCATCAACCAATAGCCGGCAAAGGGCATCGGCAGCAACGCGCAGACCGTCACGAACAAAAACACGTAGCCGACCCAGTCATAATAGGCTCGCTCCTCCCGGCTCTTGCCTGAAAAAAACCGGTAACAGGCATAGGCAAGCACGACCGCGCCCCCAGACATAATGTCAGCCAGAAACCGATGCAGATTCAGCGGATTCCACAGGGCAGAGCGAAGCAGGTGCCAAGGGTTGCCAAGATATCGCCCCTGCCCATCGACACCGGAGGGCGCCATCATGAACGCGGACCAGGAGTTTGCCAGCAGGAGCAAGGACGTCCCGCACACCACGGCGAGCAGACCAATCGAAAGATGGACCCATTTGGAACCCGGCGCCGCCATTCGCTCCCAACTGTAGTAGTACGCGATCGTGAGGAAGGTGGTGCCGACAAACACCAGGGCATAGAGCGGCATCATGCCTTTAAAGGTCCCCCCCATGTACTGCATGAAACTCGGATAGAGCATGATAAACATCGTCAACATCAGACTGCCGACTGCGGCCGTGACCGAGAGTGCCAATAAGGCCACCTTCAGCAGATCTTGAGCTAGACCGTCATACCGCAAGGCCAACGCAGGGTTTCTGGCGACCAACCCCAAAAATTCCAATAGGACGCAAAAAACCGGCAGGGCCAACACAAAACCGCCGAAGTAGGTGTGCTGCTGGATGATAAACCACATCAATAACCGGCTATCGAGTGAGCCGACCTGCGGATACTGGTTATCATTAGCCGTCGGCGCGGACGGGCCGCTGGGAATGCCGGGCGTATGGAAGTAGACATCCTTCGACGGGTCTGCAGCCATGAGGGGCGGAGGGCTCAGCGCGATGAGACCGACGACTGCTAGCATCCCGCCGACAAAGAGAAGGATCAAGGACGAAAGCGAAGGACGTGTGGTCATGACGACACTCTCTGGCTGTTCTTCTCAAAGACAGCCGCAGATTCACTCAAAGCTGACCCGACAATGGCTTCACGAGACTTGCCGAGCATGCCCATCACAAACGGGCAACGGAGCAGCGCACTCGGCACGCCACCGGGCAAACGATTTTCAATGTCTCGCCGATATCCCAAGTAGTAGCAATACAACGGCATGATGCCGCCGACGAGGCCGGCCACCCCGGCAAACAACACCGCCGAATTCATCGGCTGCTTCAATACGTAGAGACAGCCCCCGACCAGCACCAGATAATAGGTCGAAGCAAAGGCCAATCCAGGCCACCACCAAAATTTCACCAGTTCACCCCAACGGGTCGACGCCAGCCTGGACGTGAAGGCGGCGTGATCTCCCTGACCGGCGAAAAATGCGAGGAGACCAACAGTGCCAGCCGCCATGGTCACGATGCCCCCTTGCGCCAACACCGCGAGGTCGCCGCTCACAACAGTCGCCGTCACTGCAGACAGGGTTATACAACCGAGGGCGCCTGCCATGACCCAGGTCAAAAGCGCCTGATCGAACCGTTGCAGCAGGCTTCGTAACGCCATGCCATCGGGAAAGGTGACCAGCGGCCGCCCACTGGCCTCGAGCCAACGAACATAACCAATTTCAAAGGCGTCGCGCGCAACGGCTGTACTGGGAATAATCAGCGCCATCATGGCCGGCCCGTCAGGGTGCTTAGCATAGTCGTACCCCACCAGCCATAACAGGGCCAACACCAGCAGAGACAACTGAATGCCGTACACGAACCCGATCCAGGCGAGGATCCACCCGATACGCTGCAATCCATCCGCGGCGACAAGCCACATGAATGGCACCGCGCGTCCGACCCGATAGGCGCACAGTGCCGTCGCCATCGACACCAGTCCGCACAACAACAGCAATGTCAGTGGATCAGCAAGAGAGAAACCCTGCTTGGCCGCCCGGTAGACCGCAAAGGCCACCAGCCCGGGGACAAACATGACGAAACGCTTGCGTTTGCGAACCGAATCTTCTGTGACGGCCAGCGTCAAACTCGGAAGTACTCGTAGGGCCAACCGATGCAACATTGTGTCATCCACCCGAATCTAAAGAGTCAGGCACGGGAGGGACACTCGGTGACCTCCTGCAACCGCCTCAACGCCTACCGTTATGCTCGCTGCGCCGCCATGCCGAAGTATCGCGCTTTGACTTCTTCCATCAATGCGACGCTCACCGAGTGTAAACCACGATCCACCGCCGTCCGTTCCAGTTCGATACGTGCCATGGCGCGAACGGGCGCCGGCACATTAGCGAGGCGCTGCTCGGCGTCAGCATCCCAGGCCACGATATCCCCGGTCAACGCCTGGTCGATCAACTCGTAGGTGATGACCCGGCTCCGCCTGGCCCTGGCGAACCCTTCCACCAAGTCACGCAGGGCTGGCGCGGCATAGGGCGGAACACGATCCATCCGATGCTTGGCATCATCCGACCACAGCAACCGATCGACGAATCCCTCCACCTGTCCGGCCGGCACATCGATCCCGATCAGCCACCGGCAGGGACGACATTCCGTGCGGACAAACCATGTCGCTTCGCCGTCATTCGACAGCCGTTCCTCAATACCCTCGGTATGCATCCACCCGCCGCAGCCGCACACAAGCATAAGACGCTCAACCCTTCAAACCGGTTCTCTGTCGCTAGCCGATTTTCCCAGGGTACAAAATGTACAACATCGCGTAAGTAAAGGTTCCTGTCAGGAACAAGATACAATACACAATCATCGTGAACCGGCCAAGCGCCCGGTGCCGCTGGCCGCCATCAGGCCAGATCCGCTGGATGCCCATCTCCACCGCAAATACAATGGCCACCAGAACGAGAAACCCGAGGTAGACCTCTAGCTTGCGCATGGAAAATCCGGCAGACATCACCCGTGTCCCGAAGAGGACGACCACCACCGTCAGGAGTGCCGCGAAGATCAGTCCGACTTTCTTCCAGGAGGTTTGCAGGAGCGACGCGCTCAGCACGCGGGTTCCGCCGATGAACTGTTGAGATCGAAATCCCAACACAATCATATACACGGCCATGACCAGGCCGATGATCACCAGAATGATATGGATGGTGAGCACAGGGATAAAGACATAGTCGTACAAGGCTTGCGACCCGCCGAATCCCTCCTTCCCCTCGAAGGCCAGCACCCCTAATTGCCGAAACAGATAGTAGGCGGTAAAGAATCCCACCATTGTGATCATGCCGCCCAGCATCAACCAATGATGAGGATGTCCGCGGTGCTGCTTCGCCTGAAGCCACCCGACGATGAAGAGGCAGGTGAACAGCGTGGCCATCAACTGGCTGAGATCGGCCCCCATCGTGGCATGGGTCCCGAAAAACCCCGGCTGTCGAAGGAATTCAAACATCGTCAGCTCTTGCCGGCACCCGGCCTGACTCCTTGCACCACGGCCGTCCGCTCAATTTCCTCCACCGACACGTATCCTCCATCATGCATCCACTGCATGGCCTCTGCGGTGCGATAACATCCGCCCTGTTCCGTATTGACGAGGATATGGACGGCAAACGCAGCGGTCCAGGCCGGGCTCGTGCCAGACTTATCCAGGAACCGATCCTTGATAATCAGGCGTCCGCCGGGATTGAGATGGCCATGAATCTTCTTCACCAGGGCCGCATTGGTCGCAAGGTCTTGATAGTGGAGGATGTCCGACATCAGCACGACATCATAGGGGCCGCCGAGCGCATCGCGATTAAAGTCACCGGCCTTCAAGGCAATTCTCCCCTCAAGTCCCGCGTCTTTGACTGTTCGTTCAGTCAGGGTGAGGGTGGTGGGGAGATCGAATACGGTTGCCGAGAGAGCCGGATACACCTGACAAAATGCGATGGCATTGGTCCCGGCGCCACCCCCAAGATCCAGCATGGTCTTCGCCTGACCAAGCCCGAGTCGCTTCGCCAGATCCGGCCCGCTTTGCTGGCCGATCCGGTGCAATACAGAGAGGACATTGGCGCCGAGTGCCGGATCCGTCTCGAACACATGCTGAGTCACGGGAGATCGGCCGGTTTTGATGGCCTCTTCCAACTTGCCCCAATTTCCCCACTCGGCATCGTGGAGCAGGAGCAAATGGCCGACGTATTGCGGCCCATGCTTGACGAGATGGGTCGTGGCCACCGAGGTATTGGCATACACCGCTCCGGTTTTCGTCAGCAACCGGATGGCCACCAACGCGTTGAGAAGCAACTCCAGCGCCCGAGGATCAGCACTGAGTTTTTGAGCCGCTTCCGCCGCGGAACGACCCTGACCGTCGAGTACGGAAAACACCTCTAACTTCACGGCAGTCAACAGGATTTTCGTCTCCCAGTAATAGCCCAACTGGAAGACTTCGGCGAGAGACAATTCGCGAGGCACAGATCCCCCACTCAGAAATTACAGCGTTAAAGTTGGTCATCTTACCCAGTTCAGAAAGGGAAACGCAAGGCGAGCAGCGGGCGGGAACGACTCAGAACATCGAGTGATTACGAGGATTCTCCGGCGAGGAAATACAGGAAGATGGCGCGGGAGATTGCCAGACTATTTGAAGGTCGTTGCGCGAGAATTGGAGAGACTCCACAAACAAAAAGGGCAGTGGTTCGATTGAACCACTGCCCTTTCGTCAGCAGGCTATCCCGCCAAAGGAGAGAAGACTACTTGATTTCGGCCTTCAAGTTCGCCGTACCGCCCTCGGCCACTTCGATATCGAATTCGTTCAGCTTGCCCTTGCCGACGAACGGATGCCACACAACCACCTTGTGCTTGCCGGCAGGCACACCCGGGATCTCGAACGAGCCGTCATCCTTCACCACCGCATGGTACGGATTCCACACCGGGAGGAAGAAGGACTGCATAAATTCGTGCTGGTCGCACTGCAAGCGATAGTACCCGGACTTTTCGGCGCCGCCACGGAACTGCACCGGCTTCTCCAACTTGTCACCCTTCTTTGCCAGACCGATGTTAAACCCGGTCGCCGAGCTGGAACCTTTCACCGTGAAGCTGTGCGGGTTGTGCAACACGCCCAGGACAGACTTGGGATCATCAGGATCGGCATCCTTGTTCTCAGCGCGGAAACTCTTATTGTTCACCACGACGCCGCTAAACGGCAAAAATTCGCAGAACTCGGCCACCACGTCGGTGCCCTTGAAACCGTCCTGGAAGGCCTGATCCTCAATATCGACCACGGCCACAACCGCACCCTTCAAGCCACCATCCTTGCCCACTTCAATGGTCTTGAGGAAGCGCTTATCGCCATCCATGAGGCTCTTGTTCGGATTCTTCGGACAAAACTTGGGGTTCGGGAACTTGGCGAAGGAAAATTCCTTCTGCTCGGCTTTCCCGGGATACGTCACTTTCCCGGCGATCGTACCTCCAGCGAACGAGGTGAGGGGCGCAGCCAACAATGCTGCGGCCGCAACGCCGAATACTGCTTTCATCGCACCCTTTTTCATGTCACTGCCTCCTTAGTAATGAACATTAACCAACCGAAACCGGACAACTATTCCGTCACCACTCGATCACAAGGGCTGGTGACCATTGCCCCTTGTTATGACAGTTCTCCAATCAGGACGTAGCCCTAAAAGGACTGCGTTCAGGCCTCTGAATCTTTGTCTATACTGGAATGTCAGCCACACTGTCAACTTGAAATCCGTCCAATTGGTTCTGCCTATGATTTCACCTGATTAGGCAAGAATTTCGCGTGACCGAGGATCCGCGCAATTGATCCGGCCACCGTGGCTCGCACGGCATCATCTTCGTCATGCAATGCGGCCTTCAACATCGGCAACAACTCCGCCCCTCCGATTTGTCCGAGGGCGCGGGCCGCTGCGATACGAGGCCGTGGGATGGAATCTTTCAGCAGTCCGGCAAGAAACTCGATGGCCGCTTGCCTATTGGCCCCGTGCGCTCGCCCCGCCGCTTTTCCGGCTGCAGACCGTGTTCCAGGATCATTGTTCTGCGCCAATTCATACAACGCCCCGGCGACGGACTCGAAGGGCTCCTCCACCCGCAACAGCGCCGAAACAACGGCTGCCTTGACCACCGGGTTCGGATCAGCCAGAGACTTTCTCAGCGCCACCAGCGACTCTTTGACGCCCAATTCACCCAAGCTAATCGCCGCCGAGGTTTTGACTGCCGGAATCTTGTCGTCGAGGGCCTTTTCCAATGCGGGAATCCCCTGCACCTTGCCGAGGTCTCCCAAGGCCGAGGCCGCCGCTCCTCGCACGGAAGGCTGCGTGTTGGTCATCGCCTCCAGGAGAATCGACAGCCCTCGCGCATCCTTCAGATCTCCCACCATCCTCAGCGCCGTGGCGCGCTCTTCCGGGTTAGGCGCTGCGGCCGCCTTTTGTATCGTGTCCCACATCGCCGTTTGGCCGGTGTGATAGAGGGCCCCTGCCGCGGCGAGGCGCACGGCCGGCTGCTCGTCTTTCAGTGCCTTCTCCAGGAGAGGAATCACGGAACGATCCCCGCTTTTTCCCAATACTTTGATGACCGTGGCCTTCACCAGCCCGGCTTGATCCTCCAGCGCATTGCGCAATCGCGGCGACCGCCGCCCGGCATCGAGCTTTCCCAAAGCCTCGGCGGCCAGGGCGCGCACCAGGCCGGACCCATCACTCAAGCCATCCTCCAACGCGGGGATCGTATCCGGTGAATCCACGTCTTTCAACGCCGTATACGCCGCGCCGCGCATTTGCTCGCGCATGTCTTTCACGAGAACATAGATGAAGCCCAGCGCGACGTCCCTTAAAAGCGGTTGATCCTCCTGTTTCAATTCCTGCTCATGCCGTTCGTACTCAACCAGCGCGTCCTTCGGCTTTCCCAGAAATATCAACGACCGAACTTTCAACCGCCTGGTCTCCGGTTGAGTACCTTTCTCTTTCGTAACCTGCTCGATGATGTCCAAGGCTTCCTGGTATTGCTTTTTGTCGAAAGCGGCCTGCGCCTCCTTCACAGAATTCGCACTGGCGTGAACCGGTGAGAAACCGACACACAGCCCCGACAAGATGGCTGCGGCCATGCCTATGTTGACCGTGCGAATCCAGCGCCTCTTAGTCTGCGATACCATGACACCCCTTCCTGATCGTGCCACTGACGCTCATCCTCGTTCTTGCGTGGTAGATGTTGGAACCCAGCGTTGATACCCGGTGGGTTCCTCGAAATAATAATCCGGTTGAGGGGTGAGCCGGAAACGAAGATATTCGATCGCCCAATCCCGGTCCTGGCTCACCAATTTTAAGACGACCCCCGTCTCAACATCCACCCACTCATAAAACCGCTCATTCCGGCCATTGTAATCCACCCGCACTTCGTACAGCCTGGAAGCGCGCCCGATGGTGGTGGCATCGCCTATCAGAGTCCGGTCTTGCTCTCCCGGCAGTGTAGGTTGAATCGGGAGGATTTCTTCGGGTTTGACAGGAACCGAGAGAATTTGCCGGCGTTGCGCCAGCAGAAACCACGACTCACGCTTATCCAATCGAAGAATTTCTATGCTGGAATAGCCCAGCTCGGTCTTGATCGCATACTTATACTCCAATCGAATGCGATCACTCTTGGCAAACACCTGGGCTTCAAAGCGGCGCCCCTCCACCCGTTTCACAAGCGAGGCAGAAAATTCAATGGCCTCTGAAGCCCGTGGCCCAGTGGAGGACACTTCCGCCAAGACAGGAGTATTCGCCTGCAGGCAGAAGCTTATGCAGAAGCACCCTCTCAGGAACCAGTGCCAGAAGCCGGCCCGACTGCGACTAGTGCTGATGCTCCACCAATGGTTCAATCTCAACGGGATGCCCGAGCGATTCAAGACCAAACCGGGGATTATCCATGGCCCTGTAGGCAGTACGGATTCCTCTCGGAGCCGGTAACGCCACTTTTTCGGTCGTCGTTCCATCGGGACCGATCGTGATCGTCCGCGTCACCCCAGGCCCGGCCTGAGGATGCCACACTACCATTTGATAGGTGCCCGGCGGCACGTTATCAATCTGAAAGGCCCCCTGGTCGTCCGTCACCGCATAGTAGGGATTATTGACGGCCATCGCCCAGCTCTCCATGTAGGCATGAAAGCCGCACTGCATGTAAAACGTCCGCCGCCCCTTATTTAAATAGACCGGCCCGACGAGTGACTTGCCGGGAGCATGATCGTGCACGGCGCGCATATTGCCGCGCTGATGCTGTTGGTTGAGGATCAATGGGGTATTGAATAAGACCCGCGCCCCCGCTTCCGGCGAGGTTTCATAGCCCTGAATGTCGTGCATCACAGGATCCATATTCACGACCTCTACCGCGTGCCCGTTCCGCACGATCGTGACCCAGGGCTGAAACATGCAATCGCGTGCCTCAATCAACGGCACAGACAGGTCAAATGCCTTCCCTGACTCAACGCCTTCCAGCGTGACAATCGCGTTCTTGAGCCCCCCCTCCGGGGAGACGATAAAATCGCGGAGCAGGCGCCAGCCCCTCCCGTTTGAAATCCGCCCGCAGTACGTGGGGTCTGGAAACGTGATGAGATTGAATGCTTTAGGATCGGGAATCGCTCCGTCCAGCGTCACAGTCCCCCCCACCGTGCCACCGTGCTGCACGTCGATCACATCATAGGCCCCAACCGGCGACACCATCTGCCCCAGCCACATCAACACTGCCGCTGCGAAGGAATGAATCTTCTGCGTTCGATTCAGCATCATGACCTTCCTTGTCTGCGATTCACGCGCTGCTACGGAACCTGCCGTTCTAGCGTCGGGCGGATATCCACGACCTTACCGAGGGATTCCGGTCCATAATGCGGATTATGCTCGATCTCGTGGACGCTGCGCCGCCCTTGCGGAGCCCCAAACGCGAAATCGACCGTAGATATCCCCTTCTCTGTGACCATGACTTTCTTCTGCAACATGGTTCCCAAGGCCGGATGCCAGGCCATGAGGGTGTATTCGCCGGGGGGCACATCGGTGAGCGTAAACGTACCGCCCTCACTCGTTAGGGCATAATAGGGATTATCGACAGCCAGGCCCCAACTTTCCATATAGGCGTGAAACCCGCATTGCATCAGGAAAATCCGCCGGCCCTTGGTCATGTGAATCTCTTCTTTCACCGGCGCACCAGCCAAATGCTCATGGCTTTCCGCAGTGACGAATCGCTTGTGATGAGGATTCATCGGCAGCGGCGTGTTAAACAGCACGCGTGGCCCCAGGTGGGAGGTTTCATAGGCTTGAATGTCGTGCATGACCGGGTCCATGTTCATCACCACGACCTCGGACCCATCTCTGACGACCGTGACAAAGGGGAGAAACCGACAATCGCGCGCCTCAATAGTCTGCGGTTCGAATATGAAAGGCTTGCCCCTCTTGGCATCCGTCAGGAGGACCACAACATCCTTCAATCCGCTTCCGGAAGTTATTGAAAATTCATCCAGAATTCTCCAGCCCGTCCCGGTTGAAATACGCCCGCAGTACACGGGATCTGGAAACGTGATCAGGTTATAGCCCTTCGGGGTCGGCTTTTCCCCCGTCATTGTGACCGTACCGGTAATACTGCCCCCATCCATCACGGCGACTTCCTCATAAGCCCATGAGGTAGAAGAGAAAAAAATCAGTGCGGTACACAGAGCGATCCCGGCCATTCGCATGTATCAATCCTCCAACGATGGTAGGTTGGTCAGGGAATTTCTGTCGACATGATTGCAGGCACTGAACTGATCATACACAATCCCCGTCTCATAACAAAAGGGGGGAGCCCTCTCGGGCTCCCCCCTTCCCCACCTCGCGTGAGATGTGACCAGCTTACTTCGACGCGACAGGAATCGCGTGCGCAGCCGGTTGGTCCACTTCAGCACTCTTTGCCGCGGCACCGGCGCCGGTCAGAGGCAGTAACCTGGTATCGCCGGACGGCAATACCCGCACATAGCCCCACTGGCCGGACTGCGAGTATGGCAACCGCTGGTTGCTATACACATAGTCTCCGGGCATCCGATACGTTCCACCCGCCGAGGGGAGGAACGCATCGATTGTCTCGGAACCGGAGAATTCCACGACACTGATCAAGTCAGCGCCGCGCATGAACGGCTCGATCGGCCATTCGTGCTTCTCGACACTGAACATGCCGTTCTGTTCATTGCTCACACCCAACACGTGGATGCGCACCGGATCACCGGCATGCGCCTCGATGAGCGGGGTAACCGGATCTTCCGGCTTGTCCGCCTTACAAGGCTGGAACACCTTGCCGAGCGAACACCCCTCCTCTTCGCGGAACTTGTACGGTTCCGACCGGTAATTGACACCGGTCAACCCCGCCACGTTCTGCACGTAGGGCATGAAGCTCGTGCCGATGATGTTGTCTTCATCCTGGAAGAACAGCGCCACGTCACGATAATTCGCCCGCGTTTCGTTGCCCGGCACCGAGTGATCGATGATGACATCGGCCGCCCAGGCATTCTTATTGGACAGATCCGCGCCGGTCTTGGGATCACGATACTTTGATCCCTTGGGACCGACCACGACGGCGCCGAACAACCCGTTCCGAGGATTGGTCATCACATTGCCCCAATCCCAGACTAACGAGGTCGTTTCGCCGTTGAACGGATCAGCGTAGTAGGTGTAATCCCGCTCGCCTCCCGGAGCCACGGTCTGGTCTCCCGGATTATTCCCCACGTTCGCGCCCATGGAGTCTTTCGGATCGAAAGCCAGGCCGATCGCAGAGAAGGAAGCTTTGCTGTCCTTCATCTTGTTCTTCAAGTGCACCTTGACGCAATCGCCCAGGTTCACGCGGAGCGTCAGCGGCATCGGATGCGCGCCGGCGGCGACTTTTGCGATATCCTCTTCCAATGCGTAGATTTTCGCTTCCGCATTGGTCATGAGAATCCGTCGCTCAAAGTCGACTTCGATAGACTCCGGCGCCTTGGCATTGAACTTCATGCCGGCATAGTCCATCGCCACCACGTTGAACTGCTTGACCGGCGCATCCGCGGGACATACCGGCAGAGGCTTCGGCATTTCTCCCTTATGGGAGAAGCCCGCGGGCAGCTTCTTCAAATCGGCCTGCTCCTTATCCAGCACTCGAATGATTCCCCAGCCGCCTTCCGAAAATTTCGAAGACCGGCCGTTGAAATGAATGTAGTCACCGGCCTGATGCCGCGACCCACCCGCCTCAGGAACCACCAAATCGTACCGCTCCGCGATTCCGATATGGATCGAGTTCTTCCGGTTCGCATCCGACGCATACCGCTCGGTCCAGAACGTGTGGCCGGACAGGGTCCAAACCATCGACTCATTCATGAGGGTATGCAACAGACGAAACACCATTGTGTCACCGACATAGGCACGCAAGGTTGGCGTATACGGATCGCCATGTACCTGGCTATTGAAAATCTGCGACACGTCAGGATTGGTCGCCAATCGCTGCGCGATCGGCGCTGCCCTGAAGTTCAAGCCGCTCCCGGTGGTATGCGTCCCACCGTTCAAGAACGGCATTGGCGTCATGTAGATTTTCTCCGGCATCATGAAGGACACGGTCTTTCCCGCCTCGAGCGCCACTTCAATCGGCTGCCCGGGAGGATTACCCGCCGTGACGATATTGACGGTGTGCGGCACGGTGTCGTGCACTTGCACCATCAATTCGCGGAAGCTGTTGTTCACACCATGACCAACCGGCTCATTCGTGTGAATGTCCGCGATCGGTCCGCTACGAATCAACTTTCCGGTCTTCGGGTCATGATAGGTTGAGCCGACCGGCTCGGCGATGAACGTGCCGAAACCGCCGTGCGGCCAGGTGGTCGCACCGAACGCATGGTCGTGCCAGAACACCGTCCCCACGTCCGCGTCGACCCAGAATCGCTGACGCACAAATTCCACCGTGACAATGTCATTGGCGGGGTGATCGTGCTTCAACGCCTGCGCCAGGGTGATCGTATTGTCCTTGATCGCCTTAATGCGGGAGATTTCGTTTCCCTTCACATTATCGGCGCCGACCAGCAGAAGCGTTCCGACATGGAACTGCTTGGCATTCTTCACCGTGATCGACGTCGCGCCCTTCTTGGCCGCAGCGGTCACGACGGTATTCATCGGCACAGGAAGGCCCTTGTTGTTCTTCTTCTCCAGCATCGTGAACGGGCGGACGGACTGCTCATAGGAGAATCCGGTGATTACGCCATCGGATGCCTGGTTGTCGAACTGCAGAAAATGCCAATGGGTGTTGATTTTCGACGCCTGAAAGTTGGTGTAGTCGTCGTCGTCCCACTCACTGGTCAAGGTCCAGTCGACGCAATCGTAGATGTTGCCACGAACGACTAACGGATACTTCAAATCGTCGTTCTTGCGGATCTCAGCTTCCTCTTCGTGCAAGACGTAGATCAAGCCGTTCGGATCGACGACAGGCGGTTCTTTGCCGATCTTCCTCGCAATCGTGATCGGCAGCTTGATGAAGTGGACATTATAGTGCTTCCGTCCGGCATTCTCCGGGCAAAGGCTCCAGTTGCCGTTTTCACCAGGCACTGCCTGATCGACGCTCTCGGAGCCATCGGCATTCCGGCGGATCATCTCCAGCCAGGGCGCGCCGACATGGTTCGGGGCGAACGGGACACGCCTCCCAAAATGCGGGGTCAAATGCGGCCATGCCACTTTCCCGGTCAACGGCTCAAACGTGATCGGATGCCGCTTCCCAGGATGCGCTGATTTGTACTTGGGATTGTCGATCGTGCTCTCCGGTTCGCTCAATGCACGGGTGCCTTCCCAGGCCCAATCCAACACCGTGGCATCATAGGAAATGGTTTGCCCTTTTTCGTCGTTCTTGTGTCCTGGTCTGCCCATCGTCGGAAGCTGCATCTCAACCCAGTCCTTAATCGTGACGACGGCTGGATTGGACTTCCAATCGCTCTTCCCCTTCTCGACGATCTTGAAAGACTTGCCGAACCAATCGACCGTCTGGCCGACTAACTTGTCCGACGTCACAGGGCCCTTGATGCGCCCCTTTCGATCAGGCAACTCGCGCAAGTCAGGCATGACGTCATTGCGCATGTCACCCTGTTGCAGCGTGTTATAGACGCGCCAATATCCCCACATACCCGCCACATAATGGTGGGCCACATGGCAATGGAACAGGAAATCGCCCGCCAGCTGTTGGCACAGTCCGGACCCGCACTCCGTCTCAAGATCCAAGGCTTCTGACGGCCCGATGACCTCGACGTCAACACGGTCCGTCTTGGCACGGATAACAGGATACTTGACCGGTCCGTTTCCGGCGGTCGTCCACAGATTCATGTCATCAATGGCGCGAGGGCTGCGCGGCCACCGGATGGTGCCGCCATGGGGATGATGGCTATGGAATACTTCCGATCCGCCATGCACCAGCCGGAACTTTGCCGGATCGCCCATGTAGGAGCGAGGAATCGTGGGAGACGGGTCCCCGAAGGTGTACGAGCTGTACCCCATCGACTCGTCTTCGAAGCCGAAGTACTCGTGCTGCACGTGCATGTTGTTGATGCCAAACGGCTCGCTGCGATAGTTGATCGCGCGGCCACCCGGACGGTAAGAGTCAGTCAGCGGATCACGCTGAGGGAGGAAGTCGCCCTTCTTATTGAGAGGGCGGAAGGCCTCGTCGCCGACTTCGTGATAGTACAACACGAATTCGCGGAAATCCGGACCGGTGCCGTTCCGGATGATCACCTGCCAACCGCTCGCGGTCGGAGTCGCATCGCCGGTTCCCAAGGCTTCCAGATACTCGGATCCACGCGGTTCGACGACGAAGGAGCCGAAGAGACCCATCACGGTCAATTCGCGATCATTGGCGAACGTGTGGAACTGCCGGACGCCTTCCTGCGTGCTCGGGTGGATATACCACTCGAACTCACCGCTCTTGTCCTTCTGAACGATGCTGTCGGAGTTTGTGGTCGCGGCTGCGGCGCCGGTGGCACTCACCACCATGCTGGAGCCGTGGATGTGAAGGCTGACGTCCTCGCCGCCTTCCAACTTGTTGGTCAGCTTGATCTTGACGCAGTCGCCCTGGTTACCGCGAATCGTCAAGGGCTGAATCCACTGGGCCTGCACTCCGGGAATCACCGCACCAGGGTCAAACCCCTCCTTATCACGGGCTTCACGGTTCTTCGTCTCTTCCGCCCGTACCTTGTCGAGGTTTTCATCCAGCGTGTACATGTAGCCGGGATAAAAATCGAGCCACTGGTTGAGCGTGATCTCGACGTTGATCGCCGACACATTAAATTGCCGCACTGGCGC
>WBZN01000979.1_pt1 | contig 18296 bp, 14 predicted proteins | sample 5204281 | NCBI WGS metagenome assembly WBZN01 (sample SAMN12344347, study PRJNA552823) | activated sludge metagenome | biome: Activated sludge suspended growth; feature: Nitrification reactor; material: Wastewater; isolation source: activated sludge from nitrification reactor of wastewater...
GTGATCGACACCCCCGCCGACAAGTTCCTGCTCGTGGTTGGCGAAGCCGAGACGTCCTCGTTTCGACTTCACGAAGCGACCATCAAGAGCGTGCTGGACGGCATCAAGCCGATCTAAACAAGCGGCCGACGACTTCGGTACGGCGTTCCCTGCGACGAAGCGCGAGGGTGGCCCACGAGCCGAATGCGCGGTTGACGAATCGTGTCGTGGAACGTACACCCACTCGATGGGCCTTCGCGTCGTCGCCTCGCCCCTCGCACGAGCGGCCCTGAGCGGCCTCGCGCTCACCGTCCTCGCCGGTTCGACGGCCACCGCGGCGCCGAACCTCACGGCATCGTGCATCCGGCCCGGCGGGGCGCCGATCATGCTCCAGTTCGATGGCTCCCGGCTCGGGTTCTGCGTCACGAAGTCGAGCTCGGCCGATGGCGCCCCTTGCTATTCGATCACGGTCCCCGACGGCGTGATCTCGGACGCGCCGACGATCGCGGTGGCACCACCCGACATCGACTATCCGATCCGGGTATCGAGCGAATACCCCACGGTGCAGCTCACGGGCAGCGAGCTCAAGGCGTGCAAGGCGACCGGGCGCTGCACCACGATGACCTCGCGGCTCGCGACCGCGGGCGCTGAACGGCTCCGCACCAACGCGAACGCGGCGGGCACGCTGCTCGCCGTGTGGCAGGATCTCGCCCAGCCAAAGGTCGAGCTCTTCGACCTCTCGACGGGGCGGCGGCTCGCCGCCTTCAGCGCCGGCACCCCCCACGAGCCGGCCGTGTACGTGTCGTTCGCCGGAGATACGGTGATCGTCCACGAGGGCAACGGCGTTGGCTCCGACACCGCGTGGCTCGCCACCAAGTCCGGCAAGCGGATCAACCACGTCGGCGGCAAGGCGCGCTTGCGAACCAAAGATCTCGGCCCGGTACAGGTCAAGGGCACCGTGTGGGCGTTCAATTCGGCGGAGGGTGACGTCGTCCTTCAAGACGTCCGGACCGGCAACGTACGCAGCACGATCGCGATCGGCCACACCGTGGACATGTACATGTTCGGTGACCGCTCGCGGCTGGTGCTGTTGAGCGTCGGGGAGGCGGAGCCGGGAACGGAGAGCTACGAGATCGCGGTCGTCGACCTCGCGACCGACACCGTGACGCATCATCCACTCGCGCGGTGCAAGCCGTCGCCGTAAGGCGAGCTCGCCCGAGCGACTCCCATCGCCGTCCGCGTCTGGGCCCCGCTCGGCTCCTGGAACACGACCAGGCCCGTGCTATCGGTACATGGCGTACTGGGGCGCCAAGCAGATGGAGCCCGAGAACCACGCGGTCGATCGCTCGATCGCCGAACGGGCCGCGCGTCAGTACAACCCAGGGCCTGGGGAGCGTCGGCGTCAGCATGTCCAAGCCGTTCTGAGACGCGCGCCGATCTCGGGCGGCTCGCCTCGACAGACCCGGATGCGGACCGCGCGTATGTTGCTACAGTCGATGAACGTGGTGTCCAAATCCTCCGTACTAGATCCGACCGAGCCACCGCCGCTCGAAGGCCTCGCACATCGCCGGAGCGAGGGATCTCGGCGCGAACGCACCCTGGCGTCCACGCAATTCGCAGACGGACGCTTCCACAACACTGTGAAGCTCCGGGAGACGATCCAGGGCGGGACGATGGCGATGTTCGGAGAGCTATTCTTCGGAGGACAGCAGCGCCGCCCGCCCGCCCCGCTGCCGCTGGAGCGCCCGCACGAGCTGTGGGCCCGCCGACCTGCGACGGGGTTTCGGGCCACCTGGCTCGGACACAGCACCGTGCTCCTCGAGCTCGATGGCCGCCGCGTGCTCACCGACCCGGTGTTCGGCAAGCGGGTCTCGCCCGTCGGCTTCATCGGACCCAAGCGGTTCCACCCCGTCCCGGCCGAGCTCGCCGAGCTGCCGCCGATCGATCTGATCTTGCTCTCGCACGATCACCTCGATCATCTATGCAAGCCGACGATGACGGCGCTCGCCCGGACCGGGGTCCCCGTGGTGACGGCGCTCGGCGTCGGCGCGCACCTCGAGCGCTATGGCTTCGCCCCCGAGAAGATCACCGAGCTCGACTGGAACGAGTTCACCGAGCTCGGCGGTCTGCGGATCACCGCCACGCCGTCCCAGCACTTCTCGGGGCGGAGCCTCGGTGGTCGCAACAAGACGCTATGGGCGTCGTGGGTGATCCAGTCGGAGCGCCGCAAGGTGTTCTTCTCGGGCGATACCGGGCTCACTCCCGAGTTCGAGCTGATCGGGAGGACCCATGGTCCGTTCGATCTCGTGATGCTCGAGATCGGCGCGTTCCACCCGAGCTGGGGAACGATCCATCTCGGGCCCGCGAACGCGCTCGAGGCGTTCCGGATGCTGGGTGGCGGGACCCTCTTGCCCGTGCACTGGGGAACCTTCAGCCTCGGGTTCCACGCCTGGGATGAGCCCGGCGAGATGCTGCTCGACCTCGCCACGGCGCGCGGCGACCGGATCCTGACGCCACGCCTCGGCGCGGCGTTCGAGCCCGAGCACCTCGATGGACCCACGCCGTGGTGGCGCGAGGTCCACGCGTTGGGGCGCAGCCCGGCCCCCGTCATCGTCTCCCGATGATTCGCGGCTGATCGGCGCCGTGCTACCACGAGCACGTGGCCTCGCTCCTGCCCGCCGGCGATGGCCCGGTCGCACGCTGCAAGCTGTGCGGGCGTGTCGCGGTCGGCCCCTGCGCACGCTGCCGGTCACCGGTGTGCGGCGACTGCTGCGAGCTCACCGAGGGCGGCGCGACCCAGTTCGCCGTGTGTCACATGTGTGCGCGCACCGGCGGCGCCTCGCTGGCTCCCGGATGGCTCGGATTGCTCGGCTGGCTGGCGCTGATCGTGCTCGGGCTCGTGGGCGTCGCGCTCGCGCTGATCCTGTTGCGGCGCTGACCGGCGGACCGGAACGCCGACCGATCAGGCGCCGAGACTGTTATCCTGGTGTCGACGTGACCGAAAGCCTGCTGTCGAGCTTCGGCCTGTACGGCGGTGCCCTGGTCCTGGCGTTCGTCTCGGGGCTGTTCCCGGTGCTCAGCGTCGAGGTGTACCTGGTCGGGATCTCGACCCTGCGGACGCCCCCGCTGTCCTCGCTCGCGGTGATGATCCTGCTCGCGTCGCTCGGCCACCAGCTCGCGAAGACGATCACGTACTACGCTGGCGTGGGCGCGCTCGAGCTACCTAACGGTCGGGTCAGGGACCGGATCGAGCGGGCGCGTTCACGGGTCGAGCGCTGGAACCGCCATCCGAAGCTGGTCATGTTCCTGGCGACCACCGTCGGGCTACCGCCGATGTATCTGATCGGCTTCATCGCCAAGCCGCTGATGCACCTCGAGTTCATCCCATTCACGCTGTGGACGTTGTTCGGCCGCACCGCCCGCTACGCCACGATCGCCGCGATCCCGCTGCTGTTCTGAGGCCCCATCTAGTCGATCACCCGAGCGAGGCGACGTGCGGCCGCGCGGGTGGCGTTCGGCTTCCAGATCGCGAGGCCATAGCGCACGACGCGATGATGATCGCTGCCCTCGAGGTCGTGCCAGCGGTCGTCGAGCTCGCGGTAGCTCATGAAGCCACGCGCGCTGGAGATCGAAGGATCCTCGAAGTAGAAGCCGCGCATGTCGTAGCCGATCGCGATCACCCAGTGCCCATCCTCCCAGTGATCGCGATACGACGCGCGGTCACCCCAGGCCTGCAGCATGATCATCACCGGGCGGTGCAGGTCGAGGCAGCGGCGGACCTGGCCGTTGGTCATCGGGCGGTACTCGCGGAACCGCAGCCCGTAGCGCTCGAGCGCGCCGATCACGTCGGCCGGATCCGTGCCGGTCTTCTTCATGTTCATATCGGCGGCGACGTCGCGCTCCGCCTCGGGGCCGACGCCGTAATACGAGCAGATCGAGAGCAGCGCCGCCGCCCCGCAGGTATGGCCGTGCAGCTGGAACGTGTTCGGGAGCTCGATCTTGATCGCGCCTTCTGGAATCGCGCGGTAGTTGTTCGGCAGCCGAGGCGAGGTCATCCGATCGCCCGCAGCCTACCTTGTATCGTCACCGGTTCCGTGCGAACCCAGGCCCATGAGCGACCATCCCACTGATTTCGTCGGCTCCATCGACGAGGCGATCCGTACGTCGATCACCGAGCGCCTGCCGGATGCGGTCGTCGAGGTGTCGGGGGGAGGTGGGCACTACACCATCCGGGTGGTGTCCACCGGGTTCGCCGGCAAGAGCATGCTCGAGCAGCAGCGCCTCGTCCTCGGTGCGATCAAGCACCTGATCAATGGCGCCGCGCCTCCGGTGCACGCGGTCGACTCGCTCGTGACCCGGACCCCGTAGCGGACTTCCCACCCACCACGCCGTCCCGACGCGTGGCCTCGGCGCGGACAGTCGATCGCCCCGCCCCGCCCCGCGATCCGCTGCGTTACTTCGCGAGCAGCTTCGCGATCGCGTCACGCGTGATCGGATGGTAGAGCGACCGGGCGCGCGCGAACGTCTCGCTCGCCAGATCCCGCCAGTACGCATTGGTCGCGATCATCGCCTCGTAGAGCGGCTGCACCATCCGACGCCGTCCGACGTGAACCAGGAACGTCGTGATGGTCGGCGCCGCCGTGCGGACGTCGGCGCGCACCAGGAGGGGCAGCCAGTGCATCGCGATCTCGTCGTTGGTGGTCGAGGTCAGATGAAACCTGGCGTCGAGCTCCGCGAGCCGGGCCGCGCTGCTCCCCTCCGCAGGGAGCGAGCGCAAGAACACGACCCAGTCGAGCGTCTGCCAGCCCTCGGCGGTGACAGGCGCGCTGCTCCGCGCGAGGTGCTCGAGCGTGTCCGCGCGCGTCGAGGAGCAGGCGGCGGCACCGGCGGGCAGGCCCGGCGCATGGAGCCAGCTCGCGAGATCGACCTTCGGCGTGCCGGCGCCGAACAGCTCCGCGGTGGCCTCGGTCTCGAAGGCGAGCGCATCGGTCGATTGAAACGCCCGCCGATCGAACCGCCGTCGCATGAACGCATCGAACCTGTCGCGGCCGACCGCCTGCTCGATCGTGCGCAGCAACAGCGCGCCCTTCTCGTACGCGAGGTCGGCCGGTGCATCGTCGAGATCGCGCTCCGATCCCCAGTCGAGGGAGAGCCGCGTGTCGGGGTTGGTACGGCCGTGCTGGTCGAGGCTGGTCTCGAGATCCTTCCGGCCGATCGACCACAGCAGGTCGGCTACCTCGCGGCCGCGGAGCTGCTCCATGATCCGGCGCTCGACGTACGTGGTGAAGCCCTCGTTGAGCCACAGATCGTTCCAGGTCGAGTTCGTGACCAGGTTGCCCGACCACGAGTGCGCGAGCTCGTGCGCGATCAGCGAGACCAGCGCGCGATCACCCGTGATCGCCGTCGGGGTGAGGAACGTCAGGCGCGGGTTCTCCATCCCGCCGAACGGGAAGCTCGGCGGCAACACGAGCATGTCGTAGCGGCCCCAGCGATACGGTCCATACAGCTTCTCGGCCGCCGCCATCATCGCGTCGACCTCGACGAACTCGTTCGCCGCGGCGTCCACCACGCTCGGCTCCGCGTACACCCCCGTGCGAGGACCGATCTTGCGAAACGCCAGATCTCCGACGGCCAGGGCCATCAGGTACGAGGGGATCGGTTGTTCCATCCGGAACCGCCACACCCCGTCGGGCGACCGCGTCTGCGGATTCTCGGCGCTCATCAGCGCCCACAAGCCGGCAGGGACGTGGATCGTCGCGTCGTAGGTGAACCGGACGCCTGGTGAGTCTTGGAGCGGGATCCAGGTGCGCGCGAGGATCGCCTCCGATTGCGTGAACAGCATCGGCGCGTGCTTGCCGGACGTCCCGGCCGGATCGACCCACAACAGCGCGCCCGCATCCGGGCCGGTCCGGTACGCGATCTCGATGCAATCGCCGCGCTCGGGGAGCGCGATCGTGAGCGCCTGGGCGATCCGCTGGTTCGCCGGGCCCAGCTCGTGGTGCAGCGACCGCTTCGTCGCACAATCGACCACGGATGAGATCACCAGCCCGTTCGAATCGAGGACCACGTCCGTCGCGGTCGGATCATGACGGAGGACGGTCAACGCGGCGGTCCCGGCGAGCGTCTTGTGCTCGAAGTCCACGGTCAGATCGAGCGACAGGTGCCGGACGGCGACACGATCCGGCTGCGCATGCGAGTGCGGGTCGGGCTTGACCGGAACCGACCGTGGCGGTTCAGCACCCTTGCAACCGAGCAGCACGAGCACGCAGACCGCGGCGCCAGATCCCATGCGCGGACTCTAGCGCGATCGCGTCAAAACCCCGTCCGCGATGGACATCAACGACGCCGCGATGGTGCCCGAGCGCACCGGGTTGCGCCGCTTGTTCAGCGCGCCGCGGCCTTGACCGTCTCGAGCGTCTCGCTCAAGTAGCGCTCGATCTGGTCCGCGCGGGGAACCTGGCACTCTCCGCGCTGCGTCAGCGACGACTCCCACTTCCAGTAACCCGGCGGCCGCCCGGCCTCGGGCGCCTTGCGCTTCCAGTACCAGAGCCGCGCCTCGCGGAGGCCTGGCGGATACGGCTGGTCGGCCCGACCGTAGTCATTGGTCCACAGATAGAACCGCGGCACGTAGCCCTGCGCCGCGCCGAGCTCGATGATCTGGCGAAGCTTCGGCGGATCGGACGTGACGAACGTACGGAGCGCCGCGAATGCCTTGCGCGCGCACGCGATCGCCTCGGGGCGCGCCGAGGCGAGGTTCGGATCGGTCTCGCCCGGCGCGGTCACACCCTTCTCTGGGTAGAAGCCCCACAGCACCTCCTCGGGATAGCGGATCTCCGCGCTACCCGAGTACGGCCAGTACTCGGCTCCTGCGAGCAGATAGCCGTTGGTCGTGAAGGTCTCCATTCGCTCGGCGAGCGCCGGCGCCGGGACCTGGGGCTCGGCCTCGGGCCGAGGCGCGGCCTCCGGCATCGAGGCCGAAGGTCCCCCACAACCGATCGCGACCACACTCCAGAGCACGAGACGCATGCGCTGCTGATAACACAAAAGGAAACAGCCTGAAGCAGGGCCTCAGGCTGTGTGGCTCACGACCATGTCGTGTCGGCCGCTTCGTCAGCTCAGAACAGCTGCGACATGCGCGCGTAGAAGAACCGACCCATGTAGTCGTACGTCGACGAATCGGAGTCGCCCGCGAAGCCGACGTAGATCAGCGACGGGTTCGCGTTCGTGACGTTGTTGACGCCGAGCTGAACGCGCGTGGTGCCCTGGCTCCCCTTCACCGCATAGCCGACGTACACATCACCGGTGTAGTTGCGCTCGACGGTGCGCGTGCCGTTGATCCGCACCCCCGCGTCGTCCACGCTGTTGCAGTCATTGTTGTCGCACTCGGCGAAGCTACCGATGATGCGGACGTTGAAGCCCGCGTTGAGGCCGCCCTTGTCCCACATCGTCGAGAAGTTCGTCTTCCACTTCGGGTACGCGCCCAGGTCATACACGCCCAGGCCGTGGAGGATCTGGATCGAGTTGTCGAGATCGATCGCGTGCAGCCACTGGCCTTCGAGCTGGTGGTGGAAGTGACCCGCACCCTCGTGCTTGTAGTCGTAGTTGATCGCGTAATCGATGCCATCGGTGTTGGTGGCACCGACGTTCAAGGTCGGGTCGTCGATGAAGTCGATCGCGCCGGTCGACGACTTGCGATGGATCTGGGCGCACGCATCGTCCTGATCACGCGTGTAGCAGTTCGCGAGGATCACCTGGGCGCCGAGCGACTGGATCGCCTTCTCGATCTTGATGTTGAAGTAATCGAGCGTGACCGACAGCCCCTTGAGCTGCGGCGACTCGTAGACCAGGCCCGCGGTGAACACCTTCGCCGTCTCGGCCTCGAGCTTCGGGTTCCCGCCGACCCGAGCGCGCTGCTGGGAGCTGCCCGGCATGAAGGTATCGTCGAGGCCCTCGGCCTTGCACCGCTTGGCGGCGACCGACGCTGGATCGAGCGGTCCATCGCTCGCGTCACACGGATCGGACGCGGTCGGAAAGTCGTCCGCCTTGCCGGCAAACAGCTCGCCGACCGAGGGCGCGCGGAACGCCGTCGAGTACGTGCCGCGGGCCGCCAGGCCACCGATCGTCTTGAACAGCCCGCCGGCCTTCCAGGTCACGCCGCTGCCGAACGTGTTGTAGCGATACGCGCGAGCGGCGAGGTTGAGCTCGACCCACTCCGCGAGCTTCTGGCCGGAGACCGGCACGATCGAGACCTCCCCGAAGGCTTCGAACGCGTTGTACGAACCGCCCGTGGGTGCCTGCGCATTGCCGGTCGTGTCGCCCGTCGAGGTCAACGGGTCCGGCGTGAAGCCGCCGGCCTCGCGACGATAGTCACCGCCGAGCGCGAGCGAGATGTCACCGCCGTTGGGCAGCTTCGCGAGCCGGCCGCTGGTCTGCAGCAGGGCGGTCTTCTGATCGTTGAAGCCGGTCGACACGCCCGTGAACGTCACGTAGTCCCGCGCCGCCTTGTCGATCGATCCGGACTTGCCCATGATGTTCATCGGCGAGCAACCCGCGATCTCGTTGCCCGGAGTTCCGCAGCGCGGCACGCCATCGGCGTCGATGAAGCTCGGTCCGAGCGCGTTCGCCAGGCGGCTGAGGATCAGGTTGCCCTCGTTGCGCTGCAGACCCTCGGTGTGGCCGTAGTTGTACGAGGCCTCCCACTTCCAGTTCTTGAGCGGGCCCGCGTCCTCGGAGAACTTGCCGCCGATGCCGGTCACGAGCCGGAACGTGTCGATGTTCTGGAACGAGGCGCGCGGTCCGAACTCCTCGAGACGGCGGCGATAGTCGTAGATGTCGCCGCCGGTGTTGTTGTAGATGCTCTGTCCCGAGATCGTCGTCGCCGCCAGGAACGGCTCCGGAGCGAGCTGCTGATTCGACTTGCGATTGAGATAGAGCGCCTCGAAGAACACCTTGGTGTTCTTCGTGAGATCGTAGTGACCGGTGCCGAAGGCGTTGTAGCGCTGCGACGGCGTGAACAGGTAGTTCGCCGGCTGGTAGTTGTAGAGATCGCCGCCCTCCGCGGCGCCGGTGCCGATGAACGGATCCCAGCCGCCCATGCCGTTCGGCTTGCATGCCTTCGGCGCACCCGAGGCCGTCACGCCGCACAGCGGCATCGCCGGGTCATCCGGGATCCCGTCGCCATCGCGATCGATCGAGGCGGGATCGAGGCGACCGTTCGGCGTGGCCGACGATCCTCCGATGCTCTCTTCGTGCGACGCGAAGTCGTAGGTCTTGTCGTACTTGCTGAAGTCGCGATCCCCCGCGAACACGGGATCCTGATGCTGCCAGCCGCCGGAGAACACGATGTTCCCCTTCTTCGATGTGCTGCCGGTGACGAAGCTCAGATCGTAGGTGACGCCATCGCCCTTCTGCGAGGTGCCCGTGTAGAGCGTGGCTTCCGTACCGTCGAAGTCCTGGCGCGTGATGATGTTCACGACGCCGCCGATCGCATCGGAGCCGTAGACCGCCGAGGCGCCGTCCTTGAGGACCTCGATCCGCTCGATCACCGCCAGCGGGATGGCGTTGAGATCGACCGAGGCGTCTGCACCGATGCCGCCGGGAACCACGCGGCGTCCGTTGAGGAGCACCAGCGTGCGGTTCGCGCCGAGGCCGCGGATATCGACGCGGGTCGCGCCATCGCCGCCGTTGTTGACCTGCGCGTTGACCGCGTTCGAGTTCGCGGGGAGCTTCTGGAGGACGTCGCCGATGGTCGAGAGACCGGCGGCGTCGATGTTGGCCTTGTCGAGCACCGAGATCGGCGACGGCGTCGTGAGCGTGCGGCGCTCGATCGTCGAGCCGGTGACAACGATGACCTCCTCCTTGCCGCCGTTGGCGACCGCCTCTTGTTCCGCGAGCTTTGCCAGCTCCGCGTCGCTGAGGTTCGGCGTCGACGACACCGTCGGAGTCGGCGTTGGCGCCGATGTGGGAGTCTGCTCTGGCGGCGTCGGCGCCGGCGTCGTGCCATCGGGCGGCGGCGCCGAGTCATCCGGCGGTGTCGACGCCGACGGTTGCGTCGGGTCGGGCTGTGCTACCCGAAGCGGACGGCGTTTCTGGGCCTGTCGCGCTTGTTGCACATCCACGCGATGCGTACGCATCCGCAAAGACTTCGGCTCGGGATCAGCCGCAGCGGATCCAAGCCCGAGGAACACAAGACACCCACCATAGACAAACGGCTTCCATCTAGCTGTCATTAAGAGCCTCCCAATCGCGCGCAGAGGCTCTCATAAGAATCCGGAATCGTTGAGCGCCCGAGCTAACTTTGGTTGACTCGGCGGTAGGCTCGAAGTGTATTCACTGCGACGTCGAGATTACTTCTCGCAGCGCGCTACCGGATTCTCGCGATCAGACTGCTGTGCGTGCGATCAGGTGGCCTGTAAAGTTTCAATGGAACAAGAAAACGAGCCCCCCGCGAGGCTCATCGGGCGCCCCGGGTAGCGCAGGCCTACGATCTTACTTACGGATCCGGCACCTCCACCAGACCCGCGGGGATGGGTCGGGCCTCGGAACGTCGCGCGGCACGACGATCTGCGTCGACTGCGCACCGTGGCTCGCGACGGCTAGTCCTGCACCAGGTTCCCGTCCACCATGTTCACGTTGTGCGTGTAGATGGTGCGCGGGAAGGCATCACCGGGGCCGCCGCGACCGGCGCCGATCGCGAAGCCAAAGGCGTTGCGGGCGTCAAAATAGTTCTCGTCGACAAGGAACGTGTCTTGGACGTCCGCGCTGGTGACCGCGGTGAAGTAGCTCAACCCGCCGCTGGACGTGAACGTGTTGTGGCCGATCTCGGCCGATACGACCGTGCCAGCGTTGGATCCGATGTCCGGCTCGACCATGAACCCTTGCGTCGTTCCGCCGTTCTGCAGCGTCGTGTTGTAGACGATCGTGGCCGAATACGGGCCATCGAGAAACTCCGTGTAATCGCCGTGAGCCCCGGGAGTCAGGCCGGCGTTCTCGACCACGTTGTAGCGGATCACCGGGGCGGCAGCGGCCCCGTTGGTATGTAGCTGGATCACGTCGATGCCCGCGTTCTTCAGCCAGCAGTACTCGACGGTGAGCGCGCTGTTGCCGCGATATTCGATGAGCCCGCCCACGGCTGCCGAGCCGCTGCCATCGATCACGCTGTAACCGACGTACAGGTTCGATCCAGAGAACCCGGCGAGGATCGGGGCTCTGCCGTTCGCCCCGACAACAAACTTCGAGTTCCGGATCGTGTCGTTGGCGCCATTCACGACCACCCCCCAACCGCCACTCAGAGAGAAGTCATAGCCGTCCAGAACGACGTTGTTGCCAGTCACGGTCACGGTCTTGTTGCCCGCGTTGACGGAGACACCGGCGATCGCGAGGCCGGCCGGGTCCTTCAGCGTCGTGCTCGCCGGATAGCCGACACAATAGTGAACGCCGGCGACCTGCCACGATGGCGTATGGGCATAGCTATTCAGCAGCGTTGGATATTGAATCGTGCAATTGGGCGCATTGGCGGAGCCGTCGCCGCTCTGTCCCGGCCCCGCGTCATCGCGCGCACCGTCGGCGACATCGGTGGACACCCCGGTGTCGAGCGGGGCGTTGTCTGACGAACCGCACGCGAACGAGCTCGAGATCAGGAACGCGATCCACGCGGCGCGAAGCTGCGAGCTGCGGCCCCAGCGTGCAACACGAGCGTCGCTGCGGGCGAGGTGATCACCCATGTGAGACGGTGTGCGGGATTGTGTTGATTTGTAAATCCGGAGCATAGTGGAGCATAAGGCAACAAGCGACGCATCGGGCAAATCGAGGGGTGTTTTTCGAGAAAGGCACGAAGCTTGCGTGACGCGATGCTTCCACTTCGGTCGCCGGATCCCTCGGCGTCTCCTCGAGCTCCGTCCAGTCCAGCGGTCTCGTGCCGCTGGACTCTGCACCACGCGGTGAGTCAATTCGAGCGCGATCACCGGCCTGGCCGAACCGAACAGCGCTGCTCGGCGATTGCCACACTTCCCGTCGTGACCGCCGAGCGCACCACGAAGATTCCAATCCGTACGCTCTCGAGGACAACGCGCGCATGTCCGGACAAGCTCTCCTCAGTAGCTCGCGATCAGCGAGACACCCGAGTAGGCCGCGTAGCCGCGAATCATCACGTAATAGTCACCGGCCTGAGTGCTCGCGACCTGGCAGGTCTCGTGGTTGCCAGGGAGATAGGGCCGGCACGCGTACGTCGACGTCGTCGGCCGGCTGCCGAACCTCGTGTAGAGATCCGCGTCGCCGGTGCCGCCGCTGATCGAGATCGTGAGCGATCGGCCGGCCGGCGTCTGCACGCGCCAGTAGGCGGCGGCCCCGGCCGTACCGATCACGCCGGTCACCGCGGTGCCGTTGCCGAGGATCGAATCGCCACCACCACCCGTATACGTCCCCTTGATCGAGAGCCCGGAGTACGCAGCGTATGCATCGAGCATCACCCAGTACGTACCGGCTGCGGGTGGCGTGAACGTGCAGGTCTCCTCGTTGCCGCTCTTGTACGGGCGGCATGCGTACGACGCCAGCGTTGGCTTGGCCGCGGGCTGCACGTACAGATCGGCGTCACCGGTGCCGCCGGTGATCGTGATGGTCAGCGACGCCTGACCTGCCGGGACCTCGAGCTTCCAGAACCTCTGACCGCCCTTGGCATCGCTGACGCCGGTGATCGCGGTGCCGTTGACGAGCACGCCGTCAGTCGAACCGCCACCGCCGCCGCCGCCGCCACCACCGCCACCACACGTCGCCGGCGCGGTCCCGACCGCGACCGCCGCCCACGCGCAACCGACCGCATCCGTCGTGGTCTGGTCATAGCCGAGGTCGGTCGCCGCTTGCATCGTCGCCACGCGCAACGCCGCATAGTTCGACGTCGAGGTCAGGATGTCGACCTGCGCCTTGTAGAAGATGCGGATCGCCTTGTCCATGCCGATCGCGGGCACGGTGACCGAGGTCTTGCCTCGGGGGTGCGGTCCGCCGCGCGAGAGCAGGCAGAACGCGAGGTTGCCGACGCCGGAGCTGTCGTGCACGTCGACGCTTCCGAGGCTGCTCGTCCACACGTCCTTCGACGATCCATCCGAGGCGGGATCGCACATGTTGCGGAGCCCACCGGCGATCACATCCTCGCCGAGCCTCCAGGTGTCGGCGGAGATCGCGAGCGTTCCGGTCTTGCCGCCATCGACCCACGCCTCGACGAATGTCCCGAAGATGTCGGACATCGATTCATTGATACCGCCCGATTCACCGCTGTAGTTGAGGTTGGATTCGAACTGGGTCACGCCGTGCGTGAGCTCGTGCGCGGTGACGTCGATCGAACGGGCCAGCGGTCCGCAACCCTGAGCCGCGCTACCGTCGCCATACACCATCTGCGAACCATCCCAGTACGCGTTGCAATAGTTGTTCGAGTAATGAACGGTGCTGGTCAACCTGCCGCCGGCGTCGTCGTACGAGTCGCGGTTCCAGAAGTCCTTGTAGGCCTCGTACGCGGCGCCGGTGCCGTCGTACGCGCCGTTGACATCGGGGTCCGAGCTCGCGGCCTGGCCCTCGGTCCGGGTCAGGGTGCCCGGCACGCTGCTGCCGTTGTTCGCGCTGTAGATCCTCCGGTTCTCGGCGAACAGGATCTGCGGATAATCCGCGACGATCGCGCCGGTCTCGACGTCGACGTAGACCTTGTCGCGCACCGGGTCGCGTCCGCGGCTGCCCGCGACGACCACCTCGTAGGCCTTGTGCATCACGCCATCGTCGGTCTCGAGGTAGACGAGGCGCGCGCCGGTCGTCGCCAGCCCTGCGAACCGGGGGTCCTGAGCGATCCGCGTCATCGCCTGTGCCTGCGGGATCGCGGCCCCGCCGAGCGCCTGCGAGATGTCACCGCGCGCGGTGCCGTTGATCGAGTAGAGCGCGCCCTTCACATCGACGTGCACGACCAGATCTCCGCCGATCACGTCGAGGCCGCTGAACGTCTGGTTGAAGCGGAAGTGACGAGCGCCGTTCTCGTCGACATTCATCTTGCGCAACGCGAGATCACGCGCCTCGAGCCGGAACGGCGCGAGCACCCTGGACAACGCCGGCCGGAGTGCCTGCTCGGCCGCGAGTGCGTCGTCGGTCTGCATCGCCCCGACCTTGACCATCTCGCCGACGATGAACGTCGGGAGCTGACCATCCGCGGTCCACTGCAGCACGTGCGCCTCCGGCATCGCCGCGAGCGCCGCCGCCACGTCGTCCGGGACACCGTCTGGATCGTCTTTGTTGCCCGGTGAACCAACATCTGGTGGCGGCTGACAGCCCGTGATCGACACGGCGAGAATGATTGCTCGGCGAAACCAGGTGCGAGTCTGCATCGCGCCGGGGCATGTTCAACCGTGGTGCCACCAGCGCCTGCGCATGTCGTGCAGCGGCCGAGCTCCAGGCTGTCAGGTTGCGCGAGATCAGCGGTTCACGCGAACAGCCGGTGACACGCGCTCGTTGATGTCGGTAAGGACCACCACGTTGCGAGTCACGTGGTGTGTAGGATCAGGACCAAAGGTAGGAGGTAGGCTCGGCCGAAAGTGCGAATCGCGTGATGTCGACCGGAGAGCAGCTGTCATCCGAGTCCACGGTGTCAGCGATCATGATTGCAATTGAATTGCATTTCCCCGTGACAGCTCGTCACGAGAAGCTCTTCGCCCGCCCACTTCTGCCTCTGCGGTGAAGTGCGAGGCAGCGCCTCGCGACCTACACGTCGCACAACGGCAGATCCAGCTGGACACGGGAGCGGCCCGCTATCGACCTCCTGCCAGAGGGTCCCTACGCGTTTTCCTTGGCGCCGCCTTCGTTCTTGATGCTCTGGACCTCGGTGCGGATCGTCTGAGCGAAGGTCTTCAGCTCCTGCATCGAGTTGCGAACGCGCGTGCCGGCCGCCTTGTTACCGTCGCGATAGAACTTCTCGAAGTCCGCCGCCATCCCGGCGATGAGCGCCTGGAGCTCCGCATAACGGCCAACCGGCTGCGGCGCGGTCTCGGACTCATTGGTGTCGATGTTGTCGTTGGTCTGCATGGGGGGCAGAGACTGCCCCACAGCCCTGACAGCGGCAACTTACAAAGGCAGGTCTAGAAGCGGTGCGTCAAAACGAACCGCCGTCAAAAACCGGAAGATATTGTCTTCATTGGTATCGCATGCTGCGCGAACCACATGCCCAGCGGTCGAACCATTGCGTTTTTCGAACCGGAAGATCACCGTGACCCGCTCTCCGACCTCAAATTTGCTCTGGCTGTGGAACAGCATCCCGCTCGCGCTGACGTCCCTGATGAGGCCAACACGGTCTCGCCGCTCCCTGGTGGACACGCTCACCGGCACCTGAATGGGCCGTCGTTCGTATCGACGCCGCTCGCTCATCGGCTCCGATTCGACTCCAAGCCGAGCCCCTTCGCAACAACTTGTTTGAGCTAAACGTGGCGTGCAGCGACCAAGATAACGGATGAGCCGCCGCTCCCAGCGCGGCATCGATCAGCGAGCGCCGGCACTCCGACCCCACCATCATCAAAGGACGGATGAGCCGCCACTCCGAGCGGCGGCATCGACCAGCGAGCGCTCGCACTCCGCCGCCGGCCGCTTCCAGGGCGAAGGGATCCCGGCCATCGAGCGCTGCTAGATGATCACCGTGACGTAAGATCGCCGGGTCGTGTCCGAACCCGCTGCTCCTCAGACTCCGTTCGCGCTCCTCGGCGGCGCCGACCGGGTGCGCGCCCTCGTCGAGCGGTTCTACGACGTGATGAGCGATCAGGAGCCCGTGCTCGCGCGCCTGCATCCATGCACTCCCGAGGGCCGCGTCTCGCAGCCTTCGCGCGATCGATTCGCGCTCTTCCTCATCGGCTGGCTCGGCGGGCCCGACGACTACGTCGCGCAGCACGGTCACCCGCGCCTGCGCATGCGGCACGGCCGCGTCCCGGTCGATCTCGCGATGCGCGATGCATGGCTGCGCTGCATGACCGCCGCGATGAACGCCGAGGGCGTCGCCGGTCGGGTCCGCGTGTTCCTCGATGCGAGGTTCGCCGAGGTCGCCGACTTCTTGCGCAACGCCTGAGCCATCCTGAAGTGGCCGGCGCCGAGCCTGCTTGGTCGAGCGCGTGAAGCGCGTCCCTTACGGATCGACCACACCGCTCGGCTTGTCCGCCGGCAAGGTGTAGCGCTGGTCGATCGCGGCGCGGATCTTCGCGCGGCTGTCGGTGGGCGGCATCTCGCCGTCGCGCTCGACCTGCTCGGTGACCTCGGCGAGCTCTCGATCCTTGACCTCGGTGCGGAACCAGTTGGAGTACTCGCCCTTGCGCAGGTGGTACAGCCACGTGTCATCGTCGACGCCGTCGGCGAGGTGGATGAACAGCTGCAGGTTGTGCGCCTTGAGGTTGAGCTTGCCGTGGGGGCCGCGGAAGTAGAAGCTGCGGTGGCTGCCGAGGTTACCCTCGCTGTACTTGCGCGAGTGACGGAGCCGCTCGGCCTTGGGAGGTTCGGCCATCACGACCATCGCCTCGGGATCGCCGACTTTCCAGTACACGACCTCGCCGTGCGAGAGCTTCTCCGGCGCGGCGACGAGCGGACAGGTCTCGAACGTGGCGTCACAGAACTCGCGGAGCGTCTGTTCGGGGTGGTCGCCGACGGCGATCAACGTATCGATGGTGCCGATCACCTTCTTGCTCACGCTCCCCGGGTGCACCGTCACGTAGAGCGTGCCGCGCGGGCGCAGCGACAGCTCGTCGGCCGGCTCCCACGAGGCAGGCAGCAGGTGGTGCGCCTCGTCGATCGCGAGCCAGTGCGGGCGGCCGGTGCGCGAGCGCAGGTCCGAGAGCGCGGGCGTGAGCTGCGCGAAGAACTCGGGGCGGTGATCGACCGCGACCCCGAGCAGGTTGATCACGCAGTCGCGCAGCGGATCGCGGAGCACGTCGACGATCTCCTCGATCAGCGGCGCGCGCTTGGACCCACCGAGGATGACGGCAGAGTCGAGCGTCAGGTAATCGCCCTCGGGATCGACGATCGCGAACTGATACTCGCGATCCGCGAGCCGCTCGAGCAGGCCGGTGGTCAGCGTCGATTTGCCGCTGCCCGACTTTCCACAGACCATGATGTTCGCCGCGTACGGATCGATCGTGATCCGGCGACCTTCGGAGGTGCCGAGCAGCACGTGGTGGCGGGTGAGGCGGGGGGCCGCGATCTGCAAGTCATTGGCGATCAGATGATCGATGAGCTCGCTCACCCCGGCCCCGTGGTCGAGGTTGGTGACGACATCCGCGTGTTTCTTGAGCGCCGGAAGCGCATTCGAGACGGCCACCCCACACTCGCAGCGATCGAGGAGCGCGTGATCGTTCTCGGCGTCCCCCACGCCGACCACGTTGTGCGACGACAGCGAGAGATCGTGGAGCGCCGCGCCCAACCCGGTCGCCTTATTGATCCCCGAAGGCAGGACCATCACGGCACGCTTGTTGAAGATCACCTGGAGCTCGAGCCCCTGCTCGCGGATCACATGAAACACGGTGTCCTGATGAGGATCCCAGGTCGCGACGATCACCTGCCCGACCGACAGCTGGTCCACGCCATGCCGGGCCAGCGCCTCGACGAAGCTCGCCGGCGGCGGGGCCGCGAGGGTGCGAAGCTCCTTGGTCGCCGGGCAGTAGAGCACCGCGCCGTTCTCGGCGACGATCCGATCGAACAGCGCGGGATGTGGCAGCAATCGCAGCAGCTCATCGAGCTGGCGACCGGTCACCATGATCGCCTTGCGGCCAGAGTCACGCAGCCGGCGCAGCGCGGCCCACGTCCGCTCGTCGATCACGCCGTGGTGAGCGAGCGTCCCATCATAGTCAGCCGCGACGGCGTGGTAGCGCATGACGGATCGTCATGCTCGTTGCATACCCAGGTGGCGGGGTGCGCGCTACCTCACAAGAGCGCTGGAACCGGAGGGTCCCCCGCGCCGGTTCGCTCACTGTGCGGGTAGGCTCCACGCATGAAGCAACGCGCGCCAGCGACCGAGCGCAACCGAGAACCCATTCGTGAGGTGCTCGCGCGCGAGCTCCCCCAACGTGGCATCGTGCTCGAGATCGCGAGCGGGACCGGCGAGCACGCCATCTACATGGCCAAGGCGTTCCCGTCGATCAGCTGGCAGCCGAGCGATACCGACCCGCTCGCGCTCGCGAGCATCACGGGTTGGCGCGACGAGACCGGGCTGCCGAACGTGCTCCCAGCGCTCGCTCTCGACGTGACCCGCGACTGGCCGCTCCAGCGAGCCGACGCGATCGTGTGCATCAACATGGTGCACATCGCCCCCTGGGAGGCAA
>WBZN01000268.1_pt1 | contig 18244 bp, 17 predicted proteins | sample 5204281 | NCBI WGS metagenome assembly WBZN01 (sample SAMN12344347, study PRJNA552823) | activated sludge metagenome | biome: Activated sludge suspended growth; feature: Nitrification reactor; material: Wastewater; isolation source: activated sludge from nitrification reactor of wastewater...
CGCCGGGCTGGTGCGTCAGGGCCATCGTCTGCTGTCGCACTGCGGAATGGGCTTCAATCGCTCGGCGCTGGTCGCCGGGCTGATCCTCAATCGCATGGGCCTGCCCGGCGCGCAGGCCGTCGAGCGGCTGCGCCAGCGCCGGCCGGGGGCGCTGTTCAACGACGTCTTCGCGGCCTACCTCGCCTCGCTCCCCTAGCGCTTCGCGGGCCGCCCTCTCACTCTTCGGATTCGGCGTCCTCGAGACGCTGCACGATCTGCGTCACCTCGAGCTCGGCCTTGCGGATCTTGCCGCGGCACAGCTCGAGCAGGACCGCGGCGCGCTGCAGCTCGGCCGCCAGGCGATCGATGTCGACGTCTTCACTCTCGACCCGCCGCAGGATGGTCTCGAGCTCTTCGAGGGCGTCGTTGAACGACGGCTCGCTCTTCGGATCGTTCGGATCGCCCGTCGGGTCGCTGCTGTGCCCGGTGCTCATGAGGTTTCTCCGGAGGGGGTGCGGCTGCGCAGCGTGCCCCGTGCAAGCTGCGTGATCAATGGGGTGTCGGGAGCCACTGCGGCCGGGTCGCGCACCAAAGCGCCGGCCTCCGTGCGCGTGATGCTGTAGCCGCGGCGCAGGGTCTGCAAAGGATCCAGGCTGACGGCCAAGCGCTCGAGGCCAGCCAGCTCCATGCCGGCCCTGCCGAGCTTGCCCGCCGCGAGGTCCGCCACGCGGCGCACTCGGGCCGCCGGCCGCTCGGCGGCGCGGACGAGCAACCGCGGCGCGGCGCCGCGGAGCCGGGCGCCGAGGTCCGAACGCCGCCGGGCAGCGCGGGCGACCCCGGCGCGCGACAGCGCCGCGAGCCCCCGCGCCATCTCGTCCAGTCGCCGGCGCACCTGCCCGAGCCGCGCCGCGCCGAGGCGCATCCGTTGCGCCGCCACATCCATGCGCTGCTGCGCCCGCAGCAGAGGCTCGGCGCATTCGCGCAACAGGTCGCGACGCACGCGCTCGAAGCGGTTCTCGGACTCCGCCACCACCTCGATCAGAAACTCGGCCGCCTTGGTCGGCGTGCGGCGCATGGTGTGCGCCACGCGATCGGCGATCGACTCGTCGATCTCGTGGCCGAGGCCGGTGATCACCGGCACGGCCGAGCGCGCCACCGCCTCGGCCACCTTCCGGCTGTCGAACATCGCGAGGTCCGAGCGCGCGCCGCCGCCGCGCACCAGCACCGCGCAGGCCACGCCGGCGCGACCCGCCATGGCGAGCGCGCTGCAGATCTCCTCCTCGGCACGGGCGCCCTGGACGGCCGCATGGAGAAACAGCACGCGGAATCCGTAGCCGCTTTCACTGAGCGTCGAAAGGAAATCGTGGTAGGCGGCGCTCTCGTGGGAGGTGATCAGCGCGATGTCGAGCGGCAATTCGCCCAGCACCAGCGCGCGATTGCGCTCCATCAGTCCGGCCGCGGCGAGCGCCTCCAAGGTCTCGCGACGCCGCTGCTCCATGGCGCCCAGCGTGAACACCGGATCGACGTCGCGGATCTGCACCTGCAGCTTGCCGTGCGGCGGGTAGAAGTCGACGCTGCAGCGGCAGCGGATGGCGAGGCCCTCGGCCAGGCGCTGTCCCTGTTGCGCCAGCAGGCGCCGGACGCGCTCGTAATCGCGCGCCCACAGCACCGCGTCGAGCTTGGCGGTGATCGCGTCGCGATCGCCCTTCTCCACCAGGTCGAGATACACGTGCCCCGAGCGATGCACCTTGAGGGCGTGCACCTCCCCCGTGACCCAGACGCTGCCGTAGGCCTCGCGCAGCAGGGAACGCACCTCGTCGGCCAGACGGCCGACGGTGTAGGTCTCTTCGAACAGCGGCAGGGTCATCCGGGGCGCCTCGAGGCGGACGCCGTACGGCGGCTCAGTGGTAAGACTTGAGCTCGGTCGCGCTCGCCAGCGGGATGCTCTGCGCCCACTCGGTCGCCTTCTTCTCGCCCGCGGTCAGCTTGCCCAGGAACTCGGCCGCTTCCTTGCGTTCCTGGAACAGCCGCCAGATGAACGTGTGGCCGGCCGGCGCGGTGAAGTACGTGTACTGCTTGGCGCTCTTCGAGAGGTCGAAACCGAGGTTCGACTCGCCGTTCACGCCGACGCACGCCATGGCGATCGCGCGGTGGGCGAGCCCCAGGCACTTGAGCGCATCCTCGTAGTCCGACAACTCTTCCTTCGACAGCGGCGAGTGATAGATCGCGATCTTCGACGACTCCTCGTCGGCGAGCAGCGCGTACGGGACGTCGTGGCGATCCATCGCTTCCTTGGTCTCGCGGGTGGTCACGAACACGTCTTCCGTGCCCATGACCTTGTAGGTGATGGCGTACACATCCTTCTCGAACTCGGTGAAGGCCTCGGCCAGCATGCCCTCGTCCTCGATCGTGAAGTAGTAGAGACGGCTATTGAGATTCCTTGCAGCCATGGACTGCCTCCAGAGTGATTTCCCGGCGTCCGGCGCGAGAGCGCGCCGCCGGACCTCGCCCGTCGCCCCCGGTGGCGGGGGCAGGTTGGGCTGACCGCTCAGTCTAACAATTGTTCGACGGCCTGGCCAGCTACCGGCCGGTAGCCAGCAGACCGTCGAGCTCGGCCCGCTCGGCCGCCGTGAGGTCGGCGTCGCCGAGGAAGTAGGTGGCGCCCGGACCCGGCAGCGGCAGCGCCACGTGGGTCAGCGAGCGCTCCAGGCCGGTGCAGTTGATGCCGGCAAACGGCACCGCCGAGGCGGTGTCGCACCAGGTGAGCAGCCCCGAGACCAGTTTGCTCTGCAGCACGACCTCCACCGAGCGCGGCGTCTCGAGCGCCGTCGCCCGGTAACCGCCGTCGACCCGCTCGAGCTTCACCTTGCCGTCGAGCGCCAGCGTCTGCGGCGGCACCATCAACTCGTCCTGGAATCGCGTCTCCATGCCGCCGGCTTCGACGTCGGCGACCAGCCAGCCCTTGCCAAAGACGTCGAGCTCCAGCCGGCCGACGAACGTGCCGTCGCCGGTCGGACGCAGACGCAACCGGTTCTCCTTGAGCGTCAGCGAGTTCTTGGGCGAGGACGGTCGCACCGTGAGCGGACCCTGCACGATCGGCTCGATGTCTCCGGCGAGATTGGTGTACGTCTTGTCCAACAGGCTGAAAGTGAACGTCTGCTCCTCGGCCGCCCGGCCGGGCGCGGCGCACAGCAGGAGGAGTAACGGCGACAACGCCAGCGTGGCGTGAATTCTTCTCATGGGTAGTACCCCCGGATGGTGCGCGCGTTGAGCTTGCCCTTCTGGGCCTTGACCTCGATGCTGCGGTACTTGCCGTCCGCCTGGGCGCGATCGGAAGCGAACGCGAGCAGATACTGGCTACGCAGCTCGCGGTCGATTTCCTGGTAGACACCGGACAGCTCCTGCGCCTTGTTGATGAAGAAGACGCGGCCGCCGGTCTCGTCGGCCAGCTGCTTGAGCTGGCCTCGGACGCCGCCCAGCACTTCGACGCCGAGGCCGATGGTGTAGATCGAGACGCCGCTGCGGCGCGCGTATTCGAGCGTGTCGCGCCAGGTGATGCCGCTCGACGTGTCTTCGCCGTCGGAGAGCAGCACCATGGCGCGGCGACCCCGCGTGCCGCGGAAGTAGTACAGGGAGTGCACCAGCGCGTCGTACAGCGCCGTCGAGCCGTTGGCGTTCAGATTGTCGAGGGACGCGTCGACGGCGCGCGCGTCGGTGGTGCGCGGCATCAGCAGCTCGGGCCGGTCCGAGAAGGCGAGGGCGAAGGCGTCGTCGTGCGGCGTCATCAGCTTCTGCAAGAAGTCGCCGGCCGCACGCCGGGCTTCGCCGATCGACTTGTACATCGAACCGGACGTGTCGATCACGATCCCGAGATGGATCGGCAGGTCCTGGACGAGCTCGCAACGCGCCAGCTTCTGCGGCCGGCCGTCCTCGAGCACCTCGAAGTCGTCTATGCCGAGGCCGCTCACCGGCCGGCCTTCGCGATTGGTGACTGCGGTGTACAACTCGACCAGGTTGACCTCGACCTGTTCGAAGTTCCCCGGGGCATTGAAGAAGCGCACGTCCTCGGCGCGGGTGCCGTCTTCGAGCTGAGCCGCCACGGTGAGATAGGCGAGATCGGGTCCCGCCGGCATTTCGACCACACCCTCCCACGGCGGACGAGACAGGGTCGAGACCAGTTTGTCGTTGACCCGCAATTCCACCTTCTCGACGCGGCGGCCCTCCGGCACCACCACTTCCGCCTTCACCGCCAGGCGTCCGGTCGCCGTCGATCCGCGTCGCGGCTCGACGATGCGCACCCGGAGCTCGCCGCGTGGCTGATTGAGGACGAGCTCGTCGCTCGCCACCAACTGGCTCTGAGCGTCGTAGCCCTCGGCCCGCACCACCAATTCGGTGGGCAGGGGAGGCAGTCGCAACTCCGCGGAGTACGGCGCCTTGCGGCGTTCGAACTGGGTCTTGCCGTCGACCAGGAACACCACGCGCTGGATCTTGTCGCCGCTCACCACCGCCTCGGTGCGCCAGAGCCCCACGACGATGTCGTCCTGCGGCGGCACCAGGGCGAGACTGTCTTTGCCCGGCAGGCGGTCGCCCTTCTCCTGTTCGGCGATCTCGGTCATCGCGGTGACGGTGCCGTCCGGCGGCGGCGGCACTGCCTGCGGCGCCACGGGGACCGCGAACGCGCGCGTGAGCACGGTCTCGCCACCGCCCACCTCGTCGCGTACGCGCAGACGCACCACGAAACCCTCACCCGGCCGAAGCGCGCGTTCAGCAACGAGCACCAGCGGCAGTGAAGCCTCCGGCGGCTTGGGTTCGAACCGCACGCGGAACGAATCGAAGAAACGCCCGTTCTGCTCGACTTCGCCCTCGATGCTGACGCGCACCTTGGCCGGCGAATCGGGCTCCGAAATCGGCTTGAGCGCCACTCCGGGCGGCAGCGTCACCACCATCCTGAGGTTGATGCGCTGTCCGACGGCGCTCGGGAACAGCACATCCAAGCGCGCGCCGGCAAGCTCCGGCTTCTCCTCCGCGAGGGGTGTAGCGGCGGCGATCCGCGCCCAGGCCGCGAGATCGGCCGGCGCCGCAACGGCGCGCAAGACCTGCGCGTCCGTCGGCCGCTGCGGTCGATACAGGCTGAGCCCGTCGATACCGGTGACGTCGTCCACCATGCGCGCCTTGTCCTCGCAGATCTGATGGTCGAAGGCGCTGCCGACCTTGCGACCGCCGTACTCCTGCCATTGCTCCAGCCAGTAGGTCATCTCGCTGGTGTACAACGGGCGCTTGGAGTCCGACGGGCGCCAGAGCCGGTACGACGGATCGGCACCCGGCCGATAGATCAGGTAGCGCGTGCCCTTGCCTTCGGTACCGTACTGCCAGATCTCGACCGGTCGGAACGCCAGGGGGCAGTCGACCTTGGTGCGCAGGAAGGGCGAACCGAGCAGGAAGAGCAACCGCGCGCGATCGTCGGCGAGAGAGAGCAGCTCGGAACGCATCAACCGGGTGCGGCGACGAATGCCCTCCGCGAGCTCGTTCTGCGGCGTGCCGGGGATCGGATCGCGGGAGAGGAAACTGGCCATCCAGGCATCCCGGGCGCTGCTGTCCAGCGCCAGAAAGCTCGTCCTGTCGGCGTCCGTGAGGAGCCATCCGGGGCCGTCGTCCAGAAACGCCCGTTGCGGCTCGGACAATGGAATCGGAGAAGCCACCGCCGGCGCCAAGGGCGCGCTTGGCGCGTTTGCCGGCGCCGGCGCAACCTGGGCGCCCAGCCGGCTCGAGACGGCGAGGGCGACGATCACCCCCAGGTTGGTCCAGGGCCGGCCCTTGCCTTCTCGCCTGCCTTCGCGCCTGCCTTCGAACGCACACGACTTCGTCATGATGGCTCCTCCGCCAGCCCCTGCAGCCTAGCAATGCCGATGCCACGCCCCCCGCCGCCCGGGCTGATACGCTTCCAACGATGCCCGCCGAACGCCGTTTCGAGCCGATTCGCGAGTGGCGCGAGGGCGAAACCGTCATCGCCTTCGCCCTCCTCACCAAGAAGGAAGTGCGCCAGGACAAAAGCGGGCGCGACTACCTCGACTTGGAGCTCGCCGATGCCACCGGCTCCATGGTCGGGAAGGCCTGGTCGGACAGCAAGGCCCTGCAGCGCAGCTTCGCCGTCCACGACTTCGTGAAGATCCGCGGACAGGTGCGGGCTTTCCGCGACCAGCTGCAGTTCAACCTCGAAGATTGCCGCACGGTGACGGCAGAGGATCGCGCCGACGGCTTCGACGAGAGCAAGCTAGTGCCGTCGACCCGCGAGGACATCGACGACCTCTGGGAGCGCCTGCAGCGACTCCTCGCCACGGTGCAGCGCCCGGTTCTGCGTCGCCTGGCCGAGGAGACTCTGAAGGTCTGGGGCGAGAAGCTGAAGCAGCACCCGGCCGCGAAGAGCATTCACCACGCGTACCGAGGCGGCCTGCTCGAGCACGAGGTATCCATGGCCGAGCTCGCGAGCCTCGTTGCCGGTCACTACCCGGAGCTCGACCGCGACCTGTTGCTGCTCGGCGTCCTGTTCCACGATCTCGGCAAGATCATCGAGCTCGGCGCCATGCCGGCCAACGACTACACGCTGCCGGGGCGCCTGGTCGGGCACGTGGTGATCGGCCGCGACCTGCTGCGCGAGCGCATCGCAGCGATCGCCGACTTCCCGGCCGATCTCGCGCTACAGCTCGAGCACCTGGTGCTCTCGCATCAAGGCACGCGAGAGTTCGGCGCCGTCGTCGAGCCGATGACCCCCGAAGCGCAGGCGCTGCACTTCATCGACGACCTCGATTCGAAGATCAACCAGCTGCGGCAAGCCCGGGCCAAGGGACCGCCGCTGCAGTGGCATCACACCCTGCGCCGGTTCATCTATTTCCTGCCGAGCGGTGAGGAAGCGGCGGAGGTCGTGGAGACCGCGGCGTCTGAAACCGGAGACGCCGCCGAGGCTCCCGGTCCCGTGCAGACATCCCTGCTGCCCTGAGCACCCCGAGTCGAGCCGCGTCGGGCTCGCCCTACCAGTGCATGCGATACAGCATCACGTACACGACGATGCCGGTCGCCGACACGTACAGCCAGATCGGCAGCGTCCAGCGTGCGATCGCCCGATGGCGCACGAAGTCGCCGCGCCAGGCTCGACGCACAGTGATCACCGCCAGCACCGGCACGGCCGCGGCGAGGATTGTGTGGGTCGCCAGAATGACTAGATAAATCGTGCGCGGTACGCCGGCGCCCGGGAAGCGCACCGAACCCACCTGGGCGTGGTAGAGCAGATACGAAACCAGGAACAGGGTGGACGACGCGAGCGCCGCCAGCATGCAGGCGCGATGCAGGCGCACCCGGCGGCCCCGTATCGCCGCGTATCCGAGCAGCAGCAGGACGAGGCTCGTCGCGTTGAGCCCGGCGTTGACGGTGGGTAGAAGATGAGGATCGAACATCGCGGCCGCGGTCTCCGAAGGCGGACGGTCAGCCGGCCAACTCAGTGCGCGAGCAACAGGACGGCATCGCGACGCAGTCGCTGCAGGGCCAGGGCGTCGTCGTACTCGTAGAGTCCGCGCACGGCCCCCTGACGGTCGACCAGCACCAGCTTCGTGCTGTGCAGGATCGGCTCCTGCGGCGTGGCGCCGGGATCGAGGGCCAGCTTGAACCCGGTGAGAATGAGACTCTTCACGCGCTCCGGCTGGCCGGTGAGGAAGTGCCAGCGCACGTCCGTAGAATCGGCGATCCCGTGCGCCTTGGCATAGGCCGCCAGGACGGTCGGCGTGTCGAACTCCGGATCGACGGTGATCGACACGCGCTCGAGCCCGCCCAACTCCGGATACTCGACCGGCAGCGTCTTCAGCCGTTCGGTGATCAGCGGGCAGACGCCGCCGCAGCGCGTGAAGATGAACGACGCCAGCCACACCTTGCCGCGCAGATCGTCGCGGCCGAAGGCCCGGCCATCGCGATCCGTGAGACTGAATTCCGGAAGGGAGAACAGCACGGGAAGCTCTGCCGGAGATGGTCCGTGCCTGCGACTCGTCCAGGTGACGACGGCGATCGCCAGCAGGGCCGCAATCAGCAAGCCCCAGAGGAAGACTCGCTGCGGCGGCAAGGAGCGTCCAGCAGGCGGCGGCGTAGGGGCTTGGTTCATCGAAAGTCGCTGCGATCGGGTCCGGCGAGTCGCCGGCGCGTAAGACTCGGGATCGAGCCCGCTTAGCGCGCCGCGCGGTCGAAGATCATCAACAACAGGATCGCCGGCAGGTAGAGCACCGAAACCATCATCAACTTCCTGGCCGTCGAGTGCGACAACGCGCGGGCGAACTCCCAGCAGTAACCGAGCAATCCGATGCCCAGGATCAGCGCACCGACCAGGTAGACCAGGCCGGTCAGACCAAGGACCGAAGGCAGCAGACTGACCGGCAGCAGGGCCGCACCGTACAAGACAGCCTGACGCGTGGTGCTCGCTCCCGACGCATCCACCACCGGCAAGATCGGGTAGCCGCCGCGGGCGTAGTCCTCGCGATAGAGCCAGCCGATCGCCAGAGTGTGGGGCATCTGCCACAGAAACAGGATCGCAAACAACACCCAGCCGCCGGCGTCGAGCCCGTCCCGTACGGCCGTCCAGCCCATGAGCGGCGGCAGCGCTCCGGGAACGGCCCCGATCACGGTGGCGAGAGAGGTGACCCGCTTGAGCGGTGTATAGAGGAAGACGTACGCGGCCAGCGTGACTCCGCCGAGGAGCGCGGTCAGCGGATTCACGAACGCCACCAGCTCGCCCATGCCGACTACCGCCATCAGCACGCCGAACAGCAAGGCCTGATCCGGCGCCACACGGCCGGCCGGCAGCGGACGGTGCTCGGTGCGCCTCATGCGCGCATCGTGCTCGCGCTCCCAGACTTGGTTGAGGGCCGAGGCGCCCGATGCGACCAAGGCCGTGCCGAGCAGCGCGTGCAGGAACACGGCCAGGTGGAACGGCGCCGGCGAAGCCAACAGGAAGCCCACCGCGGTAGTGAGCACCACCATCAGGGTAATGCGCGGCTTGGCCAGCTCGACGAAGTCGTTGGCGCGAAACGAAACGGCTGTGCGTGCTTCGGTGCTCATGGCGATGTTCGGCGCGGAGCGAACCGCGAGCGCGAAAGTGTATCGCGAAGACACTCGATAGTATCGCCGTCGCATGCATCGACTCGCGCGCTTCGCCTGGATCGTCCTCGCGTGGAATCTGGCCGTCATCCTTTGGGGCGCCTACGTCCGGGCCACCGGCTCGGGCGCCGGCTGCGGCAACCACTGGCCGCTTTGCAACGGCGAGGTCATCCCGCAAGCGGCGTCGACCCAGACGTTGATCGAATACTCCCATCGCGCCACCAGCGGCCTCGCACTGCTCTCCGTGGTGGCGCTGCTGGTGGCGGCATACCGCTCGCGGCCCGCCGGCGACCCGGCGCGGGGCGGAGCCCTGGCAGCCGCCATCTTGATACTGAGCGAGGCCGCGGTCGGCGCCGGACTGGTGTTATTCCGCCTGGTGGCGGAGAACGAGTCGATGGCGCGCGCGATGTTCATGGCCGCCCACCTCTTGAACACGTTCTTGCTGCTCGCGGCGCTGGCGCTCACGGCGCACTGGGCCGGCGGCGGCCGCAGGATCCGTTGGCGCGCGCCCGGAGCCTGGCGCGCATGGCTCATCCTCGCGGGCCTGTTGGTGGTCGGCGCCAGCGGTGCCGTCGCGGCGCTCGGCGACACTCTCCACCCCGCCACCACCCTCGAGCAAGCCCTCGCGCAAGACACTTCTCCCGCGTCTCACCTGCTGCTCCGGCTGCGCGTGCTGCATCCTCTGCTGGCCGCGCTCACCGGCGCCTATCTATTGATGTTCGCGCTGCGCGCCCGCCGCCGGAAAGGGAACGGGACCCTCCGCCGCGTCGCTGGCGCGACGGCGCTGCTGGTGCTCGGACAGGTCTTGCTCGGGCTCGCGAACGTCGCCCTGCTGGCGCCCGTGGGCCTCCAATTGGCGCACCTCCTCGCGGCCGATCTGGTCTGGGTCGCGGCGGTCCTGCTCTTGGCGGAGCTCTTCGCGGCAGAGGGTGCGGGATCCCCGGTGCCCGCTTCGTTGGCCGTGCGGTAGGGACGGCTCTTCCCAAGAACCGGACTTTGTGAAACCTTTCACAAACTAGTTGCACCCTCGGGAGGCCTCAAGGTATCTTCCTTGGCTGCACGGTCCAAAAGGAGTTCCCGCGGTATGGCGCAGATTTTCCACCGCAGTACGAATACGCTTGCCAAGGCGAGTATTTTCGGCGGGGTTTTCATCGCTGGGCTCCTGGGCCTCGTGCTGTATCAGCTCGATCGCTCGCCCTACAACACTCGCCAGGGCGTCATCCTGAATCAGCCGATCCCGTTCAGCCACGAGCACCACGTCACCGGGCTGGGCATCGACTGCCGCTACTGCCACACGGGCGTGGAGAAGGTCGCCTCGGCCGGCATCCCGCCCACCGCCACCTGCTACAACTGCCACGCGCAGATCTGGAAGGACAGTCCGATGCTGGCGCCGGTGCGCGACAGCTTCAAGAGCGGCAAGCCCATCGAGTGGAACCGCGTTCACGACCTGCCGGACTACGTGTACTTCAATCACAGCATCCACGTCGCCAAGGGCGTGGGCTGCTCCACCTGCCACGGGCGCATCGATCTCATGTCGCTCACCTCGCAGGCCAACACCCTCCAGATGGAGTGGTGCATCAACTGTCACCGTAACCCCGCACAGTTCGTGCGCCCCAAGGATCAGGTCTTCAACATGCTGTGGCAGCCGCCGGCGGATCAGCTGGAAAAGGGCGCCGAGCTGGTGAAGGCATACAAGATCCTGCCGGCGCGCAACCTGATGAGCTGCTCCACCTGTCACCGGTGAGCGCGAGCGGGCACTCAGCATGTCTTTCGAGGACTCAACGATGAGCCAGGGTAGCGACAACGGTCCCACGGACGGGGCCCAGAACGGCGACTGCCACACCGAGTGGAAGAAGCCCTCGGCGGCCGGTCAGAGCCTCGACCTCGCGATGGTGCGCGAACGGCTGCGCGGGGCCAAGGGCCAGCAGTTCTGGCGCAGCCTCGAGGAGCTCGCCGCGACGCCGCAGTTCGAGGAGATGCTGCAGCGCGAGTTCCCGCGCCACGCCGCCGAATGGCCGGCCGAGGACGAGAGTGGCGACGCTGCCCGTAAAGGCTTCTCCCGCCGCAACTTCCTGCAACTCTCGAGCGCTTCGCTGGCCCTCGCCGGGTTGACCGCCTGCACCAAGCAGCCGATCGAGAAGATCGTCCCGTACGTGAAGCAGCCCGAGGAGATCCTGCCCGGGCGGCCGCTGTTCTTCGCCACCGCGATGCCGTTCCTGGGCTACGCGCAGCCCCTGCTCGCCGAGAGCAACATGGGCCGCCCGACGAAGCTCGAGGGCAACCCGGAGCACGGCGCCAGCCTCGGCTCGACGGACGCCTTCGCGCAGGCCTCGATCCTGACGCTCTACGATCCGGACCGGTCGCAGTCGATCCAGCAGTTCGAGAACGCGCGCACTTGGACCGCCCTGCAGGCGGCCCTGAAGCCGTTCCTCGACGCCCAGGTGGCGATCGAGGGCGTCGGCATTCGAGTCCTCACCGGCACCACCACCTCGCCGACCTTCCAGTCGCTCTGGGAGCGCATCACTGGACCGTATCCCCAGGCCCAGCGCCACCAGTGGGAAGCGACCGGCCGCGACTCGGTGCGCGCCGGCGCCAAGCTGGCGTTCGGCGACTACGCCGACACGCGCTACGACTTCGCCAAGGCCGACGTGGTCTTCACCTTGGACAGCGACGTGCTGACGACCGGCCCGGGGTCGGTACGCTACGCGCGCGACTTCGCCGCCAAGCGCAAGCTGCGCGGCGGCGAGGGCGAGCACGCGCCCATCGAGATGAATCGCCTGTACGCGCTCGAGACCACGCCTTCCGCGACCGGCACGATGGCCGACCATCGCATGGCTCTCGCTCCGCAAGGCATCGCCGCCGCCGCCCTGGCGCTGGCCGCCGCGGTGGGCGTGCCGGGAATCGCCGCTCCGGCGCTCGACGCCGAGCTCCAGCACTTCGTCCAGGTAGCGGCGCGCGATCTGATGGCCCACCGCGGCAAGTCTCTGGTTGTCGCGGGTGAGTACACGCCGGCCAGTCTGCACGCGCTCGTTCATGCCATCAACGGCGCGCTCGGCAATGCCGGCGAGACCGTCCTCTATGGCGATCCGGCCGAGGTCGATCCGACCGACCAGCTCGCTTCGCTCAAGGCTCTCTACGACGATCTGATGGCCGACAAGGTCGAGCTACTGATCGTCATGGGCGCCAACCCGGTCTACGACGCGCCGGCCGACCTCGATTTCGCGGCCGCCATCAAGAAGGCCAAGCTCCGGTTGCACGTCGGCCTCTACCAGGACGAAACCGCGGAGTACTGCCAGTGGCACGTGCCCGAGGCGCACTACCTCGAGAGCTGGGGCGATGCGCGGGCGTACGACGGCACGGTTTCGATCCACCAACCCCTGATCGATCCACTGTACGGCGGCAAGACGCAGCTCGAGATCCTCGCCCTGCTCAACAACCAGCCGGACGCCAAGAACCTCGACATCGTGCAGTCGAACTGGAAGAGCAACGGGCTTGCCGACGCCGGCTGGCGCAAGGCGCTGCACGACGGCTTCATCGCCGACAGCGCGCTGCCGGCGCGAGCCGCCGCGCTCCAGGCCGCCGGCATCGCCCAAGCGACCACCGAGCTGCAGGCCGCGGCGCAGGCAACCGGTTTCGCGATCGTGCTGCGGCCCGATCCGGCGGTCTTCGACGGTCGCTTCGCGAACAACGCCTGGCTGCAGGAATTGCCGCGGCCGCTCACCAAGCTGACTTGGGACAACGCCCTTCTGGTGTCGCCCAAGACGGCCGAGCAGCAGCATCTAGAGCATCGCCAGATGGTTCAGGTGAAGACGCCGGGCGGCCGCGCCGTCGCGCTGCCGGTCTACATCCAGCCTGGTCACGCCGAGGGCTGCGCCACGGTCTACCTCGGCTACGGTCGCACCCGCGCCGGCCGGGTCGGCACCGGCGTGGGCGCCGCGTCCTACGGGCTGCGCACCAGCAAGACCATGTGGACGGCACCCGCCGAGCTCGCGCCTACCGGCGAAACGTACCTGCTCGCCACGACGCAGGACCACTACAACATTTCCGATACCAAGCTCGAGGGCAGCGAGTCCGCCAAGCGCGGCACGCTCCGCGTGGTGGGCCTGGCCGAATACGTCAAGAATCCCGAAGCCATTCAGGAGATGGCGGAAGCGCCGGACCCGAAGGATTCGATCTACACCCCGTGGCCGTACGAAGGCTACAAGTGGGGCTTGGCGATCGACCTGAACGCCTGCACCGGCTGCAACGCCTGCGTCATCGCCTGTCAGTCCGAGAACAACATCCCGGTAGTCGGCAAGGAACAGGTCGACAAGGGTCGCGAGATGCACTGGATCCGCATCGACCGCTACTACCGCGGCGACATCGACCGGCCGGAGATCTACCACCAGCCCGTGATGTGCATGCACTGCGAGCAGGCGCCCTGCGAGGTGGTCTGCCCGGTGGCCGCGACCACCCACAGCGCGGAAGGCCTGAACGACATGGTCTACAACCGCTGCGTGGGCACCCGGTACTGCTCCAACAACTGTCCGTACAAGGTGCGCCGCTTCAACTTCCTGCACTGGAACAAGATGGAACCGAACGATGCATATTCGCATCCGGTGCAGAAGCTGGGCCGCAACCCCGACGTGACGGTCCGCTTCCGCGGCGTCATGGAGAAGTGCACCTACTGCGTGCAGCGCATCAACCGCGCCAAGATCACCGCCGAGAAGGAGGACCGTCTGGTCCGCGACGGCGAGATCAAGACCGCATGCCAGCAGGCCTGCCCGACGCAGGCGATCGTGTTCGGCAACCTCAACGACCCGCAGGCCGAGGTCGTGCGCTGGAAGGCCGAGCACAGGAACTACGGCATGCTCGAAGACCTGAACACGCGTCCGCGCACGAGCTACCTCGCGCGGGTACGAAACCCCAATCCCGAGCTGTCCGCTCAGGAGAACGCCTGATGGCGCTCAGCGAACAGGAAGCCCTGCACCGATCGATCGTCCCGGCGAAGCCGCCGTTCATCGCCCCTGGCCACACCGCCGCGAGCGTCACCGAGAAGATCTCGCAGATCGTTCTCGAGAAGATCCCGCGCTGGTGGTACGTCGCTTTCGGCGCCTCCTTCCTGGTCGTGCTGATGTTCCTGAACGCGGTGGGCAACCTGTTCTGGAACGGCATCGGCATCTGGGGCAACAACCAGCCGGTCGGCTGGGGCTGGGACATCACCAACTTCGTCTGGTGGATCGGCATCGGTCACGCCGGCACGCTGATCTCGGCCATTCTGTTGCTGGTCCGCCAGCCGTGGCGCACGTCGATCAACCGCTTCGCGGAAGCCATGACGCTGTTCGCCGTCGCCTGCGCCGGCATGTACCCCGTCATCCACACCGGCCGTCCGTGGCTGGCCTACTGGCTGCTGCCGTATCCGAACACCATGGGCCTGTGGCCGAACTTTCGCAGCCCGCTGATCTGGGACGTGTTCGCGGTGTCGACCTACGCCACGGTGTCGCTGCTGTTCTGGTACGTCGGGCTCATCCCCGACCTCGCCACGCTGCGCGACCGCTCGGACAACAAGGTCGCCAAGGTCGTCTACGGCATGCTGTCGATGGGTTGGCGCGGTGGCGCTCGGCACTGGCAGAACTACGAAACCGCCTACCTGTTGCTCGCCGGACTCGCCACGCCGCTGGTGCTCTCGGTGCACACGGTCGTCTCCTTCGACTTCTCGGCCGGCATCGTGCCCGGCTGGCACACCACGATCTTCCCGCCGTACTTCGTCGCCGGCGCCATCTTCGCGGGCTTCGCGATGGTGCTGACGCTGACGCTGCCGCTGCGCGCGGCTTTCGGGCTGCACGACTTCATCACCGAGCGCCACGTGCAGAACATGGCGAAGGTGATGCTCGCCACCGGATTGATCGTCGCCTACGGCTACATCATCGAGGCGTTCACTGGTTGGTACAGCGCCAATCACTACGAACACTTCATGATCCTCAACCGCCTGAAGGGGCCGTACTCCTTCCAGTACGCGATGCTGTGGCTGTGCAACATCTTCATCCCGCAGCTGCTGTGGATCCGCTGGTTCCGCACCAACATCATCGCCCTGTGGATCGTGTCGATGTTCGTCAACGTCGGCATGTGGCTCGAGCGCTTCATCATCATCGTCACCAGCCTGCATCGTGACTTCGTGCCCTCCTCCTGGGGCATGTACCACGGCACCAAGTGGGACGTGATGACCTTCGTCGGCACGCTCGGCCTATTCCTCGCGCTCCTGTTCCTGTTCATCCGCTTCCTGCCGATGATCTCGATCGCCGAGATGCGCGGATTCGCGCACGAAACCAAGGCGAAGGAGAAGGCCTGATGGCCCACGAGACCAAGACCTACGGCCTGGTGGCCGAGTTTCCCTCCGTCGAAGCGCTGGTGAAGGCCGCGCACGAAGTCACCGCGGCCGGCTATCGGCGCGTCGAGGCGTACACGCCGTTCCCGGTCGAGGCGCTCAACGAAGCGCTCGAGTTGCCGCGCTCCAAGATGCCGATGATCGTGCTCGGCGGCGGCCTCGCCGGCTGCTTGGGCGGCTTCGGCCTCGCCTACTGGGCTTCGGTGATCGCGTACCCCATGAACATCGGCGGCAAACCGCTCAACAGCTGGCCGGCGTTCATCGTGCCGACCTTCGAGATGACCATCCTGCTCGCCGCCGGGTCGGCCGTGCTCGGGATGCTGGCGCTCAACGGTCTGCCGGAGCCGTACCACCCACTGTTCAATGCCGAGCGCTTTTCACGCGCTTCGCAGGACGGTTATTTCCTGGCCATCGAAGCGCGCGACAAGAAGTTCGATCGCGCCGCCACCAAGGCCTTCCTGCAGGGTCTCAACCCGAGCGAGGTGACCGAAGTTGAGGACTGAGACACTCGGCCGCATGCGCGCGCGCCGCGCGACTGCGGTGCCCGTGCTGGCGGGGGCGCTCATCGCGCTCGCGCTCGCCGGTTGCCGCCAGGACATGCACAACCAGCCCAAGGTGAAGCCGCTCACCAAGAGCGATTTCTTCGCCGATGGCTCTTCCTCGCGTCCCCTGCCGGCCGGCACGGTGGCGCGCGGCTACCTGCGCGATGACACCGCCTACTACAGCGGTCGCATCGGCGATCAGTTCATCTCCGACTTCCCCATGCCGGTGACACACCAGATCCTGCAGCGCGGCCAGGAGCGCTTCAACATCTTCTGCTCGCCCTGTCACAGCCGCCTGGGCGACGGGCGCGGCATGATCGTGCGCCGCGGCTACAAGCAGCCGCCGTCGTTCCACGAGCAGCGGCTGCGCGATCAGCCGCCGGCCTATTTCTTCGACGTCATGACGAACGGCTTCGCGACCATGCCGAGCTACGCCTCGCAGATCCCGGTCGAAGATCGCTGGGCGATCGCCGCCTACGTGCGCGCGCTGCAGCTCAGCCGCAGCCTGCACCTGGCCGATCTCACGCCGAGCGACCGCGCGGCGCTGATGAAGGCTACCCAACCGGCGCCCGCGCCCAGCCACGCCACCGAGGGTGGCCATGAGTGAGAACGCATTGAGCGACAACCACGGCACCTCTCCGACCGCCAACGACTGCCTGCCGCCGTCGGACATCGCCCAGCCACGCGGCCGCGCGCTGGTCGTTGCCGGCGTGGCCGCTGCCGCTGCCGCGATCGGCGGCTTCCTGAATCCGGACCAGTTCTTCAAGTCCTACCTGCTCGGTTACCTCTTGATGTTGGGGATCGCCTGCGGCTGTCTCGCCCTCTGCCTGCTGCATCACATGACGCGCGGCGCCTGGGGCCTCATGCTGCGGCGGATCTGGGAAGCCGCGATCAAGACGCTGCCCTTCGTGGCCCTTCTGTTCATCCCGATCCTCCTCGGCCGCGAGCACATCTATAGCTGGATGTCCCCGGACGCCCTGCTCAGGGACCCGAACCTGAAGAAGCTCGTCGAGGCGAAGGAGGTCTACCTCAATCTGCCCTTCTTCATCGGGCGCGCGGTCCTCTACTTCGCGGTCTGGATGGCGCTCGGATTTGGCCTCGTGCGGCTGTCGAAGAAGCAGGACGAAACCGGCGATCCGGCGCTGTTCCGCCGTATGCAGGTCATCGCCGGACCCGGGCTGGTGCTGTACAGCCTCACGGCTACCTTCGCCGCCTTCGATTGGCTGATGGGGCTCGACGTCAGCTGGTTCTCCAGCATCTTCGGCTTGATCTTCATCATCGGGCAGGCGCTGTCGGCGCTCGCCTTCTGCACCCTGGTCATCGTGTTCCTGGCCGGCCGGCCGCCCATGCAGAGCTACCTCAAGACGTCCAATCTGCACGACTACGGCAAGCTGACTCTCGCCTTCACCATGGTGTGGGCGTACTTCTCCTTCTCGCAGCTGCTCATCATCTGGTCTGGCAACCTGCCCGAGGAAGTCACGTTCTTCATCCACCGCGTCGGTCCCTGGAAGCCGGTGACCATCGCGCTCGCCGTGCTCCATTTCTTCCTGCCCTTCGTGCTCCTCCTGTCGCGCGACATCAAGCGCAGCGGCCGGACGCTCACCAAAGTCGCGATGCTGATGCTGGTCGCGCAGTGGCTCGACCTGTACTGGTACATCGCGCCGCAGACCCACCCCGGCGCGGTCATGCCGCACTGGCTGGACATCGTGCTGCCGGTGGCGCTGGTGGCGGCCTGGGCATGGCTGTTCTTCGGCTTCCTGACCAAGCGTCCGCTGCTGCCGATTCACGATCCGTATCTGTCCGAGGCTCTGGCGCATGAATCAGCACACTGATCCGGCCAATTCACACGGCACCTCCGCCGATCACGCGGAGTACGACACCGAGATCTCCAATCGCCCGTTCTACTGGACCGGTGCGATCCTCGTCGGCACGGCACTACTCTCCTTCGTGTCGATGTGGGCGCTCATGCGCGGCATGGAGAAGTACGACCAGTCGCACGCCGCCAAGCCGTCCGTGCTCCAGGAAGAGATCGACAAGCAGCGCGCGCAGGGGCCGCCCGCACCGCTCCTGCAGCCCGATCCGAACCGCGACATGCGCGAGATGCGCGCCGAAGAGGATCAGATCCTCTCGTCGTATGGCTGGACCGACAAGGCCAGCGGCACGGTGCGCATTCCGATCGCCGAGGCCATGGATCTGCTGGCCGCCAAGGGTCTAGGCACGAAACCCC
>WBZN01000611.1_pt1 | contig 18233 bp, 19 predicted proteins | sample 5204281 | NCBI WGS metagenome assembly WBZN01 (sample SAMN12344347, study PRJNA552823) | activated sludge metagenome | biome: Activated sludge suspended growth; feature: Nitrification reactor; material: Wastewater; isolation source: activated sludge from nitrification reactor of wastewater...
CGCCCGTGCGCAGATCTTCGCTGCTTTTGGTCGCTCTCTCAAGCATGGCATTTTCGCCATCCGTGCGAGCCGAAACCGTTTACGAGTTCGTTTCTGATTGCCGCGCCGACCGTCTGGCACACTGCTACAGTCGCATCGAAAGCCGTCTGTCGAAGCTCAACGAGGAACCTGGCCGGCGCGTGTGTCTGCCGCGTTCATTCGGTGCGACGCTGGCGGAACCCGTCAGTATTCCCGTCTCCCTCCTGGAGCATATCCGGTTGGCTCTTTCAGCCGCGCGCTTTGGCAACTCCGAAGAAGATGTCGACGACGCGATCGTGGGGATCGTGGCGGCAATCTACCGCTGTGAGTAGCTTACGCGGCTCCGCAGCTTCAGCTTCTGACCTGAAAGCGCACCATGCACTTGGCAGGTACCCGGCCAATTGCGTGCGAAGCTCGCCTTACCACTCCGGCTTCTGTGGCAGGCCATCACTAATATCGTAAAAATCGGATTTGGATGCCGCGAAGATGTGCTCGCACACTTTCAGGCCTGTTGGCCGGTCAAGCGTGCCGGCCGTGACATAGATATCAGGGCCTGCATCCTTCCAAAACAGGTTCCCGCCACACTTTGAGCAGAAGCCTCTTTGAACCGTGGGGGATGACTGATACCAAGTGAGATGTTGTGTCGACGCGATTTCAAGATCTTCCGCTTTGCAGCGTGCCATAACGGCGAAATTTCCGCTCGTGCGTCCGCACTGCGAGCAATGACAGGCGATAGGCGCTGCCAATGCTCCGGTAATCCGGTAACGCACGCTTCCACAAAGGCATCCACCGAGGGTCATTATCTTGGTTTTCCTTGAACATTGAGCCGTATGCGTTGCTTGCTGAGCTATGGGCGGCGTCGGTTGAGACTATTTGAGGCGTTCCGCTTCTCGGCCTTTTAGCTGGCGTAGCGCATCAACAATATAATCCCGCCTGATCGGGCTGGCATCGCGCTTGTGCGATAGCTGCATATGGAACACCTCCTGCGCGCCCGTACGGAACATCATCTCGGCGCTGATCAGATAAAATTCCCACATGCGGCAAAAGCGTTCGTCATACATCTGTGCGATGCGATCCCTGTTCTTCTCGAAACGCGTGTGCCAATGGCGCAATGTCATCGCATAGTGAAGCCGCAAAAATTCGCAGTCGGTCACCCAGAGCCGGTTACGCTCGACGGCGGGAAATACCTCGGAGAGCGATGGCGAGTAAGCACCGGGGAAGATGTACTTTCGCAGCCAAGGGCTCGCCGTGCTTGGTGGACTCATATGGCCGATGGAATGCAGAAGCATGACGCCATCCTCCTGCATCAGCTGGCCGACTTTGGCAAAAAATTCGTCGTAGCGTTGCACACCGACGTGTTCGAACATGCCGACCGATACGATCCGGTCAAATTTCTGGTCGATCTCACGATAGTCACGCAACTCAAAACGAACGCGCTCGCCGACACCGGCGGCCTGCGCGCGTTCTTCGGCGAGGGCATGCTGCTCCTTGGACAGCGTAACGCCGAGGACGTGAACATCTTCCATCTGTGCGAGGTAGATCGCCAGTCCGCCCCAGCCGCTGCCGATGTCGAGAATTTTCTGGCCAGGCCGAAGGCCGAGTTTTGCGGCGATCAGCCTGCATTTTGCCCTTTGCGCAGCCTCCAAGGTATCATCGTCATTCTCGAAGTAAGCACAGGAGTAAAACAGCCCATCGTCCAGGAACAGCCGATAGAGCTCGTTGCCGATATCATAATGGTGGGCAATGTTCTGTTGTGCCTTGCCGATGGGATTGGACTGCTGGAAGCGCTTGAACCGCCGGGAGACGGCGCCGATCGTCCTATGAAATGTGCTCGGCCGGCCGGCCGGCCGGTTTTGGTTCATCGACACGAGCGTCATGAAGTCACGAAGCGAGGAGCCGGGAAATGTGAGCGTGCCGTTCATGTAAGATTCGCCGGCCGCCAGTTCCGGACTGAAGAACAAGGCCTTGTACAGGCGGGCATCGCTGAGTTTCATATCGACAACCGGGCCCGGGGAGCGGCCCCCAAATACATGCCTGCCGCCTTCCGCGTCGGTCACAGTGAGAGTGCCCACCTGGATCAGGTGAGACAAGAGCTTGGATAACGGGAACACGGCACCCCCTCCGTAGTCAGTGTTTCTGTCCGCAGTTCACAAAGTCGCTCGTTAGTAGGACAAATGCGTCCGCTGCCGCAATCATATAGATTGCGTGGTTCCCCCGCTAAGGCTTTCCTCACGAGGTTGGATCCAAAGCTCATCCAACGGTCAGCGGCGAATGAACCCGCGCAGACTTCGTTTTTGTTCGGCGATGAGCTGGAGGAGTTCGAGCCCGGCCGGCCATCGTGTTCTCCGCCGAACTATTGCGCCGCTATCGTGCACACAAGTGTCGCGCTTGGATATCTGCAACAAGTACGTCCTGACGTAAGACTCAGGGCGTCTCAATGGCTAGCAATCAGACTAAAAAGTGCCGCGGCATTGTTCGACACTGATCCGGCAGCTGTCATGTTGACAACGGCCGCCGTCCCTTTTCACCGGCCGGAATTTCGGGGAGGACTGACGACCAAGTATCCCTTGGCCTGGATCACGCCGGGGTTGGAGATGTGATGGGGAGCGTCGGCCCGGAACAGAATGGAGTCCCCTTCAAGGAGCCGATGCGGTTCGTCCTGGCCGACCTGGACGTCGATCGATCCTGACGTGACAAGCAGCGTTGCGCGCGAACCCAGAAGCCCTCCGGCGCGATCCTCGCGATGGCCGGGGGAGACCAGCACCTCGCTGAATTCGAACGGCTGCCTGAAATTGGCTGCCTCGAAGGGACGAAGCACGAAGCCTCCGCCGGCGCTCGTGATCGTAGAGATCTCGCTGTGGGCGACGACCGCGGCTGGCAATTCCGCAAGGCTTGTGATCAAAGTCGCCGTCGGCACACCGAGCGCTTTGGCAACCTTCCAGATCAGCTTGATCGTCGGAACGCTCTTGCCCGTTTCAATCTGTCCGAGCATCGCGCGGCTGACGCCGGATAAACGCGCCAGCGTCTCGAGCGACATGCCCTGCTGATGGCGGATCTTGCGCAGATTGGAAGCTACATCCGGAGGTGCGCAGTTGAGCGCGACGGCACGAGCCGAATCGGGATCATCGGCCCCGCGATCCTTCCCTGTCTCTTTCGTCATGCGCAACATGGCCTCACCGTTATGGTCTGCCTGATGGGGAAACATATTGGCGGACCACAACGGTGGGAACGAAGAAGAAGTGATGAGCTTATCACGCACAGGACATTGGCGATCGCTCGCGCAAAAAAGGAAGGGGCCCGGGTGACCCCTTCCTTTCGGGTAACTCTGACCGGAGGATCAGAAGCGGATGATGGCGCCACTCATGACGAGATCGAGATCTTCAAAGCTCGCCTCTGCGATGGGGCCATTTGCGACACCGCCAGCGACGCCTTTCAGGGTGAGGTCCCCTTCGACGTGCCGGTATGACAGGTAGACCGTCATGGCGGCACTATCGATGCCCTGCGCAACGCCGACGCCCCAGACTTGCACGCCAGTATCAAACACGGCAGCTGTCGTACCGAGCGGATTCACCGCATCGGTGGCTCCGATGGTGCGCGCGATCGGCGCTCCGCTGTAATCGTAGTACTCGCCGTAAATCGTGGTCTTGCCGAGATCGTAGAACTTCTTCTCGATGCCCGCCTGGATGGACCAGAAGGACTGCTGATCGTCAACACCTGCCACTCCGGCGTAGAGCGGAGTCGTATTGATCACGTCGTCTGTCTTCTGGCCTGCGCCAAAATTCACAAACAGGCCCGAGGACTCATGCACGACGCTGAAAGAGCCGCCAAATTGGGTGCACTTCTCGTCCCTGGGCACACCCTGACCGCGCGCGTTGCATTCGGTATTGGTGTAGCCTCCGTCCGTCATCTCCAGGTAACCGATACCGGCCGCAATCTTGAAGCCCGAGAACTCGCCTGCGTAGCGCAGCGCAATATCCCAGTAGTCATCTTCGCCCCAGGAGGCCGAGGCCGAGAACCCCTGGAACGTAGGGGTTTCATATTTCACGGCCTGGGCGCGCTTTTCGCCCTCGCCAGGCTGATCGCCTGAGTCGCCGATCAGACGGCGCCAGGCGAGCGAGCTGAGGCCTCCGTCGGGCGACCGCAGCCGCAACCCGAGTCCCGTATCCTCGACGTCTGAATATTTCGAGAAATCCTTGGTCTGTGTCAGGTTGACCTCGGTGATCTGATCTGTCGCCGATGACTGAAGACCAACCGATAATGCGCCGAGGCTCTTGCTTTTCACGAACCAGTACGTGTCGCGTACATCGAGGCCGACATTGGCGGGATCGGCCAGCGAACCGTCGGTATCATTCTGATCGAACCGCTTGGAGTTTGCTGTCCGCACACCAATCTCGATTTTGTAACCGGCCTCCCAATCGCCATTGATCTTTGCTTTGCCGACAAACCGGACGCGAGACCGTGAGTTGTCATTCGTAACCTGGTAAAGGTTGCTCTCGAAGCCGTCATCCCACCAGATGAGTGCTTCGTTGATGTGCCCGGACACCTCGAGCGACACCTTGCGATTTCCCTTGCGGACGGTCGTAGCTTCAAGCTCGGCGATCCGCTCCTCCAGGTCCGCGCAGCAGTTTCCGCCTAAGTCGGCTGCGGCAACCGGCGTTCCCCCACCGGCCAGTGCCGCAGCCACTGATGCAAGCGCCAGCGCGCTCCCCCTTCGTACTCCCATGCGAACCATTGATGACCCCCATCCATTCATCTGTGATTTGCCCATAACCGGGCCATTGCAAATTTGCTCTCAGACTCACACCACGCGGTCAACGTCCCTCCCGGCAACCCCGAAAACTTCCGTTTTATTGGCGTTACGCGCTCGCAACACGCGCCCAGGGTTTGGGCGGTGTGACTCGCCAACCGGCATCCTGCAGGAGCACGGCAGCGTGCATGAGGTCGCCGTTATGCGCCGGGATGGCGCGTGTTCGAGCTGCGGCGCTCGCTTGCGATCGTGCGGCTCGCGCGCGCTTGAATACGCGTGTCTCGCCGCGAGCCAGCTGGGTCTCGCGCGTGTCACCCTTCCGTTGCAGCCGCGCGATAAGCGCCAGCGCTTCAGGCCACGGCCCGAAACCGGAATCGGCATTGATGTGCCCAACAGGGCCCAGATTGACGAACTCTGCTCCCCAAAGACCAGCCCACTGGGCGGCACGCTCGACGGCCATCCAAGGATCGTTGGTGCTGGCAACAACCATGGTCGGAAAGGCGAGTGGTTCCGACGGCAGATACTCTGTCACGCCGAACTTTTCTGGATCGGCAGGGGCCACGAGTAATGCACCCGAAACGCGGTGCGCATGGTCTTGCGCCGCCTGTACCGCAGCAAGTGCCCCAAAGCTGTGCGCAACGATGAAGACAGGTCCGGAGGCCCGGGAAATCTCGCGGCGGACGCGGCTCGCCCACCCTGGCAGATCGGCGTCTTGCCAATCACTTTGGGTCACGCGGGCCGTTCGGGGGATGCGTTCCTCCAACCAGGTTTGCCAGTGCGAGGGGCCGCTGGAATTCAATCCAGGAATGATAAGTGTCGTCGTCATGACTGATATGTTCCTTCGTTCAAAGCTCGGTCGACTGCTCGATTTCAAGCCGCTGCCTCCTGGCAGCGCATGGCTGAGCCTGGACAGGAACAAAGGCGGTCGTGAAAGGCCTTCAGGATGAGGCGTGCAGAGGCGAAGAACGACTTCAATGCGCGCCGCGTCTCGTCGATTGTGCTTTTCGGCATGAGAAGGCTCCTTCGTTAAGCTTCAGATCGTGCGCTGCTCCGGTGACCATCCCGAAAGAGCTGCCGGAGCAGCACACGAATTTCAGTGTGTCAGCTCTTCTTTCCGAAGATCTGGTCGAAGACCCCGCCGTCCTTGAAGTGGACCTCCTGGGCAGCCGTCCAGCCGCCAAACACCTCATCGATCGTGAAGAGCTTCGTCGGGCTGAACTGCGCCTTGTACTTCTCCGCAACCTGCGGATCGCGCGGGCGGTAGTAGTGCTTGCCGGCGATGTCCTGGCCCTCGGGCGAATAAAGGTAGTTGAGGTAGGCTTCGGCTACCTTGCGCGTGCCGCGCTTGTCGACCACCTTGTCGACGACGGCAATCGAGGGTTCAGCAAGAATCGAAACGGTCGGCGTGATGATTTCGAACTTGTCGGCGCCGAGCTCCTTGGATGCGAGATAGGCCTCGTTTTCCCAGGAGATCAGCACATCTCCGATGCCGCGTTCGGTGAAGGTCGTGAGTGATCCGCGCGCGCCGCTATCGAGAACTTTTGTATTCCTGTAGATGCGCGTAACGAGGTCGCGTGCCTTCTCCTCGCTGCCGCCATCGGCCTTGAGCGCATAGCCCCATGCCGCCAGGTAGTTCCAGCGTGCGCCACCCGACGTCTTCGGATTTGGTGTGACAACCTCAATGCCGTCCTTGCCCAGATCGGTCCAATCCTTGATGCCCTTCGGGTTGCCCTTGCGCACGAGGAAGACGATGGTCGAGGTGTAAGGGGCGGAGTTGTTGGCGAGCCGTTTCTGCCAGTCCGCGGGGATGAGCCCGCCATGCTTGTAGAGTTGATCCACATCGCCCGCGAGCGCAAGCGTCACAACATCCGCCTCAAGGCCATCGATCACCGCGCGGGCCTGCTTGCCGGAACCGCCGTGCGACTGCTTGATAGTGACGTTATCGCCCGTTTGCGCTTTCCAGTGCTTGGCAAAGGCGACGTTGTAGTCCTGATAAAGTTCGCGGGTTGGATCATAGGAGACATTTAGAATGGAGACGTCGGCCGCATATGCACCGGCGGCAAAGACGGCGACTCCCGCCGCAAGGCCGAATGCCAGGGTCGTGCGGCGAGACAAACGATTGCGATGCATGAATTGGACCTCTTCGATTGGCGTTGACTTGCGGGCACGCTAGATGCTGCCGCAGAGCGCATAAACGAAGAAGTTCTGCTTAACTTATTAGTTCCCAAGGGACGGTTGGAAAGGGACGGCTGGAATGGAATTTCACGTTCGCGCAGCGGTGCGAGACGCGCGCGCCGCAAGGGTTCGATTTCGGACCGGAAAACTTTCCGGTTCTGAGAATATGAAGTACGTTTGATACTGACGGAGACGCCTGTCCTACCCGCCAACTTTTCAATGAACAGCGCAAAAATCGCAACCCATCCCGGGCCTAGTATTGGTGAGCGGCGGAGGGCCCCTGAGAGCAAGAGGAGTCGAGGCCACGACCAGAACGGCCTTCAGCCTCGGCAAACCGGTTTCGCGTCTAAATGGATTGATCCGTTCGACATCGTCGATTGCGGCGCCCCGCCCGATATTGCCGAGGGACTTTGCGCTTAATGTGTTCTAAGATTTAGTTGATCTGATTGCTTGCGCTGTGTGCGCTGTCAGCGATTCCTTATGGAGGCGACAGTGTTGGAAATCGCTAAGTTACAACCACTGCATTGGTCGATCGGCGCTCGCGCGTTGTGGGTGATCAAAAGCGATGACGCCCGGGTCACCCTGGGGCGACTCCGCCCCTGCAAAAGGACACCGTCATGACGTATATCGTCTACAGTTACCCGCCCAACCGCGTTTTCGCTGAGGGGTTCCGTGAAAACCGGCGTGAATACTGCACACTTGTTGAGGCGCGACGGGATGTGAAGAAGCGCCTCGGAAATCTTGATCAGCGCTGTCACTGGAGTGGCTACGAGGCACACGGCTCGGGATTGATCGAGGTCGAAGCCTATCACGAGAGCAGCCACCCCGGGTGCGGCGGCGTTCAGATCTCGACGCCGAGCAAGTTGATATAGGGCTTTGGAGGCGCGTAGCTTTGCGCCGGGCCGCTTGGCGCAGGTATGCGCCGGCCGGAGCTAACCTTGGGGCACCGATCGGCACTGGCTACTGAGACCCATGGACACGCGTCCGCTTGGGAGCGCACATTGGGAAATGCCAGCAAAGATCAAGGCCGGGCAGGCGAGAAAAGATGTTCAACACCTGCCTTTTTTGGTCGCTCAGGCGGGCTGGATATTGCTGACGGCGATCTTGCCTGAGCGGCTGTCGCGCGCGGTATCGAAGGATACTTTTTGACCCTGGCTCAGGGTGTGCATGCCGGCGCGCTCGAGGGCCGTAGCGTGTACAAACACGTCCGTTTCACCGCTGTCGGGTGCAATGAAGCCGAAACCCTTTTGGTCGTTATAGAACTTGACGGTACCAGTGATCATAGGATTGTCCTGTATTTTTTCTGAGAATGAAAATGACGGCAGCGCACGTGATCCAACACGGGCATCCGTTGTCTCGATTTTGGGAGAGATTTTGAGTTTGCGCTCGACTGCGCCGAAGCGTAGCGGCCCGAACATCCGGCCATCATCGATTGGCGTGCATAGCACGGCCAATTTGGTAAACCTAACGAATTCCATCCTACGTGCATTTTGGCGCAAGATCATTGCCGTCACATCTACGGGGAGGCTCAGCTGCGGCCCATCGTGCGGTAGGGAAGAAATAGCGAGGGTTGCTAGCTAAGGCATGCTAGAGTTGAAAAACTTGGAACCCGGAGACGTCATTTTGATACAGACTAAATTCAGAATTGGTCAGTTGGTCGACTTCAACCCTGCGCGAGCGACAGTTCCTGCTTCCATTCGCGAATACAAGGTGTTGAAGGCCTTGCCGCGCGATCAGGGTGAGCAGGAGTATCGTATCAAGTCGATCGCGGAAGTGTTCGAGCGCGTGGCGAAGGAATCGGAACTTTCGGTTCGCGCTTAACGCGACCAGCGGACAAAGCTGCGTTTCGTATTAGTTTTTATCGGTAGCGAAAGCGGCAGCCTTCGTCCTTGTGAAAATTCTGCGTATTAGGAAAATTCTGCGTATTAGCAAGTCCGCAACATTCCGTGGTGCTGCCTGCGGCGGGACAACATGTGCTAGGGCGAGCGCCTGCGTCCCAAAAGCTTGAGTGCGGCAACTTCGCGGGCCCACTCTGCGAACGGGCGGGCAGGCGTGCCACCCATTCGGGCACCTGCTGGGACATCATCCTTCACGTGCGCCATACCGGCAATCTGCGCGCCTTGCCCGATTTTCACGTGTCCAAGGATTCCGGACTGTGCGCCCATCACCACGTAATCACCGAGCTGGCTGGAGCCGGCAATGCCGCTCTGCGCCACGATCACGCAATGTTTGCCGATGACAACATTGTGGGCAATTTGCACGAGGTTATCGATCTTGGTGCCATCACCGATGATGGTGTCTGCAAGCGATCCACGATCGACGGTCGTGTTTGCGCCTATCTCAACGTCGTTGCCTATCCGCACGCACCCGATCTGGGCAATCTTCTCGTGACCCTGCTTTCCCATGGCAAAGCCAAAGCCATCCTGGCCAATGCGCGCGCCCGGGTGAATGATCACCCGGTCTCCGACGAGGGCGTGCGTAACGGTGCTGTTCGCACCGATGTAGCAGTCCTCTCCGATCATGACGCGATATCCCACGACGGCCCCGGCGGCCACCTTGGTTCTATCACCGATGACGGCCTCGCGCCCAACAACCGCGCCGGGTTCAATGACGCAACTCGCGCTGATTTTGGCTGTTTCATGGACGAAGGGCGTGCTCAGGTTGGCAGGTACATTGGCCGCTTTCGTATGAAGCGCGTCTGCGTAGAACAGCGTCATAGCTCTTGCAAACGAACGATACGGAACGGACGCAGTCATAATGATGGTTGATGGCGGGGCACGATTTGCAAAGCTGCTCGCAACGATGCAGGCACCAGCGTGCGTAAGCCCAAGTGCGCTCGCGTATTTCGCGTTATCGAAAAAAGAGAGGTGTTCGGGACCTGCACTGTGCAGCGGCCGAATGTCTTCGATCTCACGATCCCTGTCCGCGCCTTCGCTGAGCGTAGCGCCGATCGCCTGAGCGATGACATCGATGGTGAAAGGACCTGCGCGATCAAAGAAGCCTGGATGGATCATACTCGTTCACTACTTAAAGGCGTTTGTGCCTCGGCTTGGGTTCAAGAACGCTAGCAGAAGGCCGGAAGTCTGTCAGAAAGATTTCAGAGCATGGAGGGGCCATGTGATTATGACTGCCGATTTCAAGGCCCAGTCTTTTGTGTAGCGACCAGAGGTAGCTGGGTTTTCCCCGAACGAGACTGGAGTGAAATTGTCAGATGAGATTACGGCAAAATCATCGGCTAAGGGTTTCCTGCACCCGCGCTCAATGGGACGGTTAAAGCTATCAGGCGAAGCCTGTACAAGGTAGGAGCTGCCGCTCCGCAGTCCTCGGTCCGTCAAAGCCGACGATAAGCGGCCTTAAGCATCATCATCGCAGCAATAAGCCTGCGAAGGGGCTGGAAAGCCGCGTTAAGCGGCAAGTGCTTTCGACGTGCCGCTGGTTGATCTGGAAATCTGCGGTGTCCGCGGTAAGCCAGATTAGCTCCTCCCAGCCTAGGATTGACGAACAGTGTCACCATGGTAGGTCCGTTGCGGATAGCTGCCATGCCGTTGCGTGTCTTCGTCATAGGCTGCGCTGCGCAATCTGAGAGAGCACATGTCGCGAAGACTGTGGGTCATCGTGCACCGCTGGGCGGGACTTTGCCTGGCATTCTTCCTGAGTGTCGCCGGCCTGACCGGCTCATTGCTGGCCTTCTACGATGAGCTGGATGCTTGGCTGAACCCAAGCCTGTTGACAGTTCCCGAACGCGCCGGGGTTTACCTTAATCCCGATGCACTGGCTCGTAGCGCCGAGGAGGGAATTGCGAATTCCATTGCAACCGGGATTCGCTTTGCGGGGAGTCCAGGCCAGTCGATTGGCGTTGGCGTCGAAGGCCGCATCAATCCGGAAACCGGAGTTGCCCACCAGCTCGATGTCAACGAGGCTTACATCGATCCCTACGACGGTCGCTTTCTGGGGGCGCGCGAACTCGGCACGTTCGGTCTTGATGCGCCGCGGATTATGTCGTTCGTATATAGCCTGCACTATTCCCTCCACCTGCCTGAAGTGTGGGGTTTGTGGGTCATGGGTGGTGCCGCGATCCTGTGGTTCTTCGACAACTTCGTCGGGGCCTATCTGACGTTTCCCAACCGGCGCTCGGCCAACGCCGAGCAGACACCTCAGGTTGCCTTGCCGCGCGCACGCGCGTGGTGGGGGCGCTGGAAGCCCGCATGGCTCATAAAAGTCGGAGGCAGCCCCTTTCGCATCACGTTCGACCTGCATCGCGCGTTCGGGCTATGGCTGTGGTTGCTGCTTGGCATGCTGGCTTTGACCAGCGTCTACCTCAATCTCCCGCGCGAGGTCTTCAATCCGATCGTCAACGTTTTCGCGACCGTGGTGCCAGAACTAGAGGAATTTCCAGGAGTCGTCGCGCGCCGCGAACGCCTCTCGTTCACGGATGCGCTTAGCTCAGCAAGGAACAATCTCCCGGTTGGGGCCGCAGATTTGCAGCCGAAGTTCATTTCCTACGACCGGGAGCGCGGTGTGTTTCGCGTCGACTTCGGGCATCCGAATGCTAGAGACGAATGGTTCCGTGTCCGCCACGAGCTGGTTTACCTGGACGGAGCGACAGGCGCTGTGGCCGGGCGTGCGGGAACGGAATCCGGAGGCGGAGGCGATCGCTTCAACGCCGTGCTCTTTCCGCTGCATTCCGGACAATTGCTGGGGCTGCCTGGTCGCATCCTGATTTGTGTAACAGGCATCTTGATTTGCGTGATTTCGGTGACCGGCGTGTTGATCTGGGCGAGGAAGCGCAGGGCCGCCAAGACGCAGCGGTCTGACATGCGCACCGACTGATACCGAAAAATCACAGCAGCTGCCCAATGTCTAGGCAATCCGGGAATTCCTATTTCTTACTGCATAAGTCAACTTTAGGTTGGCCGGAATCATCATTGGAGCATCCGATGTCCGGCCTTCGCTTCTCCTTGATCTTCGCGCTCGTTCCTGGCGTGGCATTTGCGCAGCAAACGCAGCAAACGCAGCAAACGCAGCAAACGCAGCAAACGCAGCAAACGCAGCAACTCCAGCAAACAGAGGGCGAAGCGCCCGCGCAACTTCCTGAAGTCGTCGTCGAGGGACAAGCGCCTGTTGAAGAGCAGGCGCCAAAAGCCAAACCAAAAACAAAGAAGAAGGCGGTCGTTACAGCGCCAAAAGCGGCCAAGTCGAAGCCCGCTGTGACCCCGCCGCCTGCGCCAGTCGTCAATGCGGACGCAAATGCCGGCGCCGACGCAGATGCCAGCGCCAACTCCGGGCAAAGCGCGGTGGTCGAAACCGGCACCAGTCCCGTTCGAGACTACGTCGCTGCGAAGACAACCACGGGCATCAAGACCGACACGCCGCTCAGGGAGATTCCTCAATCGATCTCCGTCGTCGGCCAGGAACAAATTCGCGACCAGGGTGCGCAGAACGTTCAAGACGCCTTACGATATGTTCCGGGCGTGGTCGCCGAGGGTCTGGGCATCGACAGCCGGACCGACAACATCATCATCCGCGGCACCCAGGCCGCCGAGTTCCTCGACGGCATGCGCCGCACGCTTGGGGCTTACACCGACACCTACAAGATCGAACCCTATTTCATGGAGCGCATCGAGGTCCTTCGCGGTCCGGCCTCGATCCTGTATGGGCAGGCGCCGGTTGGAGGCATCGTCAATTCGATCTCCAAGCGACCGCTGGATGAGGCTAGTCGTGAGGTTACGGTCGAGTACGGTTCGTTTGATTTCAAGCAGACCAAGGCCGATTTCACGGGTCCGCTGACAGACGATGGCAAATGGAGCTACCGAGTCGTCGCCTTGGCACGCGATTCTGAGACCCAGGTGGACTTTACCGATGACGATCGCTTAGGCTTGGCGCCAGCGTTGACCTATCGGCCGGTCCTGGGGACCAGTATCACGGTGCTTGGCCAATTCCAAAAGAGCGAGACGGGCACGACGCAGCTGTTTCTTCCCGTCATCGGCTCACGCTTTCCGAGCGACTACGGACGCATTCCATTCAATCGCTTCGTCAGTGAACCCGGCATCGAAAAATACGATACAGACGTTGCTTCCGGCACGCTTCTCATCGATCACAAGTTCAATGACGCATTCCGCTTCCGCCACAGCTCGCGCTATTCCGATGTCCAGGTGGACTACAACACGATCTATGTGGACTTTCTCACCGTGGACGACCCGTCGGACAGGCTGGTAACGCGCAACGTCTATTTCGCCGACTACGATACGAGCATTTTCAACACCGACACCAACTTGGAGGCAAAGTTCGCGACCGGCGCTTTGGATCACAAGGTCTTGTTCGGATTCGACAGCATCAACTCGCGCTATCAAACGGTTTGGCAGTTCACCACCGACAACTCGCTTTTCGATCTCTACGCTCCCGTGTACGGGCAGGCTGATTTCGTGCTCCCGGACCCCACGGTTGATCCTTTGCACAAAGTCTCACAGACCGGTCTTTACGTGCAGGATCAGTTGCGGCTTGGGGACTGGATCGGCGTCGTCGGGGCTCGCCGGGACAACCTGCGCGACGATATTGGAGGGGAAGTTCAGGAGGATCAGGCAACGACCTATCGCGCGGGTCTCATGTACGAGTTCGACTTCGGTTTGACGCCATATGTCTCTTATGCGGAATCGTTTGTGCCTCTTATCGGCCGGAAGTTTGGTGGAGGGTTCTTCGATCCGCAGGAAGGCGAAATGTCCGAGGCTGGCTTCAAGTATCAGGCGCCCGGCACATCGCTGGTCATCAACAGCGCGATCTACGATCTGACCGAAAGCAATCGTCTGGCGACGGATCTTGCCCATCCGGACTTCCAGATCCAGACCGGGGCGGTCAACGTGCGCGGGTTTGAATTCGAGGCGGCTGGCAGGTTGACGCCAGACATCAGGATCATCGCCTCCTACTCCTATACGGACGCCCGCTACGAAGGCGGCGATCAGAAGGGATTCCAAGTTGAATCGGTCCCTGAGCACCTCGCATCGTTCTGGGCGGTCTATGATTTCCACACTCCCGTGCTCGATGGCTGGTCGGTCGGCGCCGGCGTGCGCTACGTCGGCACTTCGCTCGACGGACTCGATGAGATCAAGACGCCGGCAGTTGGCTTGTACGACGCCATGATCGCGTACGAAAACGATGAGTGGCGCTGGTCGCTGAATGGCACCAATCTGACGAATGAGGAATATCTCAGCACGTGCATTGGTGGCATGACCGGTACTTGTTACAATGGCACCCTGCGCACGATCACAACGGGACTAACTTATAAATTCTAGGTCGTCCTTGAGCCTACAGAGCCACTACAGTCCTCTCCCGGGAAGGGAGAGGAAATCCATCGCAACCGGCTGTAGAGCTGTTTCCGGATGCGTCGGCGTCGCGAAGTTCCCGCGGCAGTAGCCTCTCTTTGCCCACTTATTTTCTGGCGTTCAATCGTCGGTGCCGAATATGAACCTGTCGAGAAATGTCATTCGCTCGGGCTGGAATTGCAGGCGGGGATGAGCCTCTCCACATGCCAGCGACTGCAGAAAACGCGCATCGAGTGAAAAGAAGATGCCGTTGACGTACGCGGGTACCGTCTTGCCGTCCATCACGCACCCGGCATCGCGCAGTTCCTTCTCCATAAAGCCGGCAAAGGCGAGATCAGCGGGGCGGCCAGCATTCGCCTTCAAATGAGACTCGATACGCGGATCGGCGCGGGCGCAAACAATGTATTGATCCATTTGGTACTCGCAGCGCCCAAACGTAATTTGTGTTTGGCCTTCCGCGCCAGATGTCGTGATCGGCCCCAACAACGCCGACGCGCAAGCGACGGCGAAAAGCTGCGATCGAATGAGCGCCGTCGTCATAGGCTGAACTTTCCATCCGTGTCTGGCTCTGCATCATCTGAAAGGCACGGGCGTGCCGAAGCCGTGCACTTGAACCGGCCTGCCGTCGAATTGCACACGACGTTCTTGTCTTCCGCCATGTCCCACCTTTCATAACCTTTGCCCAACGCACCAGCGCGTGACGACCACCATGAAATTGCCGCCGCCGTGGCATCGGCTTGCGTGTCAGCACTGGCCAGTCCGCTTACGACGACCCTGCCGCAAAGACGCCCGGCGGGGGTCGTGGGTTCGGCTATGACGGCAGAGGCTGTAGCGAGCGCTAGAGCGAGGGCGCCTGCAATACACCGCGACATCCTATGAGCCCCGCTAGTTGATGGCTGTAACGGTAAATCCATCGCGCCGGAGTTGGCTAACTAAGCCCTCCTCACCGATGAGGTGCATTGCGCCGATGGCGATGAATGCGCCACCTTGATCGATGAGAGGTCGGGCCCGGGAATGCAAGCGTACATTGCGCTTTCCCACGAGAGCGTTTTTCAGATCGGCTAGGACTGCATCTGTCATGCCAGCCTTCGGCGCCATGAGCCGGGTCAGATCCCAGACGGCATCGATCCGGCGAAAGCGATACAGTTCCGCGATCGTGTGAACCATGTCGTCGCTGCGTTCGTGCAGGGCGATGCTGGACCGCAGCCAGGCATTCTGCACGTCATCGGGCAGCTGAGCCAGGCTTTCATATTGCTCGACAAGCGTCTCGAGTCCCACCGGCGAAAGGCCTTGCGACTTGGCCTGTTCGGCCACCAGGAGGTCGACGGATCGCAATCCCTCCTGCTGCTTCTTGCGCTGACAATCGCTGTCGGTGAGAAGCATCGTGACCGCCCAAGGCTTGAAACCTAGAGCCATCTCGCGCGGAAAGCCGGCCTTGACCAGGACACGCTCGATGATCTCCAATTCATCGCTTGCCAGAATGCGTTCCAGTGGCCTGTCGTGCGCCACCATCAATGGTCCGGCTTGGCGCATTGCGTACTTCAGTGCCCGGCGTGACAACTCGCCGGCTTCAAGAGCTACGATCTTCGACCGGGCAATGGCCTCGCGCACGGCCTGCGGCAAATCCTGAAGGCTGTCGTCGGCAATATGCACCGTGCCAAATAGATACGATGGCTCGATACCGGGCCGTTCGATGCGCCAGAGAACAGCTTCGCTGTTGGCAGTCTGAGCCGCCTTCCGCAGGATCGCTTCCAATCCGGCACGATCGCGCGCGTCGAGTTCTTCAAGGACGCTGCGCGCCTTGCAGATGTCATCGTTCGCAGCCGTCGAGGCGCCAACACCATCATTTGCCGTGGCCGCCAACAGCACCACGAGCCCGCAGGCAATTCTTGGCGCGAACCGTCCGAACCCAGATATCGATCGCCCGCGGCGAGAAGCGCATACAGGCATTGCGGGATCTCCCCATGCTGCTGGACGGAACCGTCAGTGTGTCGCCACCTCTGACGCTGCCTTCAATCCCTCAAGCCCTTTGGTAAAAAACTCCGTCATGGCAGCTACTGCCGCAGCGTCGTTCTTGTTCTCTTGCGGTTCGTTGGTGGTGTCGGCGCGATAAAGCCGCGAACGCCAGGAGATTTCACTGCCTCCATCCTTGGCTTGCACCACGAGAGTTGCGGAATAGAAGCTCACCGGAAAGGCATCCGGGTTTTCCTTGGACAAGCGATACGTCAGCTCCATCGAGCCTTCGTTGATTTCATCGATGCTCTCCTCCAAATCGCCGCCAGTTTTCAACGTAATGACCCGTTTCGCGCCGATAGCCGCGGGCTCTCCGGAAGACTTGGCCAGCATCGGATGCCAAGCCATGATGTTTGGAAAATCCTTGATCTTCACCCACACTTTCGCGGGCTCAGCCGCAATTTGGATGTTCTGTTCAACCTTCTGGGGCGTCGGTCCGTGGGCGCGTGCGATGAGAGGTGCAGCAAGCACGCAAAGCAATGTGAAGATCGGGAATAGACGAGACTGCAGCATTGAAACGACTCCGATTGAAGGGTCAGTGAGACGCAGGATGCAGCCGGCTGGCGTTCGCGCGCCAGGCGATTGCGTACAAGAGGGCAAGGAGGCTGAGCGCCACCAGAGCGGGCAGCGATGAAATGTCGGTATCGACCTCGGACGATCGGCTTGCGACGGAACGCAGAGTTCGCGCAAGCTCGTGCGCGCCGTTCTGCTGTTCGGCATAGATAAGGCCGGTTCTCTGGGCGAGGTCTTTAAGATGTTCGGACCGCAGGGAGGAGAGGTGCTCTTCGCCCACCGCGGCTTGCCCCCCGAACGGCGCATTGCGCGGATGCCATCCTTCCGCACTGGAAGCCGATTTGCCCGGCAGGCCATGGCGATTGTCATGCGGCACGTCACCGACGCCATATACGCCGACCTCGCGGCCATCGTCGTCGAACTTCGGAATTGGAGATTTGTCGCGGCCTCCAACCCCCAGGATGACGCCTTTGACCTCGCCCGGCTTGCCCTCGAAATCCGGAACGCCACTTGCCGGCAGCGGCGGAGCCTCATGCCCGTCGGTCACAAACAGCAGGTTGGACTTGGCCGGCAAGGCCTCGTCGATAGCCGAGTAGAGACCCTTGGCAATATAGCTGTCGCCCTCCCAGGCCATGCGCCAGTCAAGTCCAGCCACGGCACCGGAAAAAGCATCGTAGTTCGCGCACACCTCGACGGGATCGAACAGGACGAAACTCCGCCTCTCGGTGAAAATACCAAGCCCCAGACGCGACGAGCACGGCAGTGCTTGTGCGAGTTCGACGATGGTAGATCGTGCGGCCTCCAGCCTGTTTTGAGATCCTTTATCGACATCTCTGACCAGCATGCTGCCGGTGACGTCGACGATGGCCAATGCATCGACAAGGTCTTGCGAGTGGCGAACGCTCCAGCCAAAGGCTGCGATCGCCGACAGCAGGAATGCCGTAATCAAAAGCCAGCGGCGTGCAGCCTTCCGGTTCAGGAATTCGATCATGGCAGTCCTTTCGGAACGCCTGGCACATCGGTCCAAAGCCGTTTGGGCGCATCGGGCGGTATTTCTTCGGGCTCTGAGTCCCCCACCGGAAGGTCGCGCACCATGCGCATGGCAACGTCGAGATTGTACTTCAGGTCCCAATCTCCGGGCGTCAGCCGGAGCGCCACGCGATACTCGCCTTTGGACAAATTGACGAGCGCCGTCGCGCCGTCCAAATCGCCCTTCTCGACGAGCGCCGCCGCTTGCCGCAAGCGGTAGTTGGCGCGATTGAACAGGATCTTTGCGTTTTCAGAAGGCGCCAGCCGTGGCGAAGCGACAGCCGTAAGCGCCTGGGCTTCGTCCAGCCGGTCTGTTCGCAGCAAGTCATTTGTGCGTGCCAGAATGAGCGCCGCTGGCGCGGTGGCAGGGTCAATGGTCACATCTTGGCCGGAGGCGATCGCGGCGAGGTCGGCATTGAGCT
>WBZN01000981.1_pt1 | contig 18228 bp, 14 predicted proteins | sample 5204281 | NCBI WGS metagenome assembly WBZN01 (sample SAMN12344347, study PRJNA552823) | activated sludge metagenome | biome: Activated sludge suspended growth; feature: Nitrification reactor; material: Wastewater; isolation source: activated sludge from nitrification reactor of wastewater...
CTCCTTGGCCACCTGGGGTGACCAATAGGCGCTCCCTCGACGAGGGGGCCAGGATCGCTGCCGGGCACGAAGCTTGCTGAGATACTCGCCCGCATGCGGCTCATCGCGGTGGTCATGGCCGGGTTGCTCGTGGGCACCGGTTGCGCAGCGAACAGTTATACGATCCCCACGAGCGAGCTGATCCGGCTCGCGAACACGCCTCCGGAGGCCCGAGGTCAGCGGGTGCGGGTGATCCAGGAGCTCAACCCGAGCGACGTCCCGCCCGCTCGGCGCGTCGACAGCGACACCCAGATCATCTTTGTCCCGCAGATCGAGATCGGCGGCACCGTGCACACCGGCGGCGGGCCTCGCCGCGGCGGCGGCAGCAGCTTCGGAGGGCTGAACAAGCTCGGCGGCGCGGGCGGCGACAACAAGGCCGCCGCGCTCGTGATGATCGTCCTCGCCGCCGTCGCGCTCGTCGCGGTCGCCGGCGTCGAAGGGTCGCGGTTCGATGGTTGGGCGCAGCTCCACCCGATGCACCCGGTCCACCTGATCGGCAAGGACGGCTCGTTCCAGGTGATCCCGCTCGCATGGCTCGACGCGAACGCCGCCGCCTGGACCGAAACCGCGGTGGTCAAGCCGGAAGAAGGCCCGTGGCGCGAGCTCGAGCGCGCACCGCTGTCACGCCAGGGGCTGACCTATGGCATGTACGGCGGACATGGCTCGTTCCGCTCGGCCTATGGAGACGTCGACAACGGGCCCGCCTTCACGATCCAGGCGGGCTACTTCCCGACCCAGGAGATCGGCGTGCTGTTCTCGATGTTCTTCGGCTGGCGCGACAACATCGACGGCTACACGCTGTTCGAGTCGCGCTACACCGCCGAGCTCCAGGCGCTGCCGATCCAGGCCGGCATCTTTCATGCGGGCCTCTACGGCGGGCTCGGCGCCGCGTACCGGTTCGAGGACGGAATCCCGGGCCGCTACAACGACCGATCGCCCGGCTCGTCGGCGCTGACGGGCGGGATGATGCTCCAGCTCGACGTCAACACCCGGATCGCGCTGACCGCGCGCATCGGCCTGGCACGCGCGCATCAGGAAGAGATGCACGACATCACCATCGGCCTGAGCGTCTACTGAGCAGGCGCGGCGAGCTCGCGAGCGGCGCAGAGGACGATCGCCCAGGGAGCCAGATCGAGCGACGTGTTCACTTCTGGTGCTTGGTCTTCCACTCGTCGTACGGCATCCCGTAGATCTGCTCGCGCGCATCTGGATCCGAGAGCTCGACGCCGTGTTCGGCCGCGGCCGCGCGATACCACTTCGAGAGGCAGTTCCGGCAGAACCCGGCGAGGTTCATGACGTCGAGGTTCTGGACGTCTGGCCGATCGCGAAAGTGCTGCACGAGCCGGCGGAACGCCGCCGCCTCGATCTCGATGCGGGTCTGCTCGGGAATCTGAGTCGCCATGCCAACTGTGTAGCGCATCTCGCGTGTCCCGGCGTGCTATGCCACCGGCCGTGGACATCGCCTCCGAGCCCAGCACCCGGCCGCTTCCGGCATCGGTGACCGAGCTCGTCCGTGGCGAGACGACCTACTACATCGTCGGGACCGCGCACGTGTCGCAGCGCTCCGTCGAGGAGGTCCGCGCGGTCATCGAGCAGCTCGAGCCCGACGTCGTGTGCGTCGAGCTCGATCAGGCGCGCTACGACGCCCTCACCAAGGACAGCGCGTTCCGCGACCTCGACGTGTTCAAGGTCGTGCGCGAGGGCAAGACGCTGTACCTGCTCGCCCACCTCGCGCTGTCATCGTACCAGCGACGGATCGGCGCGAGCCTCGGCGTCAAGCCCGGCGCGGAGCTGCTCGCCGCCGTGCACGCCGCGAACGAGCGTGACGTCCCTGTCGAGCTGATCGATCGCGACATCAACGTCACGCTCAAGCGCACCTGGCGCAACCTCGGGCTGTGGAAGCGGTCGACGCTGCTGTCGTCCTTGCTCGTCGGCTGGGACGGGGACGGCAAGCGCGAGGTCGTCACCGAGAAGTCAGTCGAGGACCTCAAGGAAGCCAAGGCGCTCTCGGAGATGCTGACCGAGCTCGGCCGCGCGGTCCCCGAGATCAAGGCCCCGCTGATCGACGAACGCGATCAGTACCTCGCGTCGAAGCTGGCGGAGGCCGGCAAGATCCACCGCAAGGTCGTCGCCGTCGTCGGCGCGGCGCATGTCCCCGGCATGCTCGAGCAGATCGACAGGCCGATCGACAGAGCGGCCCTCGACCGGATCCCGCCGCCCTCGTTGATCTGGACCGCGATCAAGTGGCTCGTGCCGATCCTGTTCATCGCCGCGCTGATCTGGGGATGGCGGCGCTCCGACACGACGAGCTTCGCCGAGATGATGCTCGCGTGGATCGTGCCCACCTCGGTCGGCGCGGGAGCGATGACGCTGGTCGCCGGCGGATCGATCCTGTCCGTGCTCTCGGCGATCGTGGTCTCGCCGATCGCGGCGATCCACCCGCTCCTCGGGACGGGCATGGTCGTCGGCGTGGTCGAGGCGTGGCGGCGCAAGCCGAGCGTCGCTGATTGCGAGCGGCTGCCCGAGGACATCCAGAGCTTCAAAGGGTTCTGGAACAACCCGGTCACGCGGATCCTCCTGATCGCGGTGGCCTCGGGAATCGGGACCGCGGTCGGCTTCTGGGTCGGAGTGGGCTGGGTCGCCAGCCTACTGTGACTGGCACCGCGCCGGCACGAGCAGGTCATGGATCTGAGCTCGGATTTGGGTAGACTCCGTCGATGATGAAGCGACGGGATGCGCTCAAGACCATCGGCGGGCTGGCGAGCGCGGCGGGCATCGCGCGGTACGTACCGGGCTGCGGTGGCGGTGATGACGGCCCGACCGGCATCACGACCTACGTCTACATGATGATGGAGAACCGCAGCTACGATCATCTGTTCGGAGCGCGCTCGATGCTCGAGGGCAAGCCCGGCGATGGGCTCACCGCGACGATGCGTAGCGCCGACATCAACGGCCAGCTGGTCGCGCCGTGGCACCCCACCATCAATCAGCAGTGTGATCTCGACCCGCCGCACGGCTGGGACGCGGCGCACCTCGCGTTCAACGGCGGCGCGAACGATGGCTTCCTCAAGGTCCACCAGCAGGAGCACGGCAACAACGCCACCGCGGTCGAGCCGCTGCAGTACCTCACGCGCGAGGACGTCCCGGTGAGCTGGGCGCTCGCCGACCAGTACGCGACCTGCGACCGCTGGTTCTGCTCGGTCATGGGGCCGACCTGGCCCAACCGGTTCTACTGGATGACCGGCAGCTCCGGCGGCCTCGTCAACAACATGCTCCCCGAGGGCGGGATGCTGGGCTGGCCGTCGATCTTCAACCGGCTCGAGGACAGCAAGGTCGACTGGGCCTACTACTACGGCTCGATCCCGGTGCTCTCGGCGCTCAACAATCCCGGGCCGTATCAGCTCGAGAAGGACTATGTCCAGACGCGGGTCAAGGCGTTCGCAAAGTTCATGACCGATGCGGCCGCGGGCACGCTGCCGCCGGTGGTCTACATCGATCCGTATTTCTACGGCAACGACGACCACCCGCCGATCCACCCCCTCAACGGCCAGGAGCTGATCGCGGCGGTGTACACGGCGCTCGCCCAGTCGCCGCAGTGGAAGAACTGCATGCTCGTCATCACCTACGACGAGAACGGCGGGTTCTTCGATCACGTCGCCCCGCCGAAGACCACCGACGAGCGCGCGGCGGAGGGCTTCGATCAGATGGGCTTCCGGGTCCCGGCGATGGTGATCGGCCCCTACGTCAAGGAGGGCCACGTCAGCTCGGTCGTCTACGATCACGCGTCCGCGCTCAAGCACCTCGAGACCACGTTCGGCCTCGAGCCGCTCAATGTCCGGACGATGGCCGCCAACGACCTCTCCGACTGCATCGACCTGGACCGGCTCGCGCGCGGCGACTGGAAGCCACCGATCGAGCTCCCGACGGTGGTCGCGGGAGAGTGGGCCGACGTCCGCCTACACCCCGAGTGCGGCCAGATGGCCTCCGGCCTGCACCCCGTGATCGACTGGGCAGATGCCCATCCAGAGATGATCGCGGGGCTCGACCGCCGCGACGAACAGCCCGAATACCGAAAGGCGATCCAGCAGTTCCTCGCCAGTCACCCGCGCATCCCGGTGCGGTGATCGGGCTTGCTCCAACCTGCCGGCTACGTCATCCTCGGGGGATGAAGAAGCTCGCCACCCTCGTCGTCGCCGTTGCATCGTTCGCGATCGCCACCCCGGTGTTCGCGTGCCCGAACATGGACCACGCGGCCGGTGCCGATCCGGCGCCGCGGACGGCCGAGAAGGACAAGAAGGAGACGCCCAAGGCCACCGACCAGGCCAAAGACGCGCCGGCCAAGGCTGCCCCGGCCCCCGCCAAGGACACCAAGACCGCGAAGCCGGCCGAGGCGAAGAAGACCGACAAGGTCTCGATCAAGTAGCGACGCTTCGCGCACGGCGCGAACCACGATCAAGGCCGGTCCCGTGACCGGCCTTCTCGCGTTTCGGCCCGATCACCCGCTCAGACGAGGACGTCGAGCAGCTGCGCGCGGGTCAGATAGCCCTCGAACACGGCGGCGAACTCCTCGATCAAGAGATCGAGCTCGATCGTGAGGCGGTTGTTCGAGACCCGGTGGACCTTGCCCGAGATCGGGATCTCGGTGCCCGCGAGGTTGAGCACGCCCGAGAGCCAGGCCCCGGCGGTGAGCGACGTGGCGGGGGCCACCGCCGCGATGTGCGTTCGCGAGATGTCGGCGACCTTCACCACGCCGCTGTCGAGGCGCAGCGTCACCGGGAGCGCGGCCGGAGGTTCGACGCGATAGTTCACCCGCCGATTGTGGGTGATCAGCTTGTCGAGCGTGTCGTGCACGGGTGCCGACAGCGGCGTCTCCACAGCTTCGAGTACGAGCTCGCGCAGCCGCTTGAGCTCCTTCTGCGTCGTGATCAGGTTGCGGCGCATGTCGCCCATCCGGCTCTGATCGCGATGCACCTTGTCGGCGACCACGCCGAGGAGGTTCACCAGGAACCGGACCCCGAGCTCCTGATGGTTCGCGAAGAAGTCCTGCATCGTCTTGGCGCGAAGGGCCCACACCGTGGAGCCGGGCGCGATCGTGGCGCGGGTCGAGCGTGGCAGGCTGGTGAGCGCGCCGAGCTCACCGATCAGCGCCGGCGGGTGAAGGCGGAACACGTCGTCGTCAGGGCGATCGAGCACGACCTCACCCGCGGTGAGGAGATACAGCTCGGTCGCCTGCTCTCCGACATCGAACAGCGGCGTCTTCGAGTCCGACGCAACACGCCTGAACATCCCGCCGAGGGCGTTCAGCTCGGTGTCACCGAAACCTTGAAACAGCGGGATCGTCCGCAGCTCGCTCACGCTCGGGCCCATGCGCGGACCATAACACCGCACGCCCGCGCGCCTGCCCGTACCGACGCCCGATCCGGTGTACCGTGAGGCGTGCGGTTCTGGTCCGTCGCGCTGACGCTGATCGGCTGCGGCAACGGCGCACCCGCCCATCGGGATGCGACCTCCGCGCGTGCCAACGACGTCCCGGTGGTGACGGCGACGCCGGACGCAGCGGCACATGCGCCGGGGACCTACACCGACCTCGGAGCGGCGCTCGCCGCGATCATCCGGCCGACGCGCGCGTCCTCGGGTTCGGCGAGCTCCACAACCGAGTCGACCGCGCGCAGGTATCACGCCCAGGTGATCCGCTCACGATCGGCCGCGAGCCGAGCGTCGAGGGCCACATCCTCTCTGCGATCACCAAGCTCGATCGGCGACTCACGGGACTCGCGTTTGGGCCGGTGATGAGCCTCCGCACTGCTAGCGCGCGATCGCCTTGATCGTCTCGTCCAGTCGATCCTTCGCCAGATCGTAATCCGCCTGGAGCCCCATCCACAGCTCCGGCGAGGTCTTGAGCGCCTTGGCCAGTCGCCATGCGGTGTCGGCAGTCATGCCGCGCTTGCCCCTCACGAGCTCGTTGATTCGCTGGGCGGACACGCCGATGTGCTCGGCGAGTGCTACCTGGCTGATCTCCAGCGGCACGAGAAACTCCTCGAGCAAGATCTCGCCGGGATGGGGGGGGATTCGATTCTTGGGGAGCATGGGTCCTCCTAGTGGTAGTCGGTGATCTTGACGTCGGCGGGGCCGGCGTCGGTCCAGCGGAACACGATGCGCCACTGGCCGTTGATGCGGATCGAGTGGCAGCCTTTGAGGTCACCCTTGAGCGCCTCGAGCCGGTTGCCCGACGGGATGAGCAGATCGCTCAGCAAGGCCGCCCGATTCAGGAGCGCGAGCTTGCGGTACGTCGCCTGCAGCACGTTCGCCGGATAGCCACGAGTGCGGGCGTTCTTCGTCCCATCGTAGATGTCCTGGCTGAAGGCGTCCGCGAAGGACTGAATCACGAGGACCAGATTAACGGATACACGGACCCCGTGCAATCGTTAACTTATGCGTCCAGCAACCGGCGGAACGTGCTCGAAAACTTACGCCCGCTCCACGAAGAGCACGTAGCGTGCGTCGAGGAACAACTTCTTCGAGTGGTTGCGTGCGGAGCGGGCACACCACGATGTAACGACCTGGCAGTTCGACTGGCCATGGGGTCTTGAGGGCGTGGACTTCTCTCGAGGCCCGCGATCACGTGGGGCGTTCACTCGTGAACATGCCGAGGCTGGGCACCGCGGTCCGGTACTCCTTCAGCGACTTGCGCAGATCGACCAGACCGATGACCTCGGTCCGCCGCCCGGGATCGACGTTGATCACGAGGTGGCTGAGCGTGGTGAGCATGATGCGAAAGCCGAGGTTGGCGTGGGTCGAGGTCTCGGCGATGCCCTTCTGCTCGTGCTCGAGCGCCTTCCCGATCCCACGAAACAGGTCGTCGTGGCAGAACAGCCCGTGCTCGTCGATCACGGCCACACCCAGGAATCGGCCATCGGAGCCGCACTCGACGGTGACCGGTCGCCGGCTCCGCCCGGTCACCGCGTCCACCGGTTCGGGCCGGTAGATCGCGTTGATGATCATCTCGTCGACCGCAGACACCAGCAGATCGATGATGCGCGGATGGCAGCGGACGTGGGCGGCCATCGCCTGGACACCGTCGAGCACCTCGGTCTTCTCGTCCGAGCGGGACAGGCTCCACGAGCGGGTCTCCGCGCCCCACATCAGATACTTCTTGAGCCCGAAATACTCCTCGAGGAGCAGCTTGCTGACGGTGGCGAACAGGGTGTCCTCGGATGAGCCACTCGACAGGAGGTGGTCCGCCTGATGCGCGAGGATCGTATCGAGCGCCCGTCGCCGGTCCAGCGTCTCGTTGATCACCGCGATCCGCAACGGGACACCCCCGTGCTGCCGCAGGTTCTGCAACCGCTCGCCGAGCTCGCCGCGCAGCACCGACTCCCCGAGCACGAGGAGCGAGTAGCCCTCGAGCTGGTCCGGAAGGTCCGCGACCGTCGGCAGGATCTCGACGTCGTACGCGGCGGCGCTGATCACGCGGTGGACCGTCGCGCGGGTCTGCGGATCCTTGGCGATCACCAGCGCCCGGCGGCGAGGGTGCCCCGGGGGACCGGGCGGGCCGAGCTCATCCGCGCCGACGAACTGGAGCCCCGCGGATCGCTCGCTCCGAGCTCCGTCGCGAGTCCACTTGACCTGCGTCAGCCGCGGGTTCTGCTCGTCGCCGATGTAGACCAGCGCGTACGCGTTCTGGTTCAAGGAGTCGCGCGGGCCGGCCACCGCGACGCCGCCCTCGCTGAGGTCGGTCGCCGACATCGTCGAGGCGCGCGCATCGAACTCGGGCAGCGCCACGAACCGTACGGGGAGCTGCGAGCGAACCCGGGAGAACCGGCGCTTCTCCATCCCCGGGGTGTCCTGCTCGAGCCCGAGGCTGTCGAAGCTCTGCCCCGACGCGAGGCACACCCGATCGCGGCCGCTGCGCTTGGCGTGGAGCAGCGCCTCGTCGGCGAGGTGGATGAGCTCCTCCGCAGATCCGACCGCGCTCGTCGGAAACCCCGCCACGCCGGCCGAGATCGTGATCTGGATCGAACCCGTCTTCTCGCTCACGAACACCGGCGTGCGCGTGAGCACGAGGCGGATCCGCTCGACGACCAGCGTGGCATCTCGCAGGCTGGTCTCCGGCAGGATCAGCAGGAACTCCTCCCCGCCGTAGCGAACGACGTGGTCGGTGTCGCGCAGCTGTTCGCGCACGATCGCGGCGAACGCGTGGAGCACCCCATCGCCCACCAGGTGGCCGTGGACGTCGTTGACGCGCTTGAAGTGATCGATGTCGAGCATCACGAAGCTCAGCGCCTTTCGATAGCGCTGGGCACGGCGCCACTCGGCGGTCAGCGCGCGCCTGAGAAACCGCCGGTTCGAGGTGCCCGTGAGCTCGTCGACGAGGGAGTCACTCTCCGCAGCCTCGAGCGCGTGCGCGTTGCGGACCGAGGCCGCGAGCTGGTACGCGACCAGCTGGAGGATCGCGCGGTGCTCCGCGTTGACCTCGGTCGCCCCCGCCAGGACGCCGATGCCACCGACGAGCTCACCGCAGAACACCATGGGGATCGCGATGCCCTCGCCGCCGCCGTTCGACGCCGCCTTCGGGTCGCCATCCTCGGTGCGATTCGTGGGTGCGCACTCGATGAACGTGAGCGCCTCCGGCGTCAGGACGTGCTCGCTGAACGGCGCCACGGCCCCGCAGACGTCCTCGGCGAGCTTCCACACGACCTGGTGCTCGACGGGCCGGGTCTGGAACACGAACAGGTTCGACGCCGAGGGCGTGACGATCAGCACCGCGAGCACGGTGTAGTCCAGCAGCTGCGGGAGCTTCATCTGCAGCTCGCGCACCAGGCCATCGACGCGCCGCTGGTTGGTGAGCGCGGCGTTCAGGTGGTGGAGGAACCTCATGCGGCCGTAGAACCGGCTCATGCTCGGATCGTCTTCCACGCCGCTCGCATCGAGCGAGCTCTCGATCAGGGCGTCGGCGTAGGCTTGGCGCAGCACCGGCGTGAGCTCGTGCGGCGGGCTGGATCGTGGCACGAAGTAATCGCACAGCCCCACCGACCACAACCGCTGCCCGACGCTAACCCGCGACGGGCTGTCCGCGTGAGCGACCACGAGGCGAGCTCCGGGGGCCTTGTCCCGCACGGCGCGGAGCGCCTTCTGCGGATCGGGCCACAACAGCTCGAAGGCGATCACGCCGACCCGCGCCCGCTTGGATCGCAGGGCGGACACGAAGGTCTCGATCGAGTCGACTTCTTCGACGCCCATCCCGGTGCCCTGCACGGTCTCGAGCAGGCGACGCTCGCCCGAGACCGTGTCCACGTCGAGTACGACGACGGTCCGCAACGACATGCGTGCTACTTCGCCTGGCGAATCTTGAAGAAGGAAAAGTAGCCGTCGAGCTCGTCGAACTCCATCGGCGTCTGGCATCGCGCACAGCGCTTGACCGGTGCCTCGGGCGAGGACGCGATCACTTCATCGCGGGTGACCGTCACGGTGAAGTTGCCTTTGCAAGTGGCGCACGAATAAGGCGCCATGCACGAGCTCAGCTCGGCGGTACCGAACATGTTCGCGACGGCGACCGCGTTCTGGACCATCGCGTACGAGATCTCTTCGAACACCAGGCGATGGTGTGCGGACGTTCGCACGACCAGCGGAATCCAGTAGTGGACCCCCATCGAGTTGATCCGGTCCACGGCTCGCATGTTGATGACCGCGTTGCCCGTGATCCGCGCGAACACGTTCTCGAGATCGGAGTTCTCGTCGATCGCGCCGGACAGCACCAGCCGCAGCACGCCAGCAGACTTGGTGTCGAACGTCGCACGCAGAAGATTCGTACCAAACGGTCCTTTGACGTTCTGTTGCACGATCTCCATCTTCGTCGATCTTCTTCGCCGTGGCTACCAGGGTAGCCGATCTGGCTCGCTGCCGGGGTAAGCGCGGGGTCTCGAAGCCGCGCCGTCCACCTTCCGAACACGCACCCGGAGCTCGTCCGGCGCCGGCGCGGGTTCTTGCTCGCGGTGCCGCCGCAGCTCGGAGCCACGACCGATTCACGCCACGCCGACCACGATCTCTTGATATCGTGGGGAGATGCGGTCCAGGTGACGTCCATGCCGCGGTCAGAGAAACCCCGATTCAGCGCCCGCACGGAACGTGGGACCACCCGAAGGGTAAGGTCGCCCCGTGGGTGAGCTGATCGCCGGGCGTTACGAGCTCGTTCGAGAGCTCGGGCGCGGCGGTATGGGGGAGGTGCTGCTCGCGCGCCAGGTCAACCTCGGACGGCTCGTCGTGATCAAGCGCGTGATCCCGGAGCAGTCGATGCGGCTCGTGCGGGCGCTCCTCGACGAGGCCCGGCTCGCCGCCCGCCTCCACCATCCGTGCATCGTGAGCGTGCTCGACGTCAGCGCCGATGACGTCGAGGCGTTCGTCGCGATGGAGTACGTGGCAGGGGTCACGCTGCGCGACATGCTGCATCGCGCACCTGAGGGGCTGCCGCTCGAGGTCGCCCTGGAGATCGGGCTCGACGTGCTGCGCGGGCTGTCCTACGCGCACGGCGTCCGTAGCGGCGACAACGTCGGCATCGTCCATCGCGATATCAAGCCGCGAAACGTGATGGTCACGTTCTCCGGCGATACGAAGATCATCGACTTCGGCATCTCGCGCTGGCTCGCAGGCGACGGCGCGTGGGAGTCGACCTCGGTGTCCGGAACGCACGGCTACATGGCGCCCGAGCAGCAGATGGGTCGACGCGTCGATAGCCGCGCCGACCAGTACGCCGTGAGCGTGACGCTGCGCGAGATGATCACCGGGGCCTCGCCCCGCGAGAACGCGGTCACGCTCGACGAGCGTCGCCCCCACGACACCCCCGCGCCGACCATCGATCCGGCCCTGGCGGAGATCCTCGCCCGCGCGGCCGCGCTCGAACCGGAGAACCGCTACAACGACTGCGCGGCGTTCGCGGCCGCGCTCGAGAACTACGCGGAGACCCGCGGCCTCTCGCCATCGACGATGGACGTCGGGCGCTGGATGAGCGAGCACCTGAAGGATCGGATTCACCTGTGGGAGCGCGATGCAGAGCGCGCGAGCAACGAGTCGATCTCGCCGCTCTCGCCGGCGACGACGATCCGCACGGCCAAGCCCTTGGTCGAAAACACCGCGGCGACCGTGGCGTCCGGCGAGCGGGTCTCCCCGCCGCCCCGCAGGCCGCGCCCGAACCGTCCGGCGTGGCGCGTCGCCGTGGCCGCCGTTGCCGTGCTCGGCGTGCTCGGCGGGGGCGCGGCGTATCTGGTGCGCGCGCGTCCGACGCCGCCGAGCGCCCCCTTGCTCGTCGGCCTGACCACGAAGAACCTCGGCGACCCGGGGGACGCGTGGCTCGGGCTCGCCGTCGAGCACATGACGCGCCGGGCGCTGCGCGACGTGGACGGACGCCGGTTCTGGCTGACCACCCCGACTGATTCGCGCGCCACGCTGCGCGTCGAGCTCTCGTATCGCAACACGGCCGGCTCGATCCACCTCGAGGCGCGACGCGTGAACGAGCTCGAGCTGCTCGGGCAGGCGGACGCGACCTCGTTGTACGAGGCGGTCGAGCGGCTCAGCGGCACCCTCGCGACCGCGATCGGTGGCTCGCGCGATCCCGTGGGACCCGACGACGACGAGGCCGCCGAGATGGCCCGGATCGGGGCGAGCTCGTTCTCGCTGTTCCGGCGCTACCGGGTCGTCCACGACGAGCTCCGCGTCCCCGGCTGGATCGATGCGACGGCGTACATCGCGCGGCTCGAGAAGCTGGTCGCCGAAGATCCGGGATGGGCACACCCCTACGCGGATCTGTTCTGGTTGCGGGGTGATGGCACGACCCCAGCCGCGACCAAGACGCTCGCCGATGCCCGCGCCCATGTCGATCGCGCCCGCGATCCGGTCGGCGTCAAGATCCTCGACGCGTTCGCGGCGAACGCCGACGCGCGCGCCGCGGAGGCAGCGCAGCTGATCGCGCCGGTGTTCCAGGCCAACAATGCCGACATGCTCGCGGGCGAGGTGATGTACAGCGCGCTGATCAACCTGCATCGAACCGACGAGGCGCGCGCGGTCCTGCGCCGGCTCCACGAGCTCCATCCCGAGATGTATTTTGCCGGCGACCTCGCGCAGGGTCTCGAGCAGGAGGGACGCGACGAGCAGGCCGAGCAGGTCGTCGCGGCGGCGCTCGCGGCGGTGCCCGACAACCTCACCGCAGCGCGCGAGCGGGTCCGGCTCGAGGCGCAGCGCGGAGATCTCGCGGGCGCGAGGCGCGACGCGCAGCGCATGCTGCTGATCCACGGCGAGCGACCGATCGCGCTCGGCGAGCTCTACGACGCGATGATCATCAGCGGCGAGCTCGTCACGGTGCAACGGATCGTCGATCGCATGCTGCTCGGCTCCCCGCTGATGCGGGCCCGCGGCCGTTATCGCGATGGCGTGCTGGCCGTGTTCGAAGGCCGGCTCGGCGCTGCGGTGCTGAGCTTGCGGCAGGCGATCGACGAGTTCGCGCCATTCGGCGATCAGTCGGAGCTCCCACAGTGTTACTCGCTGATGCGCGGCCTCGTGACGGTCACCGGCGGGGACGACACCGCGGCGGTGTTCTCCGAGAAGCTCGCGACATGGTTCGATCAGACCACCGACCGGCTCGCGGCCGCCGGCCACCGCTACCGGGCCGCGCTCGGCGGGAACGCGTGCCCCGTGATCGAGGACTACGTCGCCACGCTCGACGAGGTCGATCGGGGTGATGCGCGCCGGACGATGCTGCGGGCCGGTGTCGCCAAGGGCTGCGCGAAGTGCAAGGACGCCGTCGCCGCAGGGTTCGCCGAGGCCGAGCTCAGCACCGAGTCCCTCGTCGAGCTCGGGCGCTGCGCCGTCGAGCTGAACGACATCGTGCTCGCCAGGCGCGCCTTCGAACAGGCCGCGCGCCTGTGGTCGAGCTGGTCGAGCAGCGAGGCCTCACCGTTCCATGCGATCCTGGCCACCTACTACCTCGGCAACGTGCTGGTGCTGCAGGGCGATCTCGAGGGGGCGCGTCGCAACTACGAGCGGTTCTTGCAGGCGTGGGGTCGCGCCGATCGCGGGGTACCGGAGGTCGCGCTGGCGCAGCGCGCGCTCAAGGCGCTCGGGAACTAGGCTCCGGCGAAGCCGCGGTCCCGCGGAAACGCTCGCTCGAGGAGCGCGCGCGCCGATGACGGCCGGTCATCGGGGAGCTTCGCCAGCGCAGCGAGGATCGCGGCCTCGAGGTCCGCCGGCACATCCTTGCGGATCTGGCGCGGCGGAGGCGGTGGCTCCGACAGGTGCGCGAAGCCGATCGAGATCGCGTTGTCGCCGGCGAACGGCGGACGACCGCACACCAGGTGGTATGCGAGCGCGCCGAACGCATAGACGTCGGTGCGCACGTCGACCTGCTTGCCGCGGACCTGCTCGGGCGCCATGTAGTGCGGCGTCCCGAGGATCGCGCCGGTCGCCGTGAGGCCATCGCCGACCGCAGTGGTGGCGAGGCCGAAGTCGATCAGCTTGATCGCCCCGCGTTCGCCGACGAGGATATTGCTCGGCTTGAGATCGCGGTGGATCACCCCTGCCTGGTGCGCGGCCTCGAGGCCAGCGCCGACCTGGCGCAGGATGTCGCACGCGTCGTCGAGCGGCACGATCCCGCGCTGCGAGATTACCTCCGCGAGGGTTCGTCCGGCGAAGTACTCCATCGACAGATAGAGCAGCCCCGGCCGCGCCTCGCCGAGGTCATGGATCCGGATCACGTGGGGGGAGCTGACCTTGCGCGCCGCCGCGGCCTCGCGCCGGAACCGCGTCACCATCGCCTGCTCGTCGGTCGACCACGCGCTCGAGATCACCTTGAGGGCGACGAGCTCACCGAGCACCTCATCGTCCGCGAGATACACCGCGCCCATGCCGCCTTTGCCGAGCAGCCGCTGCACGCGATAGCGCTGCGCGAGCACCTGCCCCGGCTCGAGCGTCGATGACAACGCCGGGGCCTTCGCGCCGTGCGCGGTCGCGGTTCGGTCGAGCTCGGCCGCCGCAGGTGGGCCTGGTGTCCGCTCCGGCGGACTGGACGAGCTCGGGGCCCCGGGCGGCGGCACCACGAGCGAGCGCTGCTCGTCGATCACCTTCGCGAGCTTCTGGTTGAGCTCGAAGTCGACGCTGCAGACGATCGACTCGAGGTTCTCGACGCGCTCGCGCAGGAGCTTGTTCTCGGCGGTCAGCCGCTTCGTGTCCTGCCCGTCGCCGCCGTTCTTCGCCTGGAGCTCGAGCCGCTTCTCCTCGAGCTTGGCCTTGGACCGCAGGTAGACCACCACGGGACCGATGCTGAAGGCACCGATCACTGCGATCAAACCCGTGATGTCCATCACGTATAGGCGTCCATCGGCGGGCACGAGCACATGAGGTTGCGATCGCCATACGCGTTGTCGATCCGCGACACCGGCGGCCAGTACTTGTGCACGCGAAGCCATGGGGCCGCGGCGGGATACACCGCCTGCTCGCGGGTGTACGGGTGGTTCCACTCGGGCGCGGCGACCGACGCCGCGGTGTGCGGCGCGTTCTTCAGCGGGTTGTTCGTGCGATCGATCGTGCCGGCCTCGATCGCCGTGATCTCGCTCCGGATCGCGATCATCGCGTCGCAGAACCTGTCGAGCTCGGCCTTGGACTCGCTCTCCGTCGGTTCGATCATCAGCGTGCCCGGGACCGGAAACGACATCGTCGGCGCGTGGAACCCGTAGTCCATGAGGCGCTTCGCGATGTCCTCGGCCTCGATGCCGGCGGTCTTCTTGAAGCCGCGGCAGTCGAGGATCAGCTCGTGGGCAACGCGCCCGTTCTGGCCGGTGTAGAGCACCGGGTAGTGCGAGCCGAGCCGGTGCGCGATGTAGTTCGCGCCGAGGATCGCGACCTCGGTGGCGCGGCGCAGCCCGCCCTCGCCCATCATCGCGATGTACGCGAACGAGATCGGGAGGATCGACGCCGAGCCCCACGGGGCCGCGGACACCGGGCCCACCGGCTGGCTGCCAGGTGCCGCGAGCGGATGCCCCGGCAGGTACGGCGCGAGGTGCTTGGCGACCGCGATCGGCCCCATGCCTGGACCGCCGCCGCCGTGCGGGATGCAGAACGTCTTGTGGAGGTTGAGATGACAGACGTCCGCGCCGATGTCTCCCGGCCGGGTCAGCCCGAGCTGCGCGTTCATGTTCGCGCCGTCCATGTACACCTGGCCCCCGTGCTTGTGAACGATCGCGCAGACCTCGCGGATCCCGTCCTCGAACACGCCGTGGGTCGACGGATAGGTGACCATCAACGCGCCGAGCTGGCCCGCGTGCTTCTCGGCCTTCGCCCGGAGGTCCGCGAGATCGATCGTGCCGTCCGCGGCCGAGGCCACGCCGACGACGCTCATCCCCGCGAGCACCGCCGATGCGGGGTTCGTGCCGTGCGCGCTCGCCGGGATCAAGCAGACCGTGCGATGCGCCTCGTCGCGCCCGCGGTGATACGCGCGGATCGCCAGCAAGCCCGCATACTCGCCCTGCGCGCCCGAGTTGGGCTGCAGCGACACCGCCGCGAAGCCCGTGATCTCGGCGAGCCATGCCTCGAGCTGCTCGAACATCGCGCGATAGCCGCCCCACTGCTCCGCCGGCGCAAATGGATGCAGGCGAGCGAACTCGGGCCAGGTCACCGGCACCATCTCGGTGGTCGCGTTGAGCTTCATCGTGCAGGAGCCGAGCGGGATCATCGACGTCGTCAGCGACAGGTCCTTGGCCTGCAACCGGGTCAGGTAGCGCAGGAGCTCGTGCTCGGCGTGATAGCGGTGGAACGTGGGATGCGTGAGGAACGCGGACGTTCGCGCGAGCGCGAGTTTCGGCAGGTCGGTGGCGCGGACAAGCTCGGCGACATCGAACGTCAGCTCGTGGCCCGCGAACGCCTCGAGCACGTCGTGGACATCGGCGATGCTGGTCGTCTCGTCGCACGAGATGCCGACGCCATCAGCGTAGCGGCGGAGGTTGAGGCCACGCTCGACGGCGCGAGCGAGCACCTCGGCCTGGCGGTGCGCATCGAGATCGATCCGCAGCGTATCGAAGTGGGCGCCTCCGCGCGGCGCGTGCCCGAGCTTCGCGAGCCCCGCCGCCATCACGGCGGTGAAGCCACGGACGCGGGTGGCGATGCGCGTCAGCCCATCGGGGCCATGGTAGACGGCGTACATCGACGCCATCACCGCGAGCAGCACCTGCGCGGTGCAGATGTTCGACAGCGCCTTCTCGCGCCGGATGTGTTGCTCGCGCGTCTGCAATGCGAGCCGATATGCGGGCTTGCCGGTAGCGTCGCGCGAGACGCCGATGATCCGGCCCGGCATCTGGCGACGGAAGTCGTCCTTGCACGCGAGGAACGCGGCGTGAGGGCCACCGAAGCCCATCGGGACGCCGAACCGCTGCGAAGAACCGATCGCGATGTCGGCGCCGAGCTCGCCGGGCGGCACGAGCAGCGTGAGGGCGAGGAGATCGGCGGCCATCACCACCGACGCGCCGGCGGCGTGCGCCTTCGCGATCAGCTCGCGGTGATCGTCGATCCGGCCATCGGTCGACGGATACGACAGCAGTACGCCGGAGACGGTAGGCCCGAGACCCGCGGCGATCTCGTGGGCGGTGCCGACGCGAAGATCGATGGCGAGGGGCTCCGCGCGCGTGCGCATCACCGAGATCGTCTGGGGATGCGTCTCGGCCTGGACCCAGAACACCGGTCGCTTGCGATCGAGCCGCTCGGCGCACATCAGCATCGCCTCGGCGCCCGCGGTCGCCTCGTCGAGCAACGACGCGTTCGCCATCGGCAGCGCGGTGAGGTCTTGCACCATCGTCTGGAAGTTGACGAGCGCCTCGAGCCTGCCCTGCGAGATCTCGGCTTGATAGGGCGTGTACTGGGTGTACCAGCCCGGATTCTCCAGCACGTTGCGCAGGATCACCGTCGGCGTGATCGTGTCGTAATAGCCCTGGCCGATGAACGAGCGCAGGACCTGATTGTCCGCGGCGAGGTTCTGCATCTCCTCGATCAGCTCGTGCTCGCCGAGCGGCAGGCGTTCGCCGAGCTGGAGCGGCTGCGTCAGGCGGATCGCCGACGGCACGGTCGCGTTCGCGAGCTCGGCCAGGCTCTTGTAGCCGAGCGCGGCGAGCATCTCGGTGATCTCGGTCTCGCCGGGCGCGATGTGGCGGCGTGCAAACGTATCGGATGGAGCGAGGAGGTCGGGCTGCACTGGCGCACACTACCGCGCCGGCCGCCGGTTGGGAACTGGCTGAGATCTTAGCGAAACAGCGTCAGATAACGTTCCGGAAAATCGCCGAGCTCCATCTGCGCTCCGCATTCGGCACACGGCAGCTTCGGTGCTTGCATCCGGCGCAGCCCCTCGGCGTTCGCGATCGCGTCGACCAGCGGGGCGGACTCGGCGCCACAGGCAGGGCACACGTACTGCGCATGGAACGACGTGATCGGGGTGTTGGTGAACTCGGGGATCAAGTTCATCTGGGTGATCAGCACGTCGGCGACGCGCGCGAGCGTGACCTCGCCGCGCTCGCGCAGGGCCCGGACGAACCGGATCCACTCGCGCATGCCGATCGAGTTGACGAACGAGACCGCGCTCGTATCGATCACCACGTCGCCGGGCGGCACCTTCGAGGCGAGGTCGCCGAGCGGACTCCCATCGTCGATCCGGCCCGAGAGCAAGACCGTTGACCCGACGATGCGGACGTCGAGGCGACCCAGGCGTTGTACGGTCATCGCGGTCCCCCGTCGGTGCCCGTGAACGCGTGAAATGACGCGGAGCGTCCGAGCTCGGTCGGCTTGTAGCGAACATCGAGGAGCGTGATCACCTCGGTCATCACCTGCGGCGCGATGTCGACCACGAACTGGTTGCAACACGCGTAGGCAAGCGGCAGCCCCATCCCGGTCTCCGCGGACGTGGTGGCCTTCTTGCCGCCACCCGCGAGCCGTCCCGCGACCGTGGTCGGCGCGAGTGATCCCCACCGGTCGCGGACCTCGATCGCGAGATAGCGTGCGTCCGTCGCCCACCGCACCGTGACGACCTCGCGTCCGGTCAACGAACGACCGTGATCGCGTGGCTCACCGCTGCGGAATCGCACCCCTGCCTCGTCGACCGGCGCGGCGTACAGCGCATTCGCGATCAGCTCGTCGGCGATCACGCTGACCAGCGATCCGATACGGTCC
>WBZN01000983.1_pt1 | contig 18213 bp, 18 predicted proteins | sample 5204281 | NCBI WGS metagenome assembly WBZN01 (sample SAMN12344347, study PRJNA552823) | activated sludge metagenome | biome: Activated sludge suspended growth; feature: Nitrification reactor; material: Wastewater; isolation source: activated sludge from nitrification reactor of wastewater...
GCATCGCGGCGATCGGCATCGTAATGACCGGCGCCCGCGCGGCGCAGGCGGCGGAGAACCAGGCCGACTGGACGACCAAGCTCAACGTCAAGCTCAGCCTGCTCAACAAGCTCGGCACGGACAGCCTGCACGTTGACGTCGAGGCGGCCGAAGGCGCGGTGACTCTCACCGGCACCGTGCACAAGCGCGAGACGATGGAGCTCGCGACCACCGTCGCCAAGGCGGTCAGCGGCGTGAAGTCGGTCAAGAACTCCGTCCGTCTCGAAGCCGATGTGGCCAACCCCAGCAAAAGCAGCGCGGCGATGGGCGAGGCCGAGGCCGAAGTGAAGGACGCGATTCTGGCGACCAAGCTGCGCCTGGCGCTCGTCGACAAGATGGGTACGGACGCATTCAAGATCGGTACGGTGGTGTCGACCGGCGTGGTGACGCTCGAGTTCGATCGCGACTTCACCAGCGACCAGCGCGAGCGGGCCATGACCGTGGCCAAGGGCGTCGAGGGTGTCTCCAAGGTCGTCTCGGTCGACAAGAAGAAGTAGGCGGCGCGACAGAGGCGTGCAGGACATAGGCCCGCTCGGTCGCTCGAGCGGGCCGCATCATTTTCAGGGCTGGCGCGCAACGTGCTACGACCTTCGAATGGAGGTGTTCCATGACGTACTTCCTCGGCCTAGGACCGTCGTTCGGCGCGCGCGTCGAATCCGAGGGTCCGGCCAGTGATCGCATAAGCGCAGGCTCCGGGCCATGATCTTCGTCCGGAGAGCAGCGTCCCGCCATCGCACCCAGCGACGGCGCCAGGACGTGTGGCATACCTTTCATTCCGACAACGTGCATCAGGCGTTCGCCGATGGCTTCGGCACCCTGGAAACGCTCGACGAGGGCAGCGTCCCCCCCGGCGCGACGGTGGTACCGCGGCACGCGCAGGGCGACGCCGAAATCGTCACCTACGTGCGCGAGGGCGCGATCGCCTACGAGGATTCGACCGGTCATTCCGGGGTGCTCAGCGCCGGCGAATTCCAGTGCCTGACGACCGGCGACCGGGTGCGCCACATCGAAACCAACGCCTCACGCACCGAATGGGCGCAGATCCTCCAACTGCGTTTTCGTCCCTCTTCCGTCGGCCGGGAGAGGGCGCGCGAGCAGAAGCGTTTCAGCGCCGCCGAGCGCCGGAACGGCCTGTGCGTGGTGGCCGCGCCCGATGCCCGGCGCGGCTCGCTGCGCCTCCACCAGGACGCGCTGATGTACTCGGCCATCCTCGACCGCGGACAGCACATCGTCCACCCGCTGCCCGTCGGCCGCTGCGCCTGGCTGCACCTCGTGAAGGGCGAGATCACGCTCAGTGCCGACGCGGTACTGACCGCGGGCGACGGCGCCGGCATCTGTGGCGAGCGCTCGGTTTCGCTGACCGCCGATGCGCCGAGCGAGATCTTGCTGGTGGATCTCTTCGAGCCCGCGGACTTCACAGAGACACCCCTCGACGTCGCGCAAGCCTCCGTGATCTGATTTTCCAGACCCGGGAGGTGAGCGCGTGTCTTCGGAAGCTCCTCAGACCCCAAGCGGCCCCGATTTCTCCCTGGGCGTCGATCTCGCCGACCTCCCCGAGGGGACACCCGTGCTCGGACACGCGGCGGGCGAAGCGGTCCTTCTGGTACGTCGCGGCGCCGACGTCTTCGCCACCGGCGCCACTTGCACGCACTACGGCGCGCCGCTGGTCGACGGCTTGGTGGTCGGCGAGACGCTGCGCTGCCCGTGGCACCACGCCTGCTTCGCTCTGCGCAGCGGCGAGGCCATCGGCGCCCCGGCCCTCAATCCGATCGCGAGCTTCGCCGTGCTGCGGGAGGGTGGACGCGTCCGCGTGGGCGAGCGCCGCGACGTTGCCGTGGTGCGACGACCGGCGGCCTCACCCGACGCAATCGTCATTCTCGGAGCCGGCGCCGCGGGCGCGGCGGCGGTCGAGACGCTGCGGCGCGAGGGCTACCGCGGCCCGCTGACGCTGGTGGGCTCGGAGCCGCCGGTCGATCGGCCGAATCTGTCCAAGGATTACCTCGCGGGCAGCGCGCCCGAAGAGTGGATTCCCCTGCGCGACGAGGCCTTCTATCGCGCGCTGGATGTGGAGCTATTGCAGGGCGACGACGCCGTGTCGCTGGACGCCCACGGGCGCTCGGTGACGCTGGCGAGCGGGCGGCGCCTGCCCTTCGACGCCTTGCTCTATGCCACCGGCGCCGAGCCGCTGCGGCTTCCCGTGCCGGGCGCCGACCGCGGCGCCGTACACGTCCTGCGCACGCTCGCCGACAGCCGCGCCGTCGCCGCGCGCGCGACCAGCGGCCGGCGTGCCGTCGTGATCGGCGCGAGCTTCATCGGCCTCGAGGCCGCGGCGGCGCTGCGCACGCGCGGCGTCGAGGTGGATGTGGTGGCACCCGAGACCATGCCGCTGGCGCGCATCGTCGGCGACGAGCTCGGGGCCTTCGTGCGCGACCTGCACGCCGCCCACGGCGTGCGTTTCCATCTCGGCCGCAAGCCAGCGGCGATCTCCGACGACGCCGTCGCGCTCGACGACGGCAGCCGCCTGCCTTGTGACTTCGTAGTGATGGGCGTCGGCGTGCGGCCGCGGCTCGCGCTCGCCGAGGCGGCCGGACTGGCGATCGAGCGCGGCATCCTGGTCGACGAGATGCTGCAGGCGGGGCCCGGTATCTGGGCGGCCGGCGACGTCGCCCGCTACCCCGACCGCCGCTCGGGTCAGAAGCTGCGCGTCGAACATTGGGTGGTCGCCGAGCGCATGGGGCAGGCGGCGGCGGGCAACATGCTCGGCGCCGCGCGGCCGTATCGCGACGTGCCGTTCTTCTGGAGCGCGCATTACGACGTCACGCTCAACTACGTCGGCCACGCCGAGAGTTGGGACGCGATCGAGGTCCACGGCAGCCTCGCCGATCGCGACGCGCTGTTCGCCTATCGCAAGGACGGCCGCATCGCCGCCGTCGTCACCGTCGGCCGGGATCGCGCCAGCCTGGAAGTCGAGGCCGCGATGGAGAACGGCGACGACGCGGCGATCGAGGCTCTGCTTCGTTGAGCGGCGCTCGGCGATGCCGGAACCGCGGCGCCGCAGTCGGCAGCGTCCGAGCTCAGGCGCCCGTCGCCTCCACCTCGTCGACCATCCCCCGGATCACCTCGAAGCCGCCGCGCCAGAAATCGCGGTCCTTCGGGTCCACGCCGACCTCGGCCAGGATCTCCTCCGGGCGTGCCGCACCGCCCCAGGCGAGCAGGCGCATGTAGCCCGCCTTGAACGCTTCGCCCTCCTGCTGGAACCGCCGGTACAGCGCCAGCACCAGGAGCTGCCCGAAGCTGTAGGCGTAGCAATAGAACGGCGTGTGGAAGATGTGCGGAATCGACACCCACTCGTGGCGGAACTCGTCCGGCACCTCGACCGCGTCGCCGAACTGCTCGCGCAGACTGGCGAGATACATGTCCGAGAGGTCGTCGCTGCTCTTGCCTTCGAGCACGGCGCGATGCGCGTCGCGCTCGAACAGGACGAAGTACGCCTGCCGCAGCACCGTGGCGTAGACGTCGTCGAGGGCCGCGGCCAGCAGCTCGCGGCGCGCCAGCGGATCCTGCTCCTCGGCGAGCAGCCGGTTGGTGAGCAGGATCTCGGCAAACACCGACGCGGTCTCGGCGAGCGGCAGCGACGAGTGCTGCGTGAGCACCGAATGTCCTTCCGCCTGCATGGAGTGAATCGCGTGGCCGAGCTCGTGGGCCAGCGTCGCCACGTCGCGCACGCGGCCGGTGTAATTCACCAGCACCCAAGGCGTGAGCGCCGGCGTCACCGTGGCGCAGAACGCGCCGCCCTTCTTGCCCTTGCGCACTTCGGAGTCGAGGTGGCGCTCGGCGAAGACCCGCTCGGCCTGTTCGGCGAAGCGCGGGTGGAAGGAGCGGAAGGTGTCCAGGACCAGACGCACAGCGTCGTCCCACGGCACCTCGCGGCGCGAGGTCGCGGCCGGCGCGTACAGGTCGTAGCGGCGCAGCCTCGTCGACGCCGGGTCGAGCCACTTCGCCTTGAGACGGAAATAGCGCCGAAAGACATCCGCGTTCTCGCGCGCCACCTCGAGCAGCGCGTCGACCGCCGCGTCCGGCACATCGTTGTCGACGTTGCGCACCGCGATCGGCGACGCATACCCGCGCAGCGCCATGTTCTCGTTGCTCCAGTCGCGCACGCGGTGGGCGTAGATCTCGCCCAGCACCGTCGCCTCGGCGCCGAACACGCGGTAGAGCTCGCGATACGCGGCCTCGCGCTCGCTCGCAACCGGCGAATACGCCGACGACATCAGCGCATCGCGGGTCAGCGTCTGCGGGCCCTGCCCGAGATCGAGCGTGAACTCCAGCCGGTTGGTGAGCATGGAGTACACGGTCAGCAGCCCGCTCATGCCGTCCGAGTCCTTGAGGTTGATGATCTGCTCGGAGCTTTCGCTCAAGGTGAACGGCTTCAGGCGTCGCAGGTCGCGCAGGTGGTGCACGAAGTCCGCGCGCCGGGCCGGTGACATGGCGGGCATGGCCGGGACGCCGTTCGCTAGCCCGTCCAGCAGGCTCTCGGCGACAGCTTCGTCCAGGTCTTTCCACCACAGGCCGAAGAACAGCAGCCGGTTGCCGTAGCCGGTCAGCACCTGTTGGACGCGGCTGCGCAGGGTGAGCGCGGCAGTCGACTGGGTGTCGGCCGAGAACCAGAGCGAGCCGTACGAGCCCAACACGTGCACGCGCTCGGTGAGCGTTTCGTAGGCACGCAGCAGGTCCAGAAGCTGGCCGGCGTCGATGCCTGCGGCGAGCAGCGGGCGTGCCGCCTCGAGGGTCTCCACATCGCGCTCGATCTCCGCGAGGCGCGCTTGCAGGGTGGCCTCGGCGGCATCCGGCAGAAGCTCGGAGAGATCCCAGGCGCCGAGGGCGTACGTGCTGGTGTTGGTGGCGGTGGTCATAGTTTCCCGATGCGTTTCTCGATGGGTCTCGCGAAGATCGCCGCACGGGCGACCCGAGGGTGATTGGAAACGGGCGCAGGCCGCCGGCGCGGGCCGCCCGCGAAAAATTCTTACACGAAACCGCTTCCGAGCGCCCCTCTTCGGAGAACGACGCCGCCCCGCGAGCGCCGTCGGGCGGGCCGGCTCGCGCCAGGGCGCGGCTATCGAATGGCGTGCAGCGCCGATAGGCTGGCAGCGTACACGTCGCCGTTCACGCCGACCGCCAAGAACCGCGCCGGGCCGCTGGTGGAAACCGACCAGACCTGCGATTGCGCGGCGAGCGCGATGACGGCGGCCGAACCGGCGGAGCCCACGGACAGGTAGACCACGTCGTCCGGGCCGACGACCGGGACACTATTCGCCAACCCGGGCAGGGACTCTTTGCGCACCAAGGCGCCGGCCGCGTCCAGAACGTAGAGCGCGCTCGTCGTATCGGCGAAATAGATCCAGTCCTGGTTGCCGCGAAACGCCACCGCCGGGCCGAGCAGCGGATGGCCCGCGCCGGTGTCGAACGACCACACCTCGTGGCCGTCGTCGGGATCGAGTGCGTGGACCCGCCCGGTGAAGCTCGCGACGTAGACCGTTCGACTGATGCCGATCGCCACCCCCTGGTTCAGCGGCTCGTTCGGGATCGGGTGGTCCCAGAGCGGCGCTCCGGTGCCGCTGTCGAAAGCCTCCACGTGCCCCTGGAGGGTCGACACCACGACGTGGGCGCGCTCGCCGAGCACGCTCAAGGCCGGGGCGGCGATCGGCGACGCGGTGTCACCGAGATCCCGGCGCCAGCGCACGGAGCCGTCCGCGACGGCGAGCGCGAACAGGAAGTGCTCGGCGGCGACGAAGACCGAGCTGCCGTCGGACGTGGGCGAAGTCGGCAGCACGGAGCCGAGCCCGAGGTCGGCCTGCCAGGCCGCCTTGAGCGGCATCGAGGCCGCGACCAGCGCCACGACCTTGCCGCCCGAGGTGCTGAACAGCACTTGGTCGTACGGCGCGGACGGGCAACCCACCACGCCGTCGATCGCGAGGAAGCTCGACACCAGGTTGTCGTTGAGCGGCAGCCGCTCGGTGAGCGCCCCCGCCGAGTTGCCGATGAAGATCCGCGCGTCGGTCCACGAGCCGGCGCCGCGGCCGGCCCAGAGAATCGGGCAGCCGACGTTCGGACCGAGATGGTCGGCCGGCTGCGACACCCAGCGCAGGATCCCCTGCGCCGAGTCGCTGACCGCCGCAAAGCGGTTGCCGACTCCGCCGCCCCAGCCACGCCAGGGGGCGTTGTCGACACAGGAGTTGGCCGTGAGCACGAGACCGGCGGTGGCGAGAGACAAGAGCGTAGCGAGACTCCTGCGGACCATGCGAGGGCCTCCTTGCCAGATCGGCGAGTGATTTCGAGGTGCGGCGGCACCCCCCATGAATTGGCGCTGCCCGGAACCGGGCGTTTTCCGACAAAAGATCTCTCGCCGGTTCGCCGGGGGTTCCCGGCGGATTCGAGTTCCAGCGCAAGAAGCGGATGGTCCGGTCCACGGGCCCGCCCTACGCTCTGTATGTCGCCGGACCGCACATCGATGCGGCCGCGCCCCAAGGAGTCGGCAAATGCACGTCACCATCGATCCCGCGATCCTGTATTTCGGCACCCCGGTCGTCCTGGTCAGCACCGAGAACGAAGACGGCACGACGAACGTGGCGCCGATGTCCTCGGCGTGGTGGCTCGGCCGCAGCTGCATGCTCGGCTTCGGCGCTCGATCGCTGACGCCGCAGAACCTCCTCCGCACCGGCGAGTGCGTGCTCAATCTGCCGTCGGTCGCCGAGGTGTCGGCGGTCGATCGCCTGGCGCGCACCACAGGCTCGAATCCGGTGCCGCCGCACAAGGTCGCCATGGGCTACCGCCACGAGGCCGACAAGCTCGGCTTGGCCGGACTCACCGCCGTAGCTTCCGATCTGGTGAAGCCGCCGCGGCTGCGCGAGTGCCCGGTGCAGCTCGAGGCCGTGCTCGAAGGCACCCACGGCCTCGCGGCCGCCGATCCCGACCGCCGCGGCAATCTGATCGCCATCGAGGTGCGCATCGTGCGCGTGCACGTCGATCAGTCCATCGTGCTCGCCGGCTCGACCGACCGCGTGGACCCCACGCTGTGGCGGCCGCTGATCATGAGCTTCTGCCACTTCTTCGGGCTCGGCGAGCGCGTGCATCCCTCGCGGCTGGCCGAGATTCCGGAGTCCGCCTACCGGCCCCGGCGGCCGGTGCCGGAGAGCGGCGGCGTGGCGGCGGGCGGGAGCGCGGCGTGAGCGCGCTTCGACTGCTGCGCGCACCCCGCACTTCCGATAACCTCACTGCGCCGGGTGACGCCGCCATGACCGCCGAAACGCTGCCGCAGGCCGCCAATCGCCCTACCGACGAGGATTGCTGGCAGGCCGTGTTGCGGCGCGACGCGGCGTGGGACGGGCGTTTCCTGTTTGGCGTGCTCACCACCGGCGTGTTCTGCCGCCCGTCGTGCCCGGCGCGCCGCCCGCTGCGCAAGAACGTGCGCTTCTATGCCGACGCGGAGGCCGCCGCGCGCGATGGTCTGCGCGCCTGCAAGCGCTGCCGTCCGACCGCCGTCGATACCGCGACCGCCACCACGACCAAAATGCGGGCGCTCGCCGAGCACATTCGCGCCCACGCCGATTCGGGCGAGTCGCTCACCCTCGCGGCGCTCGCCCACCAAGCCGGCATGAGCCCGGGACACCTGCAGCGCCGGTTCCGAGCCGTGGTCGGCGTGTCGCCGCGCGAGTTCGTCGAGGCTTGCCGGCTGGATTCCCTCAAGCGCGGTCTGCGCGCCGGCGAGTCGGTCACCGACGCGATCTACGACGCGGGATTCGGCTCGAGCAGCCGGGTGTACGAGCGTGTCGACAGCCGGCTGGGCATGACGCCGCGCCAGTATCGCGCCGGCGGCGACGCCGTCGAGATCACCTTCGCCGCCGTCGCCACGCCGGTGGGCCTCCTGCTGCTCGGGGCCACCGATCGCGGCCTCTGTTTCGTGCAGTTCGGCAGCGACGAGACGGCGCTGCTCGTCCAACTGCGCCAGGAATATCCCCAGGCGACACTCGCGCCGATGAAGCAAGCGGGCCGGTCGCAGCGCCTGCAGTTCGAGCGCTGGATCGAGGCGCTGCGCCGCCACCTGCGCTCAGGGCAGCCCCTGCCCGAGTTGCCGCTCGCGGTGCGAGCCTCGGCATTCCGGCTCAAGGTGTGGCGCTATCTGCAGTCGATACCGCCCGGCGAGACGCGTTCCTACGGCGAGGTGGCCGCGGCCATCGGGCGCAAGAGTGCCGTGCGCGCGGTCGCGGGAGCCTGCGCCGGCAACCCGCTCGCGATCGTCGTGCCCTGTCACCGCGTGATCCGCGCCGACGGCGAGCTCGGCGGCTACCGCTGGGGCGTCGAGCGCAAGCGGGCCCTCCTGCGGCGCGAAGGCCGTGTCGCCGCCCGCCCGCGGGCGCGGCGCTAGTCGCGGCGCGACGGGGCGCGGCGAGCTGGACGTTACAGGCCACTAGCCCGACGCGATCGGTATCGACTCCCGAAGCGCCGCTCGGGCAAGCACGCGCGTCGAGTCGATCGTGGGCAGCGGCGAGTCGGCGCAGTCCAGCAGCAGCGGGAGCTCGGTGCAACCGAGGACAACCGCGTCACAGCCGCGACCGCCGAGCCCGCGAATCACGTCGTGGAGCTCACGACGTGATTCGGTCGTCGTCTCGCCCGCTACCAGTTCGTCGAAGATGATGCGGTCGATGCGCTCGCGTTCCGCCGCCGTCGGGAGCTCGCAGGCGATCCCGCGGGCACGAAGCCTCGCCGGATAGACCGGCCCTTCCGTCAGGAGACGCGTGCCGAGGATGCCGAGCCGCCGTACGCCGAGCTCGGCCGCCACTCGCGCCACTTCCTCGGCGATGTGCAGCCAGGGTACCGGTGAGCGCTGGCGCAAGGCGTCGATCGCCGGGTGCACCGTGTTGTCCGGGCAGACCAGGATCCCGGCCCCCGCGCCGACCAGTTTCCGCGCCGAGTCCTCCAGCAGCCGCCCGACCTCGTCCCAGCGTCCGGCGGCGAGGTGGACGACGTATTCGGCGAGCGAGTGCGAATGCATCGCGATCTCGGGATGGGCGTGGGCTCCGAGCCACGTCGGCGCTTCCCGGCAGATCGTGCGGTAGCAGAGCGCCGCGCCCTCGGCGCTGACTGCGACGATGCCGATCGGCTTCGGACGGGTCATCGGTGTCCGGACTCTGCGCGAACCACCAGCTGGTTGCAAGCCCGTCGGGACGCCCCACACGCGGCTCCGGCCTGTACTCGGAAGACACCGCCTGCGCCGGGTTGGAGCTCGCCGAGCGCTGCGGTCTGTCGCTGGCCCACGGCCTGGAACCCCCGGGTGGCCTGCGGGGCCTCCCGATGCGGCTCGGTGAGCAACCGCTGCGGGTCCGCTCCCGGCGTGCGCGCTCCACACCCGGACTCAGGACCCGTCGCGCGGCGGGACCTGGCCCGCGACGATCGGGCACATCCACACGCCGTACCCGTCGGGATCGCGAATCGTCGCCAGCATGTCGTCGAAGTGCGCGCGGTGTGCGGCCCGCGACAGCGGCGTGTGCTCGGCGATCGCGTCCGCGTAGCCGTCGCGCCAGGCTTCCCAGATCGCTGCGAAGGTCTCGCGCGGCACGCGCACGGTGTCGACCACGGCATAGTCCACGGTGACGTTGCCGAGGCCGAGCTCGCGGAACAGGCGATACGTTTTCCGTCCGAGCAGGAGATCGGTGCCGGTGGATTCGCCGAACCGGCGCGGCGCGACGCTCCAGAACGCGTCGGGGTCTTGCTTGCGCGGCTCGAATTGGATCATGCCGTAGTCCTCCGACAGGCAATGCAGCCAACCGGCGGGGCGCACGACACGGCGCAACTCGGAGAGCACTCGCGCCGGATCGGGCAGCGCGTGCAGCACGTGGCGGCAGACCACGAGGTCGAAGGTCCCTGCGGTCAGACCGAGGTCGTACACGCTGCGCTTCTCGAAGCGCACGCGGCCGTCGAGGCCTGTCGCGCGCGCGCGCTCGCTACCGCGCTCGAGATGTGCCTCCAGGACGTCCACACCCACGATCCGCGCCCGAGGGAAGAGCTCCGCCAGACGGCAGGTGATCTCGCCCGTGCCGCAGCCCGCATCGAGAATCAGCGCGTCGTCCGGCAATCCGTAGCGTGCGTACAGCCACATCTCCTGTGGCCAGATCGCGTTCGCCTGCGCGGCGAGATTGCGCACCATCGACTCGTCGGCCATCTCCCGCGCCTGTGGATTGAGATCGCGGTTGACGCCTTCGGGCACCGCGGCGGGCGTGCTCATGGCATCCTCGTGTCGGTTGCGATCCAGTTCACTTCCCAGGTCCGGCCGCCGTCGTCCGAGAAGGCCTGCTCGAAGCGGATCGAGTTCGGCGTCCGCGGCGTGATGACGAAACGCACTTGGATCGCCCGCCCGCGCAGAGTCTCCTGGTCGTGGAACTCGCCGCGGCCGTCCTTCCATTCCCCGATCGTCGCCTGCGCGAGCGTGCCGTCGGCGCTGTTCGAGAAATTGAGGCTCCACTGCCGCGACTCCGGGTTGTAGAGCCGCAGGCTCAGGCCTTCGAGATGCCCCGAGGGCCCGTCCACTTCCAGCTCGACCAGATTGGCGCGGCCGTCCCAGACCTTGCGCACGACCGTCGTGCCGTCCATCTCCACCCAGGTGGTCGAGCCGGTCAATGGGTGCAGGAGACGCGAGACGTGCGTCTTCCAGGTGCCGATCTCGAAGTCGAAATCGTGCTGACCGTCTCGCGCCGGCGCTTGGGGGTGAGCGGACGGGGCTGCCATCTCCGTCGGCTGGGCGAGGGCGCGATCCGGCAGCGACGACCAGGCGAGGGCGGTCGCCGCGAGCTGGAGCGCGACCCAGAAGCAACTTCGGATGGTTGGTTTCACGACGTGACCTCCGCGGCGATGCATGGCACTTCGAGCCCGCAGTCTGCGTCCGCATGTGGCATTGAGCAATGGCCACCTGGGGCCACAACGGCATAACCACCTCCCCGGCGCGGGGCCAAGCGGGCTCAGCGGCAAGCGGCACCTGGGGCCAGGACCGCGGCACGAAGCAGTGCTCGCACCGCGCCCCTGAGTGCCACCGCCGGAGGTCAGCTCGCGGCAGAAACACCCTGCGTGTGACGAAGCGCCGCATGACGGGCCGGCCGGCATGCGACACTTCGCCCATCGCAAGCGTGAGCTCGACGCAGCGGGATCGGCACCGGTTCGCGGGAGGGGTCGCAATGAGAAGCTTCGTGACATTCGTGTTGTTCATCGGCGGGCTGGTTCTCGTGGGGCGTTTCCTCGCCGAGAAGAAGGCCGATGCCATGGTGGAGGTGGCCGCCGCGATGGGTCGCGACGGACGCTACGACGAGGCTCTGCGACAGCTCGACGACGTGCAGTCCTGGCTTTCCTGGACCAAGGCCGGCCACCGGATCGAGGACGAGCGCAAGATCGTGCGCTCCCGGATGCAGGCCAAGGATGCGGACCGTGAATTCCAGGAGCGCCTGGCCGATTCCGAGCGCCAGCGCCGCGAAGACGCCGCGCGGCAGCAGGACTTCGATCAGCAGATCGAAGTCGCCAAGAGCGCGGAAGCGGCCCGCGAACGGGAAGCGCGCGAGCGGAGCGCGCGCGAAAAGTCGGACCGCTCACCACGGTTCGAATCGCACTAACGGCGAGACACCTCAGGCCTTGGGATGCTTCTGCTCCATCGCGGCGTTGAAGGCCGCTGAGCCGTGGCGCGGCACGCTCAGCGTCTTCCACTGACCAGCCGTCAGATGCTTGGCGAGGAAGACCAGTTGACCCGCATGCTGCGCATAGTGCGCCAACTGCCGGTTGAGGGCCTCGACGACCCCCAGCGACTGGCCGCGAATGGTCACGGCGCGATCGAGGTCGGCCTCGGTGAGGCTACCGAGGGCATCGAAGAGACACTGCCATCCCAGCTCCCAGCGCGCGAGCAGCGCATCCTGCGATGGGGTCTCCGGGTCCTCGAATTCGGCATCCCGGTCCCGATCCGGCTTCTCGCCGTCGGTGGTGAGGAAGTCGGTCCACCGTGAGAGCATGTTTCCCGACAGGTGCAGCATCAGCGTGACGATGCTGTTCGAATCCGGATCGAGGCGATGGCTCCAGCGCTCGAACGGTACCTGGGCCAGGGCGCGATCGCACTGCTTGCGGGCATCGCGGAAGCGCTGCTTGACGTCTTCGAGATAGGCGGTGCCGTTCATGGTCAACCCCCTCGAGCGGACGATACCGCGCCGCGGCCCCCCTGCGGGCTCGTGTAACCGGGAGTCGCCGGTTCGCGTCTGGAGAGGAAGACGCCCGGCCCTCACCCAGCGGCAGCAGCCGGAGGGCGCGGCCGGCGGAGAGGAATGCAGATCATGACCCTGACCAAGACCGTGTCGATCGCCGTCGCCGGCTCCCTGCTGACCCTGGTGGCGCTGGCTCAGCCCGCCGCCCCAGACGCCCGCACCCGGGCTGTCCGCACGACCGCGCAACGGGCGTCGAGCTGCCGAGCGCTGGGCGACTTCTATTGGGAGATCGGCAATCGCGACCGCCCGCTGGCGAGCGGCCAGGTCGGCCGCCAGTTCAGCGGCGATTCCGCGATCGCCATCGCCTCGGCCTCGAAGTGGGTGTTCGGCGCCTACGTGCTCCAGAGGATCGGCCGACCGCCGTCGCCGGGCGAGATCGAGGCGCTCAGTATGCGCTCCGGTTACGTCTCGTTCCGCCCGCTCCTGTGCGCGCTCGCCGGCACGGTACAGGGCTGCTTCGACCGGGGCGACAACTCGGCGTTCACCGGCGCGGATGTCGGCAAGTTCTCGTACGGCGGTGGACACGATCAGAAGCTGGCGATCGACATGGGACTCGGCGGACTCACACGGCAAGGCCTGGCGACCGAAGTGCGGCGCGTGCTCGGGAACGATCTCGACTTCTCCTACGCCACGCCGGACCTTGCGGGCGGCCTACGGGCGAGCCCCACGAGTTACGGCCGCTTTCTCCGCAAGATCCTGCGCGGCGACCTGCGCATCTCCGGCTACCTCGGAACACCGACGTTCTGCACGCTGCCGGACGCCTGTTCCGACGCCGTCCACAGCCCGATCGATCTCGCCTGGCACTACGGGTTGAACTACTGGATCGAGGACGACCCCGCCGGCGACGGCGCTTTCAGCAGCGCCGGGGCGTTCGGCTTCTATCCGTGGATCACCGCCGACCGCGGCACGTATGGCCTGCTCGCGCGGCACTCATTCGCGCACGACGCGGCCGAGGCTAGCGCGATCTGCGGGCAGCACCTGCGACGGGCGTGGGCCAGCGGGAGAGCGCAACTCGACTGACCCGCGTGCGGGCCGCGATCGCCGCTCGCGGCTCTCAGTCCGCCGAACCGTTACTTCGGAGCGTTACCCTTGCCGTTCGGCGCGCATTGCCTGCTCCGGCGCGAAGTTCTTTCGCAGCCTTGTCGATTTCGCGGGTCCCCGTTCGTCGACTCGATGAAACGATGCACTACAGAGCAAGGGAGAGACCGCGATGAAATTCCTGCTGATGACTCCGGCAGACGAAAATGCCAAGCCAGAGGCGCCGCCGGACCCGAAGTTGATGGCGGCGCTCGGTAAACTCGGCGCCGAGTTCACGCAGTCCGGCGTGCTACTCGAGAGCGGCGGCATGAGCTCGAAAGCCATGCGGTTGGAGCTCGCGGGCGGCGAGATCCGCGTCACGGACGGTCCGTACACCGAGGCCAAGGAGATGGTGGGCGGGTACGCCATCGTCGAAGTGGGCTCGCAAGCGGAAGCGGTCGAGCTCGCTCGTCGATTCCTGCAGGCGCACCGCGACACCCTCGGTCCGTCGTACAAAGCCGAGTCCTTGATCCGGCGGCTGTATTCGCCCGCGGGCATCGCGCCGCCGAGCACCGGCCGCTGAAAGCGTGATCGCTCACCGACCGACGATCGCCGAGACCGCCCATGATCGCAACCCCAGAGTACCCATCCATCGGAATTCAGGCATTGTGGACCGGCCGCATCCTCACCGGCGGCGTCGCCCTTTTCCTCGCCTTCGACGGCGTCATCAAGGTGCTGAACCTCCCCCCCGTCGTCCAGGCCTTCGTCCAGCTGGGTCTGCCGGTCGAGCTGGCGCCGGCCATCGGGGCAGTCCAGCTCGTCTGCCTGGCGCTCTATCTTCTGCCCCGCACATCGATGCTTGGCGCCATCCTGCTCACCGGATTCCTCGGCGGCGCGACGGCGATGAAGGCACGGATGGAAGATCCCTGGCTCCTCTTCTCGGTGGCCTTCGGCGTGCTGGTCTGGGCGGGCCTGCTCTTGCGCGACCCGGCGCTGCGAAACCTCCTGCCTTGGCGGAGGACCCGAGCGGGAAACTGACGCTCTCGTCACGGTGGCTTCGTCTCGCGCGTCTAGGCGAGGGCCACCGTGACCAGAGGGTCCTCTAGGCAGGCGGCACCGACCTGCCGCGAGTCGGCATCACTCGAGCGACCGCCACCAGAAGCCCCGGCCCTTCGTGCCGATGTACAGCGTCGGGTGCGTCAGGCCGCGCGTGTTGATCACCACGTCCTGTACGTTCTCTCCGAGCCGCAGACCCTCGGCGTAGAGATACCAGTGCAGGCCGCCGTTGTCGGTGCGGTAGATCCCGCTGCTGGTCGCGAGCAGAAACTGCTGGCGGTTGTGCGGGTTGCCGATGAGCTTGTTGAAGTCGGGGCCGGTCTTGCCGGTCGGCAAGTCGCCGCTGAGGTCGGTCCAGGTCTGCCCGCCGTCGGCGCTGCGAAAGGCGCGCGACGGCCGCGAGCCCGCGGTCGTGTAGTAGAGCGTCTGCGGCTGCAGATCGGACTTGTCGGCATTGCCGTGCGCGTCGCGCACGCCGTTACTCAGCGCCGGCAGCGGCGGCGTGTGGTCGAACAGGTCGAGATTCCCGAGATGCGCGCGCACGTCGCTGTACACGTATAGCTTCCGACTTCCGTCGACGGTCACCAGCAGCTCGTGCAGAGTCGGCTCGGTCGTGTGATCGAGCTGGCTAATCTCGCCCGAGATCGGCGTGCCGCTCGCCTCCTGCCAGGGCGTCGTGAGGTCGAGCGGCTTGTAGTAGATGCGGTTGCTGGCTGCCGCGGACGGCTGTGAATGGGTGAAGACCAGCGGGTGCGCGAGCCCCGGCGTGGGATCGATCTGCAGCACGGCCGTCGTCTCGCTGTCCAGGCCCAGGGTGACGTTCTTCCAGGTGATGCCGAAGTCCGTCGAGAGGGAGCGATGTCCACCGCCTTCGAAGATCGTCGCCGTCGCGGCCATGACGCTGGCGTCGGCCGGCTTGAAGCTCACCCGGCCGCCGTCGCCCGGCGACATCAACTCGACGATGCCGACGGTCGAGTTCGCGCGCACCAGGCCGTTGTCCTGCGTACCGGCCAGGAACAGCTCCGGGCGCACGCGTGAGGCGGCAAGGTCGCCTTGATCGTCGTGCAGCCACGTGACGCTCATGCCCTTGAGATTGCCGGTGTCGTCGACCGCCTTGGTGGCCGGCGTATAGAGGTAGTAGCCGCCGTCGTTCGCGAGCACGATGTTCTTCCTGCCGGGCCGGAACAGGACGTAGTTGAAGTCGTTGTGTCCGCCGTCGAGCGCGGACTTACCCGTGTCCGGATCGACCGGGCTCCAGTCGATGTTCGCCGGATCCGGCGTGGTCGCGTTGAACGACTCCATCGGCTGCTGCAGGCCGAAGTACACGTGCCCCGCATCCGCCGGATCCGCGCCCAGGCCGCAAGTGTGTATGCCCTGGTCGAGCAAATCGACTTCGTCGTGATCGGCGAAGATCGACGTCCAGTTGGCGCCGCGATCGAGCGAGCGATACAGAGCATTCAGCCCCTTGGGATGCGACACGGCGTCGCTCGCCTTCACGACCAGCGCATAGAGCACGTTCGGATCGGCGTCCGTGGCGGCGAGCGAAACGCGGCCCACGGAGCCGGAGATCTTCTTGGTGCCGAAGAACGTGTGCCAGGTGCCGTTGGTGCCCGATTGCGTGCTGCGCAGGATGGCGTGATCGATCGTCGCCGCGCCGTAGAAGATCGCGGCGTTGCCGGTGTCCTGCACGATGTCGCTCACCTCGTCGGTCTCGCCGCTCGTCGCGCCGCGAAAGACCCGTTGCCAGGTGAGCCCGAAGTCGGTGGTCCGGAAGATGCCGCGCGAGGTCGCCGCGAGCACGGTGTTGCCGGTGGCGTCGGCGCGGTCTTCCACCAGCCGGGCGATGCGCACGATGGCGCTCTCGCCCGCGGCCAGCGGCAACGCCACGCCGAGCCAGGTCGCGCCCTGGTCCTTGGTGCGATACACCTTGCCGTCGCTGCCGCCAGCCGAGAAGCCGCCGGTGCCGATGAGGATCTTCGTGGAGTCGAGCCGGTGTACCAGAAACGATCCCATGCCGTGCGGTCCGGGGAACGTTTCGGTGAGCGGCACCCATTTCTGGAGCGTGCCGGCGGCGTCGACGATCTCCTTCCACAGCCCACCGAACGCGCTCCCGGCCCAGAGGATCCGCTGCCCCGCCTGTCGGCCGTCCTTGCGCCAAGCCATCTGCACGATCCGGCCGGCCTGGTGGTGACGGCCGGCCGAGTCGCCGAATTGGGGATCGAGAATGCCGTTGCCGACCTGGGTCCAGCGCTTGGCCTCGGGCTGGGAGGCAGAGACAGCACCCGCGACGACCAGGAAAAGAGCGGCGGAAAGAAGGAATCGCGCGCGTGAGCGGCGCATCAGGCGCTCCTTTCGAGCCTGCGGGCTACGGGGCGCAATCACTCCGGTCCCGCAGGGTCGGCTTGACTCGACCAGTTTCCGCCGCGATTGTCTAGCTCTTCGTTCCCGCGGCGCCCCCAAACGTCGCTGGGGAATCGCGGCCGGCTGCCGTCGTGCTCCGCTGCCGCGCTCCCCGATTGCGCGGGCCGCCATCTTTCAGAGAGCGCGGATGTCATCACCCGGCGCCGACTCGATCGGCCGGCGGCGGTCCGGAGCGCGCGATCGGCGAGCTCGGTCGCCTCGTGCTCGGTAGTGGTCATACCACTTCGCGCATTACTGGTCATTGCCGCACTACCGCCTGCGAGCGACCATCGCGGCATCCTGGCGTCGCGCCGTTGGCGAGGCCTCTTGACGACGGAGCCAACCATGAAGATCCGCTTCACGCTCGCCACCGCCACGCTGGTCCTCGGCCTCGGCATCATCGAACCGGCGTACTCGTCGCAGGACAATCCGAAGCCCGCAGCGCAAGGGGACCTGAGCGGCCTGCACGACTTCGACTTCCGGACCGGTCATTGGGAAGCGCACCACCGCCGCCTGAAGGAGCGCCTGGCCGGCAGCCACGAGTGGGTCGAATTCGACGGTACGCAGACTCTGTGGCAGCTCATGGACGGCTACGCCAATGTCGACGAGAACATCTTCAAGATGCCCACGGGAGACGTGCGCGGCGTGACGCTGCGCGCCTACGACCCGCAAACCGGCCAGTGGGCGATCTGGTGGCTCGACGGGCGCAATCCCTTCGGCGAGCTCGACCCGCCGGTCAAGGGACGCTTCCTGAACGGCGTCGGCACGTTCTATGCGGACGACAAGCTGCGCGGCAAACCCATTCGAGTGCGCTTCGTCTGGTCCGGCATCACCGCGGAAACCGCGCACTGGGAGCAGGCGTTCTCGCCGGATGGCGGCAAGACCTGGGAGACCAACTGGATCACCGACTTTCGCCGGATTCCGTGACGCGCCTCGGCTCGAGGAGACTGAGATGACGCCTCGCGAGCATCGCACCCGACTTGCGATCGCAGGCGAGGGGCAAGTCCACCACCGTCGCCTCAAGGAGCGCCTCGCAGGCAGTCACGAATGGGAGGCGTCCCAAGTGCACGGCGAAAAGGGACTCCGCCGCGTGCCGGGAAGGTGAGTGCACGGCTCGCCGGCCGGTTGGCGGCGGATGCGACGAGGTCTCACTGGCGGCCCGCGTCGCATCCGCTCTGTCCCGTGGACTACTGGAAATAGCCGTTCACGTCGATGACGGCGTCGGCGTTCGTGAACGGCGGTTGCCGCGCGACGATGGTCAGGTGCCCGTCCGCGCTCAGCAGGAGCATCGCGTTGTTGGCGCGTTCCTGCAGCGGTGCATAGCGAACGGTCTCCAGCAACGCGTCGGCCCCACCTGCCCCCAGATCGAGATGCCCGGCGGCTTGCGGATTCACGATCGTTACGTTGGCGGAGA
>WBZN01000984.1_pt1 | contig 18212 bp, 16 predicted proteins | sample 5204281 | NCBI WGS metagenome assembly WBZN01 (sample SAMN12344347, study PRJNA552823) | activated sludge metagenome | biome: Activated sludge suspended growth; feature: Nitrification reactor; material: Wastewater; isolation source: activated sludge from nitrification reactor of wastewater...
CGCCGCAACCGTGGCGGCGCGCGGCGCGGACGAACTGGAGCGCGATCTGCTCGCCTATGTCGCCGAGAACCGCAACATCCACGAGCGCGACTGCGTCAACCTCAACCCCGCCACCAACGCGATGAACCCGAAGGCGGAGGCGCTGCTCAGCGCCGGCATCGGGTCGCGCCCCTCGCTCGGCTATCCGGGCGACAAATACGAGATGGGGCTGGAGGGGATCGAGAAGATCGAGGTGATGGCGGCCGAACTCGCCGCCGAGGTGTTCAACGCCCGCTTCGCCGAGATCCGCGTGGGCTCGGGCGCGCTGGCCAATCTCTATGTCTTCATGATGGCGGCCAGGCCCGGCGACACCATCATCGCGCCGCCGCCCGCCATCGGCGGCCACGTCACGCATCACGCCGACGGGGCGGCGGGGCTCTATGGCGTGATGACGCATCCGGCGCCCATCGACCCCACGAACTACACCGTCGATGTCGACGCCCTGCGTGAAGACGCGCGGCGGTTGAAGCCGAAGCTCATCACCATCGGCGGCAGCCTGAACCTGTTCCCGCACCCGATCCGCGCGATTCGCGCCATCGCCGACGAAGTGGGCGCGCTGGTGCTGTTCGATGCCGCGCATATGTCCGGCATGATCGCGGGGCAGGCCTGGCAGCAGCCGCTGGAGGAGGGCGCCCATGTCATGACCATGAGCACCTACAAGAGCCTGGGCGGTCCCGCCTCCGGCCTCATCCTCACCAACGACGCCGCCATCGCCGAGCGCCTCGACGCCATCGCCTATCCCGGCCTCACCGCCAATTTCGATGCCGCGAAGTCGGCGGCGCTGGCGATGACCCTGCTGGACTGGAAGGTGCATGGCCGCGCCTACGGCGCGGCGATGGCGCAGACGGCCAAGGCGCTGGCGAGCGCGCTGGCGGCGGAGGGCGTGCCCATCTTCGCGCGCGACCGCGGCATGACCACCTCGCATCAATTCGCGCTCGAGGCGGCATCCTTCGGCGGCGGCCAGACCGCGGCCAAGAAGCTGCGCCAGGCGAACGTGCTCGCCTGCGGCATCGGCCTGCCGATCGCGGCGGTGGCGGGCGATCTCAACGGCCTGCGCTTCGGCACGCCGGAGATCGTGCGCTGGGGCATGACGCCCGCCGACATGCCGGTGCTGGCGCGCCTCATCGCCGACGCGCTGACCGGCCGGCGCGCGACGCAATCGGTGGCACCCGAGGTGACCGAGTTCCGCCGCCGCTTCAACAAGCTGCACTTCATCAGGGACTAGGACGCGAAGAGCCCGTGGATCGTGGGATCCACGGGCCTTGCCAAGGGTGCCAGCGGCACGGCGTCAAGGGAGCGCGTCGCCGGCCGCTCGCCCCGCAGGACCGCGCGGGGCCAATACCGCGCGGGCTGGAGCATTTCCCGCCGAAGGGGAGTCCGCTCCGGCGCCGAAAATGCGACCGATCAATCTGCCTAGTTCAAACGGTCGGCGATCTTTGCCAGGGCGGCCTTGGCGCAGATCTCGTCATTGGCGCCGCCAGGGGCGCCGCCGATGCCGATCGCCGCCACGATCTCGCCATCCATCTTCACGCCGACCGCGCCGGGCAGCAGGAAGAGATTGGGCAGGGTCGCGTAGGTCGGGGCGAAGGGGTTGGTCTTCAGCTGCTCGACCCAGTCGCCCAGCACGTCGAAGCCGAAGATCGGCCCCATGGTCACCACGGTATAGGCCTTCCGGAAGCTCGCATCCTTGGTATGGATCGTCGCGTGGTCGCCCTTGGCCTGCAGCTTGATGTTGCCGCCGGAATCCACCACCGTGGCGGTGACGTGCCAGCCGTGCTCCTCGCACACCCGGATGCCCTCGGTGGCCGCTTCCATCGCCAGGTCGAGCGGCAGGAAGCCCTGTTTCATTTCGGTCGCGGCCGAGGCCGCCGCCGCCGCCATGCTGAGGCCGAGCATCAGGCCGCACGCGGCCGGGATCAGTACGTTGCGCATCGCGTCACCCTCAATTCGTGGTCTTGAGACGGTCAAGGAAGTCGAGCATCGCCGTGGAGATCTCCGGCAGATGCGTCTCCAACGCGAAATGGCCGGCGTCATAGGCGTGCACCTCGGCGCCGGGCACCAGGGTCTTGAAGAAATCGCGGCCGGCCGTGGTGAAGAACGGGTCGTTGTCGCCCCACACCACCAGCATCGGCGGCTGCGCCGTCTTCAGGTACTCCTGCCACTTGGGGTATTGCGCGACGTTGTCCTGGTACTGGTAGAGCAGCTCGACCTGGATCTTGTCGTTGCCCGGCCGGTCGAGCAGCGCCTGGTCGAAGGTCCAGGTATCCGGATTGACCCGGTCGGCGCGCGATTCGCCGTGGGTATATTGGAACTTGGTCGCCGCGGCGCTGAAGGCGTCGCGCAGAGGCTTCTCGGTCTCCGGCGTGCGGTTCTGCCAGGCCGGCTGGAAGGCGGCGACGACCTCCTGGTGCCAGCCTCCGACGTTGACGACGGCGTTCTGCACCACGAAGCCGCGCACTTTCTCCGGATGCTTCAGCGCCAGCCGCATGCCGATCGGCCCGCCGTAATCCTGCATGTAGAGGACATAGCTGTGCAGCCCGATTTGCGCCGTGAAGGCGCCCATGACGTCGGCCAGGTTGGCGAAGGTGTACTGGAACTGGTCGAGCGCGGGCGTGCTGGAATAGCCGAAGCCCGGATAGTCCGGCGCGATCACGTGGTATTTTTCGGCCAGCACCGGGATCAGGTCGCGGAACATGTGCGAGGAGGATGGGAAACCGTGCAGCAGAAGGATGGTCGGCGCCGTCTTCGGCCCCGCCTCGCGATAAAAGATGTCGAGGCCCTGAACCTGGGCGTGATGATAGGTGGCGGGCTCGGCCTGGGCCGGCGACAAGGCCAGCGTGGCGCCGAGCAGCGTGCCGATCGCTGCGGATTGTACGATGCGTGACATGGAAGCTCCTTCGTATGGAGAGTGGATGGCAGCAGGGACGATCCGCAGCGATCGCAGCATGGCCTAGGCGACGTCGCGCGCCGGGGCGACCAGGGGGAAGTCGATGACCGTGCCGGCCACCTCGTTCACGTAGTTGGTGAGCGTGTTGAGCGCGACGTGGAGCACGATCTCGACGATCTGGCCTTCATCGAAGCCCGCCTGCCGCACGGCATTCAGGTCGGAATCGCTGACATGGCCGCGCGCCGCCGCGATCTTCACCGCGAAATGCACCGCCGCGTTGGCCTTTGCGTCATTCGACCGGCCGCTGCGGTTGGCTGCGATCTCCGCATCGTCCAGCTTGGCCAGGTTCTTGCCCAGATAGGTGTGGGCCGACAGGCAGTAGCCGCAGCGGTTGAATTCGGCGATGGCGAGAGCGATGCGCTCCCGCGTCTTGGCGTCGAGGCTGCCCTTGGCGAGCGCGCCGTTCAGGCCGAGATAGCCGTCCAGCGCCGCCGGGCTGTTGGCCACAACCAGGAACAGATTGGGCAGCACGCCGAGCTGCTGCTTGACCGCGGCCAGGGCGTGCTGGGCCGCCGCTGGGGCCGCTTCGAGGGACGCGGGCGTGGGGATTCGGGACATGGGTTGCTCCTTCCGGGTTCCGGCCAGGTTCGGCCGTCGGGGAGCATTTAAGTATTTCCATATTTTGTTACTACCTGACATATTTGGAATTGATTACTCCATTTTTCGGTATTTCCTATGGATCGCTTCGAATCGATGGCTGCCTTCGTGGCGGTGGTGGAGGCAGGCGGCTTCTCCGCCGCGGCCCGCCGGCTGGGCATGCCGCTGGCCACGGTGAGCCGCAAGGTCTCCGAGCTGGAGGATTTCCTGAAGGCCAGCCTGATCAACCGCTCGACCCGCCGGATCGCGCTGACCCAGAGCGGCCAGGCCTTCTACGAATCCAGCCGCCGCCTGCTCGATGACCTGGGCGAGGCCGAGCGCGCCGCGTCGGGCGAGTACCGCGCCCCGCGCGGCGAGCTCATCATCACCGCGCCCATCGTGTTCGGCCGGCTGCACGTGGTGCCGGTCGTCGTCCAGTTCCTGAAGGAATACCCGGAAGTCGACGTGCGCCTGCTGCTTGACGACCAGATTGTAAACCTGATGGACGAGCAGGCCGATCTGGCGGTGCGCATCAGCGAGCTGCCCGACAGCAGCATGGTGGCGACGCGGATCGCCACCATCCGGCCGGTCATCTGCGCCAGTCCGGCCTATCTCTCTGCCCACGGCACGCCGCGACACCCGGAGGAACTCGCCGGCCACGACTGCATCATGCGCTCGCGGCTGCCGGTTCCGGATGCCTGGCCGTTCCAGATCGGCGGCTCGGTCAAGATGTTCCCGGTGCGCCGGCGCTTGGTGGCGACGACGGCGGAGGCGAGCATCGAGGCGGCGATGGCCGGGGCGGGGCTGGCCAAGGTGTTCTGCTACCAGATCGCCGAGGCGGAACGGCAGGGCAGGCTGGTCGCCATCCTGCGCGAGTTCGAGCCGGAGCCGCTGCCGCTCAGCCTGGTCTATGCCGCCACGCGCCTGGTGCCGCTGAAGCTGCGCGCGTTCCTGGATTTCGCCGTGCCACGTCTGAAGCAGAGGCTGCAGCAGCTCTAGGCTGCAGCAACTACGCTTCCTCTTCTTCCCTCAGCTTCGCCACCAGGATCTTGTCGATGCGCCGGCCGTCGAGATCGACCACCTCGAAGCGGTAGCCGCCGAATTCGACCGCATTGCCGACCACCGGCAGCCGGCCCATGCGATAGAGCACCAGGCCGGCGACGGTGGTGTATTCCTCGTCGATGAGGCCGCCGGCTCCGATGGCGCGCTCCAGCTCGGCGATGCGCAATCGGCCGTCGACCAGCCAGGAACCGTCGGAGCGCTTCACCACGCCCGGCTCGTCGGTGGCGTCCTCGGCGAATTCGCCGGCGATGGCGGCGAAGATGTCGCGCGGCGTCACCAGGCCTTCGATGCTGCCGTATTCGTCGAGCACGATGGCGAGGTTGGCGGCATTCTGCCGGAACAGGTCGAGCAGCCGCAGCACCGTCGTGCTTTCATGCACCGTCAGGGCCTGCCTGAGGCAGGCGCGCGGGGCAAGCGCCTTGCCGGTGGCGGTCTGCGCCAGCAAGTCCTTCACATAGACGAAGCCCAGGACCTCGTCGACCACGCCCTCGCACAGCAGCAGGCGGGAATGTTCCGCCGTCAGGATCTTCGCCATGAGCTCCGTGGCGCCGTCGTGCACGTCGAGCCATTCGATGTCGGGGCGCGGCGTCATGATGGTGCGGATGGAATGGTCGGCTAGGTGCAGCACGCCTTCGATCATGTGGCGCTCCTGCTGCATGAACACGCCGGCCTCGGCGCCCTCGGCGATCATCACCTTGATCTCTTCCTCGGTGATGCGGTTCTCCGCCGTATGACGCACGCCGAGCAGGTGCAGCAGTGCCTCGGTCGACACCCGCAGCACCACCACGATCGGCGTGCCGATCCTGGCCAGCAGCGCCATCGGCAGGCTGACCCGCATGGCGATGGCCTCGGCATGGCTCATGGCGAAGCGCTTCGGCACCAGTTCGCCGATGACCAGCGACAGATAGGTGATGATGGCGACGACCAGGGTGACCGCCACCGCGTAGGCGTGCGCGCCGATCATTGGCCAGGACGCGATCAGCTCCGCGACCGGCTTGGAGAGGGTGGCGCCGCTATAGGCGCCGGCGACGATGCCGACCAGGGTGATGCCGAATTGCACGGTGGCCAGGAACTGCGTCGGGTTCTCGGCCAGCTGGATCGCCCGCCGGGCGCCGCGATGGCCCCGGTCGGCCAGCGGCTTCAGCCGCGCCCGCCGCGACGAGACGATCGCCAGCTCGGACATGGCGAAGAAGGCGTTGAGCAGAATGAGCAGCAGGACGATGGCCACTTCGACCAGGAGTTCGCCGCCTGACATGGTTTCGTTCATGGGTTTGGTGGATGTCTCCGCCCGCTTCAACCGAATCGCCCCCTGCGACGGGGGCCTCCCGTGACAGATAGTCTGAAACCCGCGATATGACGAGGCCTCGACCCTGACATCCGGCCGCATCATCGGCAGCATAGCGCCGTCCGGCGCGGCGGCCAGGGCCGGGCGCCACAGCCGCGTCATTGGCGGGGGCGGCGATGTCGGGCTGCCGGGCCAGGGTGTTCGCGCCATGCTGGCCAAGGCCGGGCCCTGGGGCGGCTTTCGCCCGGATTTAACGTCCTGGCGCAACCCTGTGATACAATGCACTGTTTCGCGGATTTACCGCCCTCGGCGCTTGACCGGCCCCGAGTCTTTCAAGGACGAATGGCGCCATGCTGTCGGTCCGCCACCTGGTTTTCGACTATCCCGGCCATCGGGCGCTGGACGACGTGTCGTTCCGCGTCGAGCCGAAGACCATTACGGCCCTGGTCGGGCCGAACGGCGCCGGCAAATCCACACTGTTGCGCTGCCTGGCGGCGCTGGACCGCCCCTTCGCCGGCGTGGTCGAGCTGGACGGCTTCGACATCCACGAGCGGCCGCGCCTGGCGCATCGGCGCATGGGCTTCCTGCCGGATTTCTACGGGCTCTATGACGAGCTGACCGTCCGCCAATGCCTGACCTACCGCGCCGCCGCGGTGGGGCTGCCGCGCGGCCGCTGGGCGGAATGCGTGCGGCTGGCGGCGGAACGCATGGAGATCATGGATCGGCTCGGCGACAAGGCCGGCAGCCTGTCGCGCGGCCTGCGCCAGCGCCTCGCGATCGCCCAGGCCATCATCCACGAGCCGGCGCTGCTGCTGCTGGACGAGCCGGCCTCGGGCTTGGACCCCGAGGCGCGCCTTGGCCTCTCCGCCGTGCTGCGGGCGTTGCGCGACAAGGGCATGACCATCATCGTCTCGTCGCACATCCTGGCCGAGTTGGAGGACTACTCCACCCACATGCTGGTGATCCGCGAGGGCAAGATCCTGCATCACCGCGCCCTCGATCCCCTGTCGAAGCAGCGCGTGCGCATCCGTGTCGAGGTGGCGAACGGCGAGCACAAGCTGGTCGAGGTGCTGAGCCACGAGGGCGGCGTCACCGAGATCACCCTCATGGGCAATGTCTGCACCTTCGAGTATCCGGCCAGCGCGGTGTCGCGCCATACCCTGTTGAAGCACCTGATGGCGGCCGACCTGCACGTCATCGAATTCGCCATCGACGAGACCGGATTGCAGGAAGCCTATCTCGAGCAGGTGCGCGCCGCCGAGGCCGCGCGCGGCCTGCCGAAGATGGCGCGGTAGGAGACGGCGCCATGATGTCCTTCAATCCCGAGCTTCAGCGCAACATCTGGCTGCAGATGAGCTGGGCGCGGCTGTTCGTGGCGCCGATCCTGATTGGCATCCTGCTGGCCGGCATCCTCTCCACCATCCAGCTCGATCCCGAGGCGGTGGCGGAAGCCGCGCGCTGGGGCTTCGTGCTGCTGCTCGCCCTGTGGAGCACGCGCCGGGTGGCGGATTCGCTGGCCGAGGAGATCAGCGGCGGCACCTGGGAAGGCCAGCGCATGTCGGGCCTCTCCGCCTGGTCGATGATGTGGGGCAAGCTGATCGGCGGCGCCATCTTCCCGTGGTACTGCGCTCTCATCTGTCTCGCGGTCATGGTCTGGTACGGGCTGCAATCGCCGCCCAGCGACTTGCGCCTGCCGCTCTGGCAGCAGGTGGCGACCCTCATGATCGGCGGCCTGCTGGGCCAGGCGACCGCGCTCACCGTGGCGCTGCTTTTGTTGCGGAAGGCACAGTTCCGCCGCCGCCTCGCCGTCACCATGGCGCAGATCGCCGGGCTGGTCGCGTCCGGCATGGCGATCGGCTGGGACTATTCCGCCAACCCCTGGGCCGCTGCGGTGGGCGAGATCCGCTGGTACGACCGCAGCTTCGATCCCTGGCTGTTCTACATGGTTTCGGCCGGAATCTTCACGCTCTGGGCGCTGCTGGCGGTGTGGCGGTTGATGCGGCTGGAGCTGCTCTACAACAACCGGCCCTGGGCCTGGACCCTGTTCATGGCCTTCGCCGTGGCCTACGCCGCCGGCTTCGTGCGCTGGGAGATCGAGGCCTTGACCTCGCGCTTCGCCATCGCCTTCACCGTTGCCGCGTGGCTGACCTATGTCGCCTTTTTCGCCGAGGCCAAGGACCCGGTGCGCTACCGCTGGGGCCTGGCGCGCTTTGCCGCCCTGCAATGGTACCGGGCGCTGGAATTCTTGCCCTGGTGGCTCATCTCCTATGTCTTCGCCCTCGTCGCCGGCGCGGCGACGATATGGTCCATCGTCATGGGCGGGCATGTCACCTGGCAGGATTCCTGGTGGTTCACCTTCCAGCAGGACGCCAGCTGGTTCGCGCTGGGGCCGGTCGCCTTCAACATCGGCGCGCTGCTGCTGTTCCTGTTGCGCGATGTGTTCTTCCTGCTGTGGCTCAATTTCGGCGGCACGCGCAGCCGCGCCGATCTGACCGGGCTGGTGATTCTTGCGATCGCCTATTTCCCGCTGCCCATGCTGCTGACAGCCGGCCATCTGACGCAGTTCCTGCCGGCGGTCCTGCCGTTCTCATCCACCGGGCCGATGGCGATGATCTGGCCGGCGGCCGAGGTTGCCGGCATGGCGGTCCTGCTGTTGATCCGCTGGCGCCAGGCCACCCGCATCCAGATCGCCGACGACCGCGACGAACCGACGATCTAGCGGCACTTTTTTGTCATCACCGGGTCAGGCCCGGCAATGACGAGCGGGTGTTCATGTTGCATCGTGGAAGATGATGCCGAGCGTGTGGCGGCTGCCGGAACGCAGGCGGCTGACACCGTGGCGCATGTTGACACGGTAGATGCCGCGCGTGCCCTGCACCGGGCGGTGATGCACCGGAAAGATCACGCCTTCGCCCTGCGTCAACGGCACCACCTCGACGCGCGACTGCTGGCGCGGGCGCTGCTCGGTCAGCACGAACTCGCCGCCGGTGAAGTCGCGGCCCGGCGCCGACAGCAGGATCGCCAACTGCAGGGGGAAGACCTGCTCGCCATAGAGGTCCTGGTGCAGGCAATTGTAGTCGCCAGCGCCGTAGCGCAGGACCAGCGGCGTGGGTTTGCGCTGGCCGGCCTTGTGGCAACGCGCCAGGAACGCCGCCAGCTCTTCGGGAAACCGGGTCGTTTCGCCGAGCTTTTCGTTCCAGCGATTGGCGATGGCGGCCAGCGGCGGGTAGCAGGTCCTGCGCAATGCTTCGACCGGGTCGGGCAGGGGATAGGCGAAGTATTTGTACTCGCCTTTGCCGAAGCCGTGCCGCGCCATCACCACGCGGCTGCGATACCGCGCATCGTCGTCGTAGGCGGCGGCCAGCGCCGCGCATTCCGTCGCGCTCAGCAGCGGCCCGGTGGCGGCGCAGCCTTGCGCGTCGAGTTCCATTTCGATGCGCGCCCAGTCGAGGTCCGCGGCGCGCGCCGCGAGGGTCCGGTCGCTGGCAGTCTGGCGCTTGGCGCGCGGCATGGGGCGGCTCCTGCTCTTTGGGCCTGGCAACATGGCCGCGCGCCGGGGCCACGGCGTTCCGATCCTTGCGCCCCGGCGCGATCGGGTCAGGCCGTGTCGAAGGTCAGGTGGCGCCGCGCCAGCCAGTCGGCGTCGAGCACGCCCTCGGCGATACGCTCCACTTCGACGGTGGTCCGGACGTTGTGAAAGCTCCGGCCCGACGTATTGCCGGTTGGCGTTTTGACGGTTGGCAATTCGTCGAAGGCGATGGTGAGGGTGCCGCCGCCGCTGGCGCGAATCGTGACCGGCGGCCGCGCCAGGCCGAGCCGCGCCGCGATCAGCGCGATGGCGGTGGCGCCGGTGCCGCAGGACAGGGTCTCCGCTTCGACCCCGCGCTCATAGGTGCGCATGCGAAAGGCGTTGTCGCCGATCCGGCCGGCCCAGTTGACGTTGCAGCCGCGCGGGAACAGCGGATGGTGGCGGATTTCTGGCCCCAAGCCGCCGACATTCACTGGGGCCACGTCGGCGACGAAGATCACCACATGCGGCACGCCGGTGTCGATGTAGTGCCCGATCAACGTGCCCTCGCTGGTCGGGATCGACAGGTGTAGGCGCTCGTCCTTCGGATCCGTCATCGTCATGGTTACACGCCAGCCGTCGAGATCGGCGCCGATGGTGCCGGCATCGGTGTCGAGGGTGGTGTGCCGGCCGCCGAACAGCCCGATTTCCCAAGCGCGGCGGATGGCGCAGCCGGCGCCATTGCCGCACATTTCGCCGTCATTGCCGTCGGCATTGACATAGATCATGCCGACATGGCCGGCGGCACCCTGTCCCAGCAGCACCAGCCCGTCGCCGCCCAGGCCGCGCCGGCGATCGCACAAAGCCCGCGCCAGGGCGCGGCGATGCGCGCGGAAATTTCCCGCGCGATCGTCGATGACCACGAAGTCGTTGCCGCTGCCGTGCATGCGCGCGAATGGGACCATGTTCTTTCCGCCGGGGACGGGACCAATGGCGACCAATTATGCCCGCCTTGCGCGATGCGGCAAGCATGATAGGGTTGCAGCGGCGCACGGATTTGCGCCGCCGGAACAAGGGCGTCGGCAAAGACGCCACCGGTGACGAGTTTGGCCCTCTGGTGCGATGCCGGCTTGGAACCGGCCGCGGCGGGACCGGGGTGGGGAGGCAGGGACGGTCATTGGCGGATAGGCAGGCAACCAGGGCGATCCTGTTGTTGTCGCCGGCGATGGTATCGCTGGCGCTGTTCCTGGTCGCGCCGATCATCTTCATCGTGATCTATTCGTTCTGGCTGCGCACCGCCGAGGGGATGGACGTGCCGGCGTTCCAGTTCGACAACTGGATCGCCGTGCTGAACGACCGCTACTACTGGCTTGGGCTCTACAGCACCTTCGAGACCTCGCTGATCACCACGGCGGTCTGCGCCGCCATCGGCTATCCCACCGCCTATTTCCTCGCCCGCATCCGCTTCGGCAACAAGGCGCTGCTGCTGTTCCTGCTGTTCCTGCCGTTCTGGATCTCCTACATCATCCGCACCATGGCCTGGATCAGCGTGCTGGGAAAGACCGGCGCGGTGAACACCGTGCTGGTGTGGAGCGGCCTGATCACCGAGCCGCTGAAGCTGCTCTACAACGATTTCTCCGTGGTCATGGGCCTGGTTTATTTCCTGGTGCCCTACATGATCATCAACGTCTATGTCAGCCTCGATGGGATCGACCGCAATCTGGAAGCCTCCGCGCGCACCCTCGGCTGCTCGGCCTGGCAGAGCTTCCGCGAGGTGACGCTGCCGCTGTCGCTGCCCGGCCTCGGCGCCGGATGCATGCTCTGCTTCGTGCTGGCCGCCGGCTCCTATGTGACGCCGCGCCTGCTGGGCGGCCCGGACACCCTGTTCTTCCCGGATCTGATCTACGAGGCGATCATTTCGCAGCTCGACTGGCCGACCGGCGCGGTTTTGTCGGTCGTCCTGCTCATCGCCCTCGGCGTTCTGGTCGCGGTCTATAACCGCTTCATGAGCCTTTCCGACATCTACCAGAGCTTCACCCGATGAACAGCACGCTTGATTCGCGGCTCGCGTTCTGGCTGCTCGGGCTCTGCGCGCTTGGCGTCTATGTCTTCCAGTTCGCGCCGATCGTGGTGGTCATGCTGCTGTCCTTCAATGCGTCCCGCAGCGGCGCCTTTCCGATGGAAGGGCTGAGCCTGCAATGGTACGGCAAGCTGTTCGCCAATGAATCGATCCTGGGGGCGTTCCAGACCTCGCTCATCCTCGCCTTCGGCTCTTCCTTGTTCGCAACCGTCCTGGGCGTGATGGCGGCGATCGCCCTGGTCCGCTATTCCTTCAAGGGCAAGAACGCGATCAGCACGCTCATCAGCCTGCCGCTGCTGGTCCCGGAAGTCGTGCTTGGCGTGGCGTTGCTGATGTTCCTGAAGGTGATGGGCGTCTATCGCAGCTTCGGCATGCTGCTGCTCGGCCACACCGTGCTGGCGCTGCCCTTCGTGGTGCTGGTGGTGCAGGCGCGCCTCGTGGGGCTGCGGCAGAATTTCGAGGAGGCGGCTTTGAGCCTCGGCGCCAACCGGCTGCAGACCTTCCGCGAGATCACCCTGCCGCTGATCTCGCCGGCCATCCTCGGCGGTTTCCTGTTCGCTATCGCCATTTCCTTCGACAACATCACCGCCACGTTGTTCTGGAAGAAGCCGGGCATCGAGACGGTGCCCACCAAGATCTTCGCCATGCTGCGCACCTCGATCTCGCCGGAGATCAACGCGCTGGGCACGGTGATGATCGGATTGACGATCTTGCTGCCGCTGATCGGCGGATATGCGGTTCGCCGTCTGAGCCGCGGCAGATAACCTGGCGATGGATCAGCCATCGCGCATCTGAGGAGGTTGGGTATGAAGTTCGGTAGCGACAAGAAATACGAAAAACTGCTGGAGGCCGTCGGCAACGGCGACGTCAGCCGCCGCGACCTGATGCGGATCATCGGCGTGACCGCGGCAGCGGTCGGTGTGGTCGGCGGCCCGTTCAAGGGCTTGACCCGGGAAGCCATGGCGGCGGTCGAGCAGGTGCGCTTCGACGGCTGGGGCGGCATCGTCTCCGAGGCCTTCCACAACTTCGCCTTCCCGCCGTTCACCGAGAAGACCGGCATCAAGGTGGTGGAAGGCGAGTTCGGCGACACCGACGAGTTCCTGACCCTGGTGAAGGCGGCGCAGCCCGGCGAATACAACATCTTCCTGGTCAGCGGCGTCTACGACTATGCCCGCTTCAACAAGGCCGGCTTCGGCTCCTGGATCAACGAGGCCAACATCCCGAACCTCGCCAACGTGCTGCCGGCGACGCTGGAATCCTTCAAGAAGGAGACCGGCGGCAAAATCTCGGCCGTGCCGTTCGACTACGGCACCACCGGCATCGCCTATAACCGGAAATACATCTCCGACGACGAGGCGAAGCAGGGCGCCAAGATCCTGTGGGACGAGAAATACAAGGGCAAGATCGCCCTCTATGACGGCTGGCAGACCCGCGCCTGGATGGCCAGCATCTATACCGGCCAGGACCCGCAGGGCGCCACCGACACGGCGGCGATGTGGGAAGCCTGCCGCAAGCAGCGCGACCTGGTGGTGAAGTACTGGAGTTCGGGCCAGGAATTCATCGACCTGATGAGCAAGGAGGAGGTCATCCTCTCCGACGGCTGGTCCGGCCGCGTCGCCTACCTGCAGCAGAACGGCAACGACATCGGCTGGATCGACACCGCGAATGCCGGCTTCGCCTGGCTGGAAGGCCTGATGGTGCTGGCCGGCAGCCCGATGCCGGAATGCGAGCAGCTGCTCAACTTCTGCATCGAGCCGAAGGTGGCGCTCGCCATCGCGGAAGGTCAGAACTACCCGTCCTCGCTCGATCCCACGAAGGTCGAGATGAGCGACAAGGTGAAGGCGCTGCCGGGCTTCGACCCGACCGGCAAGTTCGAGAACTTCATCTGGGAGCGGGCCGATTACTGGACCGCGAACCAGGACGCCTTCAAGAAGGAATGGGAGCGCATCTCGAAGGGCGCGTAAGCGCAATTCGAGGCGATCTAGGGTAGGAAGCCGGCGGCGGAGGGGAGCCGCCGCCGGATTTCCGGATCACAGAAGTTGGATGCCGCGATGAATGCCGTAGAATTGCGACAGGTCACCAAGCGCTTCGGCCAGGCCGTGGTGGCCGTCGACGCCATCGACCTGGACGTGCCGCAGGGCTCTTTCGTCACCCTGCTGGGGCCGTCGGGCTGCGGCAAGACCACGACCTTGCGCATGATCGCCGGGCTGGAAAGCCCGAGTTCGGGCGAGATTCGCATCAAGGACAAGCGCATCAACGAGCTGCCGATCCACAAGCGCAACCTCGGCATCGTGTTCCAGAACTACGCGCTTTTTCCGCACAAGAACGTCGCCGCCAATGTCGGCTTCGGCCTGAAATACCGCGACGTGGCGCCGGACGAGATCGGCCGCCGCGTGGCCCGCGCCCTCGACATGGTGCGCCTGCCGGGGGTCGAGGAGCGCTATCCCACGCAATTGTCGGGCGGGCAGCAGCAGCGCATCGCGCTGGCCCGCGCCCTGGTCATCGAGCCCGACGTGCTGCTTCTGGACGAGCCGCTTTCGGCGCTCGACGCCAATCTGCGCGAGGAGATGCGGGTCGAGATCAAGAACATCCAGCACCGCATCGGCATCGCCACCGTCTTCGTCACCCACGATCAGGGCGAGGCGCTGGCCATGTCGGACCACGTCGTGGTCATGAACAAGGGCCGGATCGAGCAGGAAGGCCCGCCGCGCGAGGTCTATGAGCGGCCGCAAAGCGCCTTCGTCGCCAGCTTCCTCGGCAACGCCAACTTCCTCACCGGCCAGGTGCGCTCATGCGTGGACGGCCACGCCCAGGTGGCGCTGGGCAATCACGTGCTGAACGCCACCACCGAGCGTCCGGTGCAGGTGGGCGAGACGGTGACCGTGGTGGTGCGAGCGGAGAAGATCGATCTGCTGCCGCCGGGCCAGGGCTGGCTGCCCGGCAGCGTCGCCGATGTCGATTATCTCGGCGCCCTCGCGCGCTACCAGATCGCGCTCGGCGACGGCACCAAGGTGCTCGGCCTCGCCAGCCTCAAGGACAAGCCGCTGGCGGTCGGCGAACAGGTCGAGCTCCGCATCGACCCAAGGCACTGCCGGATTCTGTAGGCGCGTCCCGCTCGTTCGTCATCCCGGCCTTGAGCCGGGATCCATGTCTCCACCGCACCAGCGTCGGCACAATGGACCCCGGCTCAAGGCCGGGGTGACGAGGGAAGATGCGGCCGACGGCGGGCGCGCTCCCTACCTCCGCGTCGCCTTCGCCAGCGCCCTTTGCCGCGCCTCGCCGCGTTCGCGGTCGGTGACGTGGATAAGCCCGGCGATGCGGCGCAGCAGCGCGTCCTCGTGCGGGTCGAGCACGCCGTCGGCATAGGCGACCTCCCACATCATTTCCAGGATCTGGCCGCGATCCTCGGGGCTGATCTTCTGCACGATGGCGCGGGTGAAGGGAAAGAACTGCGTCGAGCCGCGCACGGCCTGCTCGGCCGCCGCCATCAGCTCGTGCAACGCGGCCGCGGGCAGGTTGTAGCGCGCGGCCAGGATGCGCTCGATCGTGGCCCGCTCCTCGGCCGTGAAGTCGTCGTCCATGCGCGCCGCCTCGATCAGCAGGGCGGCGACGGCCAGCTGCAGCTCGTCGGGGCCGGCGGGCGCCGCCTGGCCGGAAAGGAAATCGCGGAGACGCTTGATCATCTGAACTCCAACGCCGGAACGCGCGCGATCATGCGGCAGAAGCGGCGCCGGGTAAACGGCCCCGGAGGGGCAAGGCCCCTCCGGGGCTGAAATCAGGCAGCCTGGAAGCCGGCCTCCTTCAGCCGCTTCGGCAGCAGGAAGTCGCAGACGGCGAAGACCAGGATGGCGAGGCCGCCGAGCGGGAAGGCAACCGCCAGCACCGCCCCGAGGATCAGCGCGCCGCGCGGGATGCGATAGTCGCGCGGATAGAGCGGGGCGCCGAGCTGTCCCGCCGGGCGGCGCTTCCACCACATGACGATGCCGCTGACGCAGGTCAGCAGCACCGAGGCGCAGAACAGCAGGTTGAGCGCGATGTTCCACCAGCCCATCTGCCCCTCGTGCAGCGCGATGCCGACCGCCATCGCCTTGCCCGCGGCCGAGTAGTCGGCATAGCCGACATCGGCCAGGATCTTGCCGGTGTACTGGTCGACATGCACGGTGCGGTCCGCGGTCGGGTCGAGGCTGTCATAGCTCATCGAATCCCGGCTCAAGGTCCACACGCCCTTGTCGTCGCCGGGCACGGCGACCTGGAACCGGCCGTCGAAGCCGATGGCGCGGCCGAGCGCGACGATCGCGGCGAGATCGACGGGCCCGCCCGCCGGCACGCCGTCGATGCCGGCGGCTGAGCCGGAGGCGGGCATCGGCGTCTGCTCGATCGCCCAGGGCACGGTGTGCTCCGCGCCGTGGTTCATGCCGGCATGGGTCGCGTCCGACAGCGGCACGTTGTCCCACTTCTCGGCCGGAAACGTGCTCCAGGCCTGCACCAGCTTGCCGCCCCAGATTCCGGTCCAGGCCAGGCCGGAGACGAGGAAGAAAGCCAGCACCAGCGCGATCCAGAATCCGGTCGACGCGTGCAGCGACTTCCAGAAGGCGCGGCCCTTGGCCCGCCACCGGGGCACCAGCACCTGGCCCAGCGTGGCGCCATTTCGCGGCCACCACAGGAACAGGCCAGAGACGAGCAGCACGACGCCGAGGCTGGCGGCGATCTCGATGACGAAATCGCCGGGCCCGCCATTGCCGCCGATCAGCAGTTCGCCGTGGATGTTGGTGACGACCTCGTTCCAGGTGCCGCCCTGCGGCCTGTCGCGCAGGATGGCGCCGGTATAGGGATCGACCGCCAGCATGCGCGCGCCGTCCTCGAGGTCGACGCGGAAGATGGCCGGATTCTCGGGGCCGATCGGCGCCACGTATTGGCCGATCCTGCCGCCGGGATGGGCGGCCAGCGCGACCTTCTCCTGGTCGGGGATGGACAGCGCCGCGGCCCCTGGCGACACCTTCAGGAAGTCGCCGTATTCCGGCGCGATCGCGGTGACCCAGAGGATGATGGGGCCGGTCACCGCCAGCATCATCAGGAAGGGAATGACGAACAGGCCGGCATAGAAATGCCAGCGCCAGACGGCCCGGTAGAGCCGGGTATTCGCCGCGGCGTCGCGCCGCGACAGATCGGAAATCGACATGGGAACCTCGCGAAAAATGAGCTGAATCGCGCCGCGCCCCAGGGGGCGCGGCGACGGATGATCGGATTCAGGTCAGCGAGGCAGGCGGGGCGCGGGGTTGAAGCGGACGGCCGCGCGGGGCGTTTTCCCGCGGTTCCGCCGCCGCGACCAGGATGCCGCGCGGCGCTTGGCGCGGCTGGTCGGCTTGTGCGGGCGGCAGGTCGGCGCTCGGCGTGGCGCAGCAAACGCCGCAGCCCAGCACGCAGGCCTGGCAATGCCCGTTGTGCTGCTGGCCGGTCCCGCCGTCATCCTGGCGTTCGCCAGGCGTCGTGCAGAGCGACAGCGCCGCGGCCTGCGTGACTCCTGCGGTGCTGGAAAGCGCCGGGCTCGGCAGCAGGCCGCCCAAGGTCGGCGCCAGCAGGATGCCGACGAGCAGCAGGGCGAACACGCGGCGCAGGCTTTGCGTCCGCATGTGGAATCCCCGAGTCAGCCTGGCGATGATCCCCGCAGTCATGGCCTCGCAGGTAAGCGCCCGGGAAAACATTTGTCGAGGGGAATCAGCCTCCGGCCGCGCCGATGACGCCTCTGTCGCGGCGGCTCTCCTCCTCGCCAACCTCCAGCCCGCGCGCCAGGCGATGCCCGGAATAGACCGCGTGGCCGATGGTGGCCGGCGCTTCGGCATCGCCGATCAGATGCAGCGATTGGATGCCGCCGGCCTGTCCGGCCGCCAGCCGCGTGGCAAGGTCGTCGTGCAGCGCACGATTGGGCGCGCGCGAGGTCACCGGCACGAGCGTCGCCGCGGCGATGGTCTCGACCCGGCCGGTCAGGCGGTCGGCGAATTCCGCCTTGCCGCCGGCGAAGCGCAGCGGCAGCAGGTTGCCGCGCCAGGTGACGCCCAATTGCTCCAGCCGCGCCATGCTGCGGGCCTGTTCCTGGGTGTAGTAGGACCAGGGCGCGAATTGCGGCTCGGCCGAGACATAGCTGACGCGTGCCCCCATCACCGCCAGCCGCTCGGCGATCAGCGGGCCCATGTAGTAGCCGTCATCGTCAAAGACCACGACCTCGCCGGTGAGGGCCACGCCGTCCATGATCTCGTCCACCGAGCGGATGCCGGGATCAGCCGGGTCGAAGACCGGCAGCGCGGTGTTGCGGCCCACGCCGTCCTTGCGCCAATGGCTGCCGGTTGCGATGACCACGTGATCGGGTGCGGCGGCGATCACGTCCTCGGCGGTCATCCGGCTTTCCAGGTAGAGATCGACATTGGCCAGCTTGCCGATCTGGGTCAGGCGCCAGTCGCGCACCCGCGCCCATTCGCTGAGGCCGGGCAGGGCGCTTTCCCGCGTCACCCGCCCGCCGGCCGCGCGCTGTGCTTCCGCCAGCGTCACGCGATAGCCGCGCTGGCCCAGCGCCCGCGCCGCCTCCAGCCCGGCGGGGCCGCCGCCCACCACCAGCACGGAGGCGTCGGAGCCGCGCGGCGCAATGCGCTCGGGGTGCCAGCCGCGACGCCATTCCTCACCCATGCTTGGGTTCTGGGTGCAGCGGATCGGCACGCCGCGC